>Ga0105237_10010025_pt1 | contig 10110 bp, 11 predicted proteins | sample KBSC24metaG_FD_81520 | JGI IMG/M metagenome (GOLD analysis project Ga0105237, IMG submission 81520) | Corn rhizosphere microbial communities from Kellogg Biological Station, Michigan, USA - KBS C2-4 metaG | ecosystem: Host-associated > Plants > Roots > Rhizosphere > Soil | place: Michigan, USA... | reverse complement strand
GGGTTTGCTCAGCCCACCAGATTCGCTGACTAACTTCTGGTCCAGCGCGGCATGTCTGCCATGGCAGCCTTGTCGTAAAGCGCGCCATCGTCATCGCTACACCGGTCCCCGATGAAGTTCGGTCGACCACCGCTGACCGGTATTCAGCGGCACTACAGCAACGTCGGAACATTCGGCCGAAAGTCGCAACAGATCCGGGAGTCCAGTTGGCATGCGCAAAATTGGCGGCAGGGCCCTCAGCGCGTAGTGAAAGGGAATCAAAATCCTGGCGCCGAGGATGCGGGCACCTTCGATGGCCTGTCCGGCGTCCATGACCAGTGAGCGTCCAAAGAGTTGACTGCCATCGATCGGCAACAGCGCAATGTCTACAGCCGGACGGTCATCTCGATATCGTCGAAGTGCAGCAAGGTCGCAAGATTCCGTTCCGATATAAATCCGCCCTGCGCGGGATGAAAGGACGTAGCTGTTTGCCTTTAGCCCAAAGCTTACCTGTGCCGGAGCGACCTCGAGCGACAGTCCATCCGAGAGCTGTCGCTCGGCGAACCACTCCAAGGCTTCACTCCGATCGAATCCGAAACGACGACCCTGAACGGCCATACCGGAGGTGGCCGTATACACAGGCGTCGTATCCTTGAATGGATAGCTCGTCATCGATTGAGGCTGCCAATGATCCAAAGCGCTGTGGCCGCCGAGTATGGCAGTGAGGACCGGGAGCTGACTGACGTTCAGCCCGATGGGTTCCCTGAGACGCAGGAACCAGTGGCGGACAAAGTAGGGATCAGTCAACACCGCGTCTCCCGGAAACTCCAGTAAAACGCAGGTGTTGACGACTCGCGTGATCGTAACCCTCACGTATGTGAGCCGCGATTGCGGCGCAACAGTTGGATTGCCCCTTCCGGGCAGGCGCGAATACACAGTCCGCAGGCCTGGCACTGATTCGCGCGCACGGCATACGCGGAGTTGCTCCCATGTACCCAAGCCTTCAGCCGACCCGCTAGTGTCAGTCCGCGATAATCGCTGTCGGCCATCTTGCGGACTTCGAAGACATCGTACGGACAGACAGTAACGCAGGCCGCCTTACCCTCACAGCGATTCCGGTTGACCACCGGTTCATACGTGCCCTGAGCACCCCACGCTCGATCGTCTGATGTGTCCTCGCTGTCACTTTCGCACCGGGTCTCCGCCTGTACGGTCAATGGGGTTCCAATTGACATTTCCGAACACTCGCTGTCATGAGGTGTCGCGGCGTACAATACGATGAAATCGTCGCGTTGAGTATTCGCATTCGGTAAAGACGCTTGGTCAACAGAGTACAGCTCAGAGCGCGCAGGAATCCGCAACAAGCGCGGTCTCGACGCATGCGGGATGACATTCTGGAAGCGGCTATTCGCGTTTTACGTCGCGATGGCGCGCTCAAATTCACGACATGGCGCGTCGCGGAAGTTGCCGGCGTAAGCGTTGGATCGCTCTATCAGTACTTCCCGAACAAGCAGTCGATCATTTATGCCATTCATTCCGCGAAGGTCGCGCGTACGTGGGTCCAAGTTCAACGCATTCTCGATTCGCCGGCCTCGAGCGCGCGCCAGAAAGTACGGCGCATCGCTCGACTGTTCTTTCTGGTGGAATCCAGTGAGGTGACCGAGCTCGGGGCGTCGCTGCACGAGGCAGAAATCTATTTTGCAAGTCAACCCGAGCACAAGGCGAAAGTCCAACAAGCTGTGCTGAGGTTCGAGCGGTTTGTAAAGGAATCGTTACCACAAGGCACAACCGCTAGCCAGATAGCAGTGCGCACGAGGCTCCTCATGATGGCCATCGAGACATTTGGCAAGACGGTTGCCGAAGAAAAACTGTCGCGGCGCCGTCTATTAGCTTGGGCACAGGCATGCGCCGACGTGACGTCGAACTACATCGGACTGCCGTAGTCGCTGTGAGCCGGGCAACTGCAAGTTCGCGACCTCGGACGGATTGCGGAATGACTGCAAGGGGCGCGAATGTCTGTAAAGCTGTTTTGAGCGGTGAGTGTAGAGACGTTGCGAAGGCGGTTTGGGGTCGATCTCGAGCGGGGTGGTGTGCGTTCGGCCAGGAGCGGTCACACACGGTTATCCGTGTAGGAGCGACAAAGGTCTTTTATTGGACCCATACACCTTCGGTCCGTGATACTGGCGCCCTTAGGCACTCTTAGACACACTGGCTGAAATCAGGTCGAACCTATGATCATAAAGCCGCGCGTGCGGGGCTTCATCTGCGTGACTGCCCACCCAATAGGCTGTGAGCATCATGTACGGCAGCAGATCGATTACATTGCCACACAAGATTCAATCGGCCGCGGTCCGAAGAAGGCCTTGGTGATTGGTGCCTCGACGGGCTACGGGCTAGCCGCCCGGATCACTGCCGCATTCGCCTGTGGCGCCGACACGCTTGGCGTCTCTTTCGAGCATGCCGGTAGCCCCAGCAAGCCCGGCTCTGCGGGTTGGTATAACACTGCGGCGTTCGAACGACTCGCCGGGGAGCGCGGACGGTATGCGAAGGACATCAACGGGGACGCGTTCTCGGATACCGTCAAGCAGCGCACCATCGAGTTGATCAAGCAGGATCTGGGGCAAGTGGACCTGGTGATCTACAGTCTGGCTGCGCCCCGGCGCACCCATCCCCGCACGGGGGTGGTTTACACCTCCACGCTGAAACCCATCGGCAAGTCCGTTGCATTGCGCACCATCGATACCGACAAGGAAGTCATCAAGGAGATAGCCTTGCCCCCGGCCACAGAGGCCGAGATCGAGCACACCGTCGCTGTGATGGGTGGAGAGGATTGGCAAATGTGGATCGAATCTCTTCTTAACGCAGGCGTGCTCGCCCGAGGCGCGAAAACCACCGCCTTCACATATGTCGGCAAGACAATAACCCAGGATATCTACTGGAATGGCTCGATCGGTATGGCCAAGAAGGATTTGGACCAGAAGTGTCGCGCTCTACGCGACAGACTCTCCGAGGTAGGTGGCGATGCGCGGGTGTCCGTGTTGAAGGCGATCGTCACTCAAGCCAGTTCCGCGATTCCGACGATGCCGCTGTATCTGTCATTGCTGTTCAAGGTTATGAAGAGCAGAGGCACGCATGAAGGATGTATTGAACAGGTCTACCGCCTCTATAAGGAGAGCCTGTACGGTACTACTCCACAGCTGGATGAGGAGGGTCGATTGCGTGCGGATGACAAGGAGCTGGATGACGACGTGCAAAGAAGTGTTCAGGAGCTCTGGCCTCAGATCAGCACGGAAAACCTTTATGAACTAACCGATTTCGAGGGGTACAAGAGCGACTTCCTTCGCTTGTTTGGCTTCGGTATGCCGAATGTAAATTACGATGCGGATGTGAATCCCGAGGTTCCGATCCCAAACCTCGCGCACCTCTAGAGCGGGCCGATCACTTTCGGCCACGAGCGGACCGTGGACCAAATGCTCCAAAGCAGTCGTTCGGGCAAGTTACCAGGCCGCCGGCGTTGCCCGCCATGTTGTCAATTGGCTCCAGCGTGGGTGTAGCGACTGACGACGATCCCGCAGTCGTACGGCGTCGAGCCGAGCAGGCGCAACGGGGTCGTCGTGCGAAAGATCGATTCGCCGCTGCCGACGGCCGTTGGATTCACATAGAGCTGGTACTCGTCAACCAAGCCAGCGGCGACAAGCGATTTCGCGAAGCCCACGCCTCCGAAGCAGATGATGTCTCCGGCCGCTGCCCGCTTCAACGCTCCGACGGCTTCTGCGAGCGGGCCGCGGGCGATCGTCGTGCGCTTCCATCGAGACGCGGTCAGTGTGTCGCTCAGCACGACCTTTTCGACCTCGCCGATCCGGCGTGCGAAGCCGCCGTATGGATCCGCTTCCAGCACTTTCGCCATTCGCATCCAGTGATCAAGGTAGCCCTGCTCGACCATCGGTCGGCTGAGCAGGATGCACCCGACGGTCGCAAGGGTCGCGTTGAAGTCGCGCTTGAGCGATTCGTCCCATGGCCACTCGTTGCCCCAGCCCCAAACCTGCCAAGGCTCTCCCTCATCGGAGGCGACTCGACCATCGACGGAAATCTGCATCTGGAGAACTAGCTTGCGCATGGCGACTCCTTTGCGCCAAGGGTCGAACTTGGAAAACTGCTTGCATAACACAAGCAGTTTCAGTGTCAGACAACTGATGCAAAAATGCAAACAGTTTCCAATGACCGGCAGATCGCTTTGGCCACGACGCATCGTTCGCATTGCCCAATCAACCTGGCGCTCGAAGTCCTTGGTGACCGCTGGAGCCTGCTGATCGTGCGCGACCTGATGTTCTCAGACCGGCATCACTACCGCGAGTTGTTGCAGTCCGAGGAGGGAATCTCGTCTAACATCCTTGCTGAGCGGCTCGGCAGGTTGGTCGATGCTGGCGTCCTGAGCAGGGCCGACGATCCGACGCACAAGCAAAAGGCGATCTACAAGCTCACGCCGATGGGCAGCGATCTTTTGTCGGTGATCGCTGCCCTTGGTCGTTGGGGCCGCAAGTACCTGCCCGTCACGAAGCGAAGCGCTGCCGTCGCGTTGTCACTCGAGAAGGGCGAAATGAGCGGGTTGAAGCGGCTGCGCGCGTCGCTGATCGAGGCGCACTTGGCCAGCCCGAGCTTGCCCACCATTCGGTCGAAGAAAACGCGCACGCGAGATTGACGGTGACGAATATCGCGGTGGAGCACCGATTCGTGCATTCGCGCTGGCGAACTGCGCGAGCAACCTGCTGCGCGCTGCCACCACCGGCTACGTCTGGACGAAGCGGCATCGACCAGTCGAATGTCCGCTCCACCGGACTCAACGGTTCGCTCCGGGTCGCGAGTACGCGTTCGACAAACGGCGTCAAGCGGCCAAGAGCGGCCTGCCGGCAACAATCTGGCCGACCTGAGAGCGGACACTCAGAATGATCCAATCCGGGGCCACAGAAAATCTGACCGCTTGAAAACCTACCCAATCAGACGGAGTGATGGCTTCCTGCACGCCTTTGAGATCGGCAATGCTTTCATATCGATGGGCGCTATCAGGCGCATCCTGAGTTCCGTTGACGGAGTCTCCTCGATCCGGCGACAGCCTCGGTCAGACGATCGTCTCGCGTTCAACGTGAACGGAGTGCCGTGGGTGGTGCACGAGCCATGGGGCGACAATAGCCGCTACCGGATCGGTCCGCGGGACCCGCAGCACCACAGTTTTGATGTCAATCGAATTCACGAAGCGTTCGCTCAGTATCGATCGCCTCTGTTCCGACTTTGGGTGCGCATTCGTAATGTTGGCGTGTAAGAGACGACGGGTCGTCATCGCTACGAATTGACGAACCCACCTGCAGAGACCCGACATCTCTAAAGCGAGCCTGATCGACAGTCTTTGAGGTAGCGTGCGCGGTCGGCTATCGGGCCGGCCTTGCGCTCCAGCCTGCCGAAATACGCAATATTTTCTTCGGTCTGCTCACGCAGTCGTCGTGCGGATAACCAGCGGCCGCCGACGATGACTCCGGCGATATCGCGCGCGTTTCTGATGTCGTTCAGTGGATTCGCGTTCAGCAGAACGAGGTCAGCCCTTTGGCCCACCTTGACCAAGCCAGCCCGGTCGCTGTCACGCATTAGTTCATGAGGAGTTACCGTCGCGGCACGCAGTACCTGATAGGGAGTGAGTCCCAGCGAGTTGATCTCCAGCATCTCCTGATGGACGCTATATCCGTAGGCGAGCCCGGGGACCGTCGGGGCGTCCGCCCCTATCAGCAGGGGTGTTCCGCTGCGGAAGAGTTTGCGCGTCAGGACTCTGTCGAAATCGAAGCCCGCCGGGTAGCGGTCTATTCCCGGCTGCGCCCGAAAGTCTTCGGACAAATAACGCGTGTGTTGCGGCTGCCAGGCGTCCAAGGTGATTGGGTCCACCGTGAGTAGAACCTCCTCGGGCAGCGGCGGAACATGTCGATGCACATACATATAGAGAATCGATCGAGTAGTGACTAACGTCGGCGTCAACATCGAGTGTGCGCTCAGGACCCAATCGGTCAGCACCGAAAGGTCGCTGGGGTCGAGGTCGTTTTGCGTCGCGTAGCGGCCAAGCTCTTCCGCGTGCGCGATGTCGTTCATCGGAACCAGGAAGGGATGCTCGGGGGACACGCAGTTGCTACAGCCGAGCTCGGGGAGGTGCCCCACGGTAATAAGGTGCGCGGCATGCGCAGCGGTCTCGATGGCGTCGTAGGTCTCCTGGTTCAGGTGTTGATACGACTTGATGAAGTCGTAGTGATTTGCGATTGCTAACTTGACGGCCTCGCGGCCGTCAGCGGCGGTTTCGGGATGCTCGACGGATGAGGGCGGGGGTGTCTTGTGCAGAGACGTGACGACCGCTTCGGATGGGCCGTCGATCAACTTGCCTACGACCAGGCGAGGCCCCAGGATGATTCCCCTTTGGATCAGGTCGCGCAGTTCCAGCACATCCGTGCCGCCCCCGCCAAGATGGAAGACGGTGGTGACGCCTTCGCGCAGATACGGGAACAACATCCTCGAATCGTAGGGGTGGGAAGGTTGAATCTCAGACTTCAGCCGGCTAAAGCGGCTGTCCCCGGCCTTCAGCCTCGCGCGCAAAGGAATGATGTGGGCATGCGCGTCCACGAGACCGGGGATGAGAAATTTGCCCCGGCCGTCGATCACAACCGTGTTTGAGCCGGGCGGGCTGGTGGACTGCTTCGCGATGCCGATTATGAGGCCGTCGTGGATCGTCACGACCTGGTGTTCGTCGTAGGATTCCTTGTCCATTGGGATCACGGTGACGTCGTTAATCACCAGTTCGGTGTCCGTCGAGGCCGAAACGGGGGTGGACAGGATCGCGGCGAATGGCGTGATGTACAAGAGAAAGGCGAATTTACCGCGCATACCTGCAAGCTCCTATCGCAATTCATCTCCCCTTGGATGCGGCTGATTCTGTCCAGGTTTAAACACACTCAACGCCGAAGCAGCCGTTGGTTGGATCTTTATTTACAGGGACGGGACCTTCCACGTTCCAGACAAGAATCTGAATGACGGTTTATTCGAATCCCAGTGTCACCTCGAGGTTCCAGTCGATGTCGGTTGACATTTCGCTGTCCCGGATAGCGAAAAAGAAGTGCACGCGCCATGGCTGTAGCCCGCCGCGAAGCCTGAGCGGAAAGCACGCTGGAATCGGACGGCCTCCGTTGTGTACAAGCAGAAACTCCCGATATCCGGTAGGCAAGTGCGCACGCAACTTCTTCTCGTGCGCCGCCACATCTGACTCAGAGATTTTCGGGCCTGCCTCTTCAGTTCGAAGTAGCATCGCGATCTCGCCATCCTTCAACCTGCGCTGAGAGCAGACTATTACAGTAGAGAAAGGTCCTTGGGCACGACAGTCGCTTGCAGCGGCATGTGCATATCATAACGCTCCGCAGTTCAGTGCGTGAGCCATTGCAAGGGCGCTTTCAAAGGCCCCATTCCAATGATCTAACATGTTTGCAACAGTTGGCCGCTCAGATGGATCATCGTGAAGCATTTTCTCAATGATATGAAATAATCGTGTACCCAGATCTCCGGGGATATGGGCGATTGGATCAAGAACGACCGGATCCAACTTATGCTTTGGAGCTCTACAGGGATTACGCCAGAAAAGAGTTCAGCGAGCATTAACCCACGCTGAAATACATCACTCGCTGTCGTAATCGTCGCTTCCCCGCGTGTGTACGCTACTAGGTCTTGGGTACCTCCAGGCGGCACCGACCGTGGCCGGTCCCTGTTCGAGGCATACACCAACGGCCAGTTTACAGCGACCGCTATCGAAACTCGTGTGACCGCTCCTGGCGGGGGGCGGCCCAATTTTGGAGTATGATGAAAGCACACGCCAGGGCTTACCTGGAGGCAGGACGATCTGATTGTATAGATGACATTGCAGCTTTCACCGTCGGGCTCGAAATGGCTGGAGACAGAATATGAATACAACAGCCAGCGCAAACGCCGCAGACTTGGAGAAGCGTGCCTATCGCAAGGCTTCGTGGCACATTCTTCCGCTCCTTGCTCTGGGGTACGGCGCCGCCTACATCGACCGGGTCAACATCAGCTTCGCGTCGTTACAGATGAACCGCGACTTGAATTTCAGCGCCACGGTTTATGGGTTCGGCGCAGGTCTCTTCTTTCTCAGCTACGCGGCCTGCGAAGTCCCTTCCAACCTTTTGCTCTATCGATTCGGTGCCCGTCGCTGGTTGGCGCGCATCATGGTGAGCTGGGGCATCGTGGCGATGGCGATGGTTTTCGTTCGGACGCCGATTCAGTTTTACGTGGGTCGTTTCGCACTCGGAGTTGCCGAAGCCGGTTTCTTTCCGGGCGTAGTGTTCTATGTCGCCCAGTGGTTTCCCACGGAGTTACGAGCGCGCAGCATATCCCGCTTCTATGTTGCGTGGCCGCTGAGCGTCGTAGTCATGGGCGGCGTGGCCGGTGCACTGATGGGTCTCGACGGTCAGCTGGGTCTGACGGGCTGGCAATGGCTCTTCGCTGTCGAGGGATTTCCCGCTGTTATTCTGGGAGTCATTTTCTTCCTTTTTCTTCCTGACGGTCCCGAAACAGCTCGGTGGCTGACAGAGGCTGAGCGAAATGCCGTTCTCATCCGAATCCGAGGCGGGATTGTCCCGAATGGAGCCACGCACACTGAGCGGATAGGTCCCATGCTGTGTGATCGACGCGTCTGGCTCCTCGGCCTCTTCAATTTCTGCATGCTCAGCTGCAGCTACGCATACGCCTTTTCCGCCCCCACTCTTGTTCAAACACTTTCAGGGTACAACATCACTGGCACGGGATTCATCATTGCGGCCATGTACTTGCTTGCCGCCGCCGCGATGTGGGGCAACGGTATTCTGTCCGATCGGTCGCGCGATAGTTTCTGGTGCGTCATACCAGGGTGCCTGATGATGTCTGCAGGATTCCTGGTTCTCGCCGTCGTTTCGATTCCTGACATCGCGCTCACGGGGCTGCTCGTCCTCATCGTGGGTCATTTGTCGATGCAAGGACCGTTTTGGTCGATCGCGACGCGCTCGCTCAAGGATCGTGCCGCGGCAGCCGGCATAGCCCTGATCAATACGATTGGCATTGTGGGCGGATTCGCGGGCCCTTACTGGGTGGGGTTTGCCAAGGATCTCACGGGCGATTACCGGCGCGGGCTATTGATAATGGCGGCCCCCATGCTCGTCGGTGCCGGCATCATGTTCTATTTGCGCTGGCAATCCCGCCAAGCGCCTTCTCGAATGGGCGCGACGGCTATTACCGATGTGTAGCAAAAGATCGAGCGACTCAACCCTATTTGCCGTTCAAAACGAGGTTCGCGGTGGTTCGACGATCGTCAACGAGTCCGTCAACCGGGTTCGCGTGAGTCTCCCGCGGCACATCCAGGGCCAGACATCCAAATGGCTGCAAACCGGAAGGAGTGCCTCGCACTGACCTCAGCTCGTGCGCGGCGGAACGTTGGTCGAGAACATGTCACGCAGCAGCTTCCACTGGCCGTCCTGGCGGCGCCAGATCACGATGTACTTGCCTCGGTCGAGCAGTTTGCCTGCTTTGGCGCGCAGCACGTATTCGCCTACCTCGGTGACGGTCGTTCCCTGACCATATACGTCAAGGGTTTTGAGCTCGATGGCAGCCACCCCGGTCGACAGCACACTCTGCCAAAACTTTGCGATCGCCTCGGTTCCACGGATGAGGTCGCTTCCCGCCGGCATGACGGCACCGTCCTTCGCATAGAGGTCCGCCAGTTTTGCGCCGTCTCCTTGCGCGACGAGCGCTGAGAAGTTGGCGTTAGCCGCTTCGATCGCCGCGCGGCTTCCCGCTGCGAGTGAGGTCGTAACGAACCCCATAACGGCCGCGACTGCGAGACAGAGGCGTGCGCTGTTGTTCACGGTGGCTCCCTTGTCGTCGAGGTCAGAATTGGTGAGCATACGTTTGGTTTTTTACTCAGGCAAATCGCACTCTAGGGCTGCTGCATTGCAACTCAATTCGCCGTGGCTCCGCCCGGTGCGCCACGCTTTGCTGCAGTCGCAACTGGTTAAGGCGACCGCGATTCTTTACTGTTCAAGACCACCGCCGTCGAGCAAACATCAG
>Ga0105237_10010020_pt1 | contig 10113 bp, 4 predicted proteins | sample KBSC24metaG_FD_81520 | JGI IMG/M metagenome (GOLD analysis project Ga0105237, IMG submission 81520) | Corn rhizosphere microbial communities from Kellogg Biological Station, Michigan, USA - KBS C2-4 metaG | ecosystem: Host-associated > Plants > Roots > Rhizosphere > Soil | place: Michigan, USA... | reverse complement strand
GCGACCACGCCGCTGTGACCGATCAGCATCCCCGGTCGCCACGCCTGTTTGGGATCGACGCCGAAGCAGACCGGGACGTGATGAATGGCGTTGTGAATTGCCGGGGCGCGGGTCAGTACGTCCATGAACACGTCGCCCCAGCCGCTCATGACGTGAGGCCAAAAGATGATTTCCGCGCCGTTGAGGGCGAGGCAGCGAGCGCTTTCCGGGAAGGAATTGTCGTGGCAAATCTGCACGCCGACGCGCCCGAAGTCGAGCGCGAAAACAGGCCATTCGCCGCCGGGGGCAATCCCCAGCGCGCGCTCGTTTTCGGTACAGTGAACCTTACAATAGCTTCCGACGAGATCGCCGGAGCGGTTCAGAATCAGGGCGACGTTGCGCGGCGTACCATCTATCAGTGTGGCAACAGGGGCAATAATGTGCATCTGGTAGCGGCGGGCAATCGCGCCGAAACGGTCGAGCGCTTCTTCGAGCACGCCGTCGATGGCGGCGGGCAATGTTTCCGGTGTGAGGCTCATGCCGACGATGTTGAAGGTTTCACCGAGGCAGGCGATGTCCGCACCGCGCGTCCCGGCCTGTTCGAGCCAGTATTCCGCCGCGCTGAAATGGCTGGCGCGGATTTCGGCGTGGCTAGTCCCGGTGGGCGCGGCGGGAAGCTGAACGGCGGCAATCGTGACTTCGCGGGTCATTGTCCCACCTTCAGAATGTCCAGAACGCCGTCCTCACGCGCGATCATAAGCGTATCGGGTGTCAAACGGAGCAAGCGGCTGACCGGATGCGGATAGGAGCGCTGAATCTGCCAGTTGTGGTCAAGCAGGAGCAAACCCCGGCGTGTCGCCACTGCCAGCCGATTGCCATCGAGGTCGGCGAGTCCGGTCACGGGTGCGTCGAGGCACAGTTTGCGCAGCGGAGTCCCATCCAATTGAGCGACAGCAGCGATAAAACCATCCGCGCCGCCGATGATCACCTCATCCTCAAATGGAATACAGGCTGTGATTGGTGTGCCGCCTTCGATTGTCCAGAGCCAGTCGCGTCGTTCGGTGGAGAGGACGCCGACGCCATTTTCAGCGGCGGCGAGAATATTCGCACCGAGCCATTCATAAGCGACGGTCGTCCCGTTGACGAAGGGGATCACGCGGCGAATCGCGCGAAACATCGGCTGGCTGACGCCGCCAAAGGTGATGGTTTCGCCGCTGGTGTCGAAGCTGGATTTCCCCTCGTACAGGCCAACGCCATGATTCCAGCCGTTGCGCACCCACAAATCCCCCGATTCGGACGCGACGAGGATATTGTCCTGCCAGGGGCCATCCGCCCAACTGTGACCAATGACCTGAAAGTTCGTATCGAGGAAGCAGATCGCCGAATAGCCGCCGACGACCAGCGCCGCGCGCCCCTCGGCGTCGCGCTGCCAGACCTGTACATCGTGGATGGTGTAGACGCGCCCGAAAAACGCATCACGGCGCTGCTGAAAAAGCTGCGTGACGGGGACGATTCGTTCGAGTTCGCCGTTGCCGCTGAAAATGTGCAGTTCGCCGCCCATCACGCCGACACAGACCGAACGCTGCCCGTTTCCGGCGAGATCGTGCGCGGAAAGGTGGGTTACGGGGGCGGCGAAGTGTGTGCGCCAGAGTTCTTCGCCCCGCGCCGAAAGCGCGATCAGTTCATTGGCAGAGTTTACGATCAAGGCAGTCGCCTGACCAAAATCCGTCGCGATCATGAACTGAATTGGCGGGATGACCTGTTCGCTGCCGTAGACCTCGATCTCGTGCAGTACAAACGGTGCGCCGTCCGCTGGCGCAGGGATGCGCAGGCGAATTTGTGCCGCTGGCGCTTCGATGCGGGCACTGCGTGTTTCGAACTGATCTTCGAGGTCACGGAAGAGTTTGTAGCGCAAGAGGCCGGATTCCGCCTCAACCGGATATAAGCGAATGTCTCGCTGGAAACCGTCGCTGCTGGCTTCGACGGTGAGATCGGCGGGCAGCGGGTGGAAGGTGCGCAGCGTCGGATCGATGTGGCTGTCGCCGACAATACGAAGGTGATCTATCGGCGTCTCGTCTGCCAACGTGAGCGTGATAGTGTAATGGTCGGCGGCAGGCCATTGCTGACGCATCAGGCGGACTTCGCAGACTACGGTGTCGATCAACTGATCGGGGAAGCCGTCGAGTGGGGCGGGGTCGGCGGCAACGGTCATGGCACGAATGCGTTTGGGCAGGCGCGTCCAGTCGTTGAATGAAGCGAGCGGAGACCAGGTTAATTCTAAGGGAGGCTGCGCTGTAATTTCCGCGTGGGGAAGGGGCAGTTGAGCGAGTTCATTTTGCAGCGCGGTCGTGAGTTGCGCGACGAATTCGCTCGAAAGCGACAAATCAGCACCGGAAATGCGCCCCGTAGCGAAATCGAGGGAGAAACTGATGGGCTGCTCAGGCTCAATGCGTAGTGCGCCGAATTCGAGGGAGGTGAGGCCGCTGACGGCAAGCTCATCGCCGGTGGCGTAAGCGCTGATAGCACGGAGAACCATACCTAGTCCGCGAATTCCTCCCCGTGAATCGGCGACGGCGCACCAGGCGAAAGGCTGACCATCACGCGAGACAACGGCTTGCTCAGCGGTCAATTTATGGAGGTCGAGGGCTTCGGGCGCGGCGCTTGGGCGAACGTAAAACAGGTTCTGATAGGTCGGGTTGTGGCGCTCAGACAGGCGGTCAGGGGCGGATTTACGGACATTCCGACGCTGGCGCAGGACATAGGGGACAACACTACCCTGATTGGTTTCTTCTTCGCTCGTCACGTCGAGCGCCTCGCTCCAGCGGAGCGTGAAAACGTGGTCACCCTGCTGGGTCGCCCAGGAGCGACCAGACAGGCGAGCAAAGGCTGGTGTTCGCCAGGTGCAGGTCAGCGAATAATCGCCATCCTGCTGAAATGTTACCGAGTCGATGACAACGAACAATCCAGCGCCGCGCTTCGACCAGAAAATGTGGCGCATCCAATCGGCATGATGGAAATCGCTCAGGCGCGTCGAAGTCAGCCCGACCTGCGCGAAATCGGCGGTGGCGAGGCACTCAGCGATGGGCGGGAGCGGGGTGTCGTTGTAGCCGTCGCTGATAAAAAGGCCGTTCTTCTGGTAATGGGAATGACGCTGGGTGTTCTGGATGAGGAAGATATGCCCGGCCTGACTGAAGCGAATGATGCAGTTAGCGGCCTGCATGAAGCCCTGCCAGCGGAAGCCGCCCTGATAGCCTTGCAGGAGGAGATAGCTATCAGCGGGGGTGAAGCCGCCGCGCATGACGATTTTGTCGAAGCCCTGTTCAATTGGCAGGGTATTGAGGCCGATGCCCTCGCCGCGCCGCCAAGTCTCCGGGGCGTTGACCGAGTGACCCAATGGTTCGATGTGTTCCGGCGGCGTCGTGCTGATGGTGTACTGATAGGGCAAAATCGGGAGGACGCTCAAGCCGGAGAAATCGCGCGGGGTGATGAGTAGTTCGTCGCCCGTGTGAAACATATGCATGAAAATGGGCGAGAACTGCTGATAGCCGGAAATGAGCGGTGTTTTGAGGTTGGGCATGTGTTCCAGCACCCACTTGAGGCCGCCGTCGTGATAGTAGAAGGCGCTGGCGGCGACGGGAACGGTCGCTTCCTGCTGCAAAACCATCGTGCCGGGGAGGGCTTCGCCGTAGCCACCGGGGCCAGCGTTCGCGCCCATGTTGTCGTGACGAGCAATGGCGCGCTCAGCGAAGCGGCGGGCATTGCCACTCTCGAAAAAGTCGAAGTTTTCGCTGCCGAGGGCATACCAGAAAACGCTGGTGACGTTGGTCAACATGCTCTCGTCGTCCTGATCGTCGGTGGCGGCGCGGCCTAAGCCGTCGAGATAGGCGCTGGTTTCGGCGATCCAGCGCTCACATTTGGCGCGCAGGGCGTCGTTGGGATTGGCCTGCTCCTTGAGGTAGCGCGCCATCAGAAAGAACTCGAATGTGCCGCGCCCGTGATGGCGATGACCCAGCGGCGGATCGCCGCTGCGCATCCGCCACCACATATCCTCTGTGCCGAGGGCTGTCCCCAACATGAGTTGATCGGTGCGCAGGATGTCGGCGTCATCGAGGAAGCCGCCCGCGATCAGCCAGGGAAGAACGCACAGCATCCGTTCGGCGCGATAATGCCAGTCGCCGTAGCTATCGGTCATCTGGGCGTTGAGCGACTTGAGCAGTTCACCCGCCCAATCGCCATAGTGACGGTCACCTGTCCAGGCGTACATGATGCCGTAAGCAGCGATCAGCTTCATCACATCTTCGTTGAGCTGGTGGGTTTTGCGGATGCCCTGTTCGAGTGCCGTTTTGAGCGGCGCGTCCGGCCACTCGGCAAGCGTCTGAGCAAGCTCAGATTCGAGTTCCACGTCGAGCAGGAAGGGAAGCGTGCCGTTGGAGGTCGAGATGCAGCCGATCAGGTGCTCGACGGCGCGGCGAACCCCCTCAAGGCTGCTTCCGCCTGCCAGAATGATATTCGCGCCTGTGCCATAGGGATTGACGATGGTGCGCAGATCGTAACCGTCGCCGCCGGGATAGGTGGCGTCGGTGGCGCAATAGTAACGGGCGTAGAGCGGCAGCAGGGCGCGGTTGGTGTTGAGATTGCCGAGCAGGATCAGCGTGTGCTGGCGGTAACGATCCGGCAGCGGCGTGCTGCGGGTGGGCATCGCTTCGAGGTCGGAAACGAGTTTGGGTGGTGTGCCGATAGCGTGCGCGAGGGATTCCGCCAACGCGCGATACGCAGGATCGGCGGCGGGATAAATAATCGCAGCGTCGATCAGTGGGGTGTCGCGCTGGATGGTGCGCGGGAGGACGTGGAAAGGATTTAACGGCATGATCATTATTTCTCGGCTCGCGCCGCCAGGTGCTCAAAGCACCCGGCTAGGAAATCAAGCCCCCTGAAGGAGGCTGATAATGAGTCGAGTATGGCCTTACTTCCCTCATTTACCTTACCCCGACTAGCTGACCCCACCCCCAAGTCCCTCGTGCGAACTTCGTTCGCCTCGACTTCAGGGAGGGGAGAAAAGCAAAAACGTGAATGCGATGGCAGATGGTTATGGGTTAGTAAAAGTGAATTCGGACTGCACATGAATTACCCTTTGACTGCGCCGATAGTGATGCCGCGCAGGAAATAGCGTTGGAAAAAGAGAAAGACGATGATCATCGGGATGGCAGCAATGGTCGCGCCTGCCATGATCTCGCCAACCGGGACAACCTGCCCGGTATCCTTCGGGCTGGTGAGCAGGCTGAGGCCGACCGGGAGGGTGCGCATGAATTTGTCACTGGTGGCGATTAAAGGCCAGACAAAGCTGTTCCAGTTGCCGATGAACTGGAAGATCGCCAGCACCGCCATACCGGGCTTCGCCAGCGGCGCGATCACGCGCCAGAAGATCGTGAACTCACCCGCGCCATCGACCCGCGCGCTCTCGATCAGGTCAGTGGGCAGGGTGCGCATGAACTGGCGCATGAGGAACATCGACCAGACTCCGCCGGAGAAGCCCGGCAAAATCAGCGCCCAGAAGGTGTCGTAAATACCCAATGCCTGAATGATCTGGAACTGCGGAATGATCAGGATGAAGCTGGGCAGCATCAACACGGCCATCAGTGTCCAGAAGATCGTCTCACGCCCGAAAAAGCGCAGCTTGGCGAAGGCGTAGCCGGAAAGCGAGCCGAAAAAGACCGCGCCTGCCGTGCGCGTCACGGCGACGAGGATGCTGTTGAAGAACCAGCGCGGCAGCGGGAAACGCTGCAAAAGCGCGAGGTAATTGTCGAGGGTGAGTTTGTTCCAGTTCGGCAGAATACGCGGCGGCCAGATCGAGAGCAGTTGATTCGGTTCGAGGCTGTTCTTGATCATCCAGTAAAGCGGGAACAAGGCCAGTATCGCCCAGAGGGTGAGGATGACGTAGCCGACAAAGGTGAAGGCGTCCTCAAGCTGCCAGGTACGCGGCTGACGGGCGGATCGCCTCGCTGGTGATGATTTTGTGTCGGAGCGCGCCATAATTCCCCCGTTAATATTCCACGTCTGCGGCAAAGATTCGAAACTGAAAGACGGAAAAGATCAGGATGGCGAAGAAGAGGACGACCGACTGTGCGGCGGCTTTGCCGAAGTCAAAGGATGTGAAGGCCGCAGAATAAATCAGGTAGCCGACGGTTTCGGTCGCGCCGGGGTAGCCGGGGCCGCCCTGCGTCATGATGTAAATCTGCTCGAAGACCTGAAATGTGCCGATAAAGCCGACGACCGATAAATAGAGGATGGTCGGGCGCAGGAGCGGCACGGTGATGCGGCGAAAGCGCACCCACTGACCCGCGCCGTCGATGTAAGCGGCGTCGTAGAGTTCGGTGGGGATGCCGCCCATCGCCGCCGTGAAGAAAACCACCGGCGTGCCGATGCCGCTGATGATGGTCATGACGATAATCGCCGCCATCGCGGTTTGCGGGTTGCCGAGCCAGTTGTTGGGTGCGGCTCCGGCGAGGCTGGTGGCGTAATTCAGGATGCCGCTAAAGGGCTGATAAATCCACGTCCAGACAATCGAGAGGACGACGGTTGAGACGACGACGGGCAGATAGTAGGCGCTTTTGTAGAAAACCTGGACGCGGGGGCTGCGGCGATAGATGAACTCCGCCAGGATGATCGCGACAAAGATTTCGCCGGGGACAACTGCAACCGTGTAGACGGTCGTGTTCTTCATGGCGTTCCAGAACTGCGAATCGCCGAGGACGGCCTGAAATTTCTCGAAGCCGACCCAGGTTGTCTGACCGAAGCTGATGTCCTGAAACGACATCGCGCCGACGCGGACGACCAGATAGACCGTGAAGATCAGGAAGTCGAGCAGCAAGGGGGCGATGAAGAGATACGCCCATTTATTGCTGCGCTGAATTTCCCGCCGAATTTTCGGCAGAAACGTCGGTTGAGTCCCGGCCTTGATCATGGGCAAATGCCGTTCTTTTCGCTGAAATAGGTTGGGCTTGATCTTAGCGCGGAAACGCGGGCAGAGTCAGATTCCGACTCTGCCCGCTGGATGCGATTAAACCTTGACGCCCAATGCGCTGTTGACCTTCTGCGCGATCTCTTGCAGCATGTCGGCGGGTGCTTTCTGTCCGAGCAGCAGCGACTGGAATTCCTGCATGAAGAAATCGAACGGGCTGAGCGAATTGAAGATTTTCGCGGTGCGGGCATTGGTGCTGGGACTCCAGTTGCCGCCCGCGAAGCCGGGTTTGTAGTTGACCAGATAATCTTCGAGCACCCACTTGCGGTTCGGGTCCGCCGCGAAGGGATGATCGGCGACTTTCTTGAGGCCGGACTTGGTCGAGGGGAAGAAGCCGTTGACAAACCAGCCCGTCGCGTTCGAGTCGTCAGTGGCGAGCCAGTTGGCGAAGGTGAAGGCCGCTTCACGCAGATCAGGATTGTCGGTGCGGCCAATCGTATACTGCACGGGCGGGTTGTTGGTGATGAACGCTCCAGCTTCTTTCGTATGCGGATGCCCGGCGAGGACGATCTCGAAGTCCTTCTGCGCCTGACCAGCGGCCTGCGCCGTTTCGAGTTCGGTCTGGATGCCCGGCCACTGGATACGCATAGCGGCGTTCAGGTTCCAGTAGAAATTGTCCACATCTGACCACTTGGGCAGGTTGGGGATGAGCGTCTTGGAGGTGTTCTGGGCATCGAGCAGCCACTGGAAGGCCTTGACGGAATTATCGTTCTCATGGGCGATGAAGCGCTCCTGCGCGTCGTCCCAGAACTGGACGCCCCAGCCGTTGAGCCACGCGCCGAAACCCCAGTAGAGCACCGAGGAATGGTCGGTGGGGATGCCGAAGAAGTAGCGCGACGTTCCGTCGCCAAATTCCTTGCCGTACTGATCCATCAGATCGAAGGTCAGGCCGTCGCGATGGTCGCCAATCGCCTTGAGGATGTCCGCGCCGCCGTGCGCTTCGAGGGCAGTCTTAGAGAGCGCCGCCATATCCGGGTTGACGAAGGCGGGAACGGCGTAGACGTGACCGAAGATCGTCAGCGCCTCTTTCATCCCCGGCAGCCAGTTGTCGGTCATGTCTTTGGTGAGGAAATCGTCAACCGGGTCAATCACGCCCGACATGGCCTCATCTGCCGTGAAATTGCCGTAAAGCACGTTGGGAACCTGCCCGGATGAGAAGGCGGTGGCGGTTTTCTGTCCCCAGGTATCCCAGGGAATGAGTTCCAGATTAACCTTAATGTCGGGATGGGCAGCTTCGAAGCGCGAAACGGCGTCGTTGATCCAGTCGTCGGAACCTGCGCCAGTGACGGTGGTGTTGTCTGCACCATAGCGCCAGATCGGCGGCTGCCAGTAGGAAATCTCGCGAACGGCTGAAGACTGGCGCAGCGAACGGATGCGGCTCGGCGCTGCGGCGACGTTCAAAACCTGCGATCCGACCAGCGCGGCAGAGCCAGCCGCCATCGATTTGAGTAACGTGCGCCGACTGATTTTTTGTGCCATGTTTTTCTCTCCAAAAAGTAATAATGCCAACGGGTATTGTTGCAAGGCGCGATCTTTGCGCTGACTCTGGCCTCCTCTGACTCGATGGACCGGCTGAAAACAGAAAGCTCGAATTATCGAAGTTGCTTTTGTTATTAAAGCAAATTTCTCCGACAAACCGCGTTAATTTTTAAACAAACTTTCGTAATTAAAATATAACCGGTTCTTTGGGATTGTCAAGAAAACGCTTTATAGCAGATTTTTAGCCTGAGATAAGCCGAGGATTGCGTTTGAATGCATCTTTAACGGCAGGGTGAATAATAAAAGTAGGTTTCATAATTATTTTGACGAAAGGGAGATTTTCGATGTATAATCACTTCCGTACTCCGAGGGAAAAGAGGGGCGGACAACAGGAAAGAGAACGTCCCCCATTATAAAAGATAGTGAAAGCCGATTTATGCAGTTAAACCCTACCTCAAAGACTCATACGGATATTCGCCGCCTCAACCGATACACGATTCTGAACCTGTTTCGCCAGCACGGAACGCTTTCGAAAAGCGATCTGGTTCGGCTGACCGAACTGACGGTGACGACGATTGCGACGATTCTGGAAGAACTGGTCAGCGAAGATTTGGTCGAAATCGCCGATGGGGAGCCAAGTCAGGCAGGTGAAATTTTGCGCGGTCGTCCGGCCTCGCTGTATCGCCTGAGCAGCCGCCGCTGGATCGTCGCCGGAATTCAGATCGCGTCCAATTCGATCACAGGAGTGCTGCTGAATTTTGGCGGGCAGGTGCTCGACTCGGCGTCAGTGTCGGCGTCGAGCGATCTGGCAGCGGATGACGTGCTGGAAGTGGCGACTGATTTGCTGCATTTTTTGATCGAGCGAACGACTACCCCGGAGATGCAGCTTCTCGGCATCGGCATCGCGCTGGAAGGCTTTGTCGATGTGCCTGCTGGATTGTCGCTGTGGATGCTGTTTCGAAGTCGCTGGAAAGATGTTCCGGTAGCGGCGCACTTCGAGGCGCGCTTCAATGTACCCGTGCTGGTCGATTATCGCGTCTATGCGGCGGCGCTGGCGGAAGCGATGTTCGGTATGGGGCGCGGCGTGCCAGATTTCGCCTATCTAAATGTGGATACGGGAGTAGCGGTCGCTTACGTCGCGTCAGGCCGGATGGTACGCAGCAGCATCGGCGCGACCGGAGTCACGGGTGGGCTGGGGCATGTGCTGACGACCAACGGCACGCGCCTGTGCTACTGCGGCAAAGTCGGCTGCCTGCACACCGAAATCACGACACAGGCGCTGCTAACCCAGTTAAAGGAACTTGTCAGCGTGAGCCAGGGCAGCGGCATCGGCGAATTCTGGCAGACGCACGAACTCCGCTTCGACAACCTGATCGGCGCGGTGCAGCAGGGCGACGCGCTGGCGCTGCAACTGCGCAGCCGCTTCGCTCAGAGCCTTGCCGTCGCGGTAAGCAGCACGGCACAGTTATTCAGCGCGAATATGATCGTGATTGGCGGCGTGGCGGTGCAGTTCGGTGGTAAAGAAGCGCTCGATACGGCGCGTACAGCCGTTCAGCAATTGACGATCCTGCACAGTCAGTTCGGCCTGACGAAGATCGTGGCGTCCAAGTTGTCGCCTGACCCGGCGACGATGGGCG
>Ga0105237_10010018_pt1 | contig 10114 bp, 7 predicted proteins | sample KBSC24metaG_FD_81520 | JGI IMG/M metagenome (GOLD analysis project Ga0105237, IMG submission 81520) | Corn rhizosphere microbial communities from Kellogg Biological Station, Michigan, USA - KBS C2-4 metaG | ecosystem: Host-associated > Plants > Roots > Rhizosphere > Soil | place: Michigan, USA... | reverse complement strand
TGATTGAGAGCATGTTGATTGAATCCAAAATGAAAGGCGGATTGGCGCAAGGCGACCAAAGCAGCATGTCAGAATGGCTCGATGAATTGCGAAAACTGGATCCGCTACGGAAAGGGCGCTGGATGGACATGGAGCAGAAGCTGAAAGAAACGAGCAGATGACGGTATGACGCCAATCGGGAATTGAAATTAAGATATTAGTATGGGCTCTTCCAGGGATGAGATGACGACTGCAACGAGCAAGCCAGATATCAAACAGGGTGCTGGTCCCATTAAAGGAGGTCGCTCTGCATGAACTCTAGGCACCGTGATTCTTCAATCATGTTTATTAACTCCGTAGTGGGCGGATGATGGGGACACGCCTAGGGTCTGTTCCAGGGGTGAGCCACTATCATAGGGGGGCGTAGGGGAGCGTAGCAGGGCATAATGGGGTCGACTCAGAGTCTCCCGCAAAGCCTGGACTCCCAATGGGGCGGTGCTAGTCAGAGGATATCCCTGAATGACACTGGCTTGACAGCTGTTGCCCTCATACCAAGTGTTACGAGTGCTTGCTCAGTGGTGCGAGATAACTCCGTGCTACTGCTGGTAGTCCCAGTAGCACAAGGTCGGGCGAGGAGTTGTTTGGTCGTGTTCGTTGTGCCACGAGATCTTTTCTCTCGAGGCACGACATACGGAGATGCTGCGCGTAAAAATAAACACGAGTAGCACGCGAACACCTGCCTTCCAAGTCGCGTGTTGGGCCAGCCTGTTGAGCTCCTTCCCGCCTAATCACGGTGACACGTTAACAGGTATCCAACTAGCAGGTCTACTTAGGCTGCTTAGGCGGAAACTTATATGGAGGTCCCTTAGGCTGACTACGGGGATGGCAGCCCTGGAGCCACGGCTTGGTTGGTTAACCTTTTAACTAAACTGTTAGTGGCTCTTAACTATCAGGCCCCTGGTGACTAGTGGCCTGTTAACGTCAATCCCCATGACGAAAAAAGTGCCTGCGCCCATTGGATCTCAACACCTGCAACCACCAATGTTGTAACCAAGTCTACCAGTACCCATACCACCAACTTTCAACAATCAATCCACTGCCTTTGTATATTGAAACACACACCACAGATCACGATCAAATCATCCTCTTCACCATCACCAGCACCCTTTCACCTTGTCTCATTTCTTCCTAAAGGGCTGACTCACATTCTCCCACTCCCTCCTTTGGCCCTGCTCGCCCTCTTCAATCCTGGCCTACCTCCCATTCCTCCGTTCTATCTATCATCCACGCCTCCTCTCCCCGTCGACCCTCCCGTCGTCTTTGCAAAAGCATAGCCACTCAATCTACATCCCGTTCATGCTGTCAAGATAGAGTCTGCCTCCAAGGCATCACATCACCACCATGGAAACCGTGCAGTCAAGTGCGGACAATACAGATCGAGAAGACGTACAGTCTCCTCCAACGTCTCCATTGGTGGATCCATCTGACAGTGGCCAGAAGTTTGAGGATGCCAATGAACGCAACGATCAATCCAGACGAGATTCATCGCATGATCCTCAACCTCAAATTCAGTCTCAACCTGCCGAGACCACGCCGCCCGACAGTGACGAGAAACCTCGAGCCGACATCAGAAATAGCAATGCAAGTTCCGAGCATCCCAAGTCACAGCGCTCCTCAGGTTCTGCTGTGCCCGACGAGGCCACTGCCAGTCGTCCTCCTAGCGAGCAACAAATCCCTGCAGTTATAGCGACCGAACCGTCCCCCAGCGATCAACCTCCCGTGAAGCCACCTCCTCGTCCATCTAGATTCCAAGGCTTCTCTGCTTCATTGCCTTCTGTCCCCTGGGGCCCTCCTCCGCCTCCAAAGAAAGCCTCTGAACCTCGAGCTCCGTCTCCGCAACCTCCCCAGCCTGCACCACCCGCCCAGGCCTCCTCCTTTGGCCGCAAAGTCACCACTCCATTTGGCTGGTTGAGCCGCGCAGCCACAGGCACTTCCAAAGAGGCCAAATCACCTTCTTTGCCATCTAGAAGTACTTTTGATACTAGAAGGAACACGGCCGCATCCGCTTCCACTATCGGTAGCAATCCCGATCTCACGCTGAAGGCCTTGGAGGAAGGCCAAGATGGATCCAGCGGTCCGAGACACCATTCGCGAGCATCTTTGCGAGAACAGTTCAAGATGTTACGTTTACGAGAGGAAGCTGGCGTAGTCAGTTTGGATGGTCCTGAACCGGGAGAAGGAGGCGCACTGGCTGGGTTGGTGGGCCGCTCCGCGAGCCTTGGGGTTGGGATTGCAACTCCTGGAAGCGTCGGTCCGGATGAGAACGTGGTCTCGACCCCCGTCTTGTCCCCAACTTCCCCCATCACCGAAACGGTACCCGTCAATCCGAATCTCGCCCCAGGCACCGTCTCCGGAGTCGCCGCTGCCCCAGCCGATACCACAATCCCAATAGACTGGGACTTCTGGCAGAATGTCGTCAATGAAGGCCCCCAAGCGGTTGCTCGAACAAGCCCTGAAGAGTTCACCCAAGCCATTAGTGGTGGCATTCCTCAGACCATTCGTCATGTCATCTGGCAAGTTCTGGCTGGAAGCAAAAACGAGGATCTTGAGGCTGTATACTGGGAACTTCGTTCGCGGGACGCCAATCAAGAAGTGAAAGATCCCCCTCCCAAATCTCCCATGTTGAACGGCACGGCGAATGGCAGCGCCAAGGAGAAAGATTCTGTCGGTTCTTCCCGATCCTCTGTCCGGTCAGACCATTCGACTCCAGCAACAAGCACAAACGTCGGTGTCGCTTCTCCGTCCCCATCCCAAGAGGCCACCGATCCTCTCAGCACCGCCAAATTACAAGCAGACCTGGCTGCGGAAAGGGCTAAAAAGGCCAAGGAGGATTCAGCCGCCCTCATCAAGTTGGAAAAAGTCATCAAGCGAGATATGGGGTCAAGAACAAGTTACTCCAAGTACGTAGCCGCCTCTGGTTTGCAAGATGGACTATTCCATGTCTGTCGCGCCTATGCACTCTTTGACGACGCGGTCGGATACCCACAAGGCATGAATTTCATCATCATGCCTCTGCTGTTCACGATGCCAGAGGAAGAAGCCTTCTGTCTGTTGGTCCGCTTGATGAACAAATATCAAGTCCGCGATCTCTTTATACAGGATATGCCCGGCCTACATTTACATCTGTACCAATTTGAGCGACTTCTGGAAGACCTGGAACCTGCACTGTACTGCCACCTGAATCGTCGAAGTGTCACACCAAAGCTATACGCGACGCAGTGGTTTTTGACCTTGTTCGCCTACCGGTTTCCTTTGCAACTCGTTATGCGCGTCTTTGATCTGGTCCTTTGCGAGGGACTTGAAGGGGCTATCCTGAAATTCGGCATGGCGGTGGTTCAACGAAATGTACAGACCTTGCTGGCCATGAATGATATGCAAGCATTGACCAATTTCTTGAAAGAAAAATTGTTCGATGTCTATATTGATGCAACCCCATCATCCAAGTCGATACTTGAGTCGGGGTTCTTCGGAAGCTCTGGTGGCTCAGACACCGAGGTCTACCGGGCGGACCTACTGGTACAAGATGCATGTGCTGTCAAGCTTACACCCGAAATGTTGAACCGCTACCGTGAGGAATATGAAACGACGACCAAGGCCGAAAAGGCTCGAGAGACCGAGCTAGAGAATCTCAGGACCGACTGCGCGACCAAGGCTTCACAAATACGATCCTTGGAGAAACGTGCCGAAAAGTCGGATGCTGAGCATATCGATCTCGCGAATGAGCTTGTACGGTTGAAGGTCGAGAACACGGAATTTCAGGATCGAAATGAAAGTCTCACAGGTCAGGTTGAAGAACTTCGAAAAGTGGCTGAAAGTGAGGCTGCAAATGTCGAAGAACGAATGAGAGCCACCACCGAGCAAGTCATGCAACGAAACATCGAAGTACAGAACGAGAATCGACACATGGAGGAGCAGATGGCCGAGATGGAGCGCGAGCTGGTGGCGATGAAGCTGAAGTATGCTGAGGTAAGTTGTTGTCCGTAATCATGTCTTGTTCGGCTGCTAACCGCACGGATCAGCTCAATGTCGAACATGAGACACTCAAGCAGAAATGGAACGACCTCAAGCGAGCCCTTGATTAGCATTCCTTCTAGAAACATCTCTTCGCGCTGTACCTACTCTACACCCATGACCTTCTCAGATACCCGTCTTTTACGACCATGTCTTATCTTTCAATCGGCCCCTATTTTCGAATATGGTGGGAGCGAGCTTCCTATTCCGAAATGTATGAATGTACGGCAAATGAATCGACCTGTGGTTCTAACCAAATGATGCAACAAAAAGTCCGATCCTGGTGCGCGTGCTCGACTCAACGTGATTTAGTAGTGGCGGGGAATCGGCCCTTGTCCTGACTTGAATTCCCATCCGGCTCGGCTGGTGACCGCCTTTTCGGCCTTGGTGTTTCCTTGCAGCGAAAGTGAGGGCGCAAACAGCTGCGCCCGTGGAGGATCAATAGATATTGGCAGACCATCGAGAGGAGTGAGCTTGTGGGGAGATGTGACGTGAAAACTCATTTATACAATACCCTTTCGTCTTGGAGATGATGTACTACAAGTTCTCTGGACGGTGCAGACCTACTGGACGTCACAGACTTTTATGTGGTAGTCAGCTCCAGCAGCTGCCCCATCTCCATCACAGCATACGTTATCTCGATGCATGGCTGCGTGGACATGGAGTATGCCATCTGTATGGGAGAGCACCAAACCCAACAACACCCTCTATATGATTCCATGAGGCCAACACCCATGAATACAAAACAAACACTTCCATTCCATTCCACCCCATCCAATCATGATCTTGCTTCTAGGGGATTTTGTAGTGCTTGCTTGCTGTGACCGACTGACGCTACATGATTTCCAAATTCCTACTTCCTACCGATACTCCTACATGATGATAGTTTGTCTGGATTTCTCCATGTCTTGAGTGATGTATAGCCACATCTGCTAGATTGTGGTGGTAAATTGTGCTTTCTTAAATTCTTGATGATCTAGGTAAGCAATAAATGAAGTCTCCTGCTTGCTTGCTTGTTCGTCGCTGCTCTGCTCTGCTCTGTTCTTGGTCTCGTCTTTTCTTGTCTTGTGGAAACGGTGGTTCGAACTTGTCACCCATTTCTGACGCCCCCGTGCTCTCCGAAGGACCCGTGAAACCACCACCTGAGCTAAAAACCCTTGATATTGGCACACCGTGCTCTTGCCCGATGACCTGTTCGTGAATGCACTGGACTAAGCTGCACTCCTCCAACCTGTCTCAACAGTTGCCTTCACCCATCCATCCATCCATCCATCCATGTGCCTCTCGCTTCAACAATTCACTTACAGCTTGACCCGTCCAGACTTGACATCCTCCCACTCCTTGGGACCATAGGGGACGTATTTCTTGGCACCGGGGGGCAGCCAGAAGACACGGTCTTCCGGACTTGACGCCTTGATCTTGTCTATGTCTATACCCTCGTTGCGCAGGCGGCCCTTCTGCAGCTTCATGGTCCCCGTGTACTCGAGCTGGGGCACGACGCGCACAAAGATCGGGACGGCGTAGCGGGGGAGGGTGGCGATGGCGTGCTCGGCCAGTCTGGCGAGGTCGAGGGTATCGGCCGTGATGCCGTCCACAGGCACAACAGCGGCACAGCCGGCGCGGCCGTCTGCATGCGGGACGGAGACGCCGTAGACGTTCGCCTCGGCGATCTGGTCGAAGGTGCCGACGACATCGGAGACTTCGTTGGTCGAGACGTTCTCGCTGCGCCAGCGGAAGGTGTCGCCGAGCCGGTCGACGAAATACACTCTCCCGTCGGCGTCCTGGCGCATCATGTCGCCGGAGCGGAACCACATGTCGTCCTGTTGGAAGACGTTGCGGATGAAGCGCTTCGAGCCCGCGTCGCGGTTGTTGTAGTAGCCGCGGAACATCATCTCGGCGGCGGCAGGATCCGGGATCAGGTGCAGGACCTCGCCGGGCTCGTCGGTGCCGCATTCAATGGCGAAGCCGTTGGCGTCGCGGACGATCTCCTGCGTGTCGATGTCCATGCGCACTCGCTTCTCGATCTTGTTGTTCACCAGCCGCCACAGCAGGCCGCGCACGGCGATGGCGTTGCGCCCAAATTCGCCGCGGTTGGCATTGAAGCTTGAGCCTAGGCCGTCGGTCGCGGCGTAGAGCTCGTTGATGGTTTCAATCCCGAAGCGTTCGCGGAACACTTCCCAGACGTCGGGTCGCATGCCGTTGCCCCATGCGACTTTCACGTTGTGCTTTTTGTCGTCGGGCGAGGGAGGCGCGTTGACCAGGTAGCGGCAGAGTTCGCCTACATACTGGAGGATGTCGGCGCGCGACTGGCGCACTTCAGGCCAGAAGGTCTTGTGACTGAATTTGCGCGAGAGGACAACCGTCGAGCCAGCCCAGATCGAGGGCGTCATGCAGAGGCCGTGTCCAGCTCCATGGTAGAGAGGTAGCGCGGTATACATTCGATTACCTGGTTTGAGATCTAGGTAGGCAGATACGGCCCAAGCAGTGGAGAGTTCTCGGCCTCGCACCATGATGACTCCTTTCGGCATTCCAGTCGTGCCAGATGTATAGATCAGGCCTCCCACTTCATCTGGACGGACACCCTTTCGTCGAGATTCAGGAATCGGGGTTGTGTCCGATAGTGAAGAGATGAAATGGTCGTCGTAGTAGATTGTTTTGACATTTGCAGCTTGGAGGTCGTCCTCGCATGGTGCGACAAGGTCTTGAGTGGCTTTGTCCGCAACAAGGTACCTTGCATCGCAAAGTTTGACGGAATGAGTGAGCGGGCCAGCAGTCAAGTTGCAATTGATGAAGGCAGGGACAGCCCGGATAGACTCGAGACCAAACCAGAGGAGAAGATACTCTGGGCTATTACCACCATCGATCGCAACGATCTCCTCAGGCTTGACACCAAGGTCGTTCATCAACCAATTGCCGACTCGGTGGATGCCGTCGAAGAACTGCTTGTAGGTCCACGAACGATCCTCAAAGATCAGAAACAAGTTGTCGCCATTAGGACCTTCGGCATGGCCTTTGAAAACATGGTAAAGCAGCGGTTTGCCTTCCATGAAGCGTTTAGTGATGAATTCGATGGCATCTTTGGGCTTTGGCAGCGATGCAGCTTTCAAATCATGGCGAATCAGAAACTTGCCATCTAAATATGCGGCGGCGGCGAGGCCGCCCGCAACGGTGGCTACAGCTGTTGCGACTGAGAAGCAGAGGCATTAGCAGGGTGGACTAGATGAGGGCTGAGGGCTTTGATACATACGTGACATGGCGCACAGTCGAGGAGATGAAGCTCAGCTTTCAAGAAATCAACCACAACAACCAACCCATACTCAGTAAGAATGATTCATTCAGCTTGCTGACGACCCTGACCTGTGTCAGTCAGGTATGAAAGGCCTACCATTGCGGCTGTCGGATCATAGGCCAACGGAAGCCGAGGTACCTTGGGAGCAAACCACCTCCGCACTTTGGGACGGCACCGAGAGGGCAAATCATGATTCGGCACCGGGCGGCAAATAGAATGGTGTTGATCTGCCGCTGCTCCTGAAGAGATTAGATACTCATGCCTTTCTGACTTGCACGACGAAGGTCTTGTACAATTTCTTGCTGACAGTACAATCCGATATGTTAGCTATGTCAGGGGGTAGCTAGATATGTCGAGCACTGGTAGTTGTACGGGGGGCACTCTGTCTCAAAACTTAGGGGAGCGAATTAGCGTCCATAGACACGCTAGTGACATTTAGTGGACGCTTGTTAGAAAGAGGAAGGTTAGACGAGCAATGTCTAAAAGCGGCATCAGTGTGCCAGCTTCTTGTTTACCTCCACTTTGTTCACAAAGTGAGGTCTTCCCGTTCCTCAGGTTGAGATGACCACTCGCAAGTGCCATGCTCATTGATTCATTGTCAGCACTCATGTGGCCCAAGCCAGGTGCCGTTCGCAGAATCTATGTAAGTGATACCCCTTTGTCAGTTGCTCGATCCCTCCGAGCGGTGCATAATCATACACTTGTCCATTGCCCAAGCAAGTGGAATCTCCCCTCCAGCGAGAGACATTCGTGTCACCATGTATCCAACCATCCCACCTATACTCTCACAAGTCCAAAGAAATCCGGTGAATATCGAGTCATCGCCAGCACCCACGCCAAAAGTATAGAGATTTCCAAAAAAAAAGTCTCATACCTTCATGGCTTTGCCTTGCGGCCAGTCTGCTAATGCAATGCCCTCAATTCAATACCAACTACCTCCCTCGCCATACATCACGGTCTGCTCCTGTCCATCAACCCAATACTGTCCCGGCATATTGTATAGAGCCTCATACTGGAATCCTGGCGCCATTGCCATGCCTGGCATTCCTGGTTCCACATGATAGCCGTATTGCATTTCTTGTTCCTCAGCCACTGGTTGGAGCAGTTCCTCATGTTGTTGCACAAAGATATATGGTTCCGTCCGCTCCCCAACTTCGGTCATGAGATCAGATCCGAGGAAAGCAGCACCCACCGCCTCGAACTCTGGGTCATTGTCCATGAGTGCATTCTGATACCGAGTTTCATCTGGCTGCGGTCCTGCGGTATGGATTGGTCCAGTCTCGTCCAACGGCCATGGTCTGATGAATGATTGTTCTTGGGGTACACCGGCGGTTGGGTGTCGTGGGGGTGGGAGGAAGCGTCCGCATTTGGTCTTTGCATATCCGTTCTGGCGACTGTCTCCGTTCCACTGCAGTTCACCTCGACTTGGCCAGGGAGCGATTCCATGACCACGACCATCGTAATTGTCCGACCAGATGGTGGGAAGCGCCAAGACTGGACTGAGACCATCCTTGAAAACCTTGCCGCCGAATGCAGGAACGGTCTTTCTCTCGGCAGCCGGGATCTTCTCCATGGTCGTGATTTGTGCCTTCATGTTCTCGATGTCCTTCCGCTTGTCTGCCTCCATCAATCCCAGCATGCCTTTCTTATGTTCGATCCACTCTGTTGTGTTCTGAGGAAATACGACACTAGGATCCAATTCTGGCCTCGGGTCTGGTCTGAACAATGCCGGTGCGACATGTCGAACACGCTGCCGAACTCTCTCGTACTCTTCTTTCTCCTTCAGCCAGTCACTCTTCCAGGTGATGGACGCGGTATGTGATGGGACAGCGGCGACTTGTTGCTGATTGGGGTCGAAGAAAGACTGGTTGCCCTGCAAACCGCTATTGTTTGTGATGTCGGACCATGGCTGCGATTCCATGGAAATCTGGTTCTTTCGATGGCGATTCTTTCTAGGCATTGTGAATTCGTGAGGAATGCGCGACGCAATCTGTGTTCAATGGGCTTATTTGTGAGCCGATCTTGGATGCGATGATATTATTGTCGTCGCGTTGGTGAAAGTTGAGGTCGCGTTAAGGAGAGATATTATCCAGGGAATGAAGAAATGACGCCTTTGTCCGGGTGATAATGTGAATTCACGACCGGACTGCCTCACGGGATGTATGACGGACGTTTCAAAGTGGCCAGTCACAGCACCATGATTCATATGCGCATATTATCGTGAAGTGGTTGCCCCTTCTACTCACCACGTGTCTCCAGCGTCCATCCTCCAAGGGACCGGGTCCCATGAGAGAAGGCTCTATGCATGTGATAACATACGGCGTCACTATACCATCTAATATTCACGTTGGGTTCCAGATTTACACTGTTTATATCGGCTAGCTGGACCCTTGGTCGCCGCCAGATCCATCGATCTCGGCGGGCTCGTCTCTTATCGACCATGTGTCCTAGTCCCCTGGGGTGAGAGAAGAATTCAGGGAACGACCCCAGGGTTCATCTAACAATAAAGGGTCACCTCAGAGCATTTTATCTGAGCCCTATATTTTTAATTTCACATAAATAATAATATATTAGTGAAGCTTCTTGATGGTCGAGAGACCGCCAGGTTTCTAGAAGGCCATGAGGTGGATCTCGCCCTCGATGCGCATTGCAGTAACAGCCGTTGGCAGCTTCAACCTATTCCTCATGCAGAAGTACACCGTCACCCTGGGCGAAGGTTGGGAGACTAGTATCCAAGTAGCACCATTCGACCACACTATGTAACGCGCCTGCGCT
>Ga0105237_10010017_pt1 | contig 10114 bp, 10 predicted proteins | sample KBSC24metaG_FD_81520 | JGI IMG/M metagenome (GOLD analysis project Ga0105237, IMG submission 81520) | Corn rhizosphere microbial communities from Kellogg Biological Station, Michigan, USA - KBS C2-4 metaG | ecosystem: Host-associated > Plants > Roots > Rhizosphere > Soil | place: Michigan, USA... | reverse complement strand
GTTGAACACCATGATCGGCCGGACCTCGAGGCCACCGGTGAAGACCGGGACGTCCTTGGCGATCGCGATCGCGGCGTCTAGATCGGCGGCCTCGATCAGGTAGTAGCCGCCCAGCGCCTCTTTCGTCTCGGCGAATGGGCCGTCGGTTACCGTGTCGCTGTTGGGCCGCACCGTCGTCGCCGTCGCCGTCGGCTCAAGGGCGTTGCCGCCCACGATGGCGCTCTGGTGCTTGGCCTGGAAGGCCTGGTGTCCTTCCATCATCTTGCCGGTGTCGCTTGGCTTGGCCTCCGCCCACGCCTGCTCGTCGTCGTAGATCAGGATCAGGTACTGCGACATGGCTTTCGTCCCTTCGGCTCGACCCGCTGATCGGGTCTCCACCCAATCCGACGATCGGCACGCCGCGCAATCGACATCCGGTCAGAAAATCCGCCGCAGACCGCTCGGTGAGTTTGCAGAACCCGAACATGACGCGTGCCGACGCCGAATCGAGCAGCCCCAAGCTTTGTCTCGACCCGCTCGGCGAAGGCGGCAGAGACGCGAGGAAATGCCATGACCATCACCCGAACCTGCCGTTCCGTCGCGCTCGCCACCGCGGCGGCGGCCAGCCTGTTCGCCGCCACCACCCCGGCCGGCGCCACCACCCCGGCGACGGCGCCCACAGCGGCGGCGACGAAGGGGCTCGCCGCGATCCAGGCGGCCGGAGCTGCCGCGACCGCCAATCGGACCCGGGCGCTCGACGCAGCTATTCCGCGAGTCACGGCGAACACCGCACTCTCGGCGTCGGACAGGACGACGGTTCTGGCCACGTTGACCAACGACCTGGCGGCCATGAACACCCTCGCTGCCAAGATCGCAGCCGACACGACGGTTGAGGCGGCCGAGGCCGACTACAAGTCGATCTTCTCGACCTATCGGGTCTTCGCGGTGGCACTTCCTCAATCGGCCTACGCCGCCGCTGCCGACGATCTCACCGACACGACCCTGCCCAAACTGGTCAACGCGCAGAAAGCCCTCGCTGCCCTGCTGGCCGGTCCGGACTCCGGCAAGGACGCGCCGCCGGTGCAGGCCGACCTCGCCGACATGAGCGCGAAGATCACTTCAGCGCAGACCTTGATCGCGCCAGTCGCGGCGGCGGCGCTCGCGGTTACCCCCGCCGACTACGACGCGAACCACGCCGTCCTCACTCCGCTACGGCAGTCTGTGGCAAACGCTTTGGCGGCCGCCAAAGCGGCGAGCGCTGACGCCGCCGCCATCGTGGCGGCACTGCAGTGACGCCCCTTCCGCTCGCCATAGCGACGATGCTGACCGCCGCGGTTGCGCTGACCGCTTGCGGCCGACCCGGCGAGGCGGCGACGGGCACGCCCAACAACGCCAACTCCTCGGCGGGCTCGTCGGCGTCGGCTTTCTCGTCAACGGCTCAGGCCGTCGATCCGGCGGGCTCACCGGCGGCATCCGCCTCGTCGGCCGCCGCCGATCTCAGCTCCGTCCAGGCCGCGCTGTCGGCCGCCAACGCGGCCAACGCGCAGGCCGGCGCCGATGTCAGCGCCGGCGACGCGGCGACGGCTCAGAGCGACTCGCCCTGACCGCGATCGCCAACCGCGCGCGGTCGTGGCAGAGTGCGCCCATGATCGATCCTGGGACCCCGCTGTGCGACCCGACCGACATGGTCGTTGTGCACCGAGTCTTCCGTCGAGAGTTCGCCCTGCTGCCGCGAATGGTCCGCGCGACGCCCAGCGGCGACGTGGCGCGCTCCGGCGAGGTGGCCAATCACGCGCGCGAGTTGCTCGACGCTCTGCACCACCACCATCACGGCGAGGACGACCTGCTCTGGCCGAACCTCATCCAGCGGATCGACGAGGAGCGATCGGCCGTCGAACGGATGGAGCAGCAGCACGAGCGAGTGGCCCTGTTGATCGAGAAGTCAGATGTGTTGCTGCCCCCGTGGCGGACCAGCGCCAAGAACGGTGAAGAGCTCTCCGTCGTCCTCAGCGAACTCTCGACGCAGCTGAACGCGCACCTGGCCGAAGAGGAGTCGATCGTCCTGCCGCTGATCAAATGGACGATCACCCAGGACGAATGGGCCCAGCTGGGCAAGCGCGGTATGGCCTCGATACCGCCCAAGCGGCGGCTCGTCTTCCTGGGTCACATTCTCGAAGAGGCGAGCCCGCAGGAGCGTGCGCTGTTCCTGCGACATGTGCCCGCTCCGGCCCGTCTCGCGTTTCGCCTGTTCGGCGCGAAGCAGCACCGCAGCGAGATCGCGCGGCTACGCGGCCCGCTTGGCTGAATGCGCCCATCTGACTGAAGTAAGGCCGCAACTAACACCTCGCTCATCGCCCCAAAGATCACCAGCACGGACAATGTCTCACTGGTCTTCGGTGAGGGCGTCTGGAACCATGATCAAATGCCGAGTGACGCTTACTCGCATGTTCCGGGGGTGACGGAGAACGTGTCCAGCTGGCGGGAGCAGGACGCCGCCGAACGCGAGGCGTTGCTCCGCAAGGCCCACGAAGAGGCGGAGGCGATCCGCGGGGAGCTTCCGCTGCTGCAGGTGAGCCTGAAGTACGAGCTCTCCCAGGCTCAGGAGAAGTCGGCCGAGGCCGAAACTCGCCTGTCCGAAGCCCGCGAAGAGGCACAGACCCTCATCAAGGACGCCGCCGAGCAGGCGAGCCTGATCGCCGACACGGCCGAGCGTTCCGCCGAACAACTCGTCGCGAAGGCGCAACAGCTCGCGGACGAGATCACCTCGACCGCGCGCATCCAGGCCGAAGAGACGATCGCGCAAGCCGAACGTTCCCGCAAGCGCGAGGAGCAGGCGGCCCACGAGCTTCGCGGCGCCGTCGACGCCGAGATCGAGCAGCGCAGGGCCGGCCACGAGCAGGAGCTCCATCGGCGCCGCGCCGAGTTCGAGGCGGAGCTGTCGCAACGGCGCAGCGACATCGAGCATGAGGCCAACCAGCTCGTCACCGCCGCGCGCGCCCACGCCGACGAGCAGCGGCTGGCAGCGCGCGGCGTCCTGGAGGACGCGCAGGCGGCGGCGGAGGCGATCCTCGCGCAGGCCCGCGATCAGGCCGCCCAACTCCTGGCTGGCGCGCGCGCCGAAGTCGCTCGGCTGCAGGCCGAATCGGCCGAACAGACCGCGTGGACGCATGAGGTGATCGCCGGGCTGCACGACGCGGCTGAGCTGGAGGCGCAGGGCATCCGGCAACGGGCTCATCACGACGCCGCGGAGCTCGCCGCCGAAGTGCGGGTGCGGTTGACGGCCGTCGTCGCGCGCACCCGTCGAACCTTGCAAGATCGTCGCGCCACGGCTGAGCTCCTACAACTACAAGCGCGTGGCCAGCTCGACCAGGCGCGCCAAGACGCCCTCGAGATCCGCGATCGCGCGGCGGCGGAGGCTCGTAGGACGCTCGCGGATGCGGACGCGGCGGCCCGCGAGCGCGCCGAGCGCGCCGATCGCCGCCTCGCCGAGGCCGAGGCCGGAGCCCGCTCGATACGCGAGCACGTCGCCGGTGAGCTCGGCCAGGCCCAGCAGGAACTGCGCGACCTACGGCAGCGGACCAGAGCCGAAGCGACCGAGACGGTGGCCGCGGCCCGGGCCGAGGCCGACGAACTCCGCTCGCGCGCTCGCGAGCTCCTCACCCAGGCCCGATCCGAGGTCGAGGATCTTGTCCGGCGGCGCGACGCCATCACGGCCGAGCTTGGCCAGCTGTCGGGCGTGATCGAGGCGCTCGCGGTTCCTGAGGGGAGCGCAACAGCGCCCGCCGACCCCACCGACCCCCAACCCCCTGAGTCCCAGCCCCCTGCCGTTGAGCCGACTGCGGCTCCACCGCCCAGCGGGCTCGCCAACGAAGAACTTGCGAGCAACGACGACGACGACGCCCAACCCCCATCCCCGCCACATCACCTGATGAGAGCCGACGAACTGATGAGAACCGAATGAGCGAGACCGCCAGCGCGTTCCGCACTGTCATGCGGGGCTACGAACCCACCGAAGTCGATCGACGCGTCGCCGAGCTGACCTACGCCGCCGCCGCCGCTCAGCATCAGGCCTCGGAGCTGCAGCGTCAGGTCGAGGAGCTCACCAGCCAGGCCGACGAGCTGCGCCGCCAGATCGCCGAACCGCCGGAGCCGCCGGAAGCCAGCTACGCAGCACTCGGCGCTCGGGTCGCGCAGATCCTCACCCTCGCCGAGCAGGAGGCGAACGACGTGCTCGCCAACGCCCGGGTCGACGCGGACGAGACCCTCAGCGCGATCGAGGCGCAGATGGCTCGCACCCGAGCCGAAGCCGACATCTACGCGAAGGAGACGAGGGCCAACGTCGACCGCGAGTCCGCGCGAATCATCGAGGACGCGAAACGGACCGCCGATCAGCTTCTCGACGACGCGGACCGCCAGGCGACCGCACGCCGTGAGGAGGCCGAGGCCGTCTACGAGCAGCAGCGCGCCAAGGCCGCGCAGGCGGCGGCGGACTTCGAACAGACTCTCGCGGCCCGGCGCAGCAAGGCCGAGACCGAGTTCAAGGAGCGCACCGCGGCCGCGGAAGAGCAGTTCCGCACCGCGCAGGAGCACATCGCGGCCCTGCGGGCGGAGGCCGATCGCTCGACGACGGAAGCAGCCGGCCGCGCCGCCCAGCTGACCGCGGAGTCCGAGCAGAAGGCCGAGCAGATCGTCGCCGAGGCGATCGCGAGGGCCGACCGTATCCGGGCCGAGTCGGAGCGGGAGCTCGCGGCGGCCACCCAGCGACGAGACAGCATCAACGCCCAGCTCACCAACGTGCGCCAGATGCTCGCCACCCTGTCCGGCACCGCGCCGTCCTCGATCATCGTTCCCGAAGTCGCTGACCCGCCCGGTGATCCCGCGGAGATCAAGGTCGCCGAATCGGCTGGCTGAGCGGTCCGGGACAATATCTGAATGCACGCGCTTCATCACGTCCTGCCGACGCTCGCCGTCTTCTTCGATCCCAGATCGGTGTCGCCGTTGCACCTGGCCGCGGCACGGGGCGGTCGCTGGAACCTGCTGTGGCTGTTCAACCGCCAGATCGCCGACGTGGCCGCCGTTCCCCTGCTGGCGAGATTCGGCGCGGTCGTGGACATCACCGACGCGTCAGTGGAGGAGGCCGCCGACGAGGTCGCCCCCTTCCGGCCGGACGGGATAGTCGCCTACGCCGACCGTCAGCTGATGAGTGCGGCCCACCTCGCCGAGCATCTCGGGTTGGCGCACAACTCGCCGGAGGTGGTCAATCGGCTCACCGACAAACACGCGCAACGCCGGGCCCTCGAAGAGGCCGGAGTGGCTGTTCCCGGATATTGGCTCATCCGCCGCGACACCACCGACGCCGAGATCGCGTCGCTCGCGCGGGGCGCTCATTTCCCGGTGGTGGTCAAGCCACGGCACGGTGACGGGAGCCGTGATACGGCGCCAGCCCGCGACCTCGATGAGCTGCGTGCCCGCATCGCCGGCTCTCGAGGCGATGGCGATCTCGTCGTCGAGGAGTTCCTGCCCGACGGCGTCGCCCGAGATCAACAGATCATCGCCGACTACGTGTCGGTCGAGACAGCCGTGGCCGGCGGCGAACTCCGCCACATCGCGGTGACGGGATGCTTCCCACTGGCCACACCGTTCCGCGAGAGTGGAAACTTCGTGCCCAGCGCACTGGCTCCGGCGGACACCGAAGCCGTCCAGCGCCTGGCCGCCGACGCCATCCGCGCGCTGGGGGTGACCTCGGGCATCACGCACACCGAGATCAAGCTGACGCCGTCCGGGCCGTGCGTCATCGAGGTGAACGGGCGCATCGGCGGCGACCTGCCGGACCTGCTCCGCCTCGCCGCCGGGCGCGACATGTTCGAGATCAGCGCCCAGGTCGCATTGCACGGCCGGTTGCCTGACGACGTCCCCGCGCAGTGTGACCAGGTCGGTTTCATCATGAACGTCCAGCCCGACGTCGGCGCGTCCTCCTTGGAGTCGATCGAGGGTCTCAACGAGACGGCTGACCTACCGGGCGTCGAGGCCGTGACGTTGAACCGCCGTCCCGGGGACCGTCTGGACTGGCGCGACGGCACGTACGGCTACCTCTACTCCGTGCTGGGCTCGGCCGCCGACCACGACGCCATGCTGCGAATGCGCGACGAGGTCCTGCAGCACGTCTGCGTCAGATACGGCGACTGAGATGGTGACCAGCCCGGCCCATCGATCGTGTCCGTGTGGCTCGGGCGGCGGGTACGCGCAGTGCTGCGAGCCGTTCCATTCGATGACGGCGACACCGGCGACGGCCGTCGCCCTGATGCGCTCGCGCTTCAGCGCGTTCGCGGTCGGAGCCAAGGACTATCTGCTGCGGACCTGGCACCCGTCGACCCGCCCGCGCGAGTTCGACCTGGAAGATCAGATGGAGTGGACTCGGCTGGAGATCGTTGACTGCTCGGGTGGCGGCCTGTTCGACTCGGCGGGAATTGTCGAGTTCCGCGCGTACTACCTGATCGCCGGCGACGACGGCGTGGTCGCCGAGCGCAGCAGCTTCAGTCGCGACGACGGCCGCTGGGTGTACGTGCGCGGCGAACTCTGCCGCCGCTCCGACTCGACGGTGGCGTGATGATCAGCCTCGACGTCGCCGCCCGGCTCGCGGGCGATCTGCCGGAGGTGAGCGAGGGCCGGCGCTTCGGCCACCGCACCTGGTATGTCAACGGCAAGGCGTTCGCCTGGGAGCGGCCGTTCAGCAAGGCGGACATCAAGCGCTTCGGCGAGCAGACCCCACCCTCCGGCCCCATCATGGCGGTAGCGGTCGCCGACCTGCATGAGAAGGAGGCCGTCCTCGCCGCCAACGGCGAGGCGTTCTTCACGATCGAGCACTTCGCCGGCTATCCGGCGGTCCTGATCCAGCTCGATCGGGTGAGCAGGAAGGCTCTCAAAGAGGCCTTGGTGGACGGCTGGCTGTCATGCGCGCCACCCGCCCTGGCCCAGGAGTTCCTCTCGCGCCGACGGCGCTGACCAGGTGTGACGCCTAGGCCGGGTTCTCGTCCTCGGGCTCCGGCTCGGGGATCGTCCCGATCGCCGCCGCCATCAGCGACAGGTTGGGGATGTTGATCCGGCCTTCCTTGGTCTCGATGCTCGAGTACATCAGCCCCGTGTAGACGATCCGGCCGTCGAAGGGGCCGCCGATCGATCCGGAGTGCACGCGGATGTACTCACCCGGGACGTAGGGGCGAGCGAAGAGCAGGACGAGCCCGGCGAACAGATTGCCCAGGGTTTGCTGCGCAGCGATGCCGACGATCACACCGGTGATCGCGCCACCGACGAGCACGGTGCGGAGGTCGACGTTGAGCAGTTGAACAGCACCGAGCACGATGAAGACCGCGCCCGAAAGCAGGCAGATCGTGCGGACCGCCGACCCTGCCGAATAACCTGCCCGGTGACGGGCGAAGCGGTTCAGCTCGCGCGCGGCCGAGCGGACCCCGAGGATGCCGAACACGATGAATCCAGCGGTGAGGCCAAGCACCACCCAACGACGAGTGCCGTGCTGGGTGGCCCCGCCGAGCTCGACCCCGCTGACCAGACAACCCAAGGACAGAAACCCCGCCACGATCGCCCGCTTGAAATCGAGCCGGACTCGGGCGTCGATGGCCTGGATCGCCTGAGTGGCCTGGGCGATGACGGGCGGCGTCGAGGCCTTGCGTATCCACCGCGGTCGGTAAGCCATGTCCCAATACTTCCTGAACAACCTCGCCGCGGGGCGGACCTTGCCCGGTTTTACCCCGTCCGAGTGCGGTCGGCGGGTCAGGCGGCGGCCGGAATCGCCATCAGCTGCCCGGCGATCGCCTGGAACTCGATGGCCGCGCCCTTTCCGGCGAAATGGGTCCCGTCCCAACGGTAATCGGTGTTGCCCTCGACCTCGGGGTCGCTGCAGAACTGCGCCGCGGACTGGATCATGAAAACGCGACGCGGGTCGGCATTCGCGGCATCGTCCAGCAACGTGTTCAGATGGCTGGTACGGCTTCGATCTCCGCGCTCGGCCCACCCGTCAGTGGTCGGCTGGTAGCACGGGACGCTGAGCAGGGCGACCTGAGCGCCGGACTTCTTCAAGATCGAGATCCCCTGCGCGAGCTGCTGGTCGAAGTACTGATCCCACGCCGGAGTGCCGAAGGCCAGCTTCCTGCCGTCCACCTTGATGTTGAAGACTTCCCAGGCGCCGATCTCGATCACGGCTATCTGGGGACGGTCGTGGTTCACGCTCGCCGTCCATTTGCGCTGCCAGCCGCCGCATTCGACGTCCAGATCACGCGACAAACCGCTGGACGCGGTGAGGACGCCGCCGAGGATGCCGCAGCCTTCAAGCGTGTCGTCGTGGAGCCTCAAGTACTCGGACAAGCCGGACGGCGCCGCGTCTATGAGCGTCATCCCCTGGGAGTCGCCGAAGAAACTGGTGCGAACCGGCCGGGTGAAGGGCGGCGGCCCCGCACTCGTCGTCGCCGACGTCACGGTTGGCGGTGCGACTACGTGCGCGATCGAGCCGGCGCCCGGCGCCGGCGCCCCCACCGTGATCGTTTGCCGTGCCCCGACCAGGCCGGTGGGACCGGCTGCCGCCGACGTCAGATGAGCCAACGACAGGCTGGTGACGGCAACGACCACCGCCGAGCCGAACGCGACGACCAACCATGGGGGCCAAACGACTCCTCGGCCGCGCGGTGGCGCCGTGGACCGCCGGCCCGCGGGCGGTCGCCCGACGGCGCCCCTGTTCGGGCTGTCGACGCGGTCCGCGCGGCGAAGGAAGATCGACAAGCCGTGCTGGCGGATGGGCGCCTCGACCAGGCGATAGGAGATCGTCGCGGCCAGCAGGGTGAGGCCGACTCGCGCGACGTTGAGGGTGGCGCCGCTGAACCACGGGTGCAGGTCCGGACGGGTCAGCTGAATGATCGGCCAATGCCACAGGTAGATCCCGTACGAACGGACACCGATCCAGCGCAGCCAGCGGGATCCGAGCAGGCGGGCGGCAACCGACCCCGTCTGCACGGCCGCCAGCACGAGCAGGGCGGTCGCAACGGCCACGACCAGGAAGCCTCCGCGATACAGGCCGGAGTCGAGATAGCCGACTCTGGCCATGAAGTAGCCGACCACGGCCGCGCCGCCCAGGGCGAGCAGGTTCACAGAGCCGCCGGAGCGCGGTTCGGCCCGGTGCCGACGCTGGACCTGCGCGCGGGAGCGCAGCCAGTTTGATCGCGCGATCGCGACCGCGGCGCCCAGCAGGATCGGGGCGCCGTGGGTGTCCGAACCGTAGTAGACCCGGGACGGGTCGTGGACAGGGCTGTAGAGCACGGCCATCAGGATGGTGGAAGCGGCGACCGCCGCGAGAGCAATAGTCAACGCGAGGTTTCGCCGGTTCGCCTTCAGGCAGACCAGCAGGATCAGCGGCCACACCAGGTAGAACTGCTCCTCGATCGCCAAGGACCAGAGGTGCTCGAGAAACGAAGGCGGCCTCAGCGCCGCGAAGTAGGACTGGTTCCACAGGATCTGCGTCCAGTTGGTCGCATACGCCAGCGCCGCGATGACATCGCCCCGGAGCCGGCTGAGTTCGAATCGCGCGACGACACCGGTGACCAGAATGACGGTGATCACCATCAGATACAGACCGGGCAGCAGCCGCCGAGCGCGTCGACGATAGAAAGCGCCGACCCTTATCGTCCTGACCCGGCGCCACTCGTCGAGCAGCAGCGACGTGATCAGGAACCCGGACAGGACGAAGAACACGTCGACACCGAGGAAACCGCCCGGGAGCCAGCGGGGGTTGAGGTGGTAGGCGAAGACGGCAGCGACAGCGACGGCCCTCAGTCCGTCGAGCGCCGGCCACGGTCCGACCCATCGACTCGACGCCCGCTCCGCGGTGTGGGCGGCGAGGTCCCGCTGCGGGAGGCCCGCCTCCAGACGGTGTCTCGACCGTCCCACGCGCGCGACGTGGCGCTGCCGGCCGCTCAGCGTCGGCGCGCCCCAGTCGGTGGACATCGCGTCACCCCGAGCGTCAGATGTGGATCCGTGTGATCCGTGCGGATCCGTGTGGATCCCTGTGGATCCCTGCGGATCCCTGTGGATCTTGGTCTCGCGGGACCCTAGTCGAGGAACGGCGGCTGAG
>Ga0105237_10010014_pt1 | contig 10114 bp, 7 predicted proteins | sample KBSC24metaG_FD_81520 | JGI IMG/M metagenome (GOLD analysis project Ga0105237, IMG submission 81520) | Corn rhizosphere microbial communities from Kellogg Biological Station, Michigan, USA - KBS C2-4 metaG | ecosystem: Host-associated > Plants > Roots > Rhizosphere > Soil | place: Michigan, USA... | reverse complement strand
GAAACGAGGGAGAACGCCCCGACAAACACGATACCTGAGGCGTCTCTGCGCGCGGAAAAAAAAATCAGCCAGAACAGCAAAAAAGCTAAGAGTGACACGATGCCAAGTACGCCTTGGTCGACGTATCGTGCCAAATACATATTGTGCGGTCCCTGATCATATTGCTCCATAAATACCGTTCCATGTCCGCTCACCGAATATCCATGACCAAATCCAATGAGCGGCGCCTCCGCCGCAACTGTGCTCCAGTATCGGTAAACGGCGTACCGAGGATCCCGGGAAAAACTTGACGCGTCGCCACGAAGCAGAGATGCAAAGTCTTCGATCCGCTCGACCCCTACTCGATTTGTAAAAATTCCGGAGAGTTCGGCGTCAGGCGCAATCGCAGTTGCACCGATCAGAGTCAGAACAATGACAAACGCGCTGACAATGGCAACGCGCGCCGCGAATCTGGCCTGATAGATCGACACCGCCATGTAGCTGACGCTTACTGCCAGCCACCCCAGCACGGCTGTGCGCGATAGTGTGAGAGCAATAGGGACGGCAGCGACCAGACACCAGATCCAGTCCCACGACCTGACGCGTCGCCAATGCAGGCAGGGAATGAGCAGCACAACGAGCTGCGCTCCTCCGTCGTTGGGGTTGAGGAGAAATCCCGCCGGCCGCGCTACGAGGGCTGAGAACAGTAAACCCTGAGAGAAAAAGTCCGCGGCAACGGACGCGCCGTAGACGATCAACGCGTAGCGCGCAATCCACACGAGCTCAGTCGCGGTGAAGTAGCTCGCTGCCGCAAAAGTAAGAATTGCCGCAACTGTATTGACCAGAGGCAGCGTACCAAAATTGTCGAACGAGAGGGGTAACGCTTGCATCCACAGGACAGAAAGAATGACGGGAAAATAAAGAATTGTGAGCGAGCCAAGAATCTCCGACACAATGCGAGCCGTCTCTTTTGGATCACGGATCCGGCTCACCAAGGTGACCTGAGCTATGGCGAGACTTGCTGGTAGTAGGGCCAGGAAGAACGCCGAGCTGCCGATCTTGAGCACGTTCGCGATACCATTATCGGCACTGGTTATTACCACAATGATTGCGACGGCCAGGATGAGACGCGCAATCGTGGTCATAATGGCCCTCGTATTATTGGCGGGCGGTGGTATGGGACATTGTTACCGGACGCGTGCTTGAATTGAGATGTCTTCAATGTATGTCCTGGCGAGAGCGATTAGGCAGCCAAGAAAGAAGCCAAATATCGTTGCAACGACGACTAGGAGTGTGCGACGTGGCCAACTCCTCTCTTCTGGGGGAACCGCAGGGTCGAGAACCTTCAGAGCGAAATTGGCTCGGACGTTTGCAAGCATGCTACGTCGTAACTCCTGTGTCGCGACGGAATAGATTGACTGACGAAGTTCCGAGAGCGATGCCTGAGCAGCCTGAGCCTCGAGAAAGGCAATGCTTCGTCCAGTTTCAGTCAAAGTACGCTGCCGAAGAACTTCATCCGTGTCGTGTACAATCTCGTTTGCCCATTTCGCCGCTATGGCGGGATCGGTCCAATCGACCGATACGAGGACAATCTCGTTCTTTCGATCAACGTCGACTTTTAATACGCGATCCATCTTCTTTACTGCATCCCAAATGGATGGGCTGCCATCGCCTTGTGGCAACCCTTGTAGACCCCTCATAAACCGAGTGAGCGCGCTCGGAGGTTTCCACTGCTTTTTGTCGGCGTCCCATCGATATGGGTAGAGCTCCGGTAACACATTGTATTTCTTTAAGAAATGTTCGGTAAGCGCGCGAGATTTCAGGACGGTCAAGGCTTCGGTGAGAGGTGGATTCGGCAACTCGAGCCCTACAAGACCGTCTACTCCAAGCTGCGACGCGATCGAACTGAGACCGCCAACGGAGTGCGATAGATCGTCCGCGGCCGTTGCCGTGACGGTCGCTTCATAGAGCGGAGGTGTCAGGAGGCTGTAGATAACGGCCGCAATCGCGACCACGCCGGTCGTCGAAGCGATCCATACGCGCGAACCCCAGAGAGATCTCCATAGCAATATACTAGCCGATACCGAAGGGATCCGCGGCATTTCATCGATCGACGTTCGATTTGAGGAAATGCCAGACATAGTCACCGAAATTCTCAGTTGGCAGTCAAATTCATTGTCGGAGGCATATTCCGCAGAGGCAGTATTGTCAAAAATAGTCACCGCAATTCGGATTTGCCAAGCTGCCTTGCAAAGACGTATTCATCGCATCCTGAACCTAGCAATCCATGTCGGATGCCCGGTTGAATGAAAGAGCGTGTCTCGGTGAACCCGAGAGGAAGAACCATGGCTCGCACTTCAGTGGCAGTGGCAGACTCATAGGGAAAGCCGCCCAACCAATCGTGCACATCCGTATAAAATTCCATGCCCCGACTCTTCGAATAGTGCCGAATGTGATCTTTCAGCCTGAAAAGGCGTCCTCTGAACGCGTTTCGGATTGTTGATAGGGTAACTAGTAACCCGATATAGAGACCACGTATGCCCATTTGGGTCCATTTTGGCGCTCGACTGTACAGGCGTTTTTCTAACCGCCAGAATCCACACAACATGGTCCGGCCGTAAATTGCGATGCACAGCATACCGCCATCCGCGACCAACGCGGCAGCCTTTGAAATCGCTTGATTCATCGCGCCGGTGTGGTGCAAGACACCCCAGGAATAAACGATGTCGAATTTGCCAAAGTTCTCGGGAGTAAGATCAAATATGCTCCGCACTTCCGCGGTCCAACTCCCGCTCGGCGCGTAGCGCGACAGCGACGCCTTTGTCGTTTCAACGGCAACTTCATCGATATCGACGGCTTTGACGGTCGATGCTCCCAACTCAAGGGCAGCGAGTGAGTGAATCCCCGAGCCCGATCCGATATCGAGAAATGAAAGACCGTCGAGTTTGGCTTTTCCCAACAAGCGCGAAAGTTCCGCACGGGCGTGCTCCACGGCGGTCCGGTCGATCTTATCCGCGAATTGAGCCCAATTCTTGCCGAAGCTGAAATGCGTGTCTGCGGTGGTTAGGTCGGTCAACCAACTTCTCCGTGATTACGAAAGATGAGTATGTCCAATGCATCATTTGTGAAATCGGACAATCTTCGCTAAGACGACTTTTACCATTGGGCGCGGGTCCATCAACAACGGATTACAGCACAGGGTTGCGACAAAGCTCCAATCGGCGGTGCAGACTCCTGCTCGTGAGGGTGCTTGTTGTGCCTCTCGTGTCTAAACTGCTGCAACGTCTAGATATGCGCGTGGAATTTGGGCGCTCGTTAGGCTGAAAAATGAAAATAGCGGTCATCGGTCTGGGATATGTCGGGTTGCCCGTTGCTCTGGCGTTCGCGCGCGAGTTTCCTGGAACGGTCGGCTTTGACGTGGACCTAGAACGAATACGAACTCTTGTAAGCGGAAACGACTGGACCGGCGAGGCTTCAGCTGACGAGTTAACGAAATCGTCGCTGATAGTGACGAGTGATCCAGGCCTATTGCGAGATGCTAAAGTATACATTGTATGTGTCCCAACGCCTGTCCACCCCGACCATCGGCCCGATTTTGGTCCCCTAACACAAGCATCTCAAATTATTGGATCGGTTTTGGGACCCGGAGACGTCGTAGTTTACGAGTCGACAGTATACCCGGGTGTCACAGAGGAGGTCTGCGGACCCATTCTCGTCAAAGCGTCGGGACTGATGCAAGGAGTCGATTTTAAGCTCGGCTACTCTCCAGAAAGGATCAATCCAGGCGACCGAGATCATAAGTTCGAGTCGATTGTGAAGGTCGTAGCAGGGGAGGACGAAGAGACCGCAGACTTACTTTCGACCCTTTACGGTCGAGTGGTTACTGCGGGTGTTCACGTCGCACCATCGATTAAGGTCGCCGAATGCGCGAAGGTCCTGGAGAACTCGCAACGAGACATCAACGTCGCGTTGATGAACGAACTCGCGATCATTTGTGACCTGCTCAATATTCGCACACGTGACGTCTTGGACGCGGCGGTCACAAAGTGGAATTTTTTGAAATTCTCACCAGGTCTTGTCGGTGGCCACTGCATTGGAGTGGACCCCTACTATCTGACAGCGAAAGCGATCGAGCTCGGCTACCATCCCGAAGTCATTTTGTCTGGACGCCGGGTCAATGATTCGATGGGTCCGCGAATTGCGCAGCGACTTGTGAAACTGCTCGCGCAGTCATCGCTACCACTGTCGAAAACGAGAGTCGGAATATTGGGTCTGACCTTCAAGGAGAACGTTCCCGACATCCGAAATTCCCGTGTGCCGGACATCATCGACGAATTGCGTCAATTTGGAATTTCCGTGGAGATTGTAGATCCGCACGTCGACCCGACGGACGCGCTCCGGAAATTTGGCTTCACGATGACTACGATTGATCAGCTAGATGACTTGGACGCGCTGGTGCTTGCCGTGCCACACGAGGTATTCTTGGATAAGAAAAGGAGCCTAATGTCACGACTCAAGCGGGGTGGAGTCTTGATCGATATTAAGTCTGTGTTTGCGCAATCCGAAGTTCCGCCCGATATTCGCCATTGGAGTTTGTGATGTGATTCATTCGATATCTGCGGCCTGAACAATGTGCGGCATCACTGGCTTCGTCGCGCGCGGCGGCGGGCTCGACGGCAATACCTTGGACCAGACTGTTCGCTCGATGGCGAGCACGATTTCGCACCGCGGCCCTGACGGTCACGGCGTGTTCGTTGATGAGGCATGTGGTCTCGCGTTTGGCCATCGCCGACTGGCAATTGTGGACTTGACCGAAGCGGGCGCGCAGCCCATCGCGTCACGCGATGGCCGCTGGATTCTCAACTACAATGGGGAAATCTACAACTACAGAGAAATCCGCGACCAGCTCGAGCAGGAAGGCGGTCCCACTTCCTGGCGAGGGCATTGCGATAGCGAAGTTCTGGTAGAGGCCATCGCCGCATGGGGCATCGAGCGTACTCTCATTCGTGGCAACGGAATGTTTGCATTTGCGGTTTGGGATAGACGCGAACGCACACTTCATCTCGCACGGGATCGCATGGGTGAAAAGCCGCTTTACTATGGCTGGCAGTCCGACGTGTTCCTCTTCGGGTCCGAGCTAAAGTCGCTCATCGCGCACCCAAAATTCACTCGTGAAATCGATCCGGCTTCCGTTTCTGAATTTCTCATCTACGGCTACGTGCCAACGCCCCTTTCGATATTCAAGGGCATTAAGAAGCTGCCGCCAGGCTGCGTGATTGCCCTTCGGTCTTCGGATGCGGTCGGGAGCGCACCTGTGCCCAAGCGTTATTGGAATCTGCCTTTGCCGGCGCCGACGCCGCAGTCTGACAGCGACGCGCTGGCCAAACTTGATGATCTTCTACGAGACTCAGTTCGTTTGCGCATGCAGGCCGATGTTCCTATGGGAGCTTTTCTGTCGGGAGGGATTGATTCATCGAGCATCGTGAGCTTGATGCAGTCTTGCGCGACCTCTCCTATACGAACCTTCTCAATCGGCTTCGAGGAAGAGGCGTTTGACGAAGCGAAATTTGCCGCGGGCGTCGCCCGTCATCTCGGAACCGATCATACGGAACTAAAGGTGACCGAGATCGACGCCCTTTCCGTAGTGCCGGAGCTTCCGAAACTGTACGACGAACCATTTGCAGACTCATCGCAAGTCCCGACGTATCTATTGGCGAAACTCACTCGGCACTATGTCACCGTTTCGATGTCGGGGGATGGTGGCGATGAGTTGTTCTGCGGTTATGCAAGATATTTTGCGTTCGATGCAATTTGGAAACGGCTTTCACTTCTCACGGGTCCGGGACGCCGATTTCTTGGTGCGACGATAGCAAAGGCTCCCGACTCCCTGTGGCGGACACTACCCAGGTTGCTGCCGACGCGGCTTCTGCGCGAAATGAATCCTCCGCGCGCCAGGAAAATGGCGGCCGTTCTTTCCAGCTCCGGGGCGCAGGAGTTCTATAGGCATATTGTGCGTCAGTGGAGCGCGGGAGAGTTGATGCCCGAAACGTTCCACTCGACGGAAATATTCTTCAACCAGTTCGACATTGTCCGTCACTTTTGTCATCCCGTCTTGGGTATGAGCTTCGTCGACATGGGGAGCTATTTGCCGGACGACATTCTGGTGAAAGTCGATCGCGCCACAATGGCCGCTAGTCTGGAAGGCCGCATTCCTTTCCTCGATCATCGGATTGTTGAATTCGCAGCCAAGCTTCCGATCGACCAGAAGATTCGCGGAGCGATCGGAAAACGATTGCTCCGCCGCTTGCTCAATAGGTACGTTCCGGACAGGCTGATCGACCGGCCCAAGATGGGTTTCGGGATACCGATCGAGGCCTGGTTGCGAAGCAAATTGAAACCTTGGGCAGAAGATCTGCTCTTCGGGGTCCCGACGGTAATCGACGAATTGATCGACATGAAAGCGGTCCGGGACATCTGGCTGGAGCACAAGTCTGGGCGCAGCGACCAGCATTACCGGCTCTGGACTGTCCTCATGTTGATCGCCTGGGCTCGCCACTGGAAGCCGGTATTGAGCCTGCTATGACAAGCTCGTCATTTGCCAACAGGTCCTCCACCGTGCCGCCTTTGAAAGTCGTGCATGTGATTACGTCGCTGTCGACTGGCGGCGCCGAGATGATGCTTTTCAAGGTTCTACAGCAGTCCGGGGCAAACGTGCAGCATCACGTTATATCCCTGCTTGATCGCGGAACGCTCGCCAGCCAAATCGAAGCTGCTGGCATCGCCGTAACCGCATTGGATATCGCATCTGTTCTTGACACTCCTCGCGCAATCCTCCGACTCGTGAAGTATTTACGTCGTGCGCGACCGGACATTGTTCAGGCATGGATGTATCACGCGAATTTCATTGCGTTAGTCGCTGCGCTGTTCAGCGGCCTCGAAATACCCGTTCTCTGGAATGTGCGGGCATCGATACCGAAGAACGGCTTCGATTTGAGGCTGCGCCTTTTGTTACGTCTCTCGGCACTCCTTTCTTCGTTGGCGACTGCAATCGTTTATTGTTCGCGACGAGCCGAAGCGCAGCATGAGGCCGCCGGCTTCTGCAAGGAACGATCGGTCTATATTCAGAACGGCTTCGATGTGGATCGCTTCAAGCCCGACTCTGATCGACGTAGAAGTGTACGTGAGCGACTTAAAATTCCTGCCGACGCGCTCGTCGTTGGTCATGTGGCGCGGCTTCACCCTTACAAGGATCAGGCTTGCTTCGTGAAGGCTGCGAGCCTCATCGCGACTACGATTCCGCGCGTGATCTTCGTTATGGCTGGCCGAGATGTTCCCAACCTTCGGCGCATTTATCCCGAGTTGGAACCAGCGCTAGAACAGCTGGGAACTCGGCTGTGCCTGCTGCCGGAATGTGGCAAGGTCGAACAACTTATGCACGCGTTCGATGTTTTTGTCCTTAGTTCGAATGCAGGCGAAGCATTTCCCAACGTTTTGGGCGAAGCAATGGCTTGCGGTATTCCCTGCGTCCCCACCGACGTCGGGGACGCTGCGGAACTGGTCGGCCGAAGCGACATGGTCGTTGAACCGCAAAATCCGTCTGCGCTTGCGGCGGCGGTCAACCGGTCTCTACAGCAACCTGAACCAGAGCGAAGGAGCTGCGGCGAGACTGCGCGCGCGCGCATTTTCTCCGACTATCAAATCGGGGATGTTGCGCAACAATATGTGCAGCTCTGGCGACAGCACGTGCCGGTGCGTGCCCATCACACACCATGATAGTTGCGGTACCACCTTACAAACCGAGGTATGCCGACGTCGATTGACGTGGTGGGATTGAATCCAAGTTCATTTCGGATCGCTGAGATGTCGGCGAAAGTGTCTTTCACATCTCCGTCCTGCATGGGTTCGAGCTGTTTGATCGCCTTTTTTCCGAGAGTTTCTTCCAACAGATCGACGACGTGGAGCAACGGTTCGGAACGATTGTTGCCGATATTGTACAGGCGGTGCGGACTGACTGAGCCACCCGACTTTACCTTCTCGTCATCAGGGGGCGGGTTGTCGAGGCACGCAATCACACCAGTGACGATGTCGTCGATGTAGGTAAAGTCCCTCCGCATGTCACCGTGGTTGAACAAGCGAATCGGGGAACCTTCGAGAATAGCTTTGGTAAACATCCATATCGCCATGTCGGGACGTCCCCAAGGGCCATACACGGTGAAGAAGCGCAGACCTGTTTGCGGTAACCGATAAAGGTGGCTGTAAGCTTCGCTCATCATCTCGTCGGATCGCTTTGTTGCCGCATACAGTGACATGGGGCAATCGACGCGATCGTCGACACTGAAGGGAAGCTTTTTGTTGGAGCCATAGACGGACGAAGAGGACGCATAGACAAAGTGCTCGCCACCGTCGCAATGCCGGAAAATCTCCATCAGGTTCAGGTGTCCGACCAGATTGGATTGCACATAAGCGTGGGGATCGGTGATCGAGTAGCGAACGCCCGCTTGCGCACCCAAGTGTATGATCCGGGTTATCTTATGCGGTTTGAGTGCCGCCCGCAGCGCTTCCATCTGCGCGAAATCGACCTGGAGGAATTTGAAGGCGTTGTGATAGCGGGTAGCAAGGTCAGCAAGACGGTCCTTCTTCAATTGAACCGAATAATATGAGTTGAGGTTATCGAGCCCGACGACACGCTCGCCACGCTCCAAAAGACGCTTGGCAACAGCATACCCTATGAAACCAGCCGAACCGGTAACGAGAGTCGTCATGCCACCATCTCGAATAATCTACGTCGGATTAATCTACGCCACTCGAACCGCGCTAACGCACCAATATGGTTCAGCCGGCGAGAACCGAATATCGCCACACCCGGACTGTTCCAGCATTTCCTGAATCTCCCCGCGCGTGAAGCGATGCTCCAGCCGGGTACCAAACCGATCGAGAGCATCCGTTCGCATCGTGTAAAAGCTCAGATGGCGATAGCTGGCAAGAGGAAAATTTAGAATTCTGAACCGAAAATGTTCCAAAATCGCTGCCAGTCGAGCGAAAGGCAAATATATCGCCGCTGCGATTACGCTGGTCGCAGCCAGGCGCAGACGAAAGGGAAGTCGCGCGATGATTGTGCGAGAGACATCCGCAGCCGCCCAAAGGTACCGGAACCATACGGGGCGATTGTCGAAACGGTAGTATAAATAGAGCAAAATCGTGCCTCCGATCTTGAGCATCTCGACGCAATATCGAATTGCTAACTGCGTATCAGGAACGTGGTGCAGCACGCCGAGAGATATTCCAAAGTCCATTGACCGGGATGGAAATACCGGTTCTCCAACGCTGAAATTGTGAAAGCTCACATTACTCACACCTCTAAGGTTCTGTCGGGCAACATCCAGAGCCAGGGCGCTGGCATCAATGCAATGCAAATGTCCCACATGAGGAGCCAAGAGGCGGTCCCAACGCCCGCTTCCGCAGCCCAAATCAAACCCGACAGACGTCTGATCGATGAGGTCCCACCGAAACACTTGAAAGTATCTGTCAAACAGAAGCTCTTGCTCGGCGATGGAAAGCTGGGATTGATCAAACGCCCCCCACTCTTCACCAAATCCCTCAACAGTCTTTGAATCTAGATTTTTCAATTTTGACGATCCTCTGTGTTCGGGTCTGTGCTCCCCCTCGAGCTTTGTCTAAGCAGGAACACGCGGGTTTTGTTCTAGAATTTCTTCAATCTCGTCGAGCATATGCTGAATCGAAAACAGCGTTTCAATTCGCTTGCGAGGAGAGGGCCGCAGATGACTCTCCGAATTGGCCATTTCCAATATTCCTTGCGCCAGCAACTCCGGATTTCCCGGAGGCACCACCCAGCCCGTGTCACCCACGATCCGACGTGAATCGCCAACGTCAGTGACGACAACCGGAAGGTCGGTGGCCATCGCCTCCGCGAGCGAATTCGAAAAACCCTCTGCGAGCGAGGATGATACAAACCCGTCCAGCGCCGCATACGCCTCGTTGACATTCGTCATATTATCGCACCACTTGACGTACTGCTCGAGTTTCAGCGCTCTGCTCAGTTGACACAGATCTGCCGCCAGTCCGTCGTCTCCCCCTCCGATGCACACAAAGCGCAGGTTCGGATTTTGTCGCAAGG
>Ga0105237_10010011_pt1 | contig 10116 bp, 12 predicted proteins | sample KBSC24metaG_FD_81520 | JGI IMG/M metagenome (GOLD analysis project Ga0105237, IMG submission 81520) | Corn rhizosphere microbial communities from Kellogg Biological Station, Michigan, USA - KBS C2-4 metaG | ecosystem: Host-associated > Plants > Roots > Rhizosphere > Soil | place: Michigan, USA... | reverse complement strand
TCAGTGCTGATCGTGGTTTCTGATGCGACGCGTGCGACCGCGAGCGCACAGGTTGTTAACCTGCTGGTGCGGCGACTCGTTCAAGCGGGTGTTTCGCCGGCGCGCATGGCGGTGATCTTTGCGACCGGAATTCACCGGCCCGTCAGTGAAAAAGAGCGAATCGAATTACTAACTCCGTTCATCGCGCAGCGACTGCGCATACTTCAACACGATCCACATCATCGTTCGAAACTCACGAGTCTCGGTAAAACGGAATGCGGCGTCACGCTTGAGGTCAACAGCGCGTTGAAAGAATTCTCGCGTGTGTTTCTGACCGGCGGGATCACGTTTCACTACTTCGCAGGATTTACCGGTGGTCGCAAATCGATCTGTCCCGGCCTTGCGTCCGCAAAGACGATCGAAGCCACGCACATGCTCGCGCTCGATTTCGAACGCGGCGGCCGCAAAGCCGGCGTCGGAACCGGACTACTCGACGGAAATGCCGTACATGAAGAGTGCGAACGCGTAGCTGCGCTCGTTGCGCCTGCGTTCGGAATCAACACGATCGTGAACGAGGACAAGCGTGCGGTGAAAATCTTTTGTGGCGACTGGCGTCTGGCCCATCGCGCGGGCTGCGAGTATTACCTGGACCAGTACTCGACGACGATTCCGGCGAAGCGTGACATCGTGATCGCGAGTTGTGGCGGCTTTCCGCACGACATAAACATGATCCAGGCGCATAAAGCACTCGACATGGCCGCGCTTGCATGCAACGAAGGTGGGACGATTATTCTGCTCGCCGAGTGCAGTGACGGCCTCGGGCGGCCGGATTTCATGAAATGGTTTGACGCTGCTGGCTCGCGCGCACTTGAAGCGCGTCTCGTCAACGGTTATGAAGTTAACGGGCAGACTGCGTGGGCACTTTTGACCAAAGCCGAACGTTATCGAGTTTATTTGGTTTCAGAACTTGCGGACGATGAGGTAAAACGGATGCGCATGATTCCGGCGCATACCCTCGCGGCGGCGTTGGACCAGGCGGGAGCGAGTAGTGGTTTCATTCTGCCGCGCGGCGCTGCCGTATTGCCAAGGCTTGCATGAGATTCGAGCTCGAGACATGTACGGTGCGTAGTTGGGAGTGGCGCGATCGCGAATCGATCGTGCGCTATGGAAACAACCGCAAAGTGTCGATCAACCTGCGCGATCGTTTCCCTTATCCTTACACCGATCGCGATGCACGAAACTGGCTCGATATGGTTGTCGGCTTTGAACCCGAAACGAATTTTGCGATCGATGTAGCCGGTGAGGCAGTTGGTGGTATAGGCTACACGTTGCAGCACGACGTCGATCGACGTTCAGCGGAGATCGGATACTGGCTCGGCGAAGAGTTCTGGGGTCGCGGGATCGCGACGGAAGCGTTGATCGTGGTGACGAAGCATGCGTTTGCAAACCACGATCTGTGTCGCGTGTTTGCTCATGTATTTGACTGGAATCCCGCTTCGGCGCGCGTGCTGGAAAAAGCAGGGTATGCATTTGAAGGACGGATGAGAAAGAGCGTTACCAAAGAAGGTCAAACGATCGATCAGCTTATCTATGCGATGATTCGCGAGGAGACTCCGTTATGAAAATGTTTGCAGGCGGCCTTCTGCTCTTATGCAGCGCGTTGTGTGTGAGCGCTCAGGAGACTACCGGAAATTTGAATGAGAAACGGGTGCCGCTTTCCGAGGCGGCGGTGGCGATGGATGCGACCGGCGCGCCGGCACTCGAAGCGACTCTCAGGACCACTGCGCTCAACGGTGCGCCTGAGACGCCCGTGACGAATGTCCGCATGCTCTTCAAAAACAGGAGCAACGTTGCTTACGCGTTCGTTTCCGGCTCGGTTACTTTTTACGACGCGGCGGGCGTGCGTTGTGGTGAAGGACAATTCAAGGCCGATTCGCTCGCGCCGAACGAGTCGTTTGAGACAGACAGTCCCGGACTTCGCATTCGCTGTGAAGCTGCGAGCTGGCGCATCGTGGCCTCAAATCTTCTGATTCGCACGCCACCCAATGCACCGATTGGCGCACTCACAAGAGCGCCGGCGAATCTGGTCATCAGCATCGATGGCGAAACGCATCCGATTCAATTGGACAAGCCGTTGACGCTCACTCTCGGCGAGAAGCGCCGCACAATTATTGTTAGCGCGCCATAGATTCGTTTCTTCAGCATGCTTTCAACTCTCATCGAGCTGCAACGATTGAAGCGCCTGGATCGTACGGGTTGGACCTTGCGCGGTCTGCCCAACGGTACTGAATCAGTCGCTGCTCATTCGTTCGGCGTGAGTGCGACGGCCATGTTGCTCGCCGATTCTTGCATCGCTCAGGGCGTGAACGTAAACGTCGAGAGAGTGTTGCGCATCGCTCTGTTGCATGATTGGGCCGAAGTACGAGTTGGAGACATGCCACGCACGGCGACGTTGTATTTCGGAGCAGGAGCGAGAAAACAAGCAGAGACCGCCGCTTTCCACGACATCGTCAGCGGAGTTGATGCGGAGAACTCTTACGCAACGCTCTACGCCGACTACGAACAGCGCCAGAGTCTCGAAGCACGACTCGTGAAAGCTGCCGACGTGCTGGATTTATTGATCCAGGTGCTTGCGCTCGAACGCGCCGGCGCGCGCGGACTCGATGAGTTCTGGGAAGTCGCGGAACATCCGGGATTCAATCTGGACGGCGTTGCGGAACAGATAGTGCAAGAACTTCTCGAATCGATTCTGAAGTCGCGTGGTGAATTGCATCAATAATGTTTGAATGGTTAGCGGACTTTTTCTCAGGCCTTACCTGGCGCAGCGTACTGATCGCAGTTCTGATTTTTGTTGGCACTTTTCTCATCAACCTCGGCATCGTCTCGGTCATTCTGGTCAAACTGCCGAGGGATCACTTCAAGAAGCAACAATCAAAAGGCGTCACTGGCTCAAACGCAACTGTGCGTGTTTTGAAAGTCATCGGCAAGAACGTCGCGGGCTGGTTATTGATCGCGCTCGGAGTCGTGCTTTCAGTGCCCGGTGTTCCCGGACAGGGATTACTCACAATTCTCCTCGGCGTCATGCTTGTCGACTTTCCCGGCAAGAATCGACTGGAACAGAAGTTGTTAAGCAGGCCGGGGATTATAAACACGATTAACCGCTTGCGCGGACGATTTGGAAAGCCTGCGCTCGAGCTTGATTGATGCACCTTTGCGCCTTTGCCGGAAACTCACTACAATTTCCCGATTCTTTGGCGTTTGACGTATGATTGGCGCCTAAGGCTGATGCTCAAATATTTCAACGCCTACAGAATGGTGCCCACCCGTTTACTGCTATCAGTCTTCACTGTCTCAGTGCTGTTGTTCAATAGCGGGTGTGGTCTGTTTGGAGCGAAGAAAAAGATCCAGGTGCCGCAGTTGCTGACACCTGTGGTTGCTGCGGATAAGAATCAACTGATCCAGGAGATCAATCGACTTTCAACGGTTAAGTCGATCCATGGCAAGATCGACATTCAATTTGAAGATACGTCGTTTGCGTCGTTCGGCATTGCAGATCAATATCGACTCGTCGATGGTGACATCACGCTTCAGCGGCCGGGCAAGATCTATCTTGTCATTCAGTTTACGTTTGTCGATCTCGCGCAGATGGCGTCTGACGGTGAGCACTTCAGCGTTGCAGTTTTGAAGGGTGACACCAAGTACCGGCGTTTCCTGAAGGGAACTAACAACGCCGACTATCCGCGGCTGCCGCCGAACGGATCGAGCGGCGATAAAGACGACAAGCAGAAAATGGAGAAGGCAACAGTTAGCGCGCTTTCGAACATGCGTCCGCAGCATTTGACTGACGCGTTTATGATTCGCCCGATCGAGCCGAACAACTCGTTATTTTATGTGCAGAGCGAGTTTTTTCAGGAAGAACCTGATACTCGTCCGGGCAAGAAAAATGCGCGCGTGATGCGCTCTTATTATCTGCTCGAAGAGCTTTCGCAAAGCGGCGGTGACGCGAAGTTGTTGCGACGTTTCTGGCTGGATCGCGTTGGCGGCATTCATCTCGCGCGCGTGCAAAGTTATGATGATAGAGAACGCCTGATCACAGACGTTTCTTATTACAATGAAAAGGTTATAGGCAACGGCGTCACGGCTTCGCTGCCGAGTCGCATTGAAATAACGCGGCCACTGGATCGATATAAGCTGAGCATTACTTATCAGGACTCAGCGTCGGTCGAACTAAACCGGGAGTACATGCCGAAAGCATTTGTGCTGGAGAACAAGTGGCAGTTGCCGGAAGTGGATCTCGATGTTCAGTATAAGAAGGTGTCCGCGAACCAGTAATCGATGAGAACCATTTTAAAAGCCGAAGATCTGGTAAAGGTTTATCGCATCGGGAAGGTCGATGTGCCGGCGTTGCGCGGTGTTTCACTCGAGGTGCAGGAAGGCGAGTTTGTGGCGATCATGGGACCATCGGGTTGCGGCAAGTCGACGATGCTTCACTTGCTGGGTGGACTTTTGACACCAACCTCCGGCCGCATCGTGATCGACGGCGACGATATCACCGCCGCGTCGGACGCAAAACGCACTGCGATACGGCGCAAGAAAATCGGATTTGTCTTTCAAAGATTCAACCTTTTCCCAACGCTCACGGCTGAAGGAAATCTCCGACTAGCGGAGCGAATTCACGGCAACGGCGGCGGCGATCCGCAACTGCGCCGGGACGTGCTGCGTTTGCTGGGACTGGAAAATAAACTTCATCACAAACCACTCGAATTATCCGGCGGCGAGCAGCAACGCGTTGCGTTGGCGCGTGCAGTGGTGACGCGTCCGGCGATTGTTCTGGCTGACGAGCCCACCGGAAATCTCGACTCCGAGAACTCAGCCCTGGTACTTAACATGTTCCAGGAGTTGAACTACCGCTTCAATCAGACCATCATCATGATCACTCACAATCCCGAGGCTGCGGCGATGTGCAAACGCATCGTGCAGATGCGCGATGGGCACATTGTTGAACAAGCGCCTTCGGTGCGCTTATAGGTCATCAAGGCCTATGAGTCTTATGTCAATTCGCGGCTGAAATTATGCTAAAATCAATCGACCCTCCAGCCGCGGTTCCCGTGGCTGTTTACTTGCAAGCTTGAGATCGTGCGAGGCTTTTTCACTACACTTAAGAAGATTTTTTTCTGGAATTACCCGCGCAATACCTGGCAATGGGATCTTCTATGTGTGGTCATTTTGATCTTCATTTTTTTGACACCGAAAAGCTGGTTTTCGAGTGGCGAACGGGCCCAAAGAACCGGGCATCAAAGCCCAGTTGCCGTAACCCTGGTGTTGACCCCTGAAGTTGTTGGCAACGAAGAAGATAAGGGCCGCATTGAGCAACAAATCAAGGCACTGACGGGGCGAACAGACGTGGAGGTACTCGCGGTACGAAAGGTGCTTGACCCTTCCGGGAAGATTCGCAGTTTCGAGGTTGACATACGATAGTTCTTCCCTATAATTGCGAGGTTTTTTGCGCGACCGCCGCGAAAGGAGAAACTAATAAGGAGTATTTATGAAGAGATTGATTTCCTCGGGCCTGAGTTTAGCTTTCATATTATCGACTCTCGTTATTGTGAGCCCGACCACAACGAAAGGTCAGGGAGCAGGCCTGGTGAGTTCCGTTTTGAGTCGATTGGAAAAGAATCGGCAGAGTTTGAAGTCTTTGCGCGCGGGTGTGAGCATGGTGAAGTACAACTCGCAACTCGGCGTGGAAGACAAATACAACGGTGTGGTGATTTACCTGCCGGGCGGCGGAAAGCAAGCGTCAGTCAGAATCGACTGGAGCAGTCCGCGCCGCGAAGTGATGGCCGTTAACAACAACAAGTACACGATTTTCCGTCCAGCATTGAGAGTTGCTTACACGGGTGATGCGCGAAAGATGGGCGGCAAGGACAGCAAGGCGTCCGGGCTTCTCGACATGATGAACATGTCGCGGCAGCAACTTGAAGCGCGTTTCCAGCCGGTGAAGGATGTTCGTGAAGAGACTTTGTGGGGTGGAGTGAGCACGATCCACCTGACGCTCGTTCCGAAGGGAAATGCTGGTTATAAATATGCCGAAGTTTGGATTGACTCCGCCGGCATGCCGGTCCAGACCAAGATCGTTGAAAAGAATGATGATTCAACGACAATGCGTTTGACGGCTTTGGAAAAGAACCAGAAAATCGATCCGAGCGAGTTTGATATCAAGCTCGACTCGAGTGTGAAGATCGTCAAGAGCTAAACAAACGTCTGACAGAGTTTAGCCACAGATCGACACAGGTAATTGCGGATTTTATCTGTGTAATCTGTGGCTGCTTTTTGTGCGGTTGCATTGGACCGCCCTGGTCGCATATTCTTCGCGTCAAAATGCGGAAGACTAAATTTCTAAAACTGAAGCTGCGTGAAGCCAGTTTTATCAGTCGCGCGCTGTTGTCATCTCACCATCCGGTCCTGGCCCATCTCATTCCGATGCGTCGTTGCAATCTGGCCTGTGGTTATTGCAACGAATACGACCACACTTCGAAGCCCATCGATCTCGCAATCGTCAAGAGCCGTCTCGACAAGCTCGCCGATCTGGGGACGTCGATCGTGACCATCTCCGGTGGCGAGCCGATGATGCATCCAGAGCTCGATCAGATCATTCAACACATACGCGTGCGTGGAATGATTGCCGGCCTGATTTCGAATGGTTACTACTTCACTCCCGAACGTATCAAGCGTCTCAACAAAGCGGGGCTCGAGTATTTGCAGATCAGCATCGATAATGTCGAGCCGGATGAAGTCTCGCGCAAGAGTTTGCGCGTGCTGGACAAGAAGCTGCGCTACTTATCCGAGTTCGCGGATTTTCACGTCAACATTAATTCAGTTATTGGCGGGGGAATCAAGAATCCGGATGACGCTCTGGTTGTAGCGCGCCGCGCAGTCGAACTCGGGTTCTCGACCACTGTCGGCGTGATTCACGACGTCGATGGCACGTTGAAGCCGTTGTCGGTAAAAGAAAAAGATATTTTCCAACAAGTCAAGAAACTCGGAAACAAGGACCACGCTCGGCTGAACTGGTTTCAGGACAGCATCGCTGAAGGCAAGCCTTACAACTGGCGATGTCGTGCTGGCGCTCGTTACCTCTACATCTGTGAAGAGGGACTTGTACACTGGTGCTCGCAGCAGCGAGGTTATCCCGGCATTCCGTTGGACCAGTACACGATGGACGACTTCGATCGTGAGTACAAGACCGAGAAGTGGTGTGCACCTACCTGCACGTTACAGTGCGTGCATCAAGTCGGCATTCTCGACAACTGGCGCGATCCTCAGAAGACGCCCGCTCAGATGGCCGAGGAGCAAAAGTCGGGCGTCGGCGCGATGATCGGCGCAGACTAAATAAGCCAATAAACGCAGATGAACGCAGAATTTTCTATTATTTGCGTTCATCTGCGTTTATCTGCGGCTCGCCTCCCTGTTCCGCCAAACGAAATTCCGCGTCTGCTTCTTGTTTGTAACCAGCGTCCGCGAGCTCTATCGCAAGCAGTTTGTGCGTGTGTGGATTGTCTTCGAGAGCGAGCGCCTGCCGGTACTCTTTAATGACCGTCTGGTGGTCGTAAACGAGCTTTGCTCGTGCTGCTCGTGCGAGGTGAGCATCGACGGTTCGACTTTCAAAATAAACAAACAACCCGATCGCGGATAAAAGGATCGCTCCATAAAGCAACGGCAACAGGTAACGCCATCTTCGCGGTCGTGTGCCCGTTCTGCGCCACATGATTACTACAAGGTAGAGTGGGAAGACGACGAGCGGTAACAGCAGTGTCGCTAACGCAATTGCAAAGGCATACTGGATGGCGAATCGTTTGCGCGCGGAGGCGAGTACCCAGGTCGAAAGCAGCGCGGAGGCGACGTATGCGGCAGGCATGATGAGGTCAAACAACTCACCTGCCGACATGTTTGTTCTGAGACTCACAAGCGCGTCGGTCCTAAGTTGCCGCCGACAGTGAAGATCGTAACCGAACTCGAGAGTCCGAGTCCGGAGAGCCGTCCGGCCATGATCACGATGATCTCACCGTCCTCTACCACGCCTGCTTCGAGCAGTCGATGTTCTCCGATTTTCAGCATCTCTTCAGTTGACTGCGCGTTGCTGATCAGCAACGGCTCGACGGCCCAGATCAGTGCCAACTCAGATACCACCTCGGGCCTGCGTGTCAGCGCGACGATGCGTTGATTCGGACGAAGCGACGAGAGCCTGCGGGCCATCAAGCCTGAATCAGTAAAGACCGCGGTGACATTCGTTCCCATTTCATCAGCGGCGAAGGCTGCGGCTTCGCTAAGTGCGCGACTCACTCGTCCGGATTGTTTACCCAGCCAGCTCTCGGTCTTCGTCGTCGGCTCTTTGCCTTTTTCCGCCGACTCGATAATGCGCTCCATCATCGCCACAGCCTGCACCGGATAGGCCCCGGCTGCGGTTTCGTTTGAAAGCATCACGCAATCGGTGCCGTCCCAGACTGCATTTGCCACATCAGATGCCTCGGCCCGCGTGGGACGCGGATTCGCCACCATCGACTGCAACATCTGCGTCGCGGTAATTACCATCTTTCCCGCCTGTATTGCGCGTTCGATGATTCGCTTCTGATAGACCGGAACTAACTCGACGCTCGTTTCCACGCCGAGATCGCCGCGAGCGACCATCACGCCGTCGGCCGCAGCGATGATCTCGTCGAGATGATCGATTGCTTCGGCCTTCTCGATCTTCGCGATCAACGGCGCGCGGCCGCCGGCTTCGTTGATCAACTTCTTCGCGTTTTCGCAATCACTGGCCCGTCGCACAAAAGACAGCGCGATGTAGTCGGCGTTCTGCTCGACGGCCCACTTGAGATCGACGATGTCTTTCTCAGTCAGCGAGTCAATCGGCAACGCGACGCCGGGCAGGTTGATTCCTTTACGTTCGCCGAGCAGTCCGCCGTCAATGACCCTGCAAACAACGTCCGTGTCGTTTGCGCTTTCCACGATCAACGACAGCGCACCATCGTCGAGCAACATGCGCGTGCCGCGTTGCACGACGCGTGGCAGATCGTGATAGTTCGTTGAGACCTGATGTTCGTCGCCGATGATTGGGCGAGTGGTGATCGTAAAAGCCTCACCATTGACCAGTCGCACCGGCTCGTCGTCCTTCAATTCGCCTGTTCGGATCTTTGGACCAGAGAGGTCCACGAGGACGGCAATGGGCCGACCGAGCTTCGCTGCGGCTGCTCGCGCACGTTGAATGTCGAGAGTCTTCTCCTCGTGCGTGCCGTGCGACATGTTGATACGCACGCCGTTCGCGCCCGCGTCGAGCAGTTGTTCGACGATTTCCGCCTCGCGCGAAGCTGGTCCAAGTGTGATTAAGATTTTCGCTCGTCTCAAAGTTAAGCCCTGTAGGTTGATGTTAAGGCGCGGGGGACTTGAGTCCGGTTTCGACCGCGGAGTCAAGATACTCGCCAGTCTCTGGTCCAAAGCCGAGAAATCGTTGGACAAGTTGGCCCTGACGATCGAACACGAACGTTTGCGGGATGCCGTCGTTGTCCCCGAGCAGGAAAGTAACGAGATCGTCGTCAGGCTCGCCGAGTGCGTACTGAATGCCGAACTCCTTCGCGAACTCGGGGACTTTCTCGTCATCGCCTGGTCCACCGACGTTGAGTCCGACGACGACCAGTCCCTGGTCTTCATACTTCTTTTGCAGCCCAATCAAATGCGGCACGCTATCGCGACACGGAACGCACCACGTCGCATAGAAATCCAGGATTAGCACCTTGCCTTTGTACTCAGAGAAAACAGATCGTTTCCCGCCCGACTCCCAACCCATGTTGAGGAGCGAGGCGGTTTTGCCGGTCGGCGGCCCAGGTGGATTAGAGATGACTGGCGTGTTCGTGTTTGCGACTGGCGCATCGTTGCTGTTGCAGCCACTCAAGAACAGCAGACTACCGAGAAGAAGTTTCCCGCAAAGGCGCAGAGCCGCCAGGGAAGACCAGGGAAAAATCTTTGCGCCTTCGCGCCTTTGCGGGAGAATTTCTTTAGATCTTTTCTTCATGATCCTCCTGGGGCAGTGGTTCGCCGGGCACACGATATTCGCCTTCGACCCACTTACCCAGGTCGACGAGCTGA
>Ga0105237_10010010_pt1 | contig 10116 bp, 14 predicted proteins | sample KBSC24metaG_FD_81520 | JGI IMG/M metagenome (GOLD analysis project Ga0105237, IMG submission 81520) | Corn rhizosphere microbial communities from Kellogg Biological Station, Michigan, USA - KBS C2-4 metaG | ecosystem: Host-associated > Plants > Roots > Rhizosphere > Soil | place: Michigan, USA... | reverse complement strand
GGATCTCCTGACTGTGGACGGCGCGGGCGGCGGAACCGGTATGAGCCCCTGGCGCATGATGAATGAATGGGGGGTGCCCCCAGTCGAGTTGCACTCCCTGCTTTACCAGTATGCTAAGCGCCTTCCGGATAACGGCAAGCACGTTCCGGCCCTGGCTGTAGCTGGCGGGTTCACTTTCGAAGACCAGATCTTCAAGGGCCTGGCGATGGGCGCGCCCTTCGTAAAAATGGTTGGGATGGCCCGTTCCCCGATAGCGGCAGCCATGGTCGGCAAAACCATCGGTCGAGCCATCGACGAGTGTCAACTGCCCGTCTATATCGAGCGCTTCGGCAATTCGCGCGATGAGATCTTCGTCACCGCGACCACTCTACGTCACGAACTTGGCGATAGTGTCTTCGACACGCTGCCCGCGGGCGCATTGGGGCTTTATACGTACTACGAGCGGCTGGCACAAGGACTCCGGCAGCTGATGGCCGGCAGCCGCAAGTTCGCAACGGAATATATCAGTCGGGATGACCTCGCCGCCCTGACCCGCGAGTCCGCGGAGGTGAGCGGAATTCAGCACATCATGGATGTGGACCGCGCCGCCGTCGAACAGATTCTCGCTCTTGTCTGATGACGATTCGTGGATAGCGATAGCGGGCCCCCTCAATGACAATTGAGGCCGCAGCTTTTAGGATTGTCTGTAAAAGGGTGGCGACCGTTGGCAAGACCGGGTGGATCGACACAATCGGCTTCGAGGCTACTCGACGACGTCGTTGACCACAGCATACTCGGCCGGCGCATACTGCAGCCAGCCGAGTCATCGATGGTTTAACGCGCCGCGTGTGCCGTGCCGCGCTTCCCAATTCGCGGAGCGCCGCCTTGAGTCCGGTCGTCAGTTCCTCGGCCGACCCAGTGCCCAAGTAATGCTGGGAGTAGATCGCGGGCTGTCCGCGGCGAGACCCAAGGTCTGCGACGCGTAGTAACGGAAATCGAACCCGCGCCACTCAACTCGAGTTCAGTTGGGTCGAAGTGGTTGTGTTCGCAGTCCATCTCGTCCTACTGGTAGGGCAGGAATGTGCGGCCGAAGCCCTGACGTGCTGCTCCAATGCTGCCCCGACTTACGAAGGAATCAAAGGTGCTCGCGGCGATTTGAAGCCCAGATATGTATCCCAATACCCATCGTCACGTGCCGTTGCCTCTGCCATGCTCTCGTTGTCCTCGCAGTCTGCCCGTAGCAGCGAGCATCCGCACGAACACAGGAGCGGCCGACGGACCGCATGCGAGGCTCGACGTCTTTCGTGGGCTCGTTGATTGTTGGAGCAGGGAGGACTTGAGTGTCGAGTCGCGGAACGTTTCGGGGGCCGGCCGCTGCTGGTATAGTTCGGCGTCGAAGTCTCAAGGCCCAGTCGGTCTGGGAGACTAATCGAAGGCGATTCTCGTTTTACTGCCGCCGATGCGGATTTCGCTGATTTGCGCGACTCCGTCTACGCGTTTCGCGTGAACCGCGGTGTGCTCGTTCTTCTCGACGGTCTCCTCAACCTTGGCCGTAAGCTCGACCTCCTTGCCGCTGTTCAGCTCGGTGAGGCGAACCTTCGAAGCATCAACAACCAGCTTGTATTCTCCAGCCTGGAACTCAAGGTTTCCGATTTTGGAAACGGAACTCAGCGTGAACCGGCAACTCTGGTCGGCGTACGAACTGCCGGCGACCAGGCCGAGCATAGCGACAATTGCCAGGTATTTCATCACTCTTTTCATTGAACGAACCTCCAATCGATGTTGTGATGAGACTCTGCGTTGCACGCGCAAAGCCAAACGACGCCGTTATCGCTGCCTAAAACGAGAAGCGCATCTAAAATTCGATATTCCGATTCGCCGAGTAACGGCCCTCGGTGGCCATCGTGCGAGGAGAGGTTTCGGCAAGCTTCTTGCCATGTCGACTGGAGGCTTGTGGCAACGGGACAACCTACGCCGGTAGACGTGGCAGTCAGGCGCGGACAGACCGAAGCCCGCCACCGCTGTCCCAAAGCGGACAACTGCCGACGCCTATCTAACCCAAAACGGCGCATTTGAAAGCTCCAGTCGCCGGTTCCATGCGCAAAGACTCAACAGCGGACATGGCCGTGAACGTGCAAAACAGAAGATCCAGCTTCCAAGATATGGAGTCTACTCCGACCGCAAATATTCCAGGGGTTTCCCCCATCAAGGCAACGTTGGAGTCAGGAGGAAGAAGTGAACGAACACGGGAATCAGGTTAAGACCATCGTAGCGGCGATTGCTTCACAGGAGGACCAGAGACGCCTTAAAAAAGCATTAGGATTCCCGGAGTGGAAAGTGCGTGTAGTTCAGAATCTTCGAGGCCTGAGTACAGCTATGACGACGGGTTTTTGTTGCGTGGTAATTACCGACACGCGGCTGCCTGACGGCAGCTGGAAGGATATCCTCAACAGCTTGGACAGGCTCTGGAACCGGCCACAGTTAATTGTAGCCGATCGGCTGGCCAGCGAGGCTCTTTGGGCAGAAGTACTGAACCTCGGCGCCTATGATCTACTTGCGATGCCCTTCGACCTGACAGAAATCCAACGCGTTGTTTCGCGCGCATGGGAATTTAGTATCGGTGAGATCGCCCGTGCACGGAACCGTGCGTTGCGGGAGACGCTCATCACTCGAGACTCGTCAGCCGCAGTCAGGGGTTTCGCCGCCTCAGCGTAGGGCGCTCATCCTGATCCGGCTTGGTGTTATCACCGTCATCCGCTGTCCGGCCACTGCCTGGAGACCTCCGAAGGGTGGGGCCCGTCTTCTCGGGAGAGACTTTTCTCGCGTTCACCATGCGCGCCAACTGCTGTGTGACATCTTGAAATTCAGACGTGCTAACCACATATTGCGGCTGAACGGTGAGCAGTTCCTGGACATTCTTCTGGGTGAATTTGATTCGAGTCGCCATCTTTGGGTGAGATCGGAACAACTGAGATAAGGTCCCCGGTTTTCGCTTCTCCATAGCTTCCATCCGCTCGAAAAAGTCGACGAAGGCACTAGGATCGTAGCCGGCCTTGTACAAGTACTGGAGGCCGAGGAGGTCCGCCTCCTGTTCGAAGCCGCGCGAGAACTTCAGAAATGCCATGGGCACGGCGAGACCGGTGCCCTGCCTGACCGCATAGCCGGCCCAGCCGCCGAGAAAAATAAGGGGCAAACTGGCAATGTTGACCAATTGTCCCCGCGACGCCTGGCGGGTTCCGTGGCGCGCGGCCACGTGCGCAATTTCATGAGCCATGGCTGCGGCCAGCTCCGCCTCCGTGTCGGCCTTCATCACCAGACCCGAATTGACGAACAGAAAGCCGCCGGGTAGTGCGAAAGCATTGACTTCGCTGCTGTCGACCAACTTGGCGGTGACGGGAACCTTGATATCTGAATTCCGGGCAAGATTCTGAGCGAGCCGGTTAACGTACTCCGCTGGAATTGGTGCATCGACAAACTTGGCCTGACGCTCGATTTGCTGAGCCAGTTGCTTGCCAAGAGCGATCTCCTTCTCCAGGGAATAGAAGTTGACGCCAGTGCCGACATCGCGGTTGCCGATCTGTTGGGGATCGCTCTTCTTGTCCTTGGATTGTGCGCCCAGCGACGCCGTTGGAATTAGACACAGGATTGCGGTGAGCACCAATCGAACGCAGCATGTCATAAGGTACCTCCCGTCATTAGCTGGTGTGCACGTCAACGACCACTGCTTGATTCAAACGCCTCGCAAGCCTTTCGTAGGCTATCGATCGCGAGTGTCGCAACTCCAGACCTCCGTACGAGCTCGCCAAATTCGCGGGCCACCGCATTCGTTGTGAGCGGCAAGCGCACGCGCGACCAGCGATGCGAAGCGGGATCTGCCGGCCCACGCCCCTCAATGAGGCGGCGAGCATGGCGGCAGGAATCACTTCGAGGATGCGGCACTCTGCAAAGCAAGCGAAAAAAGAATTGGCGATAGCAGAGGCTAAGGTTCTGACGATGCGACAACATCAAAGGAGCTCAACGCTCCGCTTCTCGGCGGTGTACCGGAAGGTCTCGTACCCGCCACACTTATTTGCTTTCCACCCGTGCATACTCCGGTCGGCGCTTCAACGTAGCGAACAATCCATCTAGAGTAGTAGTGCTCGGGGCGCGTTGAACCCCAAAATGAGTGCTGCCACCTCAGAGCTCCCTTTGCTTTCATGGATATACAAACGCCAAGCATCACATTAATATCCTTATGGCTCCAGTCATGTCATACCTCATCTTGGCGCCGTGCATGTTGAAATCGGAACGTTCGGGACGACATCGTCGCGGCACATGTCAGTCGGGCCATGCAGCCTTTTTATGTGGACAGAAACTCCTCGACGACGCACGCCGAACGCTACCAAGCGTTCGCGTTCTGTTTCAACCGTGGTGCCGATCGTCGGCACTTGGTCGGCATGCGACTTCTTCGGCAAAGCGGGCGTAAACATAAGCGGGCGATAAAGTGGCGTTTGGATTGGACGCCCGAGTGCAAATTGACGTCGCAGGGATGACTGATGATCCGCGTCACCAAAAGTGAGGAACCTTCAAAAACTGTGGTCACCATTGATGGACAGCTCTCGGGCGAGTCGGTCGGGCTTGTTGAGACATACTGCAAAGAAGCCGAGTCGGACGGGAAACCGGTCTATCTATTCTTGCGTGACGTCACTGCCATCGACGATGGTGGCCGGTTGCTCCTGAGACATTTGGCACGCAATGGCGTCCACGTGTCCCGCAAGGGCGTATACACGTCCTACGCCGTTGAGGAGTGGACCACGGCTAACAAACGCCAGATCTCCCCCATGGACGCTGATGATGGCGTCAACCAGACCAGGTGAAGTTGCCGCCCGGCTACGCGGTACTCTGGAGCGGCCGTACGAACCGATGGCGCGCGTGCGCGCTCGCCTCACGTACATCATCCCGTTCACGGTGTTCCTCGTGTTCCTGCTTCTCTACCTGAACGCGCGGTCGTTCGCTAAGACGGCGATCGTGCTGCTGGCGGTGCCTCGTCCGTCGGCGCCGTCTGGTTCCTGTACCTGCTCGGCTACAACATGAGCATCGCCGTTTGGGTCGTGCTCATCGCGCTGCTCGGCGTCGACGCCGAGACCGGCGTCTTCATGCTGCTATACCTCGACCCCGCGTGCGAGAAGGCGTCGCGCGAAGGACGCCTGCGAACGCTCGGCGACCTCCAGGCGGCGATCGTGGATGGCGCCGCGAAGCGACTGCGCCCGAAGTTCATGACCGTGGCGACGATGTTCGTGGGGTTGATCCCGGTCATGTGGGCCACTGGCACGGGGTCCGACGTTTGGAAGCGCATCGCCTCGCCAATGGTTGGCGGCATCTTCACGTCGTTCGTTTTGGAGTTGGTCGTATGCCCGGCGATTTATGAAATCTGGAAGTGGCACTTCGAGCTGAAGCGCGGTTGCGCCAAGTCGCAGACTCTCGGGCTTGACGCACTGCGGTTGCCGGAGGGTGGTATCGGCGAAATCATCGCGAGGACTGGGGATGTGGTTTGAAATGAAAACAGGAGCACACACGGGTATTCGAAGCGCAAGAATCGGGCGCCAGCCTGTTGCGGAGCCGGCGTGACGCCGCCCGAAGTTCTTGCGCAATCCGCCGATGGAGCCTTCAGCGAACAGATCGCCGAGGCACGCTGATTCGGCTCTGCTTTCCCGAGGATTCAAGATGTATTTTGGATGCCGTGTGCTGCGGAAAGAGAAGCGCTCCGAGCAGAATCACGGTGGAGTACGTAAGACATGGATTTGCTTATCATGAGAACTCAATCTCGATATATGCCAGCTTTTCACGGAGCTTACTGCGCACCAGCCTGGCTTGACGGCCTTGAGAAGTATCCCCGGCCTCGACCGGCCGAGGCTCGGTCGCCCCGACTACAATGGGCAAGCCCAAGGGCGCAGTCGCGGCTCGTGTGTCCACGCGATGGCCAGCTGTTGTTTGTGTGCGCGAAGCGCCGGCTATGGGAATTCATTCGGCACGGCTGCGGGAGCAATGGCATAACGGGATTTCACGTATGCCACCAGATCGGTCAACTGCTGTACCGTCATATGGCTTGCATATTCCGGCATGCGCAGACGTACGCCAGTTGCGCCTTTCGCGACCGGGAACTGGGCGGCGTGATACGCGGGATTGATGATGGCGGTCACTACAGCTCCGTCGCTCGGCTCTTTAACGACAGATCCTCCCAAAACGATTCTTTGAATCGTGGGTGTGGGCAGATGAGTGGCGCCCCGTAGTTCGTGACATGTGGTGCATCCGAATTCCACGAAAGCGGCCTTGCCGCGAAGCAAGTCGCCGCTGTCTGACAGACGGAATCCTTTAGCCTCGTCGCGCGCTGTTGCGCAGCCCATCATCACGCCAACAAGCGCCACGACCATCAGTGATTTTGCCGAACACATGTTCTGGCTCCTTTCTTGTGCCATTTGCTCAACGTGCGCAAGTGCCGCAGGAAGCCCATGCCTAGCTGCGGAATACCTGCGCTTCAAAGATGTAAAGCCGTCGCTGAGGATCGTCATGCAGTTGCCTCCTCAGACCCGCCTTCTGGAATAAGAGATCCAGGAATCGGGTGGTGGTCCAGTCCGCGCCGGCTACTTGCGGCAGCAGGAGAGAGCGATGAGCGCCCCACTCGAGGTAGACGCCGTTCCTGCCGATCCGGACGGCATCCGCGCTACGCACCAACTTCATCGGCGTAAGCAGAGAGATTTCAATGTTGATGTTCGGAGGAATGCGGTCGTCCGGCAGGCGTCGGGGATCGTCCAGAGCTACCTCCATCGTTAAGCGTGGCACCGCCTCCGCGAGAGGCATGTAACGGAATACGTGGCCAATGCAGCCGATCACGTGCCCTTGATAAGTAAGTGTCATGAAGATTGGCGCGCACCTTTCGAAGGCTGGAATGCTTCGCAAGGAGACAACCTCCCGTTGCCCTGTCTGACGCAAGCGTTCGAGAGTGGCCTGGGCACTTACCAACAGTTCGTGCTGTTCCGCGGCATTCACCTCAAACGAATTCTTGCGGAAATAGCAGGCTGCGGCATAACTGACGCTCTCGCTGAAGTCGCCGGAGATTTCACCCGATGTCTGGTAATCCAATTCCTGCTGGAAAATGGTGTCGCTATCCATCAGCGAGAGAGTTCGCAACAGGAGTAAGAGGGGCTGAAGGCCGCACGGTGTTGCGGCGGATTTGCGCAACGTATCGAGAAAGAGCCCGCAGTCTATGCTGGACGCTCCATCCAACACGGCGCGGTCGAGTTCCCGCAGACGATGTGCGACCTGACTATCCACCGGGAACGGAACACAGCCGAACCTTGTGCCGTAGTGCGTCAAGTCGGAACTCGCCAATATGAAATCGCCCGGGCGCCAGACTCGCGCCAGTACTTCAGCTGCCGCTGTCCTTTGCGTTTCTCCCAATTGGCCAACGCAGAGTGGGACCACGCGTACGGTGGGGGCCACCCTCTGCAAGAACGGCAGTTGAATTTCGACCGAGTGGTCGCAAGTTTCGCTCTCCGGCACCAATTGAAACGGAGCCGCGCTCAGTGCGCGGGTGCAGGATGTGTCCACGGCAATTTCGCCCAGAGGTGTTCGATAGCGTTCGACGTTCGGGACAGAGACATCGCGGGACCCGCCGGCATGATTAAATCCCAGAATGAAAACTCGCTCCGGTTTCACCGCCTGCACATGCCGGTAGACGGCGGCCGCGACTGTTCCGGAATACCGCGGGGCCGCGTGAGGAACCAGTCCAGCCAAGGCTCCGCGAAGAACGCACGGACCTGTTCTACAGCAGGAGCCCTCAAACAGCTCATCGAACAGCACATTCAGTCTCCGTTGCTGAAGCGGATACCAAGTACCGCCATACGGAGAAACGTGCGCGGCAACCATATATGCTCACCCACAGCGAGCGTAAACCAACAGGTCGTGAGATTTGACCTTTCCGCGGCCTGTCCGCCAAATGCCTGGAATCCGCAATCCACAACCGGGACAACATCCTTCGATCGTGATGCGATTCCGGACCACCCGAAAACCGCACCGTTGGATCAACAAATCGTTACAGGACGCGCAGCGGGTATTCTCAAGGTCACCTACCTGGCCGGGGAGGTTGCCGGCGTATACATACCGCAGTCCCGCGTTGCGAGCAATCGACGCGGCCCGCACTAGGGTCTCGGCGGTGGTGTCCTCCGACTGCGTCAATCTGTAGGCCGGGTGAAATGCGGTAACGTGCCAGGGGATATCCTGCGAAATGCCTGCCAGAGAACGCGTCAAAGCGTCCAGTTCTCGGATGGAATCGTTGAAACCGGGCACGACCAGCGTGACGACCTCCAGCCAGAAGCCCATCTCGTGGATTGCCGCGATCGAATCGACCACTGGTTTCAGCCGGCCACCCAGCTGGTGGTACCGGCTGTCATCTATGGTTTTTAAGTCGACCTTGAAAAGGTCCACCCACGGTCTCAGGTACTCCAGCACCTCGGGCGTCGCGTTTCCATTGGAGACAAAGCCCGTCACGAGTCCTGCTGCTTTGGCCTGGCGGAACACGGCCGACGCCCATTCAGCCGTGATCAACGGCTCGTTGTACGTGCTAATCAGTGCGGAGGCTTTTGCTGCTATCGCCAGCTCAACGATTTTCTCGGGGCTGATTTCCTGGAGTTTCGTGGTCGACCGGATGTCACGCAATGCCTGCGATGAGAGCCAATTCTGACAATACTCGCAATGAAAGCAACAGCCGAGCATGCCGAAGCTGAGCGTTGTGCTGCCCGGGAGAGCGTGGAAGAAAGGCTTTTTCTCGATTGGATCGCACTGGATAGTATTGACGTAGCCGTAAGGGACGCGCAATGTTCCCTTGCGATTCAATCGGACCCTGCAGGCACCAGCGTAACCAGCCGGAATTGGACAACGATGGCCGCATGCAAGACATCGGATCCGATTTCCATCCAGCGCTTCGAACAGTTCGCCGCGCCGTGTGTGATCCGAAAGGGCCCCGGCGTGTATCATACAGGCCGCCTGTCAGAATTTTAGCTCTGTTTAGCTGAAATGCCTACGGTCTGTCCAGCCTCCAGGCGACCGATTGGCGGGCGAACCGCCCGAGCCGGATCGCGACGATTTGCCGGGACCCTGTGGCGTCCATTGACGTGGACCGCATAATTATTCCGCAGCGCCCCGAGCGTCAGGGCGAGTCGGCCGCGATAAGTCCCCTCGGGTAGATCGACTTGACGACGCAGCCAGCGGGGATTGAGGCGCCAAGCACCGGCGGGCGTCTGAAGCGCGTGCAGAAGAAGGTGACCAGGTTGCGGGTTGGCCCGTGTCACCTGGATCCAACCCGAAGTCACCCCTCGGGTGCGTCATTCGACAATCGAGAACTATTGTGATGCCGTCGCGCAGCCGATGGGTGATGATCTCCTTCGCATTTTGCCGGTGCTTCTTTCCCTGGTAGATGCCGCATTGGTTTTTGTATTTGAAGTACCAAATGCCGTCGCGGCGGAAGAGGCCGTCGCCGTTACGCGCCATTGTCAGCCTCGCGGTTCGGCGGTGTGGGTATTGTTGGAGATGAACTGGTCGAAACCTTCCTGGCGGTAACGCAACACGTCGCCAAAACGATAGTACGCCGGTCCGGTATTGCTGCGACGCCAGCGTCGAATTGTGGACAAAGAGATACAGAGATAGACTGCGGCGTCCCTCTCAGAAAGCTGGACGGGAAAGAAACCTGGGACATGGAAAACTCCAGAGCTGGATGCAGCCGTGCGGCAACGAACTCCAGGACTCGAGTTTCCTTCGGCTAAAGCGCCGTGTCCCTCTAAGCGGACGGGGATCGAAGGAATCAGGACTTCCTAGTCTGATTCTCGCCGATCGAGATGCCCATGTCATGCAAAGGAAAAAGGGCAACCCAAGAAGATATGGGGGAATATGTGGGTGTACCGGACTTTAATGTTTTCCGGAGTCCGTAACCAATTGAAAAGCTTGGTTGCGGGGGAAGGATTTGAACCTTCGACCTTTGGGTTATGAGCCCAAAACTAGCGTTGCCCTCAGTTCCCCTCCATTGCCCTAGATTCCCCAAAAGTAGTGATTTCATTGCCCTGGATTGCCCTCAGTTTGGTAACAGAATTGGTGACAGTTGCCCTG
>Ga0105237_10010009_pt1 | contig 10116 bp, 10 predicted proteins | sample KBSC24metaG_FD_81520 | JGI IMG/M metagenome (GOLD analysis project Ga0105237, IMG submission 81520) | Corn rhizosphere microbial communities from Kellogg Biological Station, Michigan, USA - KBS C2-4 metaG | ecosystem: Host-associated > Plants > Roots > Rhizosphere > Soil | place: Michigan, USA... | reverse complement strand
GCAAGAGTACATTGACCAAAGTTGACGATAACCGCCACGCTTTTTCCGGACGTCAATGCAACAAGGATCTGCGTATAACTCTCGGGTCGCGAGCCAACGACCGATTCAGATGAGTTATCCTGCGCCGGCGCGGCAGACGCGGCTCCCAAACAGAGCAATGCGGTGGCGAGAGGTAACTGGCGAGAAATCATGCGGATCCTCCTTGGGAACTGGCTAGATCAAAACAGGTTGGTACCCACAAACGCGGCGCAACGCGTGAGGGCAACGGCGGTGGCCCGTCGCTACGGTTTGACCACCGCGAGTATGACGATCGCAATCAGCAACAGCCCGGGTGCCTCGTTGAACAACCGGTACCATCGCTGCGAATGCGCGTTGCGGCCGTCGCGCAGCGCCACCATCAGGGCGCGACACCAGATGTGATATCCAATGAGCACGGCGACGAGCGGTAACTTCGCCCGTAGCCAGCCGAACTGCAAGTACTCCGGTGCGGCCACGAGCATCGAGATACCGAACACGATGGCCAAGGTCGCACCGGTCGTCATGATGCCGAACAGCCGGCGCTCCATGACCACGAAGCGCTCGAGACTGACTGTGTCTGTCGTCTCTACGTGATACACGAACAACCGCGGCAAATAGAACAACCCGGCGAACCAGGTCACTACGAATACGATGTGAAAAGCTTTGAGCCAAAGCATGCTCGAGTTATATCAGATTCCCGCGCCCAAGGGATGTCAGAATTGTCATAGATGTAAAATGTTCACCCTAGCCGCTTCCGTAATGGAACCCCGGATCGCAATGGAGCGTTTCGCGAGGGCTCGACAGAACCTTACCAACTTCTCTAGGACGGAGGACTCTCAATGGTCTCCAGGTCTCTTGCTCTACTGAGTCTGACTCTCCTGCCTGCTTCTACCCTCATTCCGCTCGACGCTCACGCGAGTACGGCTCCATCGATTCAATGGAATGTGCCGTGCGATCCTCCCACGGGACCTTTGCAAGATGACGGTCAGGTATGCGCGCTGCTCAGCGCGCCGCTCGATTACCGTAATCCCGACGGCAAGCAGATCACGCTTGCCGTGTCGATGATCAAAGCGGCCGACCCGAGTCGGCGTCGCGGCGTACTGCTCCTGAACTCGGGCGGCCCGGGTGGCGCTGGATTGCAGATGCCGCGCGTCATGTACGTGCTGTTGCAGAACACGGCGTACCAGTCGGTGCTCGACGAGTATGACTTGATCGGGTTCGACCCGCGCTTCGTCGGACATAGCACCCCGGCGACGTGCGGCCTGACTTCTCAAGAGGCGACGCAGGCACTCGTCCCGCTCGAACAGAACCACTCCTTCGATGCGACCGTCGCGTACAACGAGCAGGTCGCGAGCGGTTGCATCAAGAACATCGGGGCCGATACGGTACCGTTCGTCACTACCGCCAACACCGCGCGTGATATGGATCTCATCCGTCAGGCACTCGGCGAGGACAAGATCAACTACTTCGCTTGGTCATATGGCTCCTACCTGGGCGCCGTGTACGCTTCCCTGTTTCCTGACCGGACGGATCGCATCGTGATCGATAGCAACGTCAGTCCCAACTGGCTCTGGCGCACCGTATTTCGCGAGTGGGCGAAAGGTGGCGCGGAGCGGTTCCCGGATTTCGCTAACTGGGCTGCGGAACGGGATGCCACCTATCATTTTGGCAGCACGCCGGATGAGGTGACAGCTCACTATTATCAGCTCTATGCCAACGCCGACGCTCACCCGTTCCCCTATCCGGATGCATTTCCCGACGGCACACTGGTAAACGGGCCGATGTTCCGCGAGCTGACATTCGCCGAGTTGGAGAATGACAATGATTTTCAAACTCTCGCTCACATCTGGGACCTCGCAACTGCGGCCATCAACAATAAGGTCTCCGCAGCGGTCCCAGCGCGCACCGGCGTGACCGCGAGCAAAGCCACACCCGCGACGAATTCCAGTTCGTCATCCAGTGCGGCACTTCCCCCGGTTCCACCCGACAACCTGGCTGCCTCGGCGCTCGCCATCGTATGCGACGACGTGGAGTGGTCTCATTCGGTAAAGCAGTACCGGCAGGAATACGAGGCAGACTCCCAGCAGTATCCGATGTTCGGGCCTCTCGGCTCGAATATCTGGGCGTGCGCCTTCTGGCCCAATGCGCCGGTCGAGCCGCCCGTGCAGATTACTTCCAACGGGCCTGCCAACATTCTCATGTTGCAGAACCTGCGTGACCCCAATACCCCTTACGATGGGGCCCTGAACATGCATTTCGCGTTGGGTCAGCGCTCGCGTCTGGTAACGGTCGATGAGGGCGGTCACGCCATTTTCGGATTTACGGCCAACACCTGCGTGATGACCGCGGCGACCGCATATCTGTCCGACGGGGTATTCCCGGATTCTGATATGTATTGCCCGGCGGAGCCTCAGACTGTCTCGGCCACCACCGGGCAGAATGGCGCGCGGGAGCGGGCGCGCAAAGCGGCACGGCAGCTCATCTCGCCTCTACGCCACTAGCCCAACTAGCGCAGTCCATCGCGGCGGGCTGCGGTCGGTACCCTCCGTACCACCGCAGTCCGCTGACGGAGCATCCGCCTGCAAAGTGTGATATATCACGTGGCTGGCCGGCCAACTCACAACGAGGGCTGTGGCTCGAGTGACCACTCCAACGTGCGTCGATCTGCTGAAGGACCCAGGCGGCCTATCGATATACGACTACCATTGTGGCGGGAAGGCTCCCTCACGTCCCATCGAGGAGCATTCTGGCGGTCACGAAATCGTAGCCGTTCGCCGCGGGTACTTCGTGCGGCATGATTGTCGAGGTACCTCGCTGGCGGATTCCCGGCACGCGCTATTCTTCAACGCATCCGACGTCTACAGTGTCGAGCATCCCGTGGGCTGCCAGGACCAGTGCACGGTGATTCGCGTAGCTCCCAGTCTGCTGGCAGAAATCGCGCATCATATCGGCGTCAGGAAACTGTCGGCTGAGCGGCCGTTTGCGGCAGCCGCAGTGTCGTTTGGTCCTACACTGCAACTGCAGCTCGCGGCCGTTCGACAGAGCTCTTCCTCCGGACCCCTCGGAGCGGCCGAAGCCGCGCTCGGGATCGTGACGAAAGCGTGGCAGGCCGCAATCACCGGTGAGGTGTCACGTAATCGGCGCACACGCGAGTTGGCCTCGCGCCAGATCCGAATTGCCAGGAGAGCCCACAATGCGCTCGTTGAGCGCCTGCGCATGCCTACGAAGCTCGGTGAGATCGCCAAACACCTCGCGGTGTCCCCGTTCCATCTCGCTCGGCTCTATCGGCAGCAGATGGGATGCACCCTGCATCAGGCGCTGATCCGCCTACGACTCTCCGAAGCTCTTGATGATGTGGTATCTACAGGACGTCCGATAGGGCACATTGCGGTTGAGTTTTCCTTCGCGGACCATGCCCATTTTTCGCGCCTGTTCCGAGCGCATTACGGAGTTACGCCCAGTGCGCTCCGCCAGCGGGGTAAAAAGCGCAACCTGTGAGCTGCGCCAGGTGAGCAAGAATCTTCAAGCGCACCTGCGCTGCTATCGGCGACAATGCGCATGCGCTGGTATGCGGCGCTTCACCTGGTTCGTCGTGCGTGCTGGAATTGGAACTCGGTCGGCCGGCTCGAGAAGTAGTCGCAACCACGACGCCCACGTCCGAGCTTCGTCGGATCGCTTCGATCGACATCCTGCGTGGGCTCATCATGGCGCTCATGGCGCTCGACCATACACGGGATTTCTTCACCGACCTGACTTTCGAGCCGGAGACCCTGTCGAAAACCGATAGTGTCCTGTTTGCGACTCGCTGGGTCACTCACTTCTGTGCACCCATGTTTTTCTTCCTCGCCGGCACGAGCGCGTTTCTCTACGGACGGAAGCGGTCGAAATCGCAGCTCACCGCCTTTCTCGCTACACGTGGACTGTGGCTGATCCTGCTGGAGTTCACCCTGGTGGGGACAGCCTGGAGCTTCCTCTTCCCCTGGGGATTCTTCGGTGTGATCTGGGCTTTGGGCGCTTCCATGCTGATCCTGGCGGCCTTGGTGTTGTTGCCGATGCGCTGGCTGATCGGCGTCGCGGTTGCAGTGATCCTCTGCCATGACCTGCTCGATCCCATCCGACCGGAGCAGGTAGGAGCATGGAGTTGGCTGTGGGGCATATTGCATGCCCGCGGTGACATTGAATTGCCGGGCGGTGTGAAACTGTTCGTGCTGTTTCCTCTCATACCGCTCGTAGCCGTCATGGCTGCAGGCTATGCCTGCGGTCAGCTCTTCGTGCTCGACCGCGGCCGGCGGCAGCGACTTCTGCTGGCAAGTGGAGGGATTCTAACCGCGGCATTTATTGTTCTGCGCTTCACGAACATCTATGGCAACCCGCCACCCGGCCTGGGCGGAGTGTCCCAAGGCGATTGGCACCTGCAAAGCAGCGCGGCGAAAACCATTATTCTGTTTCTGGATGTGGAGAAATACCCGCCATCCCTCCAGTACCTGCTCATGACCCTGGGTCCCTCCATGCTTCTGCTCGCGGCACTGGAACACGAACGCGTCGCACGGGCATTAGCGCTCTTGCGCACCTACGGGCAAGCCCCACTGTTTTTCTATGTGGCGCATATCTATCTCATACACGGACTTGCAGTGCTGGTGGCGCTCGCCACCGGCCAGCCCACGAGCTGGCTTTTTCACGGAGCGATCTTTGCAGACACCCCGGCGGGTTATGGCCATGGGCTGCCATTCATCTATTTCATGTGGCTCGGTGTCCTCGCCATCCTCTATGTTCCGTGCCGCTGGCTCGCCGAAATCAAAAATCGGCGGCGGGACTGGTGGTTGAGCTATCTGTAAAGAGCAATGGCACCGCGGATTCCCCCCAACTTCGTGTTCTCTCCACTCACGACCACAACCTGGTGTGACCTCGAGAGACTGTTTGGGCCGCGCGGAGCATGCGGTGGCTGCTGGTGCATGACTTGGCGTCTGAACCGTTCCGATTACGACAGGCACAAGGGGGCAGGAAATAAACGGGCGCTGCGGAGGATTGTCGCCTCCGGTGAGCCGACAGGGATATTGGCCTACCAGGGAGATGAGCCGATCGGCTGGACCGCGATTGCCCCCCGCGAGGTCTATGTCGGACTGGCACGCTCGCGCGTCCTGAAACCGGTAGATGCACGGCAGGTCTGGTCGGTTACATGCTTTTACGTGCATCGCAAGCACCGACACAGAGGCTTGAGCCGCGCGCTACTTGAAGAAGCCGTACGCTACGCCGTGCTCCGCGGCGCGCAGATCATTGAAGGGTATCCGCAGGACGTGCACAAAAACCTGCCGGACGCCTTCGTATGGACCGGTCTCATCGACACCTTCCGCGCAGTCGGCTTCCAGGAAGTCGCCAGAAGATCAAAATCACGACCCATCATGCGGCTGGTTACCTCGGGCGAGTAACCAACTCGTACCAGCGGGTAACAGTTGTAAAAGATGTAATCCGCACACGTTTTTGGGTCGCAAGGTACCGACAAGCGCTCGTTGAAACACGCCTTGTTGGCCACCCCCATAGTAATATTCCATCGTCGGCGAACGGATCTTCCGGCCGCCTGAGACAAAAAACCCAATCCCATCCGACCCTCGAGGAGTACCATGACAGTTGGAAGAATGATCGGCCTACGACGGGCCGTGTGCGCGGCGGCACTGTTATTTGCGGTAGCCGGCATGAGTCTGGCCGCGGCACCTTCCGCATCGGCACCGCCGATGACCAACAACGACGTCGTCAAGATGGCGAAGTTAGGATTTGGCAGTCAGGTCATCGAAGCCAAGATCGACCAGGCCCGGGCCGTCGATTTCAAGCTCGAAGTGGACGACCTCGGGAAACTCAAGGCGGCCGGCGTCTCTCAAAGTGTCATCTCGGCAATGCTCAGGCGCTCGGCCGACGCACCCGCGACCACGGCAGCCGAATCCGCATCAGCCTCGCAGCCCATGATGCCCGGGCCCAACGGTGCTCCGGTGTATTCCGACATCGGCCGGGTGAAATTGCTCGCGAAGGATCACAATGCCGTCGATCTTCGCGCGATCGGCGGCTCCATGAGCACCACGTTTGCTTATGTGACGACCTTGATGCATGCGAACTTCCCCGGAGAAAAGGCCGACGTGCGCATCCAGGACAAGCGGCCCACACTCCTGATCAAGTCGCCGAACAGCCCCAAGGGACACTTTTATCTGGTGTCGATCGAAGTCGACAGTAAGGACGGCGTGCGGTCAGTGAAGATGGGAAACTCTCGCTTTTTCGGCGTCAAGAACGCGGGAGCCCCCGACTCCGACAATCAAATCCAGTACGACGTCGTGGCGGAAGGTGCTGACACCTGGCGCCTGACACCGACGAAGGATCTGCACCCCGGTGAGTACGGTCTGTGGAGCTCGATGGTCGAGCTTTACGACTTCGGCATCGATCCGTGACTTTGGCATCCGGCCCCACGCCTGCTGCGTGGGGCCGGATCCTGCCCTCAGCGCGGCAACTCCCACGCGGTGTCGTGTGTACCATCACGGCAATCCCAGAGCACGAGTTGCGTGCCACTCGAGCTGTTGCGACTTGCTGCGACACAGCGTCCCGACTGAGGATTCTGCAGAAATAGCATCGTGGTGACCGGATGTGTCGTGACACGCGATACCGTCCACCGCTGGCTGCTACTGCCATTGCAAGTCGAAAGTTGAATGCGAGTACCATTTGCGGTGCCGCCACCAGCCAGGTCCATGCATTTCCGCTGTACCACAAAGGTGAGCGTCTGATCGGTGTTGGGCACTACGAGCCATCTCTGCTCCTCCAGTCCACGGGCACACTGAGCCACCACGATCGGATTGCCGTCGTTTGTCCCGCCACTGGAATTGTCGAAGCACAGGGACGCCAATATCCCCGGGTTCTGGATGCTGCCCACCGAGATCGAGGTTCCGATGTGCCATTGCTGGGCGACACTGCCTGAGCAGTCGGCGATCTGCAGCCGCCGCGAGTCCGTCAGGTCGCCCCCATCGAGGCATCGACCCGAATTCGGATTGACGAGTGCCGTACCATTGACGATCCATTTCTGCGCGACGCTGTTATTGCATGTGTACAGCTGCACGAGCGTGCCATTCGCTGTCCCGGAGTGGGTGACATCGAGACACTTTGCGTGTACTCGCAGCGCGAGTGTATTGTCCGTGTTTGGCACAGCGGACCATAGTTGATTGTCGGTGGCGGTACACCCCCAGGACACGATGGGATTGCCATCATCCTGATCGAAAGCGTAGTTATCGACACACCTGCCGGGAACTGCTGAATTGGCAATCGCGCCGGTCACCAGCGCCACTCCCGTCATTTCCGCCCAGGCCTGGTCGGGCGTGTGCTCCTGCGCCACCGCCGCAAATGGATAGGTGTCGCTGTACCAGCCAGAGTGGAGGGCTACATTCAGACTACGAACGAGCATGCCGTTACCGTAGTGAGCGTCGGTCCAGTTCAAGAGGTACGAGCCCATGCTATACCCTTCGATGTAACTGTCGGTTGCGAGGGGCACCACGGGGTCGCGGTCGTGGTAAGGGAACTCGCGGGCCCAATCTGCGGTGCCCTCGATAATCCAGCCCCGGCTATAGCCAAGGGCTTTCTGAATGATGTGCGTTGATTCATGCACGAACATGCCCAGATCGTCCGGATTCTTCCGGGCGTAGTCGGCACTCACTGTAATGACCGCATTCGCGGTATCCGTGCTCGCCACACCCTGGGCATTGGGATCGAACACGATCGTGTAACTCGAGGTCGGGGTGTAATCGGGAAAGGCAATGAGATCTGCGATCTTGGGATACCAAACCCGCAATTCCGGCAGGACCGCACTGTTGGCCCAGTTGGCCAGATCCGGGGTTGCAGAGGTGTCGATGTTGATCTGCGGCACCGGCGTCGTCTGGGAAGGCATGGTCACTTGCAACGATGTCGAACGCGCAGAGACCGCCTTGTTGCTGTCGACCGCCTCCACCTGATAGCTATACGTTCCGCCAAGCGCGATATTCTGGTCCGTAAACCGTGTCCCCTGCAGGTACACCTTGCCCGGGCGGCTGCCGGGAACGGTTGTCGCGATCTGAGTGCCGTCGCGGTAGACGTTGTAGTGGTCGATTGCAGTATCCGCGCTACTTGCACTCCATATCACCGCGATACTGTCACCTCCCGTTACGGCCCGCAGGCCGGTGGGGGTGGTCGGTGGCGCCGCCAACGCGACAGACGTCCAGCTCAGGACGAGCACGCTCGCGAGACCGAGCGATCGTAATGCTCCGTTCGTTTGGGCAAAGACTCCATTCATCAGACGAGTACTCCTCTAGATAACCATCCCCAGCCGCCAACTTAAGCGGCAGGTGCGGCATCCATTGTACCTACTCGAGAACAACACGGAACGGAGCCCGCTTGATTTTACATTCCTAACACACCTTTCAACTCTTCAACTGCGTCTCTGCAGGACCCGAGAATCATCCAGGCTCGACACCTTCGGCGCGCGCCGCGAGCGCGGCAATCACATCCGGAAAATCGGCACAGACCAGCGGTCCGATTTCCGAGGCACCCGCTCCTGTGGCATGCAAGCGATAAATCACACGCGTACGCCCGGCCCCTAGCGACTCAATGCGATGCTCCACGCGGACACACAGCTCACCCACACGCGTCTCATCTATAAAGCATTCGTTCTCGCGAACCTCGATCAGCCTGGAGCGCACCGCGTCCTGGCCCGTGGGCTTCATTGTGAACCAGGTCCCCGTCTCGAACGGACCTTCCATTTCGATGGACTCGATCCCTGCATTCCAGCTCTTCCAGCCCGGCACGTCGCGAAAGAGGGCCCAGATGGCCGCGGCGGTTGCCTTGGTCTCGCCGCTGAACTCGGCACTCCACTTTTCCTGATCATTCATTCCTGTGACTCACTGCTTTGATCTGAGATGACTGTTGATCTGCTCGCCCCATTCGGGGCCGGACGCCCTGTCATGTGCGGCCATTGTGCTCACAATCTCATTTGCGCTCTCTGCGAGCGCAGTGCGCTCGTACGTCACTGCCACATGAGTCGATTGTCCACTCGGGACGAGGCGCAGCGTAATGATCGTCGCGACAATATCCGGGAGCACGTAGACGTATTGCACCCGATGCGTTGACGAGTCCAGGCATGTGTTCACCCAGACCGCGGCCCTATCCCCATGGGCGACCTTGAAGACCATGCCCTGTTGGTCCGCCGCTTGCCGCGGCCAGACGAACACGGGATCCCAACCAGGCGCCCAGGCTCGTTCTCCCTCCGCGCCAAAGAGTGGCCACACCACATCGATCGGTGCGTCAGCTATAAACTCGAATTGCTCGTGAGTATGCACTGCCGGTTGGACACTGCGATCCGTCCGATCCTGCTGTTGTGATGCGGCGCCTGCATTCTCCAGCGGCGACAATGTCAATAACATACTGATTACAACTCCCAGCCCCCCGCCTGCGCAGATCCGCGCCATCACTCCTGCTTCTCCCGCAATTTGTGACTGTCGCCCGCGCGCAGCGTCAGGCCGTAGATTTTTCTCAGCTCGGCGATCTGCCCCAGTGTCTCTTTGGAAAACGGGCTCTTCCCCTCGATAGCGTGCAAGACGATGCCCTCGAGCAGGTCGCCCAGCGAGAGGTCCTTCAGCTCGGCCAAAGCCTTCAACACCTTCAACAGGCGCTTCTCGATCCGAACCCCCGTCTGGATGCGCTCGACTTCGATCACATCTTGTTTCATACTATTCAGGTATTTTGGTACACTGGTACAACGTAGTCGAGAAACCCTGTCGTGTCAATGACGTCAACCCTTGCCCCAATGGCCGGCTTCTTACCACTTTTCGCCATCGCAGGCGCGCTGACCCTCGGCGCGATGAGCCCTGGCCCGAGCTTTGTCATGGTCGCCCGTACGGCAGTGGCGCGCTCGCGCGCCAACGGACTCGCGGCAGCCCTGGGAATGGGTGTTGGAGGACTGATCTATGCAATAGCGTCCTTGCTTGGCTTGCAGGCGCTATTCGCGGCCGTCCCGGTGCTTTATCTACTGATAAAAGTCGCCGGTGGGATTTACCTGATCTATATCGGCGTGCGTATCTGGCGCAACTCCAAGCAGCCTTT
>Ga0105237_10010008_pt1 | contig 10117 bp, 10 predicted proteins | sample KBSC24metaG_FD_81520 | JGI IMG/M metagenome (GOLD analysis project Ga0105237, IMG submission 81520) | Corn rhizosphere microbial communities from Kellogg Biological Station, Michigan, USA - KBS C2-4 metaG | ecosystem: Host-associated > Plants > Roots > Rhizosphere > Soil | place: Michigan, USA... | reverse complement strand
CATACATCTCTTGCTTTCTCAACGGCGGCAAGCCTGGCGATAACATACAAAAAATGGTATATTACAGTTCCCGCTTATGTATGGGCAACGGGTGTTGGTTATTCAAGGCTTTATCTTGGCGCTCATTATCCTACAGATGTAATAGCTGGCGCAGCAGTGGGTATTGGAAGCGCCTATCTTAGCCATTGGCTAAACAAAAAGCTCTTCAGAAAGAAATAGAACGAATTGATTTGCGTGCAATTAATCCGCATCCGTTCCGTGCCTGTAACAATCATTGAGTGTAATACGTTAAACCTGTCTTAGCTTAGAAGATATTTCTATTTTAATAACGGTATAACATTTAAGTAAATCATTGAGCATTTATTTTGCAAAAAATTGCCGCTTATGAATATTCGTATAGCTACGATTAATGATATTCCTGTTATCCGGCAAATTGCTTATGCTACCTGGCCCGTGGCGTACGGAAGTATTTTATCGCCGGAGCAGCTCGATTATATGCTTGAACTTATTTACAGCACCACTTCATTAGAAGAGCAGTTTAGCAGCCATCATCATTTTTATATTTCAGAAAAAGACAAAGAAGCAATTGGTTTCGCAAGCTGTAATGTGGTAGAACCGCAAAAAAGATGGAAACTGCAAAAACTTTATGTATTGCCCAATATTCAAAAAACAGGTGCAGGAAAAGCTTTATTGGAGAAAGTTATTCATACAGCGAAAGATCATCTTGCTTCAGAGCTTATTTTAAATGTTAACCGCAATAACCCGGCTTACGGCTATTACCTGAAAAATGGATTTGAAATAATTGACAAAGTAGATATCCCCATCGGAGCCGGTTTTTACATGAATGATTATGTAATGCGTAAGAAATTGTAAATAACAGATCCTTTAGTAGACCAATTGATGTGTCTGTTTAATAATCCCCATCACAAACGTACTCTGCACATGCCCCATATTTTCAATCTGACTTAATTTATTTACATGAAAGTCATAATACGCATCCATATTTTCTGATACAACCTTCAGCATAAAATCGAATTCGCCTGAAATATTGTAGCATTCGATCACTTCATTCAACTCATGGATTGTTTTAATAAATTTTGCACCAGCGTTTTTATTATGTTGCTTTAGCGATACATAGCAAATTACCATCAGGCCTTTTTTTACTTTGCTATGATCAACCAACGTGGCATATTGTTTTATCACACCGGCATCTTCCATTCTTTTAATACGTTCATGAACAGGAGTTGTACTTAAATGTATTTTGTCTGAAATTTCCTTCACTGTAACCCTTGCATTTTCCTGCAGCATGCGAAGTATCGCCATGTCTTTTGCATCGAGTGAGAACTGCAGGTTAGTAGATTCGTCTTTTTTAGGTGATTTTGCCATGGTAAACAGGATATTTATTCTGTTTGATTGCCTGTTATTGTAATTATTTTCCAAATTTAATTTAATGCGTGGGATTTTATCCTGTAACTGTACTTTTGCCTGAACAAAAAGTTTTAATATGTCAACACAAACACTAAAAGTTGATTTAAACCTTCCTTATAAGGTTAAAGATATCAGCCTCGCAGAATGGGGCCGCAAGGAAATTCGCCTGGCAGAAGCTGAGATGCCTGGCCTGATGTCTATTCGTGCAGAGTATGGTGCGAGTCAGCCACTGAAAGGCGCCCGCATCGCTGGTTGTTTGCACATGACTATACAGACTGCTGTTTTAATTGAAACATTGGTTGCGTTAGGTGCAGAAGTTAAATGGAGCTCATGTAATATCTTTTCAACACAGGATCATGCTGCTGCTGCAATCGCCGCTGCAGGTATTGGTGTATTTGCATGGAAAGGTCAGACACAGGAAGAAGCTGAATGGTGTATCGAGCAGACCTTATTCTTTGGCAGCACAGAGCGCCCGTTGAATATGATTCTTGATGATGGTGGTGACCTTACAAATATTGTTCTCGATAAATATCCTGAACTTGTTCAGCATGTAAAAGGCATCAGTGAAGAAACAACTACCGGTGTTCATCGTTTATACGAAAGAGTAGCGAAAGGCACTTTACCTGTTCCTGCTATTAACGTGAATGACTCTGTTACAAAAAGCAAATTCGATAATAAGTACGGTTGTAAAGAATCTTTGGTTGATTCTATCCGCCGTGCTACTGACGTGATGCTTGCCGGTAAAGTAGCTGTTGTTGGTGGTTATGGTGATGTAGGTAAAGGTTCTGCAGCTTCACTAGCCGGTGCTGGTTGCCGTGTGATTGTTACTGAAATAGATCCTATCTGTGCATTACAGGCTGCAATGGATGGTTTTGAAGTAAAGAAAATGATTGATGCTGTTAAAGAAGCAGACATCATAGTTACTGCATCCGGTTGTCGTGATCTTATCACGGAAAAGCATTTCCGCAATATGAAAGACAAAGCGATTGTTTGTAACATAGGCCACTTTGATATTGAGATTGATATTGCCTGGTTGAATGCTAACTACGGCCACACAAAAGATACTATTAAACCACAGGTTGATTTATATAATATTGAAGGAAAAGATGTAATTGTTTTAGCTGAAGGCCGCCTTGTTAACCTTGGTTGTGCAACGGGTCATCCAAGCTTTGTGATGAGCAACTCTTTCAGCAACCAGACTTTGGCGCAGATAGAACTCTGGAGCAATCACAGCAAATACGACAATAAAGTATATGTGCTTCCTAAACATCTTGATGAAAAGGTAGCACGTCTGCATCTTGCCAAAATAAATGTGCAGTTAGATGAGTTAACTGATGAGCAGGCTGGTTATTTGGGTATTTCAAAAGAAGGTCCGTTTAAGCCAGAACATTATCGTTATTAGTTTTTCAGAATTTTGAATTTTAATTGTGAAGGATGGCCCGCTAAAAATGGCGGGCCATTTGTTTGCATACAATTGCCATGTGAAAAATTTATGATTTAATAAATCAATATTAGTACGGCTCAATATCTCCAATCTTTCTTTATTACCTTCGAGGCATGTATAATGTTCCTTATTTTAAAGCAAAAGACAATGAAGAGGTGATGGCGTTTATGCATCAGCATCCTTTCATTATACTTTGTGGCATTGATATAAATAATCAGCCTGTGGCTACACATATACCGGTACTGGTAGAAGAAAGGGATGATAAAGTTTTTCTGCTTGCACATGTTATGCGTAAACAGGGGCATACAAAGGCTTTTGAAAACAACTCTTCGGTGCTGGCCATCTTTTCCGGTGCGCATACTTATGTAAGTGCAAGCTGGTACAGTAACCCGCAGTCCGCAGCCACATGGAATTACCAGGCGGTTCATGCAAAAGGCACTTTACATTTTCTCGATGATGCAGGTCTTCATCAATTGCTTACAAAACTCACGGAGAAATTTGAAAATAATCCGCACAGCCCCTCGTTAGTACAACACATGGACGAGGCTTATGTCAAAAGCATGATGAAAGCCATTGTTGCTTTTGAAATAGAAATTACATCCATTGAGCATATTTTTAAGCTAAGTCAAAACAAGGATGAACAAACCTACGATAACGTTATTCATCAGCTTGAGCAGCATGATGGAGATGCCAAGACAATAGCTGATACAATGGCAAAGCAGAAACATAAAATCTTTCCTTCATGAAAAAAATATTGTTCTTCTTTTTACCTGTTCTCGTGAGTTGCGGAAGTACACATATTAATCCCTCATTTGCTCCTCTGGATAAAACTTTTGATAAAGAGGGGCACCGTGGTTGTCGCGGTTTGATGCCTGAGAATACGATTCCTGCTTATTTAAAAGCGATCGATATAGGCGTCACTACGCTTGAGATGGATGCTGTTATTACAAAGGACGGGCAGGTAATTATGAGTCATGATCCTTTCTTCAGTCATGACATTACCACTAAACCTGATGGAAGCTATGTGACGGAGGAAGAAGAAAAATCGCTTAATCTTTATCACATGAATTATGCGGAAATAAAAAAATATGATGTTGGAATGAAGCTGCATCCACGGTTTCCTCAACAACAGAAGATAAAAGCGGTGAAGCATTTGCTGAATGATGTAGTTGACAGTGTGGAAGCTTATACTTCATCTCATAAATTAAAGCCTCTGCAATACAATATCGAAACAAAATGTTCGCCGGCGGGCGATGATATTTATCATCCCAAACCAGCCGAATTTGTAGACTTATTAATGGCTGTTATAAAGAATAAAAAAATAGAAGACAGGGTTATTATACAATCTTTTGATCCACGTTCGCTGCAATATCTGCATGAGCATTATCCCACAATCAAAACAGCGTTATTGATTGAAGTTTTTGACAAGAAAACGTTCGCACTGCAGTTAAAAAACCTTGGATTTATACCAACCATTTACAGTCCTGCTAACGAGCTGGTAACACCGTTGCTTGTGAAGCAATGTCATGATGCAGGCATTAAAATCATTCCCTGGACGGTGAATGACGCAGCCAAAATAAAGGAACTAAGAACTCTTGGTGTGGACGGGATTATCAGCGATTATCCTAATCTTTTTTAAAATGAAGTATGGTTTACTCTGCAGGTTCAATCAAATCCCAGAGATTGCCATACAAGTCTTCAAAAACAGCCACAGTGCCGTATGATTCTTTTGAAGGCGGTCTTACAATTGTTATCTGCTGATTAACTAAATTCTGGTAATCTCTTTCAAAATTATCTGTATAAAGAAACAGGAAAACTCTGCCACCCGTTTGGTTTCCAACGCTGGCTTTTTGTTTATCGTTGGCAGCCTTGGCAAGTAATAAACCGCATCCATCAGAGCCGGGAGGCGCAATGCGAACCCATCTTTTTGTTTCGCTTAGTACAGTATCTTCAAGTAAATTAAAGTGAAGTTTTTTGGTGTAAAATTCAATCGCTTCATCATAATCGTTTACCACCAGTGCTATCTGTGCAAGTTGTTGCTTCATTAATTTTCAGTTGTATATCCGATCTTAAACCTTTGCCTTCTTTTATGGTTAGTGAATGCATAAGCTAAACGAAAGCCTATGCCATCGCTAAATCTTTATTGTATTTATTTTTGTATTCAACAGGAGATAAGCCTGTGATTTTTTTAAACACGGTTCTAAACGCCTTGATGTCGATATAACCTACTTCATACATTACTTCATTAACGTTTTTGCGACTGTTCTCAAAGCACTTTTTAGCTGCTTCTATCTTAACACGCTGAATGTATTCAACCGGTGTGTTATTGGTTGCTTTTTTAAACCTTCGCTCAAAATGGCGCCTGCCTATGGCAAATTTCAGGGAGAGATCTTCTACGGATATTTTCTCTGTCACATTCTTTTCAATAAATTCCTGTGCCTGTTTTATGGGTTCATCTTCATGTTTCTTTTGCCCGTTAAACATAATAAAGGGCGACTGGCTTTTACGATCAATTTCAATCGCAAAGAATTTAGAAGCTTGTATGGCGATTTCACGGCTGGTATATTTTTCTACAAGGTGCAACAAAAGGTTCCAGTAAGAGCTTGCACCACCACTTGAATAAATGCCTTGTTCTTCAGAGATAATATTTCCATCCACCAGGTGAACATCAGGAAACATTTCCCTGAACTGATTGGCAAACAACCAGTGTGTTGAACATTCCTTGCCGTTAAGCAAACCTGTAGCGGCAAGCAGAAACGCGCCAAGGCAAAGACTTGCAACTTCTGCTCCATTTTTATATTGCTCCACAATCCATGGCACCAGCTTTTTATTGGCCTCAAGTGTTTCTTTAATATTACCACTCAGAGCTGGTATAATAACAAGATCTGTTTTAGATATGTCCTGTATTCTTGCATCTGTATGAACGGAAAAACAGCCCTGGTTTAACTTAACTTCTTTGGACAGCCCCACCAGTTGAATATTAAACAAAGCAGGTTTTTCTGCTGCTTCTAAAAACTGGTTGACAGCCGTAAACATATAGCGCGGATCAACAATGCTTGCTGGCACAGCTTCGTTAGGTACAAGTAATGAAATGTGTTTCATCGGCTTATTTTTTATATACACTTCCGGCCTTATGAACTTGGTTTATCGTTGCCGGTATTATCAAAATTAATAATTGCATATTTATATTTCGTTGCTTTTTATCGATAAACGGTCCAAAGTCGCAATTAACCCCTTAATTAGTCACATACATGCACTATCCATGCCTCTTACTGAAAATACATTTGTAATGAGATTTTTTAACTGAAACTTATTAAAATAAGCTGATGCATGTGGCTCTTATGCTGCTCTGCTGAAGCATGTAAGATATGCGAAAATTAATCGTATCAATGAATTTAACCCTTGATGGTTTTATTGCAGGCCCCGACTGTGAGCTTGATTGGCATTTTGACTATTGGAACAACGAAATGCTCATGTCAATAAGCGATCAATTGAGCCATGCAGACACCATTTTGCTGGGTAGGGTTACCTACAGCGCGATGGCAAAGTACTGGCAATACAAGGCAAATGATTTATGCCAGTCGCGGGAAGACATTGCCTTTACCGATATGATGAACAGCTATAACAAAATTGTGTTTTCAAAAACACTGTCCGCTCCTGAATGGAACAACTCAAGCCTTATAAAACAAAGCGCAGATAAAGTGATATACCAGTTAAAGCGTGAAGCAGGCAGGGATATGATTATTTATGGCAGTGGTCACCTGGTGTCATCCTTAATGAAAACAAATCTTATTGACGAATACGTTTTGTGGATACACCCTGTAGTACTTGGCAGGGGAATTGCTTTTTTTAATAAGCTTCGCCATAAACGTAACCTTAAACTGGTTAAAACAAAAATTTTTGATTGCGGGGTAGTGATACTTAACTATGAAGTCGGTAGCTTTAGATGAGCCTTGATTTAATGCTATGAAACATAAACGTAAGTTATTAATTAAGAAATTCTACCTGAGCATTTTTATCTGTCTGTGCATTCAGACATACGGACAGGATAAAGCAAATCAACAAGATTCAATTGCTGTTGTTGAAACTATCAACCAGTTTGTTCATGCTTTCTCTAATCTTGAATGGGAAAAATTCGATTCCTTCTTTGCAAACGATGCAACTGCATTCTTTCCGCCATCAGCCAGGTTTCCCTACAGGGCAAATAATAAGCAGGAGATAGAAAAGATTTTTAAAGGCGTGTTTGAGCACGCAAAAGAAAATAAATCAGCTCCACCATATATTGTGATAGAGCCCAAAGACGTTAAAATTCAGATGGCTGGTTCCATTGCTATTGTAAGTTTTATTCTAAATGATCCCGGCATGCTTGGCAGAAGAACAATTGTGTTGAAAAAAGAAAATGAAAGATGGCTGATTATTCATTTGCATGCTTCGGGCGTTCCTGTTTAAAAATTATTATCACTTTGGCAAAAGCCAGCTCTCGGTTTTGTTATAACCCAAGGCCTACGCCTTGGGTTAATAAAGGTATCTATGGCAAGGCTTTAGCCGACGTGCATTCTTGAAAATGTTATTAAAACTTTGTTGAGAACGATGCATTCATTTATAAATGGATAACATTTTAATTCATATTGGGTACGTTCAGAAAATATTATTCGTATCCCAAAAATTTTAATCCTAAAAAAATTATGGAATAAAATCTTAATTGCATCTCAGGCGGAATAAGCCAATGCCATGTTCAAAAACTATATGAAAATCGCCTGGCGCAATATCATGCGCCATAGAGTATATACTGTTATTAATATTCTTGGTCTTTCATTGGGCCTCTGTGCCTGCATCGTTATTTATGTTATTGTTAGTTATGAGTTAAGCTTTGATAGCTTTCATCCCGGCAAAGAAAATATTTACCGCGTGATGGTAGATTTAACCGAAGGTACCGGTGACAAACTGCATTTCGCAAGAGGGCCGATGCCTGTATCTAAAATGGCGCGTAAAGAAGTATCGGGCCTGGATGCAGTTGCTGGTATTATTCCATATAATGCAAAAATAGATGTACCTGTCAATGGTAGTAATTCAAGACATTTTGATAGCAAAATAGAAGGAACACAATACATCACCACAGCCATTGCAGAGCCGGAGTATTTCACTGTTTTTAAATATGAATGGCTTGAGGGAAATGCAGCCACGGCTTTAAATGCACCTTATGCTTTGGTACTTACGGAAAACAAAGCGCACCAGTATTTTGGCACTTTGCCGCTTAGCGAAATAATAGGTAAGGAGGTAGTATATGATGATTCGCTCAAGGTAAGGGTTACCGGCATTGTAAAGGACTGGAATAAGAATACAGATCTTTCGTTCACCGACTTTATTTCTTTCTCCACGGTTAAAAGCAGTTTTTTAAAAAATAATCTGACTCCCGATTCATGGGGGCCGCATGATTTTTCCACGTGGGCATTCGTTAGACTGCTAAGCAGTACAGAACCGGCAAAAGTTAATCCGCAGCTTGCAGGTATGTTTAAAAGATATGGAGATTCCAAAGATAAACTGGCATTCTGGCTGCAGCCGTTGAGTGATATTCATTTTGATGCGGATGTAATTGAAAACCCAATAAGAACTGCTCATAAACCTACACTGTACGGATTGATAGCTGTTGCCTTATTTATTTTGATTCTTGCAATCATTAATTTTATTAACCTATCTACCGCACAATCAATTCAGCGTGCAAAGGAGGTGGGGGTAAGAAAAGTTTTAGGCAGTAGTAAAACAGGCTTGATTTTTCAATTCTTAACAGAAACATTATTACTCACCTTATTTGCCGTAGTCATTGCAGTTACCTTGGTAAATCCTGTATTGGCGGCCTTTAAAACATTTATTCCGCCAGGCGTAACGTTTCATTTTCTAAGCTCATCTGTATTTGTGTTTTTAGCAATCGTTACTGTAGTTACTGCATTGCTATCGGGACTTTATCCTGCAAAAATTTTGTCTTCTTATCTGCCTGTGCTGGTGTTGAAAGGCAACGGAGAACAGAAAGGTGGAGAAAGATGGTTGCTTCGAAAAGGATTGATTGTTTTCCAGTTTACAGTATCTCTTGTTTTCATTATTGGAAGTATTGTGATTGCCAGCCAGCTTAGTTACACACGCAAAAAAGAACTTGGTTTTAATGCTGATGCAATTGTGACGATAGAGTCCCCGTGGGGTGACAGCCTTTCTAAAATTCCAGTGCTTGCTGAGTATTTTAAGCATGTGCCCGGTGTAAGTAAAGTTGCTTTGCAATGGGTGCCTCCAATGACGGGCAATGGCAGGGGGCGTGCGATAAAATTTAAAAGCACTGATGAGAAAGAGACAGGCGTAACACAGGTGGCAGGCAACGAGGACTTTATACCGCTTTACCAGATGAAATTACTGGCCGGAAGAAACCTTGAACCTGCGGACAGCCTTAAAGAATTTGTAATTAATGAAACCCTTTGCCGCATGATGGGTTGTAAAAAGCCGGAGGATGCCATCGGGAGAATGTTGTACTGGAGTGATGTGCCGTACCCTGTAGTAGGCGTGGTGGCCGATTTTCATTCCCGTTCTTTTCATGAAGCGATAAGCCCGGTGTGTATTGTTCATCGTCCTGAGAGAGAAGGAACTTTTGCTGTAAAGCTTGCTACGAAGGGTAAGCAATCTGCTGCTATACAACAAACACTTTACCAGTTGAGAGAGCAATGGAGAAAAATATACCCCGGTGCTACGTTTAATTATAAGTTTTATGATGAATCAATGGCATTGATGTATGAAAAAGATCAACAGGCTGCAACGCTTACCAATGTATCTATGGCGATAACAATATTCATTTCGTGCATTGGCCTTTTTGGGCTTGCATTATTTACAACGCAAAGAAGGGCAAAGGAGATAAGCATTCGCAAAATATTTGGTGCAAGTGTTGCTAATATTACTGTAATGCTGAGCAAAGACTTTGTTGTGCTTGTAGTAATGGCGATTATTATTGCATCACCCATCGCAGGGTATTTGATGAACCATTGGCTGCAAAGCTTTGCCTATCGTATTCATTTAAGCTGGCAGCTATTTCTCCTGGCAGGTGTGGCTGCTATATTGATTGCGTTGATAACAGTAAGCTATCAATCCATAAAAGCAGCGATTACCAATCCTGTAAAAAATTTGAGACAGGAATAAAATGCAGATGCTGGTTACTTAATAACAAATAACCAGCATCTAACAACCAACAACTATTTAGAATTTCGCACT
>Ga0105237_10010001_pt1 | contig 10120 bp, 8 predicted proteins | sample KBSC24metaG_FD_81520 | JGI IMG/M metagenome (GOLD analysis project Ga0105237, IMG submission 81520) | Corn rhizosphere microbial communities from Kellogg Biological Station, Michigan, USA - KBS C2-4 metaG | ecosystem: Host-associated > Plants > Roots > Rhizosphere > Soil | place: Michigan, USA... | reverse complement strand
CGTCTCTGGGGAGCTCTGATAGCTTATACTTGTATCGTCAACACTCAAGCGTGACATGTTGCTGGCCGGCGGCCGTAATTTTGACTGGGACTGATGACACCTCCCTAGTCAGCTCGCTCAACTTTTTGGCCGGGATCGTGACTGCCCCTGGCGCATCGACGTCCGCAGCGACTTCGGTGCTGACCGCAATGTCGAGGTCGGTTCCAGAGAGGCGGATCCCGCGGTCTGTGGTCTCGATCAGGATGTTCGCGAGTACCGGAAGCGTAGTCTTCGTGGGAACACTCGCGGAGACGGCGTTGAGCCCTTCTTGGAGCTTCTCACGTGAGATCGTAAAGCGCATCCGATTGTCCTGGGTGGAGTGTATCTGGGTCCAAAAATGCTGGGTCCTACAACTGAACTAAATAGATATAAAAATTTAGTAGCAGTAGTAGGGAATGTGGAACTGTCGACAAATACTGCAAGTCCTAGTGGGACAGCGAGTTCCGGCTCTTTTGGCCATGTGTGTTCCTTGTTGAAAACTAATGATTTCAACCTCCGTCCACATTGGCCTTGGTCTCGGTGGGATAGTTACCCACGGAATCCACAGGCTATCCCCACGCCGATGTTTACATCTTGAGACTTTCCAACATGTGTCTGATACGGGTAACACGTTCTTTGGTGTCAGGCTCCGCTTCCATCATTTCACCGACCTTTTCGAGGCTGTGGATGACTGTGGAGTGATCTCGTCCGCCGAATGCCGTACCGATCTCGACGAGCTGTTGGTTGAGCAATTCGCGGGCGAGGAACATGGCAATCTGACGTGGTACCGTGAGCGTCTTGGTGCGTGTCTTTGAGCGTAACCCGTCGACGGTTACACCCCATTCTTTGGCTACAGCTTGCTGAATTGACAGGGTTGTCAGCCCTGTTGGGGCTGTTTCGATAAAATCACCGTCCGAAGCACGGAGTTTGTCACGTAAAGCTTCTCGGGCAACTTCGACGCTGATGGGTTTATGACGGAGCGAGGCGTATGCAAGGAGCTTGATGATGGACCCTTCAAGCTCACGGACACTGGAGCGGACATGTTCTGCGATAAAACGGATTACGTCATCCGGAATCGTAGTTTCGAGGTCATCCTGGGCAGCTTTTTGTTGTAAGATTGCGGTGCGATGCTCGAAATCGGGGAGCTCGATGTCAGCGACCATCCCCCACTGAAAGCGACTGACGAGACGCGCTTCAAGACCTGGAATTTCGGATGGGGGGCGATCGCTGGTGAGTACGATCTGGCGGCCCGCTTCGTAAAGTGCGTTGAAGGTGTGAAAAAATTCTTCTTGGGTCGCCTCGGTCCGCTTGAGAAACTGGACGTCATCGACCAGTAGAAGGTCGGTCTCGCGATACCGGCGCCGGAATTCCGACGTCGTGCGCTTTTGAATGGAACCGACAAGCTCGTTGGTAAACTGCTCGGTGCCAACGAAAGTGATGCGGGTGGATGGGTTGCGTTCGAGGATCGCGTGTCCGATGGCCTGCATGAGGTGCGTTTTGCCGAGCCCTGTATCGCCGTAGATGAAGAACGGGTTGTAGATCTTTCCTGGAGCTTGTGCGATAGCATGCGCTGTTGCTGCGGCCAGTTCGTTGGATTTTCCGATAACGAACTGATCGAAGGTGTATCTATCGTTTAATGGTGCAGAATTGGCGCTATTATGATGCCTTTGTGCTGTGGAATCTTCGGGTTTTGATGCCACGAAGAAGTCCATCTGTGGACGGCTTTTTTGTTCTTCGGAGACCCGGAAGCTGATGGTGATGGGGTGGCCGAGTGCGACGGGGGCGTAGCTGGCGAGGAGCTGAGCGTGTTTGGATTCGTTCCAGTCGGCGGCGAACTGATCAGGGACCCCAACGATGAGGGTGTTGCCGTCGAGGGTAAGCGCTTGGGATGGTTCAAGCCAGGTGCGAAACGTTTGTTCTGGAAGATCGTGGCGCGCCCGGTCGAGGAGGCGGCTCCAAATCTCGTTCGGGGGAAGATCGATCTGCTCCATACAAGGGTGGCCAAGCTACGGGCAAAATGTGGATAAGTCAATCAGGGTCATGTAGTTGTTCAGGTGGGTTGTTCTATCCTATTGCAAGAGTTATATTTAGCGGCTATTTCTGAGTATTAGAGGTCATCTTATGGGTAAACCCACATACCGTCCCCGGAATAAGCGGCGGATCAAGACGCATGGTTTCCGTGAGCGGATGTCGACACGGTGGGGGCGTGAAGTATTGGCGCGCCGCCGTAAGAAGGGGCGCAAGCGGTTGACGGTCCAGTTACCGTCAAAGTACGCCGGCGCGTAAGACGTATGCGCGTGTCCAGCGGTTGACACGCGCATCGGATATCGACGCAGTCAAGCGAACGGGGAGGCGAGTGAAGACTGGACATCTTGATGTCCGGATCGCTCCTTCCCCGTTGTCGTATGCACGGGTTGGGATCGTGGTGCCCAAGTACAAGCATACGATTGTGGAGCGCAACAAACTTCGGCGGCGACTGCGGGAACTTGTACGGACTCGCGTATTACCAGTGGTGGCGTCGAGTGATATCCTCATTCGGCCGTTGCCTCATGCGTACGTTGCGGCGTTTGCTGTACTAGCTCGGGAGATTGATGGCTTGGTGGCGCGATTCCGTTAAGTGGACGCTACAATTCCTGATTCGGTGTTATCAGTGGGGGATCTCACCGCTGCTACCACCCTCGTGCCGGTACTATCCGACATGTTCGCATTACGCCCTCGAAGCGATCGAGAAGTATGGAGCGCTCAAGGGAAGTTGGCTCGCCACACGGCGCATTCTTCGATGTCACCCCTTTCATCCGGGTGGATACGACCCGGTGCCATAAATTTTTCTCTCCATGGATAGTAAACGATTCTGGATCGCTCTCATGTTGTCGATCGCGGTGTTTTTCGCCGTCCAGGCGATCTTCCCGCCAAAAAAACCGGCACCGAGCGCCATAACCGATAGCACGGCTGCCAAGACTGCGGCTAGTACTCCCGATACAACTACGACGGTTCATATCACTGTTCCTGGTGCTTCAGGAATAGTTGGTGTACCAGTTAATGCGATGAACGCTGGTGCCGCAGTCCCTGCTACTCGTCCGGAGACAACGGTCGTTGCCGTGCGGCAGGATAGTGGGGCGACGTTCGCTATCAGTAACATTGGTGCGACTCCTGTATCCGTGGTCATGAACGCGTATGCCAATCGTGCTCGGTCGGGAAAAGTCGACCTTGTAGCCGAGCGATCGCTTGTTAAGTATCAGATTGTTACTAATAAGAAAGTACCAATTGATCTGAGCAGCACCGCGTTTACGACAGTGCATCATGGGGATACGGTGACCTACACGGCGCCGGTGACGAGCAACGGTGTCTCGGGAACGGTGTCGATCCAGTACGTCTTTGGTACGGATGGACATCTGGTTCGTGTCCAGGGATCGGCGACCGGGATCGATGCTGGGTACTTGGTGATTGCGTTGCCTGAAACGTTCACTGTTGCGGAGCGTGACTCGGCGAGCGATCTCAACGCGTACGCATATTCGTATGATTCCAAACGGGATGGGACGCGGAGTGTGCTGTTCTCGAAGCTCGATCCTGGTGACCAGCAGCTCGTGGAGGGGCCGATCACCTGGGTTGCGGCGAAGTCCAAATATTTTGTTGTGGGGTTGCTTGCACCTAAAGGAGGCCGGCCGTTCGAGGAGCTCGATCTGACTGGTGGTGTGAAAACGTCCAAGGTTGCGACACGCGGTCATGCATCGGTGGTCGTTCCGATTGCCAACTCGGGACAGTTTGCGTTCGATTTATATACCGGTCCACAAGAGTGGCGGCGATTACATGCGGTTGGCCAGGATTTCGATCAGGTTAACCCATATGGCTGGGCGATTTTCCGTGGTTTCCTTCAGCCGATTGCAACATCGGTAATCCGACTGGTGCTCTGGATGCATCGCGAGCTGCAGTTGAGCTATGGTTGGGTGTTAATTGTGCTTGGCGTGCTGATTCGGTTGATTCTCTGGCCGCTCAACCAGAGTGCAATGCGAACCTCGCTCAAGATGCAGCGGTTGCAACCGGAGCTACAGGCGGTTCAGGAGCGATACAAAAACGATCGCGAAAAGCAGCAGCAGGCGATGATGCAGGTGTACAAGGAGCACAACATGAATCCGCTATCGCCGCTCACCGGGTGTCTCCCGATGTTTCTGCCGATGCCAATTCTGCTCGCGCTCTTTTTCGTGTTTCAAAACACGATTGAGTTCCGAGGGGTACCGTTCCTCTGGCTCAATGATCTATCGGCACACGATCCGTATTACATCCTTCCTGTGTTGATGGCGGCATCGATGTATTTGCTCTCATGGCTCGGGATGCGGAATATGCCATCCAATCCGCAGTCGAAGATGATGAGCTATATGATGCCTGGGATGTTCTTACTCTTTCTGGGACGAGCTGCGGCGGGGTTGAACTTGTACTATGCTGCGCAAAACCTGGCGGCGTTGCCGCAGCAGTGGCTGTTGATTCGTGACCGTGGCAAGCAAAACGATGGAACTGGAAGCTCAGGCGCGTCAGCGACAAAGACGCTGGCTAAAGGGGCTGCGAAGTCGTCCAAGAAGGGGTAGCAGTTTCGGTCGCGAGTGCACGTGAGACTCTTGATGGAGTCTTTGGGGAGACGAGATGAGCCAGTTCATTGACGGCGATACGATCGTTGCGCTCGCGACACCACCAGGGCGTGGTGCGGTGGCCCTTGTCCGGCTGAGTGGCGCGGAGGCGCATACCATTGCACGCAGGCATATAAAGCCATGGCCCTCGACACCACGGGTTGCTACACTCACCACGATTCGTAATGACCAGGGTGCGGTTCTCGACCGTGCCCTGGTCACTCTGTTTTTGGGGCCGCACTCCTTTACCGGCGAGGATACGGTCGAGGTGACTACGCACGGCGGTGTCGTGGCGCCGACATTGGTCAGTGCAGCGTTCATCCGATCAGGTGCACGACAGGCTTTTGGCGGCGAGTTTACTCGACGTGCTGTTCTCAACGGAAAGCTAGATTTTGTTCAGGCTGAGGCAATTGGGGATCTGATTGATGCTCGGTCGCGGGCTATGCATGGGGCTGCGCTCCATCAACTGGACGGCGGATTGTCGGCGCGTATCATTGCGTTGCGCTCACAGATCATTCATGTGGAAGCGCTGGTGGCGTATGATATCGATTTTCCGGAAGAAGATGATGGGCCGGTGCCTCGCGAGCGGATTGCCGCTGCGGTCGATGAAGTCTGCCGGGCGCTCACCTCTCTTCTAGAGACCGCGCCGGCCGGGGAGTTAATTCGTGAAGGGGCAGTCGTCGTGATTGCTGGCCCACCCAATGCGGGAAAATCGTCGTTGTTCAACGCACTGTTGGGTGCCGAACGTGCGATCGTGACCGATATTCCAGGGACGACACGTGACGCGATCGAGGCGGTGATCGATACGGCAACATGGCCAATTCGGTTAGTGGATACCGCGGGACTTCGCGACACTACAGATACCGTGGAACGGATTGGCATCGAGGTCAGTACTCAGTATCTTCATCGGGCGGATGTCGTACTTGCCTGTGGCGACAGTGATATATCGGTCCAAACAACGGCTGCTTCGATCGCCGCGTTGACATCGGCCATGGTGCTTGGTGTTCGTACCAAGGTCGATCTCCAGTACGAGGGCTCGAGTGAGGACATTGGTAGGGGAGCCCCCTCCCTCCCTGGTCCGTTCGAGATGTTGGCGGTCAGCGCTATTACGGGGCGTGGTATTCGGGCGTTACTTGCTGCGGTCGATGGAGCTATTTCGGCGCGGCATGGTCCGTTAACATTGGATGCGCCGGTGTTGACGCGTGAGCGGCACCGGCGTGCGGTCACGGAGGCGTTGGACGAAGTGACTGCGTTTCGGCAGGCGTGGGCTGCGGATCATTTGCCGGCTCCAGTGGCAGCAGTTCATCTTCGGGCGGCGGTGCACGCTCTTGAAGAGGTCGTTGGTGCGATTGACGTGGAAGACATTTTTGACCGACTGTTCCAGACCTTCTGCGTCGGTAAGTGATGTGCTCGATCGACGTGCGCACGACCAACGCACGTCGATCGAGCCAGTATGAGTATCCGCGTTTCCTGACGCTGCAGCTGATCGTAGCGTTTCGTGTCAACGGATGATGTGGTCAAGGGTGTCCATGCAGCATGTGGCGGTAGTGCTGTCCGATGAGCTGACGCTTCGGCGACTCCGAAAGGCGTTCAGTGGACAATGTTTAGTCGAAGGGTATCCTACCCAGGTCGACGCGCTGTCGCCGTTCATCGAGCGTGGTGAAATTGTCGCGGTGATCGTAGATATGCGTCGTGGTGCATATATCCACCAGGATGCTATGGTCCGTGTCACGGCACCATCGCCGGAGGCCGATCCCACTATTTCCTTTATCGCCGCGCTGCATAGCCGATACCCTGTATTGCCAATCGTGGGCTATGTGGATTTCACGCCGCTCCAAGCACGCGAAATTCTCTGGGCGGCGCATGCTGGCGTGCGCGAGATCATCCTTCGTGAATTCGACGATCTCGACATGGCGACTCGGCGTGTGCTCAAGCTTGCGCGCATTGGGGATGTCTCAACCCGTGTTTTCGCGGAGATCATGTCGATCGTTCCGCCGGATCTCCACGAATTTTTCCGGTTTTGCGTTGCGCACGCGCATGAGGGGCTGACAATGGATGGTGTGGCTGCTTCGATACAGACCAACAAAAAGACCATTGCGCTCCGGCTTCGGCGACATCAGCTGCCCCCACCCCACCGGATCATCGGGTGGGGGCGTGTCTTGGCTGCCAGCCGGTGGCTCGAGGATTCGTATCGGCCAATCGAGCGAGTGGCGCGCGAGTTACATTTCGCCGGAGGCGCCGGATTGCGGAATTTCCTGCGCCGCTACATGGGGTGTCGAACGGAAGAACTTCGGGAGCATGGGGGATTTGCGCATGCGCTGCGTCTCTTTGTGCAGGAGCTTCGTGAGCCGTGGGACGTGGTGTCGGAGTCCGCAGAATAGCGACGGAGTCGCGAGCGGTGAGTGACCTCGATGCTTACGTTGAGGTCGAGACGCCGGAACAGATCGCGTTTTCGTATTCATTAGCGGGAATTGGATCTCGTGCGGTCGCCGCGGCGGTCGATCTCATTCTGTGCGTCGTGGTGTTCGTGCTTTTGGCGATTGGGATCATGTATCTCGCCGCCAAGGTGGACGGGACGCGTCTCAAGGCCCTCAATAACATCTCGGACAGCTGGGCGGTGGCCATCGTCTTCCTTGTGCAGTTCCTCATTGTGTGGGGATACTACGTGATCGCGGAGGGGATGTTTGACGGGCAGTCGTTGGGAAAGCGACTATTGCGGCTTCGAGTGGTACGCGACGGTGGGTATGCGGTTTCGTTTGGTGCGTCGGCGATTCGTAATTTGTTTCGGGCTATCGACGCGCAGCCATTTCCCTCGTATCTCGTGGCTATCGTTTCTGGGCTCAGTAACAAATCGACCAAACGGCTGGGCGATTTGGTGGCAGGGACAGTGGTCATTCGCGAACACAAGATCGCGGTGTTGTCTGAGTATGACGCTGGACGCAAGGAAGGAGTGCGTGGCGCTGCTCCAGCGGTAGCTCGTCCGCGTCTGTCCGACGAAGAATACGCATTGCTCGAGCGCTATATGCAGCGACAGGGAACGTTTGCGCCAGAAGCTCAACAATCTCTCCGACGGCAGCTGACGCGACGGCTTGGTGCATATCTTTCGAACAACGAAGAGGCGCGGGGAGAGGAGGCGCTGGCACAGCTCTACGCCGTCGAGCGAGGGGCACGGCGATCTGTAGTTGCGCAGCGGAGCGACACAGGATTACAGTCCGAGCAGCATGCTATCATTGCGTTTGGATTGAAACGGTGGAACCAGTTTGCACGCCGGCTGGACCGTCTCGGACGCGGTGGATTATCGCAGCTACAGGCGTCACAAGTTTCAACATTCGTGGCGCAATACCGTGAGATCAGTACGGACTACGCCCGGCTCCGGACGGCAAGTCGAGGCCGGCCGGCGGACGCCTCGTTTTTTTTGAGCCGGTTGGTTGGACGTGCGCACAGTATTGTCTATCGGCAACGGGGCGATGTCGTGCACCAGGCCATAGAGTATGTCTTTACGACAGTTCCGGCGGAGATTCGTCGCTCGTGGCGGCCAATCGTGCTCGCGGCTTGTCTGCTGTTTGGACCGGCAGTGGCGTCATATTTGGTCCTCGTCACGCATCCACGTCTCACGTATACTGTTCTGCCCGATGAAATGATGAGCCGCGCCAAGTTGGCAGCAAGCCGCGAGAAACGGGGTGAAGGGTACGTCACGATCGAGCGAGAAGCCCGACCCATTGCTGCAAGTCAGATTATCACGAATAACGTTCAGGTGACGTACGTCTCATTCGCGGCCGGAATCACGCTAGGCATCGGGACGATCTACGCGCTTGTCGTCAATGGTGTGATGCTCGGATCGGTACTCGCCGTCTTTTCGCTATATCACGTGTTACGTGTTGTCTTAGCGTTCATTCTTCCGCATGGCGTGCTGGAGCTGACGGCAATCTGCTTTGGCGCGGGGGGCGGGTTACTGATCGCTGCTGGGATACTGCTCCCTGGTACGCGCACTCGGCGCGAGGCATTAGTAGAGAACGGAAAGCGTGCGATTGCGCTCGTGACGGGGGCGTCGGTGCTGTTGGTTGTTGCCGGGTCGATTGAGGGGCTGATCTCGCCTCGGGTGTGGCCAATGATGTGGAAAGTGGGTGTGTCCGCCCTAACTGCAGTGGCGTTGGTGTATTATCTCTCGTTGGGTGCCCGTCGTACCAAGGTGTCGACGGTGATGCAGGATGATGTTCTAGACGCCACATCGCCGCGGGCGTCAGAGTAGCGCCCGGTTCTTGATATCCAAATAGCGGTTGATGACGCCAACGCTCATTTCACTGGGGGTAGCGTCTAGCACGGCCACGCCGACTTGCCTCATACTTTGCAGCACCTCCTCTCGTGCCGACATCAGCTCTTCGGCGGCGATGTTTTCATACGCCCGGGTGTCGCTTTCCTGTGTGGCCGGAACCGAGGCGTGCGTGAGCTGTTCATTGCGGAGCGCAACTACGAGTGGGAGGTGACGAAGAGTCGCTCGTGCCGTGTTCGCTACAATCGCGCGTGATGAGCGCATGTCGATGACATCGGTGAAGAGCACGATGAGCGCACGCCGCTTTTGGCGTTCCGCAATAGTACGAAAGGCCGCGGCGTAGTCGGGCTCGGCGAGCGTCACGGTGATGTTCGTAAGTGCCTCGCGGATATGTGTCAGCGTTCCTGTCGATCTACTTGGGGGGATAAAGGCACGGACTTCTTCGTTGAAGAGGAGAAGTCCTACGTAGTCTCCTGAGGCGAGCGCGATATCTGCCAGTGTGAGTGCTGAGGTGAGTGCATACTCGAAGCGGGTCCGCTGGCCGGCCCATTGTGTCATCATGCGACCGGCGTCGACGGCGATCAACACGGTCTGGCCCTGTTCGATGGTGTACTCTTTGGTAATCAGGCGGCTTCGGCGCGCCGAGGCTTTCCAGTCGATATGCCGGGGATCATCGCCTACAACATAATCGCGGAGGTTTGCGAAGGCTCTTCCCTGCCCTCGGCGACGAATTGCGTGTGCGCCGGCGGTGCGCATTTGTTGCTGGAGCGCGAGCAGCCGTAATCGGCGATTCGCGGCAATAGATGGAATGATCGTAATAGTATCATTTTGATAATAAATCAAAACTTTCTTGGTCAATCCAAGAAATCCATAAACTGTTATGGCTATCCTGCCGAGTGGGTAGGTGCCGCGTGCGTGTCCCTCGATGGTGAGCGGACGAGTGAGCGTGGTGTCCGGAGCCAGCTGAGCGCGTTCGTTGGATATTGGCGCGAGTAGTGCTGGCGGCACCTCGTGCGCGAGGCGGACCGTGAGCGTCCGGTGCGTTGTGTTGTGGAGCTCGTATGTTCCGGTGTCACGATCACCAACCCCGATTGTCGCAGTGAGGTGTCGTGTAACATGGAGCGCATGGGGTTTGGGGATCGTTGTTGCGTCAAACCAAGGGAGGAGCGCTACGATGACAACTGCGACGGCGATCGCAATATCGCCACCCCGT
>Ga0105237_10009998_pt1 | contig 10124 bp, 8 predicted proteins | sample KBSC24metaG_FD_81520 | JGI IMG/M metagenome (GOLD analysis project Ga0105237, IMG submission 81520) | Corn rhizosphere microbial communities from Kellogg Biological Station, Michigan, USA - KBS C2-4 metaG | ecosystem: Host-associated > Plants > Roots > Rhizosphere > Soil | place: Michigan, USA... | reverse complement strand
TGCTTCAGTTTGTCGACCTAAACCCGGTTCCCGCCTCGCAGCGTCTGAATTTCGCGTTAACCGAAAATAACGGCCTGCGGCCATTCGGTGCCGGTGGGTTCGGCTTCATCGGCGGCGCGAACTGGACCGGAAGCTCGAGCTATCACGCCTTCCAGACTTTATTCCGCACCCAGGCGTTGAGAGTGCTCGATGCGCAGTTCGCATACACCTGGTCCAAGTCGCTGGGCGATACCGATATCACTAACAGCGGCAACGTCAACCAAGCCAGTCTATTGCTGGATGCCAACAATCCCCGTTTGAACTACGGTCCTACCAACATCAACCGGCCCCATAATTTCACCAGTAACATCGTGTACCGGGCCCCGAAGCTGACCGGACAAAATGGCTTCGTTCGCAGTGTATTCGGAAACTGGGAGTTGGCCGGTATCCTCAGTTATGCGACGGGCACGTCGTTAACTGTCTACGCCTCTCGAAGCGCGGAAGGCGCGCCTGGCGGATTCCCCGGCACTGGAGCCAATCAAGACAACGTTCGCCCGAACATCATAGCGGGGGAGCCTTGTCGCGCCCAAAATTCGCTGTTGAAGCACCAGTGGTTGAATCCTAATCGCTGGACTGTCAATGGCATTCAGTTGGGCACATTCGGCAATGCGCCGAAGGGTGACTGCCTCGGACCCGGAATCGCCAATACTGATTTCTCGGTGTACAAAAACTTCAACTTAACGGAAAAGATCGGCATGCAATTCCGCATGGAGTTCTTCAATCTCTTCAACAAGGTGCAGTTCCTGGGCAATTCCGGGGATGCGACATTCTTAAACAACATATGGTCGGGCAGCATCGACGCGTGTACGGCAGCGGCACCATGCGCGGGTCAGCCTGTGAACACCATTGTCGGCACATTAAACTCTGAGTTCGGTCAATCCACCAGAACCCGAGGTCCGCGCGAGATCCAATACGCTTTGAAGATCACATTCTGAGCGTGCTACTCATTGACCGAGTGAGGCTTGATCCGAGTCAGGCCTCACCGGTTATTTCCGGATCGGGCAGGTTTAGGATTTGGTAATAGAGACTTCGAGCAGACGATTGTTCCCACATGTCTTTTCAAGAGCACCACGCCGATTCTTGTCGATGTGTTTTTCCTTGGGCCTCGTCTTCCTGCTCCTGATTCACGCCAGCGCACAAACCAATGCCGCGCCATCGGCGAAAGCAAAGAACGAGCCCTTTCCACAAGAACGCCTACAACAACACTATGAGGCGGCCCGGTCCTATCAGCTGAGCGGCGATCAGGCACATGCTGAAGCCGAGTACAGAGCTTTTCTCGCTGGCGCTCTGTCCACCGTTGCCAGGTTCCGCCTGAGCACGGGTGATCTAGCTGCCGCTACCGATTTGTTTGTGCAGGCTTCAAGGTTTTCTCCCGACCAGGCTGACACCCAAAAGTCCCCTTTCTCGCCGGAGGAGCGGAGGCAGGCGGAGCCGTTCGTGAGCTGGCTGAAGCCTGCAATCGGCGACTCGTACAACAATCTCGGTGTAGCCCTCGCTGCTCGGAACGACTTTAATCTCGCACTCGATTACTTTCGCAAGGCTGGGGAGTGGAACCCGTCGCTTGAGACACTCTCTCGCAATTGGGGGATGGCGGCGTTTTACGCGGCCCACTACGATCAAGCGGTCGAGCCGCTCAGACGACAGCTGGCAGCCCATCCCGACGATTTGCGAATCAGGGCAGCACTCGGCCTTAGCCTGTTCATGTTGCAAAATTATCCCAGCGCGCTTGAGACTTTGCGGCCAATAGAAAGGGAAGTGGACAACGATCCGGGGCTTCAGTACGCGTACGCCGTTTGCTTGGTGAAAACCGGCGACTATCCGGAAGGTGTGCGCCGCCTTAAATCACTGGAACAACAGAACCCCAACGACGCCGACGTTCACATGCTGCTCGGCCAGGCCTTTGCGAACCAAGGTGAACACGGCACAGCGTTGGAGGAGTACCGGAAAGCCCTGACACTCGATCCTAACCGAGCACAACTTCACTATTTGACTGGCTTGGCCTTGATCCGTCGGGGCAGTCCGGCGGAAGCGGAGCAGGAACTGCGTGTAGCGCTCAAGCTCAATCCGAATGACGTCTCCAGCAAGTACCACCTCGGGTATGCGTTAATCCAGCAACAACAAAAAGACGAAGCCCGCGTGCTGATGGAAGAAGTTGTTCGCCATGATCCTAACCACGCAGATGCACACTACGAACTGGGTAAACTGCAACTCGAACGGGGGGACGTGAAAACTGCGATCTCCAATCTGGAAACCGGGACTAAGCTCAAGCCCGACGGCGATTACATTCATTATCAACTAGCGATGGCCTATCGTCGTGACTCGCGAACTGAGGACGCCGAGCGTGAGATCAAGCTTTACCAGGAACTCAAGAATCGACACCGAGGACGTGACGCTCCGAACTCACGCTGAACCCTGCGATCCTGAAATCTATTTTATTTTTTCCCAACCGCAGTAGCTTCGTTTTTACCTTGCGCTTCAAACAACACCTGCTGCTTGATACCCTTGCCCTCGACGATCGTGTAAATATGATCGGCTTTAAGATTCTGGTAAACCTCTTTCTTTCCGCTCGGCCATGAAACCTCTACCGTTTTCATTATTGTTTGCCGAGCAAGGCCGAAGTGCAAACGCATATCGTTCTGGGAAAGATAGCTGGCGCCACCACGCAACTCATCGAACTGCACAAGGTTCTCCGCAGTCACGGTCACTCTCGCGCCGATCGCTGCCTTATTGCTGGTGGTTCCGATAAGCCGAAATAACGCCGCGCGGTTGGCAGCTTCCGTGCGGTTGAGCAGTAACGTGGGAGGTCCACCGACGTTCAGGATTAAGACATCCATCTTACCGTCGTTGTTTACGTCACCGAATGCCGCACCACGGCGCGACTCTGGAGGGAATGTGTTCAGTCCGGAGGCAGCGGTCACATCTTTGAAGGTGCGGTCGCGGCTGTTCTGCAACATGACAAGCGGTTGCCGATATGGCGCGTCGCCCTTTACTTGCTCCATCTGTGGATACACATGACCGTTGGCGACAAACAAATCCTCCCAGCCGTCGTTATCGATGTCCACAAATCCCGTGCCCCATCCCACCAGGGGATAAGTCGTTTTGGCCACGCGGGTATTCCAGCTCACGTCGCTGAATCCCTGCGTGCCTTGGTTCCAGTACAACGTGGAGGCCTGATCGGTGAAATTAGTCACGAATATGTCGAGCCAACCGTCATGGTCGAAGTCGCCAAAGTCTACCCCCATGGAGCCTTGTTCCTGTCCGTCACCGCTGAGGGCTGCGCCCGACAACAATCCCATCTCCTTAAACGTACCGTCATGTTGGTTGTGGTACAGGTAATTGGGGCCTGCATCGTTGGCGACATACAGGTCTGGCCAGCCGTCATTATCGTAGTCGGCCCAGATGCCCTGCATTCCATAATAATGATTCGGGTCGTCTACTCCGGCTTTCTTGGAAACATCTTCGAAGGTTCCGTCGCCGCGATTGCGGAACAGGAAATCAGATTCCCCGGGGAGTCCCCACGGACCGCATTGCACCGGGATTCCGCGGAATCGACACGTCTTTTCGTTGCTGCCAAACTCGGGGAGCTTGTTGATGTCGACCACCACATACCGCGGCACGAAAAGATCAACCTGGCCATCACGGTCATAGTCCGCCCATGCTGCACCGGTGCTGAAACCGTCAATTCGCACGCCGGCTTTTTCTGTAACGTCCTCAAACTTGCAGTCGGCCATCCCGCGGTACAACACATTGCCGCCGTATCCAGTTACGTAGAGATCGTTCGCTCCATCATTGTCGTAATCGGCCACGGCCACGCCCATGCCCCACCCCTTGCGGCCGATGCCTGAGCTGCTAGTAATATCGGTAAACTTCAGCCCGGCATTTTGACGGTAGAGTGCGATCATCAAATCGCCACCTCGGCGATACCGATCCACCGAAGAACCGTTCACGGTGACAATGTCGAGTTTGCCATCGCTGTCACAGTCGAGGAACCCGACTCCACCACTCATGGACTCGATTATGTAGCGCTTTTCAGGGCTGGAAAGGTGGGGAGCCGTGATGCCAGCTTCCTTTGTGATGCCTTCAAACCGTGGCAATGCTGGCTCCATTGAAGTCTGGGCAAGGCAGGCGGAAGCCAGCACAGAGGCAAATACGACAGTACCTAGTTTGCCCATGGCTCTTTCCATATTCTAGCAAGAGAGACTTCTCTGATCTTCACTGCAACTGGCCGTGTTCCCACCCCGCCTCGCCAATTGACTGTCCAGCCCATAATCTTCTGAACACAAACGGGTCGACTTCGCTTCGAGGAGTGAGCGCTAAGATCGGGCTAGCTACTTGTCGCGAGATTTTTCTAGGTGAGTTGCTGAGACAAAGGAAATATTCGCATCGAGCTAGTCAGTGATGGCAGAGAGCCGATCCCTGGCGGCTTGACAGTGAACAGCCATTCAAACGTTGCGATAAGACTACTGATGTTTCTGGCGGCTTGCCGTTCTCGAGTGCTCGCCCCCAAGAAATGTAGCTGCGTTGTCCTTTATTCTTGTAATTGCTAGATGAGCGAGCGCATTGGCCTCGGCATTTTGTTTTCGCGCGACATACGACAATGAAAAGCTGAGCGATCGCGCCAGCTTTTTACAGGTCCAGTTAAGGGAATAGAGTTTAGGACTACAACACTTGTATTCCCCAATCATCTGCTTCACAACCACTTCCGAGTCTGAGTAGATGTGCAGTTGTTTTGCCTTGACTGAAATCGCATATCGCAATGCTTCCATTAACGCAACATATTCAGCAACATTGCTGTCTTGACCACCGATGGGTCTGGAGATGCGGATCGTTCCCGCGGCCGCGCCTTCGATAACGACTCCGATACCCGAAGGTCCGGGATTTCCGTCTGATCCACCATCGACGTAAGCCACCAAAGCACGCATGTCTTTACGATGGAGGAGGCTTGAATTAAGGTCAGGACGCAAAATTGGTTGCCTCCCATTCACCATTTTGAGCAGCAGGCTGTGCACAATCCTGTGCAAAACAAGTCTCTATTTAACGGAGCATCCATTAAGCATCAATGATTCCAAGCGATTGTGCAGCGGTCTACTGCACCCTGAAATTCCAAGTTTTGCACCGAAAAGCGGCGTTGACATCGATTGCCAAAGTATTTATTTTATCGCGCGTCGACGGCTAAAAAAGTTTGGCTTAAATAAAATTTCGCCAAGCTGAAATAGGCCGAGTGATTTGAGCAGCAGGGTAACCTGTTGAACATCCGAAAACAGACGGCCCCGCAAGGGGAAGTTGGAATCTGGAACTGCGAAAGCAGTGATCACATCAAAAGGCTGTGACGGTGCATGCATCCACGCTGTAGGCTCTTTCGGGAGCAGGCAGCTAGAGCATAACCAATGTCACAGCCTTTAATATTTCCCACCGTTTTCTGTCGCCAATCCACCGAATGATTGAAGGAAAATGCCTTTAGTCGGGCCCGTTTCACGGAGGCTTTGTTCCTATACAAGCGGTTCGTCGGTCGTCGCCCTGCGGCCACTGTCATGGTCATTCAACGTTATCGAGGTCTTTACAGTCTTTGGATCCCCATCCCGGTTGGCAATAGAGAGAGACGCAATACTTTCACTGTGGTTCTCCCTGATAGTTGCTTTCGAAATAGATTTCATATGATGAATGTTGGAGAGGTTAGGGACGTTGAAACGGGCGAATGGATTGGGGCCTGCGCAAGGCAATTTGGCGGCCCTCGCGTGTTACCGCGCGACAAAGGAAGATGTCATGAAAATGTACGGGAGAAGTTCCAATTGAAGAAGTGCTACTGGCGGTCGGGGATGGCTTCCAAATCCGTCAAACTGCGAAGGCCGGATAAGGGCCACCGTGCGCAGTCACTCCCGTTAGGGACGGACCGCCAGTATTCTTCGGAACTGGACGGGGTGTGTGGCGTCCACTTCCGGCTTCAGCCTACTGTTCGCCTCATCTAGAGCCAATCAGGGGAAGCATGTAAATATGCTTCCCCCAACTTGTACGGTCTTGATTTTCCCTGACGTTCTTAGCCCAGATTGGGTAAGGTGTTTATCGGACGTGACACGAACTTTTCCGACCATTTGATTCTGCCCGTCGCCTGCATGACCGCGAACAGAGTGATGATCGAAATGATCGTGATGGCGAGTCCGGTAAAGCCTTTCCAGAAAAATGCATAGGAGAAAAGGACGAGGTAGATGAGTTGCGCAGTGCCAGCCTCAAGTGCGGCAAAACGGATACCGACTACCAGCCTGAGATAACTGATAACCAGCGCAACTGAAACCACCGATGCCATCACCATGGATGCGTGAATGGAAATGTGGTCCACCAGGTAGGCCAGTAGCAGGTGGAATGCAAAGAATGCCGTGGCCAGGAAGAAATAGTTCATGGGATGGAGATCAATGTTGCGCATGGTGGTAATGATGAACATCAGAAAAAAGAAGAAGAACAGGGAGACGGGAGCAAAGAAGCTGATTTCTCCGGCCAGCGGGCCGGGTTGCAACTTATCCGGCATAGTCATGCCAATCTGAAAGCCGGAAACCAAGTCTGAATATCTCCAGGTAAGTGCCCAGCCGCCATCGCCCAATTGTTTTGACGTGGGAGAAAGCGTGTCGTCAGCGAAATCAATATCTTTGAAGTTGGTATGCATGACAAGGGCGAAATTGTGCACCTGGGCAACGCCATCAGCAAGTTTGTAACGCCAGGTGTTGAGGCCCTGGGACCGGTAGGCGACGTGTAGTAACGCACTATCTTTTGGATTTAAGGTAATTTCTACGCAAGCTGCGCGGTCATTAATGGTAATCGGCAGCTTTTGTCCGTTGACCGAGATGGTGAGTCCGTCGTAAACCGCTGCTTGCGCGGGAAACGGCATTTGAAACCGGAAAGGCGCTGCTTGTTCGGTGGGATTGCTAAAACTGTAATCTCCAGCGAAATCCACCACGTAGGTGCTGTACCAGAGCAAACCTTTCTGGCGGTGATCTAGATGGAGATCCACGTTGACGTGTGTGCTATTCAACGACAACGGAATTTCGTGTTCCTGTTTGTCAACGCGGCTAAGAGTCTTGCCATGCTCCTGATATGTCACTTTAGCCAACTCGGTCTTTGTGTAGGTGGCGGTTGGCGGTGTTTGCTCCTGGGCCGTCCCCCATGTGGAGAGAACGTGTCCTGAAAGTTCGTTCGTGCTGTTGCTCGTACGGGAAGAAAGGGTGCCTCCAAGAATCATCCAGGCAATGCTGGTGCAGATAAAGATGAAAATGATGGCTGCAATTCGACGGAACAAATGGCGCCTCCTTGGGTGGAACGTTTTGTCCACCGATTGCATATGCAGGATGGGGGCCGCTGGCTATCGATTCGAGATAAAGGATTTACGCCAAGATGGATGATTTGGGTGTGTCAGATGCAATACGTGTGTGTCGCTTGGGACACAGAGTTGAATTCAATAGCAAGAATCGGAGTTCTATAAGGAGGCAGGGTGTGTTTTGATGGGTTTGAGAAAGGGGCCTATGAGCGTTTTAGTGAAATCCGTGATGTCAACCGATGATGTGGCTGCGCGGATCAAACAGCTGGATTGGGAACATATTTCGCGAGAACTGGATGATCGGGGAAATGCCGTACTGGAACATATCCTGAATCCGGTTGAGTGCCGCGATTTGTCCGATCTTTATCGCAAGGATATGGATGATGTATTTCGGAGCGAAGTGGTTATGGCGCGTCATGGCTTTGGGCGGGGCAAATACAGGTATTTCGATTATCCATTACCGGACATCGTGAGCGAACTTCGCACCGAGCTTTATCCGAAGCTTGCGCCCATTGCAAATCGTTGGAACCAGACAATGAACATTGATATTCACTATCCAGTGAAGCATGATGATTTCATCCAACGTTGCCATGCTGATGGACAATGTAAGCCGACACCCCTGCTACTGCAATACGGGGAAGGTGATTACAACTGCCTTCACCAGGATCTATATGGAGAGCATGTTTTCCCGATACAAGTCGCAATTTTGCTATCAGAACCAGGGTCGCATTTTAGGGGAGGAGAATTTGTGCTAACTGAGCAGCGTCCGCGCATGCAGTCACGGCCAGAGGTGGTCCCGCTGCGTCAGGGTGACGGTGTGGCCTTCGCAGTCCATCATCGTCCAGTACAAGGGAAGCGTGGAACTTATCGTGTAAATATGCGGCATGGGGTCAGCCGTTTGCGTTCGGGACATCGGCATACTTTAGGTATCATTTTTCATGATGCGAAGTGAGGCGTCAGTCGCGCTGAATCTGTTTGAGAGCGTGGAACCACGGATAGAGGCCATTGCTCCGGGTGCGTTTCTGCTACGTGGATTTGCGCTATCGAACGAAGGGGCACTGGTTCGTGCGATAGGTGAGGTGACGTCCAAGTCTCCCTTCCGGCACATGATCACTCCGGGCGGATTTCGCATGTCGGTGGCCATGACCAACTGCGGTTCTCTGGGATGGATCTCTGACCGAACCGGTTATCGCTACGACGCTGTCGACCCGGAAAATGGCCGACCGTGGCCAGCCATGCCCACATCATTTTTGCAACTAGCCAAAGATGCTGCAGTTGAAGTTAAGTTTGAGGATTTCACCCCAGATGCATGTCTAATCAATCGTTATGAGCCGGGTGCGCGGCTTTCCTTGCATCAGGACAAAGACGAAACCGACTACAGCGCACCGATTGTTTCGGTGTCCCTGGGAGTCCCGGCGACATTTCTTTTTGGCGGGCTGAAGCGAACGGATAAAACCAAGCGTGTGCGCGTGGTTCATGGCGACGTGGTGGTTTGGGGCGGCCCGGCGCGGTTGCGATATCACGGGGTGCTGGCTTTGAAGCCGGGGCAGCATCCTTTATTAGGTGGGTACCGCATCAATCTAACTTTCCGTAAAGCGGGTTAGGATGGTGTTATTGGGGGACATGCTGAATTGCCACTGACTAAGATGTGGCTCGGGCTGTATTTCATCTCCTTTTTCCTGGTTTCTTCTTTCACTGCGTGCTTTGCCCAAAGTAAATCTGCCCGCATCCCAAAGGTCTTGTACTCCTGCGATACCGCTGGCGTCTTGGGATGCTTTCCTTTATTAAGGAGCGGAGAACAAGCCTACGTTTTGGGAAATACCTCGAAAGCCAGTTTGGCTGGAGAGGAGGCGTCCATCACGGTCGAACAGCATGACGCGGTGGAGATTGTCATCAGCTACAAGGATATGGATAAATCGGCGATTTTTTCAGGGCGGTTGGCGGGAAATCGCGTACAAGGTTCGGCAGTCAGCAGCACTAGCGTGAGCGGAAAGGTGGTGAAACTGGATGGGAAGTGGGTTGCTCTGGTCGTGAATGAGGCTGCGGATTTCAGTCAAATTTCATCGCGCATTCCCGTGACCATGAATGTGTGCCAAACCAATGATGACGATCGCAATGCGAAACAGGATTGTTTTACCTGGTCATGGGACCCAAACAGTGCGGTGTTTGGGGGAAATCTGATGACCATTGAAAGATTTGATGCTCATGGCGTGAGCATCACTGGAATCAGTCAGCATGGGACCGCGGTTCTGGCCGCATACACGGGAAAACTAGATGGCAATCGAATTCAAGGGGATGTGGATTACTTTTCCGGTGACGGGCACAACTGGACCGGCAAGTGGACGGCCACGTTTATGCTGGTCGCAACACCAGCTCAGAAATGATTTAGGATAGCAACACTTTGGCGAAAGTTTCGTGATCTACATTGCCTCCGCTTGCTACCAAGCCTATACGCTTTCCTGCGAGCGATGATTTCTCTTTCAATGCGGCCGCCAGCGCTGCGGCTCCTGCGCCTTCGACCACATTGTGAGTGTCGGTGAAATAGATTTTCATTGCCTGGCGGACGTCGTCATCGCTGACTCTGACTATGTGGTCCACGTCGCTCAGCATGATTTCCAGTGGATCATCGTCCGGGACACGGCAGGCCATGCCATCGGCGATTTGCGTAGTGACGGGAGCGTCGATTTTACGTCTGGCTTCGAACGACAGGGCGTAGGCCGGGGCCCCTTCCGAGACTACCCCGATAATTTTAGTTTTTAGGTTCAGCCCTTGGCGGACTGCG
>Ga0105237_10009997_pt1 | contig 10124 bp, 7 predicted proteins | sample KBSC24metaG_FD_81520 | JGI IMG/M metagenome (GOLD analysis project Ga0105237, IMG submission 81520) | Corn rhizosphere microbial communities from Kellogg Biological Station, Michigan, USA - KBS C2-4 metaG | ecosystem: Host-associated > Plants > Roots > Rhizosphere > Soil | place: Michigan, USA... | reverse complement strand
TCCTGAAGCTGCTAAAATTCTCGCCCGCTGGGTTATTCGTAGTCCAAATGAAACCGTCCTAGAGCCAAGCTTTGGAGGATGTGCGATGCTGTCCGCCGCGGTGAGTGCGCTCAGATCGCTGGGGAATGACCGGCCGTCTCGACAGCTCTATGGCTACGACATCGACGGCATTGCGTTCGAACACCTAGCTCAAATCGGGATCGACAACACCGAGGGACACTTCAAAAGACAGGACTTTCTACGTAGCAACGCCGGCGAATTGCGGGTCGATGCCGTCCTGGCGAATCCACCATTCGTGTCGTACCACCGTCAGAATGAAGCCCAACGACGGGGTGGCGAAAAATTGCGGCAGCGGTATTTACCCGGCCTTCCAAAGGTTGCGAGCCTGTGGGCCTATTTCTTGTTGCACTCTATGAGCTTTCTGCGCCCGGGAGGCCGCATGGCCTTCGTGCTACCGAACGCGATCGGTACCGCAGACTACGCCCGCACGCTTCTAACGTTTCTTCAGCGCCATTTCGAAAAGATTGATCTGATCAATGTTGGTGAGCGTCTTTTCATTCAGGCTGGAGCCGACGAGCGAATCTCGTTGCTGTTGCTTAGCAACTATGCCCCCAATGGACTGGCTGAGCCTGCCACGCTTCTGTCTCGTGATGTCCTGCGTATTACCGAGATCCAAGATCACCAGAACTCAAGTCTTCCAAGGCAAAACGGACCTGAGACATTGGACGTACGAAGTCACGCATCTGCCGCGCTGACAGCGCTCGGGGAAGACACTCTAGTGCCGCTCGGCTCAGCCGCATCGGTGCAGATCGGCGAAGTGGTGGGAGACATAGGTTTCCTCGTGCAACCGATGTCTACCTGGTCCGAACGCGGTGTAACTCCGAACCACTTGCAGCCCCTACTCACACGTTCAGCACAGGTCAGCGGTATCTATGTACCGACAGACATCGCGCAGGAAAGTTTATCTCGAATTCCGTATCTTCTCGTGCCATCGTCACGTCGCCTTCCAAAGGCCATCGAGCATTATTTATCGATGTACCCCGAGGATGAAATTGCGGAAAACAAGACTTTCGGAAAGCGTGATACTTGGTATCACTGCAGCTACGATACGAGCGCCCATGCATTCATTGGTTCAATGAGCCATGACTACCCGCGAATTGTCGGTAACGACGCAGGCATCAGCTGCTCAAACGCGTTCTACAAGATCAAGGTAAATGCGCAACGAGCTGATTTGATCGCCTGGCTACCTATACTCAGCGTGACTACGCCGCTGCGCCTATCCGCTGAAGTGCTGGGACGCCTGCGCGGCAGCGGCGGTATCAAGCTCGAGCCAAGCGACGTCCGAAAGCTGTGCATTCCTCGCGCGTTGCCGAAGCTAGCGCAAGCTGAATTTCTGGCGCTCCGCGAAAAGGTCCACACACTGGTCCGACTTGGCGAATTGGACGCGGCCGGACAACTAGCAGACTCCGTGATCTACCTGCAGACCGGCTTGATAGACGCGAGAACGATGACTGATTTGCGCATGAAGCGGCTGACACTGACAAACCGACGTATCGTCAAGACCTAGCGAGAGATTACCTCTCCTCGTAAATATGCTTGGCGAAAAACGACTCATCTTCGTTAGCTCTAGCAGAGAGAAAGTCAGAACACGCGTCGTAGTATGGCTTCAATATCTCACGTTCCGCCGCTCGCACCAGGCTACGCCAGCGCGGACTCAGTCGAGCATCCTTGACAGCTACTTCGGCACCAAATTCAATGAATAGCCAGTTGAGCACAAGCGCCAGTGACATGGGCTGAGTCGGCACACGCGGCTGCGACCATGAAGGAAGCATATGAGCAATATGCTCCTCAGTGTATCCCGCCGCCTGATGATATTCACTGAGTTCGCCACACATCTGCAGATGAAACGTAGGCTTGGACTCCTGCACATTACGGAACTGCGCGGGTTCGAAATCAAAGTGAAACTTCCTCGCCACAGCCATGCTCGGATGCGCCCCCTGGCCAATCAACACGCTGTAGCTAAGCTGAGCAATCTCATCCCTGCCGTCGGCGGCGGCTACCGCGTAACAGCCCACGTGGAACGGCCTCTCGATTGCCTGCCGACCCGCATCCTCCCGTAATCGGGTGGGAAGCGTAAAGCTAAGGTGTACATTAATGGGAGTCTTTGAAGCGGCCGTGATCTGCGCCTGCTTTGCCGCACCGGCCAATGAACTCAATCGACCAAACGAACCCTCTGTGCGGATCGCTTGAATAGCCTGACTCTCCAAGCGCTTCAGTTGGGAAAATGATACCAACCTCAGTTCCCCCTGCGCTCGTTTCGAATTCTGAGGCGAGTGGAGAAACCAAGGAGCGAACTTGCCTCTTCCGAGAGTGGTATTGCAAAGCTATGTCGCACTGGTTTTCGTTCGGATGCCGTAGCATCCGTGTACGCGACTACATCAGGCGCTGGCGTATGCTCTCCAGTCACACCACACCGACTGAAATCACCTTCATCGATGTTCGCAAACCGCCGGCCAGCCTCCTGCGACGACAACACAGCGTATTCAGGAAGCGTCGAATACAACACCTCGGTCAGCTTGGAAGCCCACCAAAGCGGACGAGAGTCGGTAGCGAACGGCCCGCGATATCGCGCCTCGTCGAACTGCGACTCAATTTTGGCCAGAAACGCAGCCTCATTCAAGCCCAGCAGCGTTGCAGTTTCCAGTGCATCGTATAGAAAGCCAGGGCGTTTCATAAGAATATTAAGTACCCAGCGTGCAATTCGATGTGGCGACGTACTGTGCACAAACTCTGCCTCAAATTCCTCCGGCAATATACTGAGCAACGCCTCCTTGTCCACCTCCGGTGCCTTCAGTGCATCCACCAACGCATGCCTCATTGGTTGCTTTTCAGGAAAGCATAGCAAGTGAAAATCTCGAGCGATTGCGAACAGCGTCTCCAGATTCCCCTCAGAATTGATCTGATTTACATCAAACAGATATGTGTATTCCGATATATCCTCAGCATTGAACTCGTCAGAATCCAGGCGCTGCCCGCTTACACATACTATTGGCATTTTTGGAAGCTGAATTCTCAACAGATGCGCAAGTGCTGACCCGTGAATACCGAACAGCCGATTCTGCACTTTGGAAAAATTGTGATCTAACATGATTAGATCCGGAGGGTTTTCCATCCACGCTCCCACCTGACCGTCTAACTCCTGAACAAAATTCTCGGTCAAGCCGACGATCTCAAGCTTAGTTTCGACGGACGTACCTTGCAACGAGCCATCGAGCCCGCCCACCCACTTCTCAGCCCGCTCAGGCGTATCGTCAATCCAAACGAATCGAAACTGAATAGTCACGGCAGTTCAATCTCCACACATGCGGCCCAATGATCATCGGGGTTGATGAATCGAATGTCGCCACCTCGGGCCCGCGCGATATCGCGCGCAATAGACAAACCGAGGCCGCTTCCGGTCCCAAAGAGCGCTGCATCCTCCGGATTGGCATTCTCTTCGAGTCTGTCGTATAGCATCCCGTTTGGATCCGAAATAAATGGCGTGAATACATCGACAAAATGACTAGCATCCAACCCGAGCCCATTGTCCGCAATCCTCAACAGCGCTTTCTGCCCTGGCGCTTCCGTCCAGATACGAATGATCTTCTGCGGCTCGCCGCTAGCAATCAATGATTTGATCGCGTTTGATAGCAAGTTGATTAGAATAGAATATATCTCCCCTTCGATGATTGGGCCAACTTGCATCGACGGCTTTATATCTTTTGTATCAACTTGGATGCTGTAGTTTTCAATGACCAAGCGGAAGCAACTGACAGCCTTTTCTACCGCAGCACTAAGGTTGACGTCGATAGTGCGCTGATCGCTTCGGAACGCACCGACGATTCCCGTCATATCCACCAGCCTTGCCAAATGCGTCTGCGTCGAGGCCAATTGCTGACTTAGCGCATTGAGTTCCCCCTGGTGGTCTGGCACTTTCTTGGCCAGCGTCCGCAGCCTAGCGGACCCGGCGCCAAGAGAAGCGATCGAGCTGCGAACCTCATGAGCAAATAAAAGCGTAAGCGTGGACGCCGAAGCAACCAGCCGAAGATGGCGAAGTTGACTTTGATTCTCTGCGCTAATCGCCTCCAGAGCCTTGACCGTACGCAGCAGCGATTGGCGTGTCTCGGCCTGTTCTTCAGCAGGCAATGCCGTCACTAGCCGGCTGATCTCTTGGCGCAAGAACTTCGTCGCTTTCGGAGCCATGTCGGCGTCGAGGTTCCGAGGATCAGCATCAATGACCGGGCTCAATTCTGCGATCGCCTGGACTGCCTCCGCATTGACGCGCTGGCGAATGTACGACTCGCGATGAATCGTCGCCCACTCTATGGCCATGCGTACGAAGTTTCGCAACAAGTCGAACGTCGCTGTCTCAACAAACCCCTGTCGATCTAAGCGTGGCTCGAGCCCCGGGATGTCCGATGAAACGTCGACATGTCCCAAGTAGTTTCGCATCCCGAGCATGTTCAGCAATACCCGAGACGCATCTATTTTCTCGAGCGAGGTCGCGAACGAAAACAGTTCATCGTCCGGACGGCCGAGACGCCGGCCGCGATCTGCATCAATATTGAGCCAGTCATCCCCGGGGTTGCCATATGGGTACATCCGAAAGCCGTTGTATCGGACTTGTACGCCCCCCCAATCTTCGATAAGTTTGCCTAGAACGTAGTTTGCAAGCAACCTAGGATCCCGAACGCCGTCCCCCTTCGCGACAGGCAGAATGCCAAGTCTGAGTTTGGCCCCTGAAATAGGTTCGAATCGCGGCGCGGTCAGAAACGTTCGCTTCCCTCCCATCCCCGAGGCATGCAATGTGAACGCCGCGCGCCCATCATCCCGAACTTCGGCCTCTAGCGTACCCCACGATGCGTCAATGATCTGTTCGCGAAGATCCGTGGATGCTTCTGTACTTCCTGGCGAACTGAGGTTCACTGCGAATCCCGGATCGTCCTCGTAGCCATATCGCTGAGTCCCGGCGTTCCCAGCCATTACCGCCAACTGCCTGCGAACGTAGTCAAAACCGCGGGTTTGCCACTCGTCCACTTCAGCGTTGGATATGACGAGCTTTGTACCGGTAGGACGCACCTCCGGATAGCTGGTAGTCATTCCCTCGCAGGGAATGGACTCCACCGTGGTCCCCGGCTCGAAACTGTTCCAGTAGAAATCTACGGTGGTCTGCTCAGTTTGCTGGGTACCGTCAACGCCTGTAGTCAAAGCAAGCGTCTCAAGTTGCAGTTGACTGCCCAAGCGCCGGCAAGCAAATCGACCTACCCCCTTCTTCCCAGTACGAGGACGCCCAAAGCGCTTGCTCGCGGGTTGATCCTCTTTATTAGTAGTACCGATCCGCATCCAGAATCTAGCGACCTCATCCGGCGTCATTCCCGAGCCGTTGTCCTCGATCACGATCGTCGGACCACCACCGGGGTTCGGACTAATCGAGATCCGAACCTCCGTAGCATCCGCGTCATACGCGTTCTTCACAAGCTCTGCTAATGCTACGTGCACAGTTGAGACCAGTTTTTCACCGAGCTCTCTAAGCAGTGCGCTATCGACACTGAACGTAAAAACGGTAGATTTGCTCATTAGAAGCGTAGTTATCGAGATAGGCTGAGGCAGGAGTCTAGACGCCCGGTTCTCATATATAGAGAATGCATGCAGCCGATAATGAATTCTGCCACAACCTCAATCGAGATTAGCTGATTAAATTGAGGCGCCCGGTGAAACATCGACGGCCGCTTCTGACATGAACTCCGAGGTACGGTTCGTCATCCGCATGCCCAAACTGCTGACACAGTCGATGATAGTTGGCTAGGTATGCTTTGGCGCATGAACAGCTATCCCGTTCGAATTTTGGCCTTCCCCCAGCCCCCTTGGCCTTTGCGAGTGAAATCAACATCTCGTGCAGTTCCGAGTTGCTGAGTCGAGTGGTGTTGGTCCTCCACGCCAAGACGAGCTTGTGGCTCCCCCCCTTCCGCCATTCGAACTCTATCAGGCAAAATTTGCGGCCTCGACGCAGGCGTCCGCGACAATGACCCGCCGCCGAGCTTTCCTTTCCGAGTCCAGATACGACCATTGCTTGGTACGCGGCGATTTCAACAGCGGGATGAACTCTGTGCCCCGCAGCAGGCGAAGTGAATTGCTGCCGAAATATCAGGGAGCTTATACGGCTCGGCGATGACGGAAATGAACGACCCGAAGCTTTGCGGCAGCCCACTGCGCCACGCGATTGACCCAACCACCTTTGCTCGCCCAATATTGTACGTACCGCCGCCCGTGCCTCCCCCAGTGCTTAGCTCCGCCACCTCGACCCGACGAAAAGTCTTCATGCCACCGCTATTGTACTGACAGCTACCCATGAGCAGTTTGGCGGGGACCTTGCCAGCAGATGGCAGCGAAGCGGGCGGGCGGGACCAGCAGTTTTACCGGCAGGAAGGTGTTGCTCGCCTCCTTTCGGCTTTGCAACTAAGTTTTCCCGGTTTCGGTTTCTGAAATGGGAACGGCACGGTGCAGCGATCGATGACGAACACTAAGTGCCGCCATCTGCCCATCGACATGATGGGTGTGTAATGCACGGTCAGGTTCGTCAGACTGCCGAAAGGAAAGCAGGTCTCCATGTGAACTCGACTCGAAATGTTGCCGCAGCTTGAGCACACAGCGATTTTCCGCCGGCACGTAACAGCGTTCCGCAGCGTTGATCAATGAATTGAGGTCATGCCGAAATGCGCCAGCGAATAGCGTGTGCGCAAGATCGGTTGAGGTGGCGTAGTAGAAACGCAACGCACGATCTCGGCCATCGGGATGAGCACGCCGTAGAGATCACCCCCTAGGTGACGGCAATTCACTTGCTTTCCATACCAGTGCCGCCGACGCGATGAGCGTTGAGCGGTATGAGTTGCTGACCATCATCGAACAGGTTGGCCCGCACAACATGGGGCGCCTCGCCCGAGATATCGAGACCTTCGAACGTCGTCGTCTTCCCGCCCCTATCAGGCAGGCATTGGCCCTCAAGCCCCAGCGAGCCGAGAGCAGCGGGGGCTATCCGACACCGATCTCAGGATCGTCTTGCGGTCGTGAACGACAGAATTGTTCGACGCGTTATCGGCCGCCCCTGGGCGTAGCAGGCTAATAATGACCTAGAGGTAGGGTTCGGAGGGGATGTCGTAGTTGCGCTCGACCGCCCCCGAACCAGTCCACACGCCAGACATGGCCGTCTTTCGGAAAACTCCTTTATCGGTGGAATCGTCCGACTCACGCCATCTCCGGGTCGCTTTTATCGTTGTGCAGTCGCGCCGATCGTTGTTAAGTCGCCTTAATCGTTGGTAATGTCAACCACCCCCGCCCCATGCGCCTGCAGATCGGCGTGATAGCTCGAACGCACCATCGCGCCAACCGCCGCGTGCGTGAAGCCCATCTTGTATGCCTCTTCCTCGTACATCTTGAACGTATCCGGATGCACGTACGCACGCACCGGCAGGTGGTGCTCCGACGGCTGCAGGTACTGGCCGATCGTCAGCATGTCGACGTCGTGCGCGCGCAGGTCGCGCATCACCTGCAGGATTTCCTCTTCCGTCTCGCCCAGGCCGACCATCAGCCCCGACTTCGTCGCGACGTCCGGATGCAGCGCCTTGAAGTCCTTCAGGAGCTTCAGCGAGTGCGCGTAGTCCGAACCCGGGCGCGCTTCCTTGTACAGGCGCGGCACCGTTTCGAGGTTGTGGTTCATCACGTCGGGCGGCGCCGCGTTCAGGATCGAGATCGCACGGTCGAGACGGCCACGGAAGTCCGGCGTCAGGATCTCGATGCGCGTTTCCGGCGATTGCTCGCGCACTTCGCGGATGCACTCGACGAAGTGGCCCGCGCCGCCGTCGCGCAGGTCGTCGCGGTCGACGCTCGTGATCACCACGTACTTGAGCTTCAGCGCGGCGATCGTGCGCGCGAGATTCTTCGGCTCGTCCGCGTCGAGCGGATCGGGGCGGCCGTGGCCGACGTCGCAGAACGGGCAGCGGCGCGTGCACTTGTCGCCCATGATCATGAACGTCGCGGTGCCCTTGCCGAAGCATTCGCCGATGTTCGGGCAGCTCGCTTCCTCGCACACCGTATGCAGGTTGTGCTCGCGCAGGATCGTCTTGATCTCGTTGAAGCGCGAACTGCCGGTGGCCGCCTTCACGCGGATCCACTCCGGCTTCTTCAGCTTCTCGATCGGAATGACCTTGATCGGGATCCGCGCCGTCTTCGCCTGCGCCTTCTGCTTGGCGGTCGGATCGTAGGCTGCGGTCGCGGCCGAATCGGCCGGTGCGGGGGAAGCAGTAACGTCAGTCATTCAAATGTTCCAGTGCCTGCGGCTTGTCGGCGGCCGCGGATTCGCCATCGAGGTTGGCAATCAGACGCCCCACCAGCGTGTGGGCGACGTCGTTCCAGTCGGCGGCAACCTCGAGGCTCGCCATGTCGACGGTTTCCAGTCCGGCATAGCCGCACGGGTTGATCGCAAGGAACGGGCGCAGATCCATCTTCACGTTCAGGCTCAGCCCGTGATAGCTGCAGCCGTTGCGGATCTTCAGCCCAAGGGCCGCGATCTTCGCGCCTTCGTGCACGCCGGATGCCACGTAGATGCCCGGCGCGCCCGCCTTGCGGACCGAAGCGAGATTATACGCCGCGAGGGTTTCGATCACGGCCTCCTCGATCTTCGTCACGAGCGTGCGCACCATCAGCTTGCGCCGGCGCAGGTCGAGCAGCAGGTAGACGACGATCTGGCCGGGGCCGTGGTAGGTGATTTGTCCGCCGCGGTCGACCTTGACGAGCGGCACGCCGCTGTCGGCCACCAGCAGGTGGGCCGGGTCGCCGGCCTGGCCGAGCGTGTAGACGGGCGGATGCTCGACGACCCAGATTTCGTCGCCGGTGTCGGCCGTGCGCGTGTCGGTGAACGCACGCATCGCGTCGAAGCTCGTCTCGTACGCCTCGCTGCCCCGCCAGCGCACGGTGACCGGCACGGCGGGCTGAACCGGAGACCCGGCGGGCGATTCGGAAACGGCGACGGGCGTGGACACGATGGGAACCGGCGAGACGGACATGGGCGGTAGTTTACCGAAAACCCATGGGTCTCGCCGGCCGGGGAAAGGGACGGATCCGGGGGATCCGTCGGAGGAAAGGTCCGTCAGACGGTGCGCCAGCCGTCGTGGAGCAGCGCATTCACGCGGTTGCGCAGCCGCGCCAGCACGCCGCGCGCGACTTCCGCGGCCGGCCGCGACACCGAGAACGCCACATGGGCGCCCTGCCCGCTTTCCGCGCTGAGCCACAGCCGCTCGCCGCGGCGCAGCCGGAGCGTCTCGCCGTCGACCAGGAAGTAGTCTTCGACGTCGTTGCTGCGCGTCGCCCACACCGGCCCGCATTGCACGGTCAGACGCGTGCTGCGTTGCACCTTCATCGGCACGGTTTCGCCCGCCGGGATTTCGAACGTGATGCTTGAAGAAATTTCTTGCATGATCGACTCCGCCAATAAGTGCTTCGATGGCTACAATCGTAGTCACTTAAAGGCGCCCGACCAAACGACCAATTTTCACGTCGATGTGAGGAAAATTAGCAAATGGACCTCCGCCAGCTCCCTGCGCTGAACGCCATCCGCGCGTTCGAAGCCGCCGCCCGTCACGAGAATTTCTCGCGCGCCGCCGACGAACTCTTCGTCACGCACGGCGCGGTCAGCCATCAGGTGCGCGCGCTCGAGGAGGAGCTGGGCGTGCAATTGTTCGCGCGCAACGGCAAGCGGCTGTGCCTGACCGGCGCCGGCATGCGCTACGCGCAGCAGGTGCGCACCGCGCTGATGATGCTGGCCGACGCGACGCGCGAGGTGCGGGCAAGCGACCGCGACCGGCGGCTGGTGGTGTCGATGCTGTCCTCGTTCGCCGCGCGCTTCGTCACGCCGCGCATCGGCACGTTCATCGAGCGGCATCCGGAAATCGACGTCGAACTGCAGTCGACCAACAATCTGACCGATTTCGCGCGCGACGACGTCGACCTGGCGATCCGCTTCGGCTTCGGCAACTATCCGGGGCTGCACGTCGAGCCGCTGTTCGACGAAGTGTTCTTTCCGGCGTGCGCGC
>Ga0105237_10009991_pt1 | contig 10127 bp, 7 predicted proteins | sample KBSC24metaG_FD_81520 | JGI IMG/M metagenome (GOLD analysis project Ga0105237, IMG submission 81520) | Corn rhizosphere microbial communities from Kellogg Biological Station, Michigan, USA - KBS C2-4 metaG | ecosystem: Host-associated > Plants > Roots > Rhizosphere > Soil | place: Michigan, USA... | reverse complement strand
CGCCCTCCCGGGGACATGAGGATGACGCGGGGAGTGGAGTGCTCAGTGCTGAGTGCTGAGTGCTGAGTGGCCAGCGCCGAGTCGTCCGTGGCTGGCGCGTCGAGCGTGTCGGACTGAGCACTAAGCACTGAGCACTGAGCACTTTTTCCCTTCAACTCCTCGATCGCGGCAAAAATCGGCTCGCACTTCATCACCATCCCCTGGCTGCCGCCATAGGGCGCGTCGTCGGTCGTGCGATGTTTATCCCGGGCCCAGTCGCGCAGATTGTGGGTTTGAATCGTAACCAATTGCCGCTGTTGGGCCTTGCCAATCATGCTTTCTCCCAGCGGCGCGGCGGCGATGGTGGGGAAGAGTGTGAGAATATCGATGCGCATGGATGGTGGAGCGCGCTTGTCGTAGCGCGGCAATCCTGAATAGTTCGCAGGGTGGCGAAGACCGCAAAGAACAAAAACAAATCAGGTGCCCGGGCGGCTCGCTCACGCTGGCGTTGGAAGCTATTCCTGGCCCTGGCGGCGATCCTTGGCGTCCTGCTCGTATGCCTGGTCTATGGCTTTTGGGCGTCGACCTTCGATATTCGCAAAGTTCAGGACATGGCCGAGCGGTCCACGGTCTTCGACATGGATGGGAAAGTGTATTCGCGGCTCCAGGGGCAGAATCGGGTGACCGTGAAGCTCGCTCAAGTTTCGCCGTATTTTGTGAAGGCGCTCATCGCGCGGGAAGATTCGCGTTTCTATGACCATCGCGGCGTGGACCCCCTGGGCATTGCGCGCGCGATTTTTCGCAATCTCACGCATGGGTCAGCCAAGGAAGGAGCGAGCACGCTCACGCAGCAGCTCGCCCGGAACAGCTTCCCGGAAGGGCTGGGCACGCGGAAGAGCATCCATCGCAAGTTGCTCGAGGCGTTCGTGGCGGCGCGCATCGAGCAGCAATTCAAGAAGGAGGAAATCCTCGAGGCCTATGTGAACCGCATCTATTTCGGCTCGGCGGTCTATGGCATCGAAACCGCGAGCCAGACCTATTTCGGCAAGCACGCGGCGGATCTGAACCTGGGTGAATCCGCCATGATCGCGGGAATCATCCGCGCGCCCTCGCACTTCTCACCGCTCGTGAATCTCAAGGGAGCGATGCGCGAACGCGATGCCGTGCTCGATCGCATGGCGAAGGTCGGCAAGATTACGCAGGCAGAGGCGGCGGCAGCCAAAGCCGCGCCGATCGCCCTGTCGAAAAAGCGCCCGTTTTCGACGCAGGAGAATTACGCGATGGACATGGTCCTGAAAGAATTGGGGGATCTGCTGACGGATGAGCAGCGCCGGGATGGCGGGCTGAAAATCTATACGACGCTCGATCCATCCCTCCAAAAGACCGCGGAGACTTCGGTGAACATGGAGCTGACGAAAGTGGAGGCGCGACCGGGCTACAAGCACCCGAAGAAGGCGGACTTTTCGGCGGAGGCCAAGGCGGCTGAGGAAGAGACGCCTTATTTGCAGGGATCGTTGGTGGTGATCGACAATCGCTCAGGGGGCATTCGGGCGCTTGTGGGGGGACGCGATTTTACCGAGAGCAAGTTCAACCGGGCCATCACCTCGAAGCCGCGGCAAATCGGCTCGACTTTCAAGCCGTTCGTCTACGCTGCGGCGTTTGATCGCGGGCTGCTGCCCGGCGCCGCGATCGACGATGGGCCGATCGCGAAGGGCGAAGTGCGGCAGGCGGCGAACTGGACCCCGGAGAATTCGGATGGCACCTACAAGGGCGTGCAGCATGCGGAGGAGGGGTTGATCCAGTCCCGCAACACCATGAGCGTGCGTGTGGGCGAACGCGCGGGGATGGACGAAATCGCGCGTGTCGCGGCGGCGGTGGGAATCGAGGGCATGCCGCGCCGGCCTTCGGTGTATCTCGGCGCGTTCGAGTGCAATGTGGTCGATATCACGACGGCGTATACGGTGTTTGCCAACGATGGCGTGCGCAAGCAGAGCTACATCATCGAACGGATCGACGATGCCACGGGCGACACGATCTATCGCGCGGCGCATATCCAGGCACGGGCGATCGATCCGGGGGTGAACTGGATGATCTCGAATATTCTCAGCAAGGTTCTGGAGCGGGGGACCGCCGCGGGTGCGAAAGCGCTTGGCTTCACCAAGCCGGCCGCGGGCAAGACCGGGACGACGAATGACTTCAAGGACGCCTGGTTCGTGGGATACACGAGTTCGCTGACGTGCGGCGTCTGGGTGGGCCTGGATCATCCGGAGACCATCATCCCGCACGGTTACGGTTCGGCCCTGGCGCTGCCCATCTGGACGGATGTCATGAAAGCGGCGCCCTCCCAGCGCTATCCGGCCAATGATTTCCGTCCTTCCGTTCCCCTGCGCCGGGTGATGGTGTGCTCCCAATCCAATCAACTCGCGACCTCCGGCTGCGATCACGCAGGGACTGCCTACAGCATCGATCTGCCCGCCGGCCGCGTGCCGCACGATGGCTGCTCCTTGCACAAAGGCGGAGTGCTGGCGGGGGGAGACGCCGGGCAGGACAGCCAGAAAAAGAACAATCTCCCGCAAAGTATCTTTCGGTCGTTTAAGAAGTTCTTTGGGGGGGAATGAGGACCGTCTTTGGCGCCATCAGTAAGCCGGTGATACCGGCGTAACAAGACAGTCAAAGTTCGATTCGAGAGAATGTCGAAACCAGCCGTCCCGAGGCCCGCGCTACCCGGATCCCCACATTTCCATCACACCCTAAACAGTGCCCCCATCTTCTTCCCTAAAATCCGGCTCGTCGCAAAGATCGTCAGCCCCAGGAATACCATCGCCCATACGCCCAGCGCTGAGGCCACAAACCTTCCTTCACCCATGAGCTGGAACAGCTCATAGATCGCTTTCGTGATCGGGAAATGCTGCTGCTTCTGCGCGAGGATCAGCGAGTCGGATACCTCCAGCATGGCAAAAGCAAACGCCAGCAATCCTCCGGCGAGCACATTGGCCGCGATGAGCGGCATCGTGATGCGCCGCATCGCGCGCAGCGGCGGGCATCCCAAATTTTGCGCCGCTTCCTCCAGCGTTACGCTTGTCTGCTGCAAGCCGGCGACCGCCGAGCGCACTACATACGGCAAGCGCCGCACCGAATACGCGATGACGAGCAACAGCGTCGGATCCTTCGACGGATTGAGGAACGCAAAGGCGTGCCCGTCCTGCGTCATCGAGATGTATCCAAAGGCCAGCACCAGACCCGGTACCGCCAGCGGCAGCATGGCCAGCGCATCGAGCAGCCCCCGGCCCGGCAGCGCGGTGCGCACCACCACATAGGCGATCGCCACCCCAAGCACGATGTCGAAGACCGTGGAGATGCTCGCGTACTTCAAGCTGTTCATGATTGAGGGCACCGTGAGGCTGTGGCTCAGCGCCGCCTGATAATGCTCCGTCGTCCATGTCGAAGGCAGGACGGTCCGATACCAATCGCCCGCGAAGGACACGAGGATCACCCCGATGTGTGGCAGCAAGGCCAGTGCCGTGACGCCGGCAAACCCCAGCGCGCACGCCCACGAGGCCAGCGGCCCGACTGCCTTGGCCCCGCCGATCGTCGTTGCCTTGGATACCATCGCGTGATTCGTGCGGCCAAAGGCCAGCTTGCTCGCCGCGTAGAGCAGCACCGTGCTCGTCAACATCACCACCACCAGGGCGAAGGGGAATGGATTGCCGGCGATCTCCTTGATCCCGTAGAAAATCTGCACCGACGTGACTCGCGTGAGATCGAAGATGAGCGGCACGCCCAGCTCCGTGAAAGCAAAGATAAAGACGATCGTGCCGCCCGCAAAAAGCCCCGGCATGATGAGCGGCAGTGTGATCTTCCGGAACTTGCGGAAGCCCGTGCACCCGAGATTTTCCGCCGCCTCCTCCATGGCCGGGTCGAGATTGGCCAGCGCCGCGGTGATGTTCAGGAAGAGAATCGGGTAGAGGTGCAGCGCATTGAGCACGATCACCCCGTAGATGCGGCTGGAGCCCAGCCAGTCGATCGTCTGGTTTGCGCCGAGGATGCCGAGATGAGTCAGGACGGCATTGAAGGCGCCATATTGACCGAGCATCTGCCGGACCCCGATCGCTCCGACGAAAGGCGGCAGGATCATCGGCACGAGGATCGCCGCCGCGAGCAGCTTCTTGCCGGGAAATTCATAGCGATCCGAGACGAACGCCAGGGGCACGGCGATGAGCAGCGAAGCCACCGTGCTGCCCACCGCCAGCAGCAGCGCATTGCCGAGCCCTTCCAGGTAGATGCGATTGCGAAACACCTCCGCGACGAAATCGAACGTGAACTTGCCGTCCGCATCGAAGAACGCCCCGCCGAGCGTCGCCTTGAGCGGCCAGAGGAAAAAGCAGGCGAAGAATGCGGCTGTCAGCGCATAGACGAACCAGGCGAAAGTCTTCGACATGGGCGGGAGAAATAGCGGACGCCGCGCGGGGAGTCACTGCCAATTCGCGAAGAAAAGGTGGGAAATCCGAAATTCAAATGAAGAGCGGGCGCAGGTGGCGTTGGTAGAGGTTTTCGGTCACGTTGCGGCCGACGACTTCCTCGTTCGCCTTGAGCAGATCGAGGTAATACTGACCTTTCCGAGCGGCGAGCTTGAAGGAGACGTGGAGGAGCTGGCGCAGGCTTGGGTTGAAGAGCGGGTGCTTTTGGTCGTGCCGCAGGGCGCCGGTGAATTGCTCGCTTTTCCAGCCGGCCACTTCGCCGGCGCTGGGCAACTTCGCGCGGTCGATGTCGATCACCGTGGCGTAGGGGCCGGTGAGTTCATCGATGTGCTCGATCGCGTAACCGTAGATCTCCTTGGCCAGAGCCAGTCCCTCGCCACCGGCCTCGGCCAGGCCGATCAACTCCTCCAGCCAGGTGGTCCCTGCGGTCTTGATGTGCAGGCCGGCATCGAACTTTGGCAAAGTGCGGCGGATGATGGGGTAGAGGGAAAACTTGTCACTGCCGGAGTGGACGCTGAGCTTCAGGTTCGCGGGCAAGCCGTAGTGCGCAATGGCGAAGGCGATGACGGCAAGATCGTCGTGGAACTCCTTCTCGAACCGGGTGAGGTCGCCCACGTAATCAACCCCCTTATTAAAACGGCCCGTGAACTTCGGGGCGATCGTTTGGGCGGGGATGCCTTCATCGGCGATGGCGGCCAGAATGACGAGCAACTCAGGCGGGGTCTGGGGCGTGTCCGTTTCATCCATGGAAACTTCGGCGATGAAGCCCTGCGCGCCTTTCTTCTCCGCAATGTGGCGAAAGATCTTCCCCGCGTCCTGCACGGCGAGCAGGAACTTGCCGGCGATGCGCTCGATCTCGGCCCGGCTGGTCTCGAAGGGCGAGGCGATTTGCGGAATGGTGATCGTGCCGATGAGTTCCGGATGGCGGTCGACGAAGGCTTTCACCGCCTCCGGCGCCGCGGACTTTCCGATGGAGTCGGCCACATCGAGTGTGAAGAAATCCGAGTGCGGGATGAAGCGGTCCACCGTCTCGAGCCGGATGTGGTCGGCGTCCACATGCCAGCCGTTCTCCCAGCCGAGGGCGTTCACGGCCGCCTGTGCGGCGGCGAGCACGCTCGATGGTTCCGAACCGACAAAGGTATGTTCACGGTGCGACTTGTTCCAGACGGGCACCACGCTGGTGCCGTCGCGAGCGATGAGCTGGCAGGCTCGCAGTTGCGCACTGGCCTGGTGGGCAAAGCGGTCGCCGACGCCGATGGAGTATTTCTCGATGTGCTTGGAGGTATTCATGGATGCAGGGTTGCTAACTAATCTCATTTGGGTTTCCACCCGTCGAAACCCGGGAGGACCCTCGCCGGGTCGAACTGTGCGGCCTCTTTCTCGGTCAATTGCTTCCCCGAGGGATCGCGATGCGACACGTCCAGCGGCTCACCCGCGAGACCGGCACTTTGGAATTCAGCAAAGCACAGGGTCGAGCCGGCCGGTCTGGTCGCTTCCCAGCCGGCGGCCAGGATGTGCGGGCCAATCTGGCAGTGGATGAACGCGACCTGGCTGCCAGGAAATCGGTCCGCCTCGATGCGCGCGAGCCAGCAGTGTTTGACTCCCGGCGCTGCCGTGAGGGTGCAATGAGAAAAAATATAGCCGGGCTTTTCCACCGGGTTACGGGCCTGGACAACATAGCCATCATGCATGGTGCGAAGTTCGCAATGCTCAAAGAAGGCGCTCCCATAGCCCCAGACGTAGTCGACATCGCCCTCGACGGTGCAGCCGGTGACATAGACAGTCCCGTTAAGGTTGAGGGTATCCTGGTAACTCAGGAAATCGGCGTCGCGAAGCACACATCGTTCGGCGTTCACGTACACGGCTTCGGCCTGAGAGCCCCGGTATGGCGTCGTGTTTTGCACGGTGAGATTCTCCAACCGGAAGTCGTCGCCTTCCACCCCAAGAACCGCCCGCAGATTCCAGCCGGGGTTGAGCTTCTCGTTGTTCGTGCTGGCGATCACCGTGCCCTTGCGGCTTTCGCCGAGGAGATGGACGTACCGCCGTTCACGCCCAATTCGCACCAGTTCCTCGTAGCGGCCTCGGTGAATGTAAATCGTCGCCGGTTGGGTGCGATGCGGCTCGATCTGGTCCACGGCTCCCTGAACGGTGCAGAAATCGGCGCTGCCGTCTGTTGCGACTTCCACTCGATCAGGATTGCGGGCCGGCGCGGGCTTGGTGGTGAACTTCCAATCGTCCGCGAGACCGGTAAAGTCTTTGAACACGCCGGGATCAAAGCGCACGGAGTACGTCTCGCCGTAACCGAGGCAATGGGCGCGCAGGCGGATCGATACGCGCGTCCCATCGATGCGCACTGGCTCGTAGCGCAACATGACCCCGCCCGTCATGCCAAAGCGGTCCACATATTGTGCCTCGCCGAGGGTGATGGTTTCGACCGGTTGCCCATCAGTGACGCGGTAGACCGCGATTTTGCCTGAGTCGCCGAGTACCGGCGGTTTGTCGAAGGTCAGCCGCAGCGGAGCATCGACGCAGACGCCGCCGCCAGCCGGCCAGTGTTCGACGAGCTTCAAGTCCCCCCGGGCCACGGCCACTCCCGCCATTGTAACCGCGAGAAGGGCCGCTCCGATCCTGAGACTGCCAGTCGATGATCGTCCGGAGGTGGCGATGGAAGAGGTTGCCGGTGACATTGGGGAAATGGATGCCTTGCCTAATAGAGAGCTTGTGCGGAATGAGGGCGAATGTCTCCTTATTTACAGTAATACCAGGCACACGAAAATCGCAGGTTCCTGCATTGCGATTCCAATAAACGGCATCAGGCAGTCGGAATGGGCGCCTTAATGTGGATATGCCGTATATTCAATAACCAATGCCGAATGCGGCGTTGTGTCGGCACGCGATCCCCGCCATAGTGGACGCCGATGTTGCTCCCCCCTCGTTACCGCTTCGCCGCTCTCGGATTACTGATTTCCACCGCGCTGCTGCCGGCAGGGATTTGTGCGGAACGGCCACTCCTGGACGCGCCTTCGGCCATCCTCTCTCGCATCAAAGCGCCGGAATTTCCGTCGCGGGACTTCGGCATTCCTGGCTTCGGCGCCATGCCTGGACAGGATTGCACCGGCGCGATCGCCAAGGCCATCGCCGCTTGCCACGAAGCGGGCGGCGGGCGCGTCGTGGTGCCTGCGGGAGTTTGGCTGACTGGCGCTGTTCATTTGCGGAGTCACGTAAATCTCTTTCTAGAGAAGGGGGCGACGTTGCGGTTCTTGCCTGAGTCCGCCAAGTATTTGCCGGTGGTGTTGACCCGATTCGAAGGAATCGAGTGCATGAATTATTCTCCGCTGATCTATGCCATCGAGCAGGAAGACGTGGCGGTCACTGGCCAGGGCACGCTCGATGGTTCCGCGAGTTTGGATACGTGGTGGGCCTGGAACAACCCGGCGGCGGGCAGGCCGACGAAGCAAGCCGCCGCTCGCCAGCAACTCGACCAGCAGGGTGCGGACGGCACGCCGGTGGCAGAGCGGATCTATGGAGAAGGCAAATTTCTGCGGCCCAACTTCATCCAGACCTATCGCTGCCAGAACGTGCTCATTCAAGGAGTTACGATCGTCAATTCGCCGATGTGGGAAATCCACCCGGTGCTTTGCACAAATGTGATCGTGCGCGGGGTGCGCATCCGCAGCCTCGGCACGAATAACGACGGTTGCGACCCGGAAAGCTGCAGGGACGTGCTCATCGAGGATTGCGTGTTTGAGACCGGTGATGACTGCATCGCAATCAAGAGCGGTCGCAACAACGACGGGCGGCGGGTCAATGTGCCATCCGAGAACATCGTCATCCGCCGATGCACGATGAAGGACGGCCACGGCGGCGTGACCATCGGCAGCGAGGTTTCCGGCGGTGTGCGCAATGTCTTCGTCGAAGACTGCAAGATGGACAGCCCGCATCTCGAACGCGCGTTCCGGTTCAAGTCGAACGCCGTGCGCGGCGGCGTCATCGAAAATATCTTCATGCGCAAGGTGGACATCGGGCGGGTGGCGAAAGCGGTGCTCTCGGTGGAGTTTGACTACGAGGAAGGCGCGAATGGCCCCAACCAACCGGTCCTGCGCAATGTCCAGATCGAGGGCGTGACCAGCGCATCCAGCGGGAGCGTGGCGATCATCACGGCGTTTCCGGGCGCGGTGATCGAGGGGATACGGCTGAAGGACTGCACCTTTTCCGACGTCGAGTCGGCGGATCTGCTCCGGCACTCCGGCGTGCTCACTTTCGAAAACGTTACCATCGCCCCAACGAAGAAGAAGAAATGACCCCACCTCCTTCTGTCTCCAATCGAGTTGGCCGGTATCGCTGGGTGATCTGCGCGCTGCTCTTTTTTGCGACGACCATCAGCTACGTCGACCGGCAGGTCTTCGGCATTCTCGCGCCGGAGATGAAGAAGATCTTCGGTTGGACCGATACGAACTATACCGACATCGTCTTCTGGTTTGAGGTCGCCTATGCCGTCGGGCAACTTCTTGCGGGCCGCCTGCTTGATCGTGTCGGCACGTATCTGGGCTTCGCCCTGGCGATGTTCTTTTGGAGCGGCGCGTCGATGCTCCACGGCGTGATGGGCAGCATCGCCGGGTTCAGCCTCGCGCGTTTTCTCCTCGGTCTGGGCGAGTCGGGCAACTTTCCCGGCAGCATCAAGGTCGTCGCCGAGTGGTTTCCCAAGAAGGAGCGGGCGCTGGCCACCGGCGTCTTCAATGCCGGATCGAATGTCGGCGCCATTGTCGCCCCCCTCACCGTGCCGTGGATTTATCTGCGTTGGGGCTGGCAGTGGGCCTTCATCGCCACGGGTGCGATCGGGCTCGTCTGGCTGGTTTTCTGGCTGCGCGTCTTCCGCCAGCCGGAACGGCATCCGCGGCTGTCGCCGGGGGAGCTTGCCTACATCCGCAGCGATCCATCGGAACCGCAGACGAAGATCCCGTGGCTGCGCCTGCTGCCCCATCGCCAGACCGTGGCCTACGTGCTCGCCAAGTTCCTCACCGACTCGATCTGGCGCTGGTATCTCTATCTGCTCCCGCTCTTTTTCAACACGACCTTCAAGCTCGATATCAAGAGCTTCGGGCCGCCGTTCCTGCTCATCTACTGCCTGGCCGATCTCGGCAGCATCGGAGGCGGCTGGCTCTCCTCACACCTGATCAAGCGCGGCTGGTCGGTAAATGCGGGACGCAAGACGGCAATGCTCGTGTGTGCGGTCTGCGTGGTGCCGGTGGTGCTCGTCACGCAGATGTCGAACATGTGGGTGGCCGTGTGGCTCGTCGGCCTCGCCGCCGCAGCACACCAAGGCTGGTCGGCGAACCTTTACACCACTGCGTCCGACATGTTTCCCAAACAGGCCGTCGGCTCGGTGGTGGGACTCGGCGGGATGGCCGGCGCGCTCGGCGCGATGGGGATTTTAAAGCTGACCGGTTACATCCTCGAACGGACCGGCAGTTACACCATCCTCTTCCTCATCGCGGGCTCGGCCTATCTCCTCGCGCTGACGGCCCTCCACCTGCTGGCACCAAGGCTGGCTCCCGCGAAGCTGTGAACAAGCAGAAGCACGTTCTCCTCGCGCTGGGATGGTATGACCACCGGCTGCTGCAAGGCATCGCGGCTTACGCCGCGCAGCATCGCTGGCATCTTGCGGCGCAT
>Ga0105237_10009990_pt1 | contig 10128 bp, 10 predicted proteins | sample KBSC24metaG_FD_81520 | JGI IMG/M metagenome (GOLD analysis project Ga0105237, IMG submission 81520) | Corn rhizosphere microbial communities from Kellogg Biological Station, Michigan, USA - KBS C2-4 metaG | ecosystem: Host-associated > Plants > Roots > Rhizosphere > Soil | place: Michigan, USA... | reverse complement strand
GCAATTCGACAGCCTTTTCGTAGGCCGCTTTGTCGATGGTGTAGAGCCCGTTTTCGCCGCGGTAAGACAAAGCCTCGTCGGAGAAGATCTGTGGCTTAAGGCTGCTGCAGCCGGCCGCCACTGTGGCTGCAATGAGTGCCGCTGACCCCAACCGCGATACGAGGGTGCGGGGCTTTGGCGAGATGTTACGCATAGGGCAGCCCTTTCAAAGCGGCCGGCGCATGGGACCGCGCCGGCCCCCGACTGTTCGGCTGGAGCGCGATCACTATAGGGCCCACTCTCGAGAGACATCAAGGCCCTGTCTTCCAACTTCTCATCAGGCTTAATGATCCAAGTGTTGCCCGGTGGATCAGCTCTAAGCGCGTTTCGCGGCACCGCGACATGATCCCGCCAAAATAGCCCGCGCCTCCGCCGCGCGGATAGAGGCGGCGCATGTTCACTCTCTGCCCGCCGCGCCCGCGGGAGATTCGCTGCGGCGGCGAGTTGCCTGTCTTCACGCCGGCCAGCATCGCGATGGGCATGGATAAGCCTCCCATCCGGCGCTCGAACGCTCGAACAGCACAACCACATCGCTGCCGTGATAGCTCCTCCGACTCGCTCGCTTGGCTAGCGGAGAAGCGTGTTGTCGAAGGCCGGGGGGACCGGGCGCTTCGCGCCCGGCTGGCCGTGTACAACGTTGCTCGTTGCCCAGCGCTCGAGAATGTTTTTCAATAGGACAGCCGTACACCCTGTGGCGAAGAGCCATCATGATGATCATGACCGACAGGCGTCGGTCTCAGGCGACTGCACCGGTTGCCCACGAGCTCTGGGAATCGCAGCATCCGACGTCCGACCACCTAAATATAGGTGCTATAGGTGCGGCGTGCGGCATAGAGGGTTGCGTACTGGCCGCTGAGTTCGCCGTCGAGGTCTGTGCGGGTCAATGTCCAGAGTGGGTCGCCGGTCTTTAATAGTCGTCGAAGGCCTGGAACACCGACTCCCAAATCAAGCGCAATCCGGACCAGTCGGTCTCTGAAACACGAACTGGCATCGCCTTGCATTCCGCAGCTTTTTGCTCCCATGCCGCGCGAATTCGATCCTTGCCCATCACCTCGCCCTGGTAGCGATTGAGCGTCTGGTTGTAGCCGGCCCATTGCACGGGAGTGAGTTTGCCGTCTGCCATAAGAACGTCGACGCCAAGGTAGAGCTCGATGCTCGCTGCCGTACCGTTGACGTCGAGAACCGTCAATCCAGATGGGCCGAGTGTCGGATACGAGCGCAGAAAGTTGGTGTCCGGGTAGTGCAGAACGGCTATGTTTGGAGGGAGCGTCACCGATGTGAGCGAACGCGTCGCGTCTTTGGCTGCGGTGTCATTGTCGAGCAGCGCAATTACGCGGTTCGCGATGCCGGCCGCTGCGAACGCTTTCACGACATGCACGAGTTGAGAAGCGCCGCCTTGGGCCCGAGCGCCAACGAAATCGAAGAACGTAAAGTAACCAACGAGGTGTGGGAAGAGAATCGCGAGCGACTCCTGAAGGATCAGCGAGTCACTTGAACCTTCGGTCAGGATGATTCGTGGGGCGTTCTGTGGGTAGGACGACACGAGTGAGTCGACAACCTCCTGGCAGACTGGCGTGGTCTTGTCGATGTATCCGGATTCAGCTAAGTCAGTGATGTCCTGCGTCACAAGGCCGTCCGGCTTGGAGATGCTGCAGGCGACGCGCATCAAAGCACGTAGGTCTTCAGAAAAGAACCCAAACAGCAGCTCGTCGTGATCGCCCAGGATGTAACGAACGACCTCGCTTAGTCCGGGGAGGTCACGGTCATCGAAGGGATCCGGCCGCAGCCGTCTCGAAACTACCTCGCGGAGACCTTCGACATATGAGTCGAAGTCAATCGACCGCAGCAATGCGAGCTGTTCAGCGTAGTAGTCGTCCATCTGCGTGGACTGCTCCTCAGGCGTGAGGATCTCTTCGATGCGCGCCAGCCGTTCCTCCTCGTAGCGATCGCGACATCGACGCATGGTGAAGCCCATGACGTCAAGCCGTTGAGCAGCGCTGGCAACCGTAGTGGTGTACTCGACGATGTCGATCTCTTCGTCTGCCTCATCTGGCTCAGGTTCGATATAGATGAGCCGGTTCAGGTCGCGCCGCTTCATCTTGTACTCACGTCGGTCGTGCTCGCGAAACACGGACATCGCAAGTGGATCGAGAGCGTTCTTCGAGTACACGAGCGGATAGCCGTCGATGCAGGTGTGTGTGTAGGTTCCCATGCTTGGCATTGTCCGTCGGCGTCCTATTCCTTCGGAACAGGAGGACCGCCTCGGGTAAGCAAGTTCTTGCAGGCAAGTTCGTGCAAATGTCCTGAATTTGCCACGGAGAACGACTGCTTCGCGGCGGGGCCGTTCAACGGGCGAGCGACTGCTCAGGGTCGGGAGCCGCTGCAGGGAGTCGGTGAGAGCTGCCGCTGGCTGACTGTCGTGGCGACAGGTGATCGCCATCCGGTCGACTCACGGATGAGCGGCCGCTTCGGAGGTAGAGCGGTAGAGCGGACAGCCGGGCCCGCGACCGCTGAAAGGCAGGTTTCGGCAACCGCCGACATTCGGCGTGCCGAACTTGAACGTCGGCAATCAGTCTTAAGCGGCCATCGACCGCTTCGCAGCGGCCGCCACTTTGCGGTCATTCGCTTCGACTACTGAATGAGCGGTCCCCAGTTCCTCCCGCACGAAGGCAGCGCAGCTGCGAAAAGGTCGACCGAGAAGGGGCTTTCAGACAATCCACCTCGCCGTCTGCGCCTTGCTTGCCGATCGCCTCGATGCCGCTCATCATCAATCGCATGTCGTAGGCCAGCCAGGCGGGCCCGGAGGTGGCTATATGCGCTTCGAAGGACTTGACGTCGTCGCCACCGTAGGCCAGGTCGCGTCTCGGGGCGGCGCTCCACAGCTTCGCCACTGAAGCGCTAAGCGCTCGTCAGGATCAATCTGACAGACTCCTTCTTCGCCTTGCGTGATCTTCTCACCCGGATCCGAGACTGTCGTTACCACAAACTAGCCTCTCGCTGCACGCGCATCCACGGGTCAAGCCACGGTGCGATGGTCCGACGGTAGGCAACCAGTTCCGCCTCAGCACGCGAGAGGTCACTCTGCCTGTTCTCGTACTTGCTCCTCAGTTGCCTTTCCGTGGGAGTTTCAAGGATCGCACCGAGTTGCGCTTCAAGTTCGGTTACCCGCGCTTCGGCCTTCCGCTCCGTGTCGCTTCCCGAATCGGCCTCGTAGAGCGCCATATTGGCGCCTTCGAGCTCCACGAGAAGTCTTTCCGCCGATATTCGAGACGCGGCGGGTAAATGCGCGAGGCGTCCTCTCAAAGTTGAATGTGGCAATTGATACTCAATCGCGCTGAGTTCCTTTTCCAGAGCAAAAATCTTCTTCGTACGTGCGTCTAGCTCTGCGCGATCCTTAGCCGTTAGAGTTGCGCGGACGAGTGAGTCTGGATCGAGCAGCTTGTCGAGTTCTTCCGCCTTGCCCTTCTTCGCGTCCTCCAACAACTTACGCGTGCGGACTACGACGCCCCGTCCAGCCACTGAATCGGCGAAGTCAGCCACCTGAAGCCATGCAGCCTCGTACTCCCTCATATCGCGGCGAAGCTTGCTGATCACCTGCGAGCGATCGAGCATCGTGGGAGGAGCGTCGTACTTTTCAAGTATTCCACGAGATTCTCGATCTGCTGTGTCGAGTGTCTCGAATACTTGCGCCATATCGTGGCCTCGCGTCAGTGCTAGGTCACCGTCCCTCGCCTGTACAACAAAGTGACTTTGCGCGCCACGCTTCGGCTCGAGGGTGCTGATGTGCAGGTTGGATCCAGAGAGGGTTGCCCACCTCACTAGTGCAAAGACCTCCGCTAGGTCGTTCACCCGCTTGAATTCTGGAAACGTGGCCGCCAGCGCTGGCATAACCTCATAGAATGGAGTAGCGTTCTCCGGAAGGGCCGTCAACCCTTCAAACTTTGTGAAGGTCAGTAAAGAAGAAGCGCGAAGGGCCAGGGAATAGGAGGGATGCTCGGCTCTAATAACGCGTACCAGTCCATTTACCGACAGTTGGACAGTCATCGGGACGTCGACAATCTTGTAGCCTCCTGGGCTAGCGACGCGACGCCATGCTTCCGCTTTTTGGAGAACTTTCTCCGACACGTGTGCCTGTTGGAGACGGGAGCGCAAAGCCTCCGCGGAAGTCTGGTCGCCTCGGGCGTCGACCAAGATTGCAGCGTCTCCAATGGACAGTCCGTCCAGTTCAGGATGCAGGTAATACCGGTGGCCTTCTCCTCCTGCGATACCAATCCCCTCGCCGCGCCTCAGATCCAGCGGAGAGCCCGACGATCCTGAGCCCATGCGCAGCAGTTTCGTTGCCACGTAGACGTCCTCTGACAAAAAGCGCCTGCTGTAAGCAGTCCTGCCATCAGCCAGAACAAGGTCGAAATGACCCCATTCGTCAGGTCGGGGCTCTTCAACCTCGGCCACCCATGAGACGTCGATTGGCTTCAGTTCAGCCGGGCCAAATACTGAGTTGCCCAACACGACGCCTCCGAAACCAGAAGATGACCCCGTCATGCCTGAAAACGTGTAGCGACCCTTTGCAATTTGTGCCTCACGTGAGGCGCGGACGTCTTCGATTGCCCTCGCATACCTCTGCTGATTCCAGGATTTGCTTGTTTCTGCTTGTGCAAAACCCAGCTGCTGCACCGTTCCCCCAGAGGAAATAAACGCGTTGGTGACAAGCTTGTCCACGTTCCGTTGAACAGCGACGGGCAAATCACCGACTTTGGGTGTTGGGCGATCGTGGACTGTGTGCACCGAGGCCCAGTCCGCGCGCCGATCGAGTTCCTGAAGTTCCGCGACCAGCGCGGGCTCGGCACGCAATGCGTTGGAACTTGCGGCAGCCATTTCGATTGCTCGCAGCAAGCGTTCCTTCAGCTCTGGCGGGATTTTTCCGCTTGCGATCGCGCGCGTCAGTGCATCGGCGCGAGACTTAGACGTGCGAAGTACCTCGTAAACATCTGCGGTGGTGAGGTTGCAACACCCTCGCATCACCGATTGCAGGCCTCCAGGGACGCGCTCCACATAGCGCTCAATCGCCAAGACGACATCACGGATCGATTCCGGGGCAGTAAAGACCGCGGTATCCAGCGCTTGAAACCGAATAGAGCCTCGCGCTGCCGCGACGATTGGCGCAGCCGGTGGCTCGGGGAAGAAAGACTTTAGGGCGGACTCGTAACGGATAGCGTTCGTATGGTCCGAAGCAATGATCCGACTATAAAGCTGGAGAAATCGCTGCCCCTCTTCAACACCGCCGGCGCGCACGGCACACATGTAAGCGGCTTCTACTTTTCGCAGGGAGGGCCACTCAGAAAAGCCAGCCCACGCGGGCCCATAGCTCTGTGGTTTGAAATCCATCTGGCGCAAGATCGCGGCCGCGCGATCGGGTGCGATTTCGAGCGTCTTGGACACTGCGACAACCGCCGCCTGGTGCTCCGCAGGAATCTGATCGGAGAGTCCCTGCGCGCCAGCCGTGCTCGCGAGAAGCAGCCAGATAGCGATGAACAATCCGCGGCCTAGCGACGCTCCCGTAGCGATGCAATAGTTTCCGCCAAATCTATTCATGTCCGTCCCCCAGCCTTCTCATGACTTCCGCGAACTTCGCCTCAGCGCCGCGCACGGCAGCGGTCGGCGCGGAGAGCAATAGCGCTGCGACCATTCTCGGACCGAGCATGCAAGCTTCGTCGAAGGCGCTTGCCCAGAAGTCCGAGAGCCCCAGTTCTGGCGCGCGCAGGTCGTACGCCCCGACCACAAACGCTTGCGTGTTCGTGGGTTCGGTGGCCAGAGAGCGGAGCACTGCCGAACTGGCGCGGCCAACTATGCCTCGAGCCGTCGTTGGGGTCGTGGCTCGTGCAAATCTCTGTTTAATCTCGACTGTGACCGTGAACGAATCAACTGCCGCGCCTTCCGGAATGCTAAGAAGGCAACTCAGCAACTCGTCGTCGTCGCGGTCTTGAGCTTCAAAGATTTTGTCCCAGTCCTTTGGTCCCTCGCGCCGCGAATTGCGGTCGACGCCCCCCAGGTGAGGCAAATTGCTCGCCTCGCAAATGGCTTCTAACAATCGATTCCAATGACTGTGACCATAGCGCGCCAGATTGAAAGCCTGATAATCATCATGTATTTCTGCGCGGTAGGAGCGCAGGTCATCGCTCAGTTCGTCATCAAGAAAGACGGGGAAATACCGCGCGGTCCCTGCACGCGAACGCGCTAAGGCGACGCCGTGTTCATGAGCGAGGATCACCCGGTCGCGAACCCAAGCGTTAGACCAAAACACCACAAAAACTGAGGCGCGCATGAGGGCTTCATCGATGGACTTGGGCCACTCAGTCCCTTCGTCAATGACGCCGGCGAATTTACGGCCCTCAATCCGCGGTTCATGACGAGGCAAATCGACGTTGAATTCGTCCGGGTTGTCGATCCACACCGGCACTCGGCGATCGATGAGGCGGAGAACGAAGCTACGCAACCGTGGTTTGTCGACGCTCCGATGAGACAAGAAGACGAGCGAAGTCATGTCGCGTCCGAATCTCAGTGGCATAAGGCGCAAGGTCGAGGGGTCGCCGTCTGCGCTTCCGGGGCAAGTTGCAAGGCAATCACCCGCACCGCTCAATGGTGCAAGGAATCTTGGATCCTGCCTGCGCTTGGACTAGCTTCCACGGAGCGCTGGCAGCGATCGCTCCGGTCACGAGAATTGGGCGGGCGTTTCATCACGGGAGGCACCTCCAGGCAGCCGAAGTGGGAGTGTGCCGGTGAGGATGATGCCGGTCAACAAGCCCGAGCTGGCACATATGGGGGGCGTCCTCAACCCGAATGAGGTCAGCCGCAACCGTCTACGGGATACAACACGCGCCGGCCTCCGGCCTCTGATCTGAGGCCTAGCAAGGGGAGCGGGCTTCGCGATGGTCATCCACGCCGCCGAATCCCTGCGTCTCGGCCATTGCGGGTTGGCGAGCACCTCTCCACTCCATGGTCTCTCGCGGGCAAGCCCACGGCTCGTGCCCCGCCGGGGGCGTTTCGCCGATGGCTTCCGGCTGCCGCTGTCGACCGGCAGCAACCAGTCTGGAGCTGACATCCACGGCGCCGGGGTATCGGGTCGCTACCTGTCGGTCGCGTCGTTCTCGAATGTCGCTTCTGCGCATCATCAATTTTGATGACAGCTTCGAGGCGGCTCAGTCACTCAGATGGTCGACGGCTCCCGACCCATCAGCGACATCCGCCCCCTCTGGATTCGTCACCGCGATGCCGCCGTTCGCTCGATCGAGGCAAGTCGATCGTTCTCCATACCCGCACGTCGCAGCGCATGAGCGAACTGGCCGTCGCTTATCCGCTTACGGGTGAAATTCGGCTGTCTCTAGACGGCAAATTCCACGTCGCCACGCTGCCCGACGGCAGTCAAGCCGTAGCGAAGCGAATCGGCACGCGTCAACCGGCAGCCTCGAAATCTGCCCGAGAGCGGACTCACCACAGCGAGGACGATTTGCCACTGGAAGATGAACTGCCATCCTGGGGACCCTTGACCACGCGGCGCTGCCCTGAGGGGCATCCGATGGCCATGGATTGGAACAAGTGCCCGTACTGCGAAGCTGCCGCCAACGCGGCAAGACTGGCTTCTCGTTCCTGACCTTCTATGGCGCAAGCGGCGTTGCCGCTTTTGACCCGACGCAAGCTGGTCCGCCAATCAGCTCACGACAGGATTCTTGCTCCGGGTCCTCTGGCCGCGACCAGACCAGCCCCTTGTTATTCTTGGCGTCAGTGTCGGCTTAGGGGATGCCAGATTGGGAATGCGACCGTCGCCGTTGGGTCGAGAGCCGCTGCAGGGAGTCGGTGAGAGCTGCCGCTGGCTGAACCGTGGTGGCAACAGGTGATCGCCATCGGGTCGACTCACGGATGAGCGGCCGGTTCAGAGGTAGAGCGGACAGCCGGCCCCGCGACCGCTGAAAGTCAGGTTTCGGCAACCGCCGACATTCAACGTGCCGAACTTGAACGTCGGCTCCCAGTCTCAACATGTAAGTCGATCTTCGAGGATTCGGCCCGTCCTTACTCTGGTAAAAAATACCGAACACGGCCCGGCGAGCTGGTTTTCGGTGCGAGAGCGCGCGGCTTCAACATCCGGGGCATGGGCCGCTGTCTCCACATCACTTGGCACCGCCTTCAGACAGCCTCGGAGCTACTGTTCGACAACGCTGCTCAACCTGGTATGCAATTCGGCTCACTTCTTCAATGGACAACGACTGCGAGCTTGGCGTGTGAAGCAGGTTTGGTAACTCTCCGCCGCTGAACACGGGAACGTCGGCTCGACCGGTGCGTTCAATGAACCAGCCAGGCAGAGCCAAAATCGGATGCACATGCGTGGAAATCGCGGTGGCCCTGTTCACCCACTTCGACAGCCACTCGGCCTGACGCTTGGCTTGTTCGATCGGGCCAGTTGATGTCCACCCTGGAAATTTGAGCATCGCGCCGTCGTACTCCACACGGACCGCGCCTCTGCCGGAACCCTTCGGCGGTTTGCTGTAGCCCTTGGTCTCGACGGCATAAACGCCGCGAGTGCTTATCACGACATGATCGATATTGAAGCCATCGCAGGGGAAATCGTGATAGACCGCGGCGCCTTCGCGCATCAGCTTGTCCAACGCTTGCCCCACAGCGACCTCGGCGTCGTACCCGGCGTGCAGGGTGTCCATGCGATTTCCGATGTTCCAAAGACGGCGAACCATCCACGCAGTGAATACAATATCGATCACTAGAAAAAGAACAACGTCGCGGACGGGGCGCTGCACACCCGTCACGTATGCGGCAGCAAGCAATACCGTCAGAAGTATCAATGGGCCAGCGATCAGCATCACCACCTCGGCCATGGTGCTTTCCGAAAGCTCAGTCGTTTGCTCTCGGAGGGTGTGACCGGGTGCCCTCAAGAGATCGATGCCGACGGGAGATCTTCGGCGGGCTCTCGCCGCCTTCTTCCTCTTGTTCAGGAAGGCATATGCGATGACCGGCCCGGAAACCACCACGGCGACCAAGGCTATGGCGACAAGCAACAGGTTCAGAAGCTGGTTCACAGTGCTCGGATGGCCATGGTATCGCCACCATCGTTGGGCTGGCAGCACTCTGCCATAAGGCGGGACTGCGGCTTGCAATCCGGCGTGAAATCACTCGAAGTGTCTTCGCTGCGTGCTGCGCCCAGACGACGGCTACGGAATTGCTTGTGCGCAGGGGCGACAACCGTGCTGGGGATTGCCAGTAGCATCCGTCGATGGATCTGGCCACCGCAGACTTCTACGCCGAGAACGCAAGCCGCGTGGTTCATCAGCCGGTGTCGCGGTTGCTGAAGCGTCTCATTGGTATTGGCCGGATCTGGGAAGACGAGCACATCGCTTGTCTGCGGGAGGCCGCCGAACCGACGGTACTGTGTTGAGGTGTGCGACGCTGGTCTCGACCGCCACTTTGACCGTTGAACCCGGAGGACCGCCGCGTGATCGATGGCTTACTCGATGATGGTCCGATGCGCGAGGCGGCGATCCTGCATGTCCGCCGTCTGCTGGAGGTCCACGGTCATCTCAGCTCAGACCACCTCAAAGCAGGTTTCACTTTCCAGGGCGAACGCATTCCTCTCGTCAATCCGCAGCGGGGCATCTTCAAGCCGCGGCGAATGCGCTTCCTCTTGTCGATCAGAACGGTGTTTCCCCGAGTCGGCGCCAAGGTCTGGTACGACGATCAAATCCGCGTGCACGAGCAGATCTACGACGGCGATGACACGGTCGACTACGCTTTCATGGGAGACGACCCGGATGCGGCCGACAACCGCTGGCTTCGCGAGGCCTGGGAGGCGGCAATCCCCATCATCTACTTTCTGGGCGTGTCGCCAGGGCGATATCAAGCCATCGCGCCCACCTTCGTGGCTGGCTGGGACCGAACTGGAAAGGTGGCCAGGCTGGCGTTCACCGCCCCGGGCACGACCGTCCTGAGCGCAGACGCAACGGTCCGCCGCTACGCCCTGCGGCAGGTTCAGCAGCGGCTGCATCAGGCGTCCTTTCGGGACGCAGTCATCAGCGCATACCAAGGGCG
>Ga0105237_10009987_pt1 | contig 10128 bp, 6 predicted proteins | sample KBSC24metaG_FD_81520 | JGI IMG/M metagenome (GOLD analysis project Ga0105237, IMG submission 81520) | Corn rhizosphere microbial communities from Kellogg Biological Station, Michigan, USA - KBS C2-4 metaG | ecosystem: Host-associated > Plants > Roots > Rhizosphere > Soil | place: Michigan, USA... | reverse complement strand
GACGCTGGTCGAACGGGCGGAACGCACGCCGTCATCCGCCTGGCTGCTCCGGGTGGCCCGCGAGCAGCCACCCGGCGACCCACCGGTGGCCGACCGGGCCGAGTTTCCGGTCACCGACGAGACGCCCTACCCGCGGGCGGTCCTGCACATCGCCGCCGCCGTCGCCGGTGCCCTCGAGTATCTGCACCGCGAAGGGGTGTCCCACCGCGACCTGAAGCCGTCCAACCTGCTCATCGGCCCGACCGGTTGCCCGTACCTGCTCGACTTCAACCTGGCCGACGACGGGCGGAGCGGGCGGGTCGGCGGGACCATCGCGTACGCCGCCCCGGAGGTGCTGGCCGTCCTCACGACGGAGAGCACGCCCGCGGCCGAACGGGCCGCCCGTGACCTCGACTGGCCCGCCGCGGACGTGTTCTCGTTCGCCGTGCTGGTGTTCGAACTGCTGCGCCTCCACCACCCGTACCTGACGTACGACACCCTCGACCAGATCGACGGCGGCACCGTGGCCCGAGCCGCGTCGTCCGCCCGTGAGAAGTTGACCGAAGCCCGGTTGCCGTTGCCGAAAGCCGCCCGGCGACTGCTGCTCGACTGCCTGCACGCGGACCCGACCGCCCGGCCGACCGCCGCGGAACTGGCCCGCGGGCTGGCCGCCGCATTCGCGCCTCGCAGGCGGGTGTGGCCGTTGGCGATGACCGCGGCCGTGGTTGTCGCGCTGAGCGGGGTGGGTGTGGCGTGGGCGATCAGGGGCGACCACAAGCCCGACAATGTGGAGACGGACCGCGAGCCGACCGAGCCGTTCGCCCGCGGCGTCTGGCTGGTCCGCCAGGGCCGCCCGGACGTGGCCATCCCGGCGTTCGATCAAGCGGCGAAGACCGACACCACCGGGCGGGCGCAGGAGTGGCTGGTGTACTGCCACGCCTGCGTCAGCAACAACTCGCCGGCGATCGAGTGCGGCAAGAAGGCAGAAGAGGCGGGGCGGGACACGGCGGCGTTGTACGCCAACCGGGCCTCCTGTCGCTTGCGCACCGGGGCCCACGCGGAGGCAATTACCGACGCCGACGCCGCCCTTCGGACCGACCCGGGCTGCCGGGTGGCCAAACACATCCGAGGTGCCGCCGCCTTCAGCATGTTGAAGATGGACGCTCCCGTACCCCGGTCGGTGGTGAAAGACCTGGAAGGGGGACTTCAGGAAGACGAACGAGACGCGGGGGCGCTGGCCATGCTGGCCGAAGCGCATGTGCGCGTGGAAAACCCGAACGACGCCGACCGTGAGCGAGCACTGTGGGCGATTAAGCGGGCGGTGCGATTGGGGTACAACCGGGCCGCCTTCGAGGGGCGGAAAGTGTTCGCCGATCAACTCGGCCGCGAGCGGTTGAACGCGGCCCTCGACATGACCGAGCGGCCGCTCACACCCGACACCAGCCCGCAACTCGTCCTCCCCGACTGACGGTCGCGCTCGCCAGAAATCCGGACGTTTTCCCCCAACCGGCGGAAATGTCCCATCTTCTCACTTGACCAAGTCTGACCTTCCAGTTAATTTCCCCACACACCCAACGGAGCGACACCTAGTACGGCCGGCGCGTCGATGCCACCACCCCCGACGCCGCCCCGCCACCCCCGCGCCGCCTGCACTTCGGTGGGCCAACGCCCCCGGACCACTCTTCCGGACGGTCTTCTTCGTCCGCCGAACGCACGCCCACGGACGGGTCCTCTCGATCGCGTTTAACTCGCAGACACCGACCGCGTTCACCAACCCCGATACCGCCGTGAACACCCACGCGCGATCCGTCCCGCCACGCTCCGGCATCCCGGCCGGGCCGAACGGCCGCGTGCTGTTCCCGCCGGCGAAGGTGAACCTGTTCCTGGACGTGCGGGGCAAGCGGGCCGACGGGTATCACGACATCGCCACCCTGCTCGTGCCGGTGAACCTGTACGACATGCTGGAAATTCAGCCGACCGGCGACGGCGAGTTGGCGCTGCCGTGCGAGCCGGACGTGATCCCGAGCGGGCCGGCCAACCTGGTATGGAAGGCGGCCGAGTCGATGCGACGGGCGTTCCGGGTGACGGCCGGGGCGACGATGCGGCTGACCAAACGCATCCCGCACGAGGCCGGACTGGGTGGCGGGTCGAGCGACGCGGCGGCGGCCATCGCCGGGCTGAACACCGTGTGGGGGTTGAACCGAAGCGTGGCCGAGTTGTTGCCGGTGGCCGCGAGCGTGGGGTCGGACGTGCCGGGGCTACTGATCGGACCGGCGTGGTGTACCGGCCGCGGTGAGGTGGTGGAAGCAGTGCCCGCCGGCCCTCCGATTCACCTGGTGATCGTGAAGCCGCCGGTGGGATGCCCGACGGCCGAGGTGTACAGGCGGTTCCGGCCGGCCGATGCGTCGGCCGATGCGACGAAGGTGCTCGACGCCTTCACCCGCGGGGATGCCGAAGAAGTCGCCGCCGGGTTGCACAACGCGTTGCAGCCGGCCGCATTCGACTTGCAACCGCTGGTTCGCAAGGTATACGACCGCCTCACGAACTGCCGCCCGCTCGGGGTGCTGCTGAGCGGGAGCGGGGCGAGCGTGTTCGCCGTCGGCCGGGATGCGGCCGACGCCGCCGCCGTCGCCGAGCGGTTCGTTCGACACACGGACCGCGAACTCGCCGCCTGCCGGGTGTTCGCGGTCCACACTCTGGGTGCCATGACCTGACCCGTCGGCTCTCACACACCTCGCACGCAAAGGAGTGCGCCGTGACGATCACCGAAGTCCGCATCAAACTGTGTGAGCAAAACTCCGAGCGACTGCTCGCATTCTGTTCGGTCACGTTCGACAACGCCTTCGTGGTGCGAGACCTGAAGATCATCGAGGGCACCCGCGGGGTGTTCGTGGCGATGCCCAGCCGCAAGCTGATGGACCGCTGCCACGGGTGCATGTGCAAGAACCACCTGCGGGCGCGGTTCTGCAACCAGTGCGGCGGGCGGCTGGACGAAGGCCGCGCGATGAGGGACCAGGACGGGCGGGCGAAACTGCACGCCGACATCGCCCACCCCATCCATGCCGCGGCGCGGGTGGCGATGGAAGGGGCCGTCATCCGCAGCTTCCACGAGGAGAAGGAGCGGGCGAAGATGCCGGGCTACGTGTGCCGGTACGACGAGTACGACGCCGGGGACTACGAAGACCACGCGCTGAGCGGCGCGATGGCGGCCGACGTGGGCGGGGGCAAGCGGGTGGTGGCCCACGGCGGGCACGGCCCGGCCCCGAAGTCGCCGCACGTCGCCGGCACCCCGGCCCGCAGCGAAGAGTTCGCCGACGGGATTCGCTGAGCGCCAGGAAGTGTGGTGTCTCTGTCCGGCGAGTGCGGACACCCCACGCCGGACGAGCTACAATCTCAGCGACAATTCGTCATCAGAATGGGCAACCCGTGCTTCTACAACGGGTTACGCCCATTCTGTCGTTTCTTGTCCGACGCTTCAGGCACACTCACGCCGCCGGCTTCGCTTCCGCCTGCGCCTTCCGCGCGTCGATGAACGACTTGACCGCCAGCCCGGTGTAGATGGCACTCACCAGCGCACAGAGCGCCCCGGACCGGATCTTCGGCTGGTCCCACATCGTCTTCAGGTCCATCGGTAGACCCAACTCGGTGATCTCCTTTGGTCCGCCGCTCAAGGCGTAGATGCCGCCGATTACGCCGACCACCCCCACCACCGCCGCAAAGTGCATGGCGTGCTTGCGGAATTCCGGTTTGTAGATTACCACCACCACCACGAGTAGCCACACCAGCCCGAGCGCCGCCGGGATGAGGGCCGTCATGCTCTGCTTCTTCGGTTCCTTCATCTTCGGCTCGGCGGCGTTCGGGTCGGTCTTCTTCGCCTCCTCGTAGGCCTTCTTGGCCTCCTCGTTCTGGGTCTCGATGATCGGGTTCGCCTTCTTGATCCAGTCGGGTGTGTCCACCCAGTACGCGTAGATGCCGATCACCGCGAGGGCGAGGCCGCAGATCAGAGTGTTGTTGGTCATGGCGAACAGGGTCCGCGTGGGAGTTCGGGGAATGGGGGATGTTGTAGGCACCAGACCGGCAGAAGACCTCATCCCTAGGTAGGGGCACCCCTTGTGGGTGCCCTGGTTCGGGGGCACCCACAAGGGGTGCCCCTACCGGGACAACCGCCAACGCCCGTACGCCTAGTCCGTTTATCCTGCCGAACCGTTCCCTTCCGAGACCCTCATGAACCGCCTCTCCCTGCTGCTCGCCACCGGCGGGCTGACGTTCGCTGTTTGTCTGGCACGACTGATCGCCCAGCCGCCCGACCCGCCGGTGAAGGTCGCCGTACTGCCGCTCACCCGCGTCACCCTCACCAACGCCGGCATCGGCTACTTCCACCGCGAGGGCATGGTGGATGGCACCGCCCGCGTCGAGTTGAAGGTGAACGAGGAGGACGTGAACGACCTCATCCTGACACTGCTGGCCGACGACCCGACCGGCACCGGCAAGGCGGTCACATACGACAACCGCGCGCCGGCCGAGATCACCCTGAAGGCGTTCAGCATCGACCTGACCGAGAACCCCGGCATCGGCCACCTGCTGCACCAGGTGCGCGGCGAGAAGGTGGCAGTGACGACCGACGGGAAGACGACGGTCACCGGCAGCATCGTCAGCATCGAGCGGCCGAAGAGCGAGTTGCTTATTGAGAGGGCCGACGGGGAAACGGTGTCCAAATCGGTCGCCACGCCGGTGAACGCGAACGCGTCCGAGCAACTCACTCTGCTCACCGACGAGGGGTTGGAGACGGTGTGGGTGCCGAAGATCACCCGTGTGAAGTTCGTGAAGCCGGAACTTCAGGCCGAGTTCCGCAAGGCGCTCGAAGCGCTGGCGGCCGCTCGTGGAGAGGCGAAGAAGGCGGTGAACGTGCTGTTCCGCGGGAACGGGCAACGCAAGGTGAGCGTCGGGTACGTGGCCGACGCCCCGTTGTGGAAGCCGACCTACCGGCTGAGTGCGGCCGACGGCAAGGCCACGCTCGAATGCCTCGCTGCAATCGAAAACACCACCGACGACGACTGGGACAAGGTGAACGTCACCCTGGTGAGCAGCCGACCGGTGACGTTCAAGATGGACCTGTACGACCCGCTGTTCGTTCCCCGCCCGACGTTCGAGCCGGAGATGTACGCCTCGCTCCGCCCGCCGCTGTACCAGGGGGCTGCACAACTCGGGATGGGCGGCGGATTCGGCGGTGGGTTGGGGCAGAATCTGAGTGTGTTCGGATCACAGTTGCAGTTCAACGGCGGCGGGCAGCTTGGTGGCGGCTTCGGCATCAACGGCGGGATCGTACGGGGGACCAACCGGTACTCCTACGGCGGCGTCACCCGCGACTCGGTGCGGAGTCTGCTCCGCCCGCAGGCGATGTCGCCTACCCCCGGTGCCAGGCCGACGCCACACACCGCGACCGACCTGCCGTCGGTGGCCGACGCGAAGAACCTGGGTGAGGCGTTCGAGTACAAGGTGGCAGATCCCGTCACACTCCCGCGGTTCAAATCGGCCCTGGTGCCGGTCATCCGCGAGCAGGTCGAAGCCCGCCCGCTGAGCGTGTACAACCCGGCCATTCACCCGACGCACCCGCTGAAGGGGTTCTACCTGAAGAACACCACCAAGCAGTTCCTGGCGCAAGGCCCGCTCACGGTGTACGACGGAGGCACGGCCGTCGGACAAGCCCGCATCAGCGACGTGAAGCCGGGCGACTCGCGGCTGATCGCTTACGCCATCGACCTCGACGTGCCACTACGGATGGACCCGTTGACCGACGTGCGGACGCCGGTGTCGCGGAAGATCGCCGCCGGCGAACTGCGAACCGTCACGCGGGTGAAGGCGACGGTGCGATACTCGGCCTTTAACAAGGGCAAGCAGCCGGCCACTGTGTGGATCACGCAGGCCGTTCGCCACGATTGGAAGTTGATCGCCCCGGCGAAGGCCGCCGAGCAGACGCCCGATTTGTACCGCTTCGAACTGATCGTACCGCCCGGTGAGAAGGTGACGCTCGACGTGGTCGAGGAACGAGACGACACGCAAACCTCTCCGGTGGCCGGCTTGACGGCGACCGCTCTGGACGAATTGGCGAAGGAGGCGATCACCCCGCCGGCGGTGAAGGCGGCTCTGGTGAAGGTGCGGGCGGTGGTGGCCGAGCGGGATACAGCCGACGTGGGCCTGCGTGCAGAGGAGACGGGCATCGCCCAGATCGTGGACGAGCAGAACCGCCTGCGGGCGAACCTGGCGGCGGTGCCGAAGGAGAGCGAGGCGTACAAGCGGTACGTGAAGAAGTTCGACGAGCAGGAGACGGAGATCGAGCAGCGGCGGGCGAAGATCAAGGAACTGACGCGGGCGAAGGAGAAGGCACTGAAGGAACTGGCCGACCAAACCCGCGGTCTGAACGCGGAGTGATCAAGTAGGTGCCGCTTGCCGAGCGGCACCTACTTTTACTTTGCCGCGACCATCCGCGGGGCCGGGGCCATTTCCCGGTCTTCCCACACCTGCCGCGGGCTGGGCAGCACCTCGCGGGGGTCGTGGCCGAACTGGTCGGACGGGTCGGGCAGGCGGGCCAGGTGCGAGTCGAAGAAGGCGGTCAGCTTGTCGAAGTAGGCGTCCGGCTCCACCTGCGGCCCCTGGTTGTGCTTGGCCTTCGGCACCATCCACAACTGCTTGTCAGGGCTGCCGCACTTCTCGTGCAGCGCGACGGCCATTTCCGGCTTGATGTAGGTGTCCGCCTGCCCGTGGATCATGAACAGCGGCACCCGCACCTTCCGCACCGCCCGCTCCACCCACGGGAATCGCACCTTGCGGGCCTGGGCCACCCGCTTCATCGCGGCCAACCCGATGCTGCCGTACAGGAAGTCCGGAGCGATCTTCTGTAGGCGGCGGTTCGGGCTGTAGATGCTCACCCACCGTCGCATGTACGGCACCATCGTGCTGTAGGTGGCGAACGCGCCGTCCGTCACCACGCACCGCACGGCTGGGTCTTCGGCCGCCAGCATCAGCCCGACGCTCCCGCCCTTGCTGATGCCGAACACGCCCACACCCCGCGGGTCGGCGTCGTGCCGGTCTTTCAAGTACGCCAGCGCCGCCCGCGCGTCGGCCACGTCCTTGTCCGTCACCCACTGGAGGGGGCGGTAGTTCGGGTCGGTCTCGCTCTCACCCTGGTTCCGCGGCTCGTAGGCGAACACGTCGTACCCGGCGTCGCGCAACTTCGCGCAGTACGGCACACTCGCCCAGCGGTTGGAGCCGAACTCCAGGCCGAACAGGATGACGCCCTTGCGGTACGGCCCGCGGTGGGACAGATAACACCCCCGAAGGAGCGTCCCATCGACCGCTCGGAACGACACCTCTTCGGCGTCGGGCTCCGGGTCGCCACGGGGGATAATGAACAGGGGCTTTTCTTCGAAGATGCGGACCACCTGGTCGCCCAGCTTGACCCGGTAGTACACATGGATGCCGACCATGAGCAGGACGAGGAGTCCGGCCAGGGTTACGGGGGCGAGGATCAGCCACAGACACCAATCAGGCACGGCGGCGGTTCCTCCACGGTTCCACCGAAGGGGCGTGAATTTCTTCCATCGGCCGGAGCCGAGGGTGAAATCGATAAGATACGACTTCCTTGCGGTTCGGCGATCACAGCAAGCTCGCTACGAGCGTAATATTTTGCCCGCCGAAACCAAAGCTGTTGCTAGCCACATGCCGAATTCCGGATTTCTCCCGGGCGGCATTGGGCACATAGTCCAAATCGCAGGCAGGATCGGGGTTATGCAAATTCATGGTCGGCGGTAACACACTCCGCCGCATCGCCAGAATCGCGATGATCAGTTCGACCACCCCCCCGGCCGCGATCAAATGCCCGAGCATGCTTTTCGTGCTCGACACCGGAATCTTGTACGCGACATCCCCCAGGGCGGATTTCAGCGCGAGCGTTTCGGTCTCGTCGTTCGCCGGGGTGCTGGTGCCGTGGGCGTTGATATATCCCAGGTCGGCAGGGTTCAATCCGGCATCCGTCAGGGCATCCTTCATCGACCGGATCGCCCCGCGGCCCTCCGGGTGCGGGTCGGTCATGGCGTGGGCGTCCCCGGTGGTCCCGTAGCCGGTCAGTTCGGCGTAGATCGGTGCCCCGCGGCGTTTCGCGTGTTCGTACTCTTCGAGGATCACCACCCCGCCGCCTTCGCCCAGCACGAACCCGTCGCGGGTGGCGTCGAACGGCCGGCTGGCCGTCTGCGGGCTGTCGTTGCGGGTCGAAAGAGCCGTCAGCAGGTTGAACCCGGTGACGCCGAACGGGTGGATCATCGAATGTGACCCACCAGCCACGAACGCGTCGGCGTCGCCGTAGCGGATCATCTCGACCGCCTCGCCGACCGCCTGAGCGCTGGCGGCACACGCCGTCAGGCAGGTGAAGTTCGGCCCGGCGATGTCGAACTCCGCGGCCACATGGGCGGCCGTAGTGTTCATCTCCAACTCCGCCTCACGACGCGGGTGCAACACCCGGCTGACGGCGGTGGCGAACTTGCCGTGATCCACCTTGTTCCCCGTCTCGTCGCACGACGCAGCACACCCGGCGATGACGGCCGGGAAGTCTTCGCTCCCCTCGCCGGTGCCCATGTAAACGCCCACCCGTGTCGAGTCGAGGCCGGCGACCGAGAGCAGGCCGGAGTCGTCGAGGGCTTGCCGGGCGGAGGCGAGGGCGAACTTGGTGTTCGACCCGCACTCGGCGTACTGCTTGGCGGTGGCGGGCAGGAACTTCGCCAGCTCGAAGTTCTTCACCTCGGCGGCGAACTTGGTGGGGAAGGCGCTGGCATCGAAATGCGTGGTGCGGTCGATGCCGCTCTTGCCGGCGAGCAGGCCGGCGAACATGTCGTCCACCGAGTGCCCGAGCGGGGTGACGACGCCCATCCCGGTGATGACCACACGACGACGCATGACAACCTCTTGTAGGGCGGGCCGATGCAGGTTGCGGAGCAACCGCGAGACCCGCCGCCGACTGTGGCGGACAAGCCGGTCACGCCACCCGTTCCGACACCTGTTAGCCCGACGCGCGAGCGAGGGGCCGATCACTCATCCGAAAAGCCGTGAGCGAACCGCTTCCCGCCGCCTCCTGACTATCCGCATCAGCAGTTGGCCCCTCGCTCGCGCGTCGGGCTAACAGGCGGGCGTGTGGTTCGCGTGGCCGGTCATTCCGCTTCAGTGTTGGTATCCAATCGCCAACACTGGCTTGTCCGCGACCAACTCGAACGGCCAGTCCCTGTTCTCTCGCATCCCCTGTCGGGCGAGCCACAATATCGTGGTCCGACCACCACCTCGCTGCACGATCACATACCGGGCGATTCCCGGCGGTTCATCCCCGATGGTGCAATCGGACTCTTTCGCGCCGAGTTTGGCGATTGCGTCTCGAACGGTCAACCCGACCACCCGTTTCTCTTCATCCGTAATGGTCGTGGCAGGAACCGGCACCGTTTGCGCGGTCGGCGGCTGACACCCTTGACAACCGGTGAGCAGCAGAACTGCACAGGGGAGAACGGCGCGGTGCATATGCCACCCCAACTGACCAGACGGCGGGGCTCGCGGTCCTGACGGACCTGCTCGGCCCGCCCTACACCTTCTTCACCACCGCCACCGCCACCTGTCCGGCTTCGGTCACGCTGATCTTCACCGCCGCGGGTTTCGTGACCGTTCGGCTGCCTACCTGAACTGATACAGGGCAGTCGGTGGCGACTTTCGGACAATTGATGGTGCCCGGCAGTTGCCCGCCGTGCAGGGCCAGTACGCTGGCGGCCAACTCCACCAGCCCGGACGCCGTGCCGGTGCTGCCCAGGTGCCCCTTGTACGCCACCACCGGCACGTCGCCGAGGGCCGCCCGGATGCCGCGGGCCTCCCACGCATCAGCTTCGACCAGTCCGCCGGCCGCGGCGTTCACGTGGTCCACGTCGGCCGGTTCGACGCCGGCATCCCGCAGGGCATTCCCGATCACCTTCGCCAGGATGTCGCCCTTCTTCGACTTGTCGAACCCGCTGGCGAACCCGACCAACTCGGCGTACACCTTCGCCCCGCGAGCGGTCGCGCTGTCGAGCGCCTCCAGGCCGAACACGGCGGCAGCTTCACCGATGGCGGTGCCGTCGCGGTCGG
>Ga0105237_10009983_pt1 | contig 10132 bp, 6 predicted proteins | sample KBSC24metaG_FD_81520 | JGI IMG/M metagenome (GOLD analysis project Ga0105237, IMG submission 81520) | Corn rhizosphere microbial communities from Kellogg Biological Station, Michigan, USA - KBS C2-4 metaG | ecosystem: Host-associated > Plants > Roots > Rhizosphere > Soil | place: Michigan, USA... | reverse complement strand
GCACCACCCGCCGAGCGGGCTGAGTGCCGCGGCTCCAAGCCGGCCTGCGCCGGCTTGGACGGCACGAAGAGGCTCGCGTCCTCGCGAGCCGCGGCCTGCAAGGTCGCCGGCCGCTTCGGAACGGCCGGGCGCTGGCCGGCGCAGCGATTCGCTCTTACCGCTTACCAGACGGTCTGAGGGCCGGCGTCGACACGCTCCAGCCCGGGCATCAGCGTCGCCAGTTCGAACGCCACGCGGACCAGCGCCTCGTCGATGACGTCGACCGTCGCGGCTTCGAGGCAGGCGCGTTCGAGCGCTTGCGCATGCCGCTGCAGCCGTGCCGCGCCGAGCGTGGCGGCCGCGGCGGCGAGTTCGTGCGCGAGGCCGGTGGCTGCCGCGTGGTTGTCGGCACGGGCTTGCCGGAAGCGCAACACGAAGTCGCGCTGGCGGTCGCGGAACATCACCAGCAGCCGCGACAGCAGCTGATCCTTGCCGGCGGTGTTCTCGCGCGCCGCCTCCGCGTCGATGCCCTCGAGGCCGGCCAGCGTGTCGCCGAAGTCGGCGGCCGTGTCCTCGTCCGCCTGCGACGGCTGTGCCGGCCGCACCCAGCGCGACAAGGTGTTGAACAACAGCTCGGCGTTGATCGGCTTGGCGATATGGTCGTTCATGCCGGCCGCGAGCACCTTCTCGCGATCGCCGACCATCGCGTTCGCGGTCATCGCGATCACCGGCAGCCTGCGCCATTGCGGGTGCGAGCGCAGCCGCCGGGTGGCCTCGTAGCCGTCCATCACCGGCATCTGGCAATCCATCAGCACGCCGTCGAAACGCTGGCGGGCGATCAGGTCCAGCGCGCCCTGGCCGTCGGCCGCGACCGTCACGAAGATGCCGGCGCTGCCGAGCAGCTCGGTCGCCAGTTCCTGGTTGATCGCGTTGTCTTCGACCAGCAGGATGCGCGCGCCGCGCAGCCGCTCCCAATGGGCCTTCATCGATTCTTCGCGCAGCGCCTGGCGCGTCGCCGGGCGGGCCGCGCGCCCGAGCGCCAGCGCGCAGGCATCGAGCAGGTTCGACGGCGTCACCGGCTTGGTCAGCACCGAGCTGACCTGCACCTGCTCCGCGGCGAGGCGCTGCATCACGTCCTCGCGGCTCAGCGCGGTCGTCATCAGCACGGCGGGCGGCGGTTCGGTCTCGCTCATCAGCTGGCGCGCGCATTCGACGCCGTCCATGCCGGGCATCTTCCAGTCGACCAGCACCAGATCGAAGCGCGCGCCGCCGGCCGCAGCCAGGGTGGCATGGCGCAATGCGTCCCAGCCGTCGCGCGCTTCTTCGACCTGCATGCCGAAGGAGCGGGTCATCGCTGCGAGGATCTCGCGTGCGCTGGTGTCGTCGTCGACCACCAGCACGCGAAGGCTGCGCAAGAAATCTTCGCTCAAGGCCGGCGCCGCCGAGCGCACCGCCTGCAGGCCGAAGCGCGCGTCGAAATGGAAGTGGCTGCCGAAGCCGGGCCGGCTCTCGACGCCGATGCTGCCGCCCATCAGCTGCACCAGATGGCTGCAGATCGCGAGGCCCAGGCCCGAGCCGCCATAGCGCCGCGAGGTCGAGGCATCGGCCTGCGAGAAGGGCTTGAAGAGGCGCTGCAGCTGTTCGTCCGTCATGCCCATGCCGGTGTCGCGCACGCCGAAGCGCAGCACCACCGAATCGGCCTGCCGCTCCTGCACCGCGACGCTGATCACCACTTCGCCGCACTCGCTGAACTTGACCGCGTTGGTGGCCAGGTTCAGCAGCACCTGGCCGAGGCGCAGCGGGTCGCCGATCAGGTCGGTGGGCACGTCGGCGCCTTCGGCGAACAGCAGTTCCAGGCCTTTGTCCTTGGCCGTCGGGCTGACCATGTTGGCGAGGTCGTCGAGCACGTCGGCGAGGCGGAAGTCGATCGCCTCCAGGTCGAGCTTGCCGGCTTCGATCTTCGAAAAATCGAGGATGTCGTTGATGATGCCCAGCAGCGATTCGGCCGAGCGATGCACCTTCAGCACGTAGTTGCGCTGTTGCGCATCGAGCGCCGTCTGCAGCGCGAGATGCGACATGCCGAGGATCGCGTTCATCGGCGTCCTGATCTCGTGGCTCATGTTCGCCAGGAACTCGCTCTTCGCGCGGTTCGCCGTCTCGGCGGCCTGCTCGGCGGCGCGGCGCTCCTCGTTCTCGCTGCGCAGCGCCTCCTGCGTCCGGCTCAGCGTCACGTGGGTGCGCACGCGCGCGAGCAGCACCTCGGGCTGGTAGGGCTTGCTGATGAAGTCGACGCCGCCGCAGGCGAAGCCGTGCACGATCTCGGCGCCGTCGGTCAGCGCGCTGACGAATAGCACCGGCACGTCGCGGGTGCGCGGGTCTTCCTTCAGGCGCAGGCAGGTTTCGAAGCCGTTCAGGCCCGGCATGTTGACGTCGAGCAGGATGATGTCGGGCGCCCGTGCCTGCGTCGAAGCGATCGCCATCTCGCCGTTCGGTGCAAGGCGCACGCGGTAGTGTTTGCCGTCGAGGATCGTGCGCAGCAGGCGCAGGTTGTTGACGTTGTCGTCGACGATCAGGACCTCGGGCGTTGTCGTGGTGGAGAGCATGCTGGACTCGAACGGTGATCAGGCGGCCGGCGCGGCTTCGAGGCCCGGCGCCGCTGGTTCGCGGCGGGTGTCGAGGGGGCGGCACAGGGTGGCGAGCGCTTCCAGGTCGAGCCGGTCGAGCAGCCATTGCAGGCGCGCCCGAAGCGCCGCGTGCGGTTGCGGCAGCGCGTCGATCTCGGTCTGCACGCGCTGCACGTCGCCGCTGATGACCGCCGAACGGAAATCGCTCTGCCAGGAGGCGGCGGTCGAGGCGAGCAGACCGGCGTCGTCCAGGCCGGCGACCGGGGGCAGCGCCGCGGCGGGCGCATCGGCTTCGCGATAGATGAACTCGACGCCCAGCAGGCCGCGCATCGCTTCGACGAGGCGCGCCTCGCTGACCGGCTTGACCAGCACGCCGTCGAAGCTGCCGTCGATGCGCGCATCGCGTTCGCCGTTGAATGCGCTGGCGGTGACGCAGACGATCTTGACCTCGCGCCCGCCTTCGAGCGCACGGATGCGCTGGGCCGCGACGTCGCCGCACATCACCGGCATCACCAGGTCCATCCAGATCAGGTCCGGCCGCAGCGCCGGAAAAAGATCGAGCGCCTGCTGGCCATTCGCGACGCATTCGACCGTGACGCCGAGCCGCTGCATCAGGCGCTCCAGCAGCAGGCGATTCGCCTCGACGTCGTCGGCCACCAGCACGCGCGGCGCGCGCTGGCCCGGCGCCAGGCCGATGGCCTCGCGCTGCCTGTCCTCGGGCGTGCCGGCGGCGGCTAGGCCGACCTTGACGCTGAAGGAAAAGCAGCTGCCCTGACCGAGCGTCGACTCGACCGAGATCGCGCCGCCCATCAGTTCGACGAAGCTCTTGCTGATGACCAGGCCGAGGCCGGTGCCGCCCTGCGAGTGGCGTCCTTCGCGGCCTTGCTGGAACGCGACGAAGAGCCCCGGCAGTTCCGCGGGCGCGATGCCGGGGCCGGTGTCCTTCACCGCGGCGCGCAGCTCGCCCTGGCCGGTCTCGGCGCCCGCCAGGTAGCGCACTTCGAGCGCGACCTGGCCGCGCTCGCTGAACTTGATGGCGTTGCCGAGCAGGTTCAAGAAGACCTGCCGCAGCTTGACCTCGTCGGCACGCACGAAGGCCGGCAGGCCCGGGGCATCGTCGAGCACCAGCTTGAGCCCCTTGCGCTCCGCACGTATCGCCATCATCGCGATGACCGTGTCGAGGAAGGCCGGCAGATGGATGTCCTTCGGGCTCAGCTCGAGCCGGCCGGCCTCGACCTTCGCCATGTCCAGCACCTCGTCGATCAGCGCCAGCAGGTGGTCGCCGCTCTGGTTGATGATGCGCACGTGCTGCAGGTTGTTCGCGCTCAGCGAAGGATCGTGGCGCATCAGCTCGGCAAAGCCGATGATCGCGTTCAGCGGCGTGCGGATCTCGTGGCTCATCTTGGCCAGGAACTCGGATTTCATGCGCGCCGATTCGGTCGCCAGCTCGACGGTGCGCAGCGCCAGCGCCTGGCGCTCGGCCAGAAGGCCCGTCATCAGCACGATCGTCGCGAAGGTCACCATCAGGTAGCATTGCGCGAGCAGCAGCGCGTAGACCCAGTCGCCGCGGGCCATCGCGATGAACGGCCCGTGCCTGCCGAGGGTCAGGCCGACGGCCGCGAACAGCAGGATCGCCATGCAGGCCATCGTGCCGACGAATTCGAGGCGGAACAGCATCAGCACCACCGGCAGCAGCACGATGAAGAGCGGCAGCGGCGAATCCTGCAGGAAGACCGCCGCGGCGAAGCCGGCGAACGCGCCCAGCATCAGCAGCGCCTCGAGCAGCCGGCCGGGCTCGCGCAGGCGCCGCAGGTGGCCGCAGCGCAGCACCATCGGCACCAATACGAAGATGCCGAGTGCGTTGTTGACGAAGCGGCCGAGGGCCGCCTGCCCGAAGCCGGACATCGTCCATGGGGCCGAGACGACCGACAGCAGCATCGTGGCGCCAAAGGCGCCCCAGAGGCCGGGCATCACGATGCCGCCGATCAGCGCGAAGCGCAGCCAGGCGGCGAGGCGCTCGGAGCGGCCCGCGACCCAGTCGCCGTCGCGCGACAGCCAGTGTGCCGCGAGCAGCACGCCGAGGGAATTGAGCGTCGGCCAGCCGAGTGCCAGCGCCCAGCGCTGCGGCCCGGACCAGGCCACGCCGATCAGCGTCAGCGCGAAGAAGACGGCCAGGCTGGCAGGCCACTCGTTGCGTGCGAGGCGCAGCAGCAGGCCGATCTGCAGGCCCGACGCGAGCCAGATCGCGGAGCTCTTGCCGGGGATGCGCCCGAACGTGAGCGAGATGTAGAGCGCGGCCGAGAGCAGGGCCGCGTTCAGCAGCAGCCTGCCGGATCTCGTGCTCCACCAATGCGCTGCAGTCAAAAGATCACCTCCCGGACATGTCCTTTGCCGGGATGATCCTAGCCTTGCGGATTTTTGCGATAGGCGCGAAATGGACCGGGAAAACGGCCATCTTCCGGGCAACGGCCGCCCGGTTCACCAGCGCTTTTGCGACAGCTCGGCGTGGATCTCGGTGTAGATGCGGTAGCGCGATTCGCTGATCTCGCCGCGCTCGAGCGCCGCGCGCACGCCGCAGCCGGGCTCGTGCAAATGGGTGCAGTTGTAGAAGCGACAGTGCGCCGCGGCTTCACGCAGATCCGGCATCAGGCTCGGCAGTTGCTGCGGCTCGACCTGGCGCAGGCCGAATTCCTGGAAGCCGGGCGAATCGATCAGCGCGCCCGGCTGGTCCTGCGCGAGCCAGTACCACTGCGTCGTCGTCGTGGTGTGGCGGCCGGAATTGAGCGCGGCCGAGATGTCGCCGACCTGCGCGCGCGCATCGGGCACGAGGCGGTTGATCAAGGTGCTCTTGCCGGTGCCGCTCGGCCCCAGCACCAGCGTGGCCCGGTCCTGCAGGCAGGCGAGCAGGGTGGCGCGCGAGGCTTCCGGCTGCGCCTTGAGCGCGACCTCGAGCACCTCGACGCCCATGCGGCGATACGGCTCGAGCCGGGCCCGCGCCATGTCGGCCTGGGGCAGGTCGATCTTGTTCAGCACGATGCGGATCGGGATGCCGGCGGCCTCGGCGGCGATCAGGGCGCGCGCCAGTTGCGATTCGCTGAACGTCGGCTCGACCGCGACCAGCGCGATGATCTGGTCGAGGTTGGCGGCGAAGGACTTGGTCTTCCATTCGTCCTGCCGGAAGAGCAGGTTGCGGCGCGGCTCGACGTGTTCGATCACGCCTTCGCTGGCATCGCTGTTGGTCGGCATCCAGCGCACGCGGTCGCCAACCACGCAGTCGCTCTTCTTGCCGCGCGGCAGGCAGATGACGCGCGTGCGCTCGGGGGTTTCGACGATGTAGTGGCGGCCGTGGCCGGTGACGACCAGGCCGAGGTCCAGCGCGCCGAACCTTGTCACGCGCCGGCCCGTTTCATCGAGGAGCGGACTTCAGCGCGGCGAGGCGCTGCGCGGCCGGCGGGTGCGAGTAGTAGAAGCGCACGTAGAGCGGATCCGGCGTCAAGGTCGCCGCGTTGTCTTCGTGCAGTTTCAGCAGCGCCGCCGCGAGATCCGCGCCGCTCGCTTGCGCGCAGGCGTAGGCATCGGCTTCGAATTCATGCCGGCGCGACCACTGCGCGAAGAACGGCGAGATGAAGAACGAAAACACCGGCACCACCAGCATGAAGAGCAGCAGCGCCAGCGCGTCGTTCGGCGCGGCCATGTTCGGCTGCACGCCGAAGGCGGTGTAGAACCAGGTCTGGCCGGAGAGCCAGCCGAGCAGCGCGAAGCCGGCGAGGCTCAGCGCGAACATCAGCACCATGCGCTGCATGACGTGTTTGTGCTTGAAGTGGCCGAGCTCGTGCGCGAGCACCGCCTCCACCTCGCCCGGGTCCAGCTTGGCCAGCAGGGTATCGAAGAAGACCACGCGCTTGGCCGCGCCCAGGCCGGTGAAATAGGCGTTGGCATGGGCCGAACGCTTGCTGCCGTCCATCACGAACAAGCCCTTGGCGGCGAAGCCGCAGCGTGCCATCAAGGCCTGCACCCGCTGCTTCAGCGACTCGTCGGCCAGCGGCTCGAACTTGTTGAAGATCGGCGCGATCACGGTCGGGTAGAGCACAAGGATCAGCAGGTTGAAGCCGACCCACGCGCCCCAGGCCCACAGCCACCACAGTCGGCCGGCTGCGCCCATGATCCACAGGATCAGCGCGGCGATCGGCAAGCCGATCACGGCACCGACCAGCGCGCCCTTCAGCAGGTCGCCGATGAACATCTTCGGCGTGATGCGGTTGAAGCCGAAGCGCTGCTCGACGCGGAAGGTGCTCCAGGCCTCGAAGGGCAGGTCGAGCAGGCCGCCGATGAGCGCGAAGGCGGCGAGCAGCGCGAGCTCGTAGACCAGGCCGCCAAAACGCGGCTGCACCGTCTCGAGCAGCAGGTCGTTCAAGGCCGCGAGACCGCCGAGCAGGGTCCAGCCGAGCAGCACCACGGCGCCGAAGGCCATGGTCAGCAGGCCGAACTGCCCCTTTGCCAAGGTGTAATCCGCGGCGCGCTGATGTGCGGCCAGCGTGATGGTCTGGATGAACGGCGCCGGCACCGCCGGCCGATGCGCCGCGACGTGACGCATCTGCCGCGTCGCGAGCCAGAACTTGACGGCCAGCGAAGCGACCAGCGCCGCGGCGAAGAGCAGAGTGAGCGCGAAGGAGGACATGCCGCCAAGTGTAGGCCTGCCAAAATGACGCTTCATTCGCCCTCCGGAAGAAGCCCCGCCATGACCGCCACGACCTTGCCCTCGAACGACCAGAACCTGATCTGGATCGATCTCGAGATGACCGGGCTCTACCCCGACCGCGACCGCATCATCGAGATCGCGGTCGTCGTCACCGATGCGCAGCTGACGACGCGGGTCGAGGGCCCGGTGTTCGCAGTGCACCAGAGCGATGCCACGCTCGACGCGATGGACGCCTGGAACAAGGGCACGCACGGCCGCAGCGGGCTGATCGAGCGGGTCAAGGCCTCGACCGTCGACGAAGCCGAAGCCCAGGCCAAGGTGATCGAGTTCCTGAAGCAGTACGTCGGCAAGAGCGCTTCGCCGATGTGCGGCAACAGCATCTGCCAGGACCGGCGCTTCCTCGCGAAGGACATGCCGCTTCTCGAGTCCTTCTTCCACTACCGCAACCTCGACGTCAGCACCTTGAAGGAGCTGGCCAAGCGCTGGAAGCCGGAGATCCTCGGCGGCTTCAAGAAGGCGCAGGCGCACACCGCGCTGGCCGACATCCACGAGTCGATCGACGAGCTGCTGTACTACCGCCAGCATCTCTTGGCCTGAATCATTTGGTGAAAACCCGAATCTGGCTATAATCGCGGGCTCTGCTGAATGCAAGTCCAGCAGTTCGTTCATCCCCTCTGACCCCTACGGGGCCTTGCCTGAATAGCTGACCGCACAAATGGTGCGGGGGTTCAGGCACTGAGCACCGGTTCCTTCGGGTAACGAGCGGCACGCCCTGGCGATGCTGCTCACGGTCGGCGGCGATGCCGTCGCTATACCGTTCCCGGCTGCGTTCTTGGGGTCCCGGCTCCGTTCGGAACTCACCGGTTTCTTCCAGCGACTTTTGTCCCATGCGGACCCTTCGGCGACGAGCGCCGGGGCCCGCGGGTGGCTGCGTGCGTGCCGCAACATGGCTGCGCGTGGCCGCCGTATGCGAAAGAGAAAAATGAGTTTCGATTCCCAATTTGCGACTCTGGGCCTGCATGAGGCCTTGTCCCGCGCGTTGACCGACGCCGGCTACGAAAACGCGACCGAAGTGCAGGCGCTGGCGATCCCGCCGGCGATGGCCGGCAAGGACCTGATGGTCTCTTCGTCCACCGGCAGCGGCAAGACCGCTTCCTTCATCCTGCCGGCGCTGCAGCGCATCATGGCCGCGCGCGCCGCCGCCGCGGCCGATCCGACGCAACGCCGCGACCGCAACACCGTCTACGGCCCGCGCGTGCTGGTGCTGACGCCGACGCGCGAACTGGCGATGCAGGTCGCCAAGGCCGCATCGACCTATGGCCGCCACGTGCAAGGCCTGCGTGTCGCGACCGTCGTCGGCGGCGTGCCCTATCCGCTGCAGCTGAAGCAGCTGCGCGGCCCGCTGGACATCCTGATCGCGACCCCGGGCCGTTTGCTGGATCACCTGCAGACCGGCAAGGCGGTGCTCGACAACGTCGAGATCCTGGTGCTCGACGAAGCCGACCGCATGCTCGACATGGGCTTCATCGACGACATCCGCACGATCACCGAGCACACCCCGGCCGCGCGCCAGACCCTGATGTACAGCGCGACCTTCCTCGGCCACGTCGGCCGCCTCGCGCAGCAGCTGCTGCGCGACGCGCAGCGCATCGAGATCTCTTCGCACACCGACACGCACGAGAACATCGAGCAGCGTCTGCACTGGGCCGACAACAAGCTGCACAAGGACGCGCTGCTGGATCACATCCTGACCGAGCGCGAGATGGACCAGGCGGTGGTCTTCACCAGCACGCAGCGCGATGCCGACTGGCTCGCCGACCGCCTGGCCGACATGGGCCACAAGGTCGCGTCGCTGCACGGCGCGATGCCGCAAGGCCGCCGCAACCGCGTGCTGACCGGGCTGCGCAACGGTGATCTGCGCGTGCTGGTCGCGACCGACGTCGCCGCCCGCGGCATCGACGTGCCGACGATCAGCCACGTGATCAACTACGGCCTGCCGATGAAGGCCGAGGACTACGTGCACCGCATCGGCCGCACCGGCCGCGCGGGCCGCAACGGCCTGGCGGTGACCTTGGCCGAGCGCATGGATGCGGGCATGATCCGCCGCATCCAGCAGTTCACGACGCAGGACATCCCGGTGGCCAACATCGTCGGCCTGGAGCCGAAGACGCCGGCGCCGCGCATCTATGCCGCGCGCCCCGAGTTCTCGCGCGACGGCAAGCCGGGCGGTGCGAAGTTCGGCGACAAGCGTGGCGGCAAGCCTTTCGCGAAGCCTTTTGCGCCGCGCGGCGACAAGCCGTTCGCCCCGCGTGGCGGCGAGCCCTTCGCGCACCGTGGCGGCGATGCCTTCGTGCCGCGTGGCGATCGGGCTCCGATCGAGCATCGCGGCGAAGGCTTCGGGCCGCGCAAGCATGCGGGCGGCGCACCGGCCGGCAAGGGCGGGTTCGGCGGCAAGCCGCAGCGTCCGCGCCAGGGTGGTTTCGGCCGCTGATCGCTGAGCGACAAGAAAAAGGCCCGGGGCGGTGACGCCCCGGGCCTTTTGCTTTGCGTCGAAGGAAGCTTAGGGTCCGTTCGGGAATAACTTGCACATTTGGCTCGCCGACTGCGGGCGCGCTGCGGCGTTGCAAATGCTCGCGATGCCAGTGGGCATCGCTGTGCTTTGCGCCTTGCATCGCATCCCGCATCCGACGGCCAAATGCACAACCTGTCCCCGAACGGACCCTCAGACGCCGAGCAGCTCCACCTCGAACAGCAAGGTCGCATTCGGCGGGATCACGCCGCCCGCGCCGCGCGCGCCGTAGCCGAGCTGCGGCGGGATCACGAGCTGGCG
>Ga0105237_10009977_pt1 | contig 10134 bp, 3 predicted proteins | sample KBSC24metaG_FD_81520 | JGI IMG/M metagenome (GOLD analysis project Ga0105237, IMG submission 81520) | Corn rhizosphere microbial communities from Kellogg Biological Station, Michigan, USA - KBS C2-4 metaG | ecosystem: Host-associated > Plants > Roots > Rhizosphere > Soil | place: Michigan, USA... | reverse complement strand
TATGGGCTGAAGATGAATTGACTTTTGATAATGCCAATGTAAAAAAGGACAGGTTATACCAATTAGAGGTGAACATGACTTTCGGCGGCAACAATTTTACAATGGGCTCTACCCCACGGCCAATGGGAGCTGCAATGAAAACAGAGATTCCCGGAATTGCCAACACAGCAAGGTTTTCAGACCAGGACGAGCGGTTGCTTTTCGGTTTGGGTGATAAATCTTTATACGCCGCAGGCCGTTATACAGACGCGTCTTTGTTTAACATGTTCACCTTCCATTTTGTAGAAGGCGATGCAAAAAAACCTTTTCCCCAGTTGTATTCATTGGTTATTACCGAAAGCGCCGCGAAGAAATTTTTTGGAACGGAAAGAAATATTTTAGGCAAAACAGTTCGGGTAAACAATGCACAGAATTACGTTGTCAGCGGCGTTATAAAAGATATGCCTGAAAATTCAACCTTGCAATTTGAATGGCTTGCACCTTACGAAATTACGATTGCAGCTGAAGACCCAGCGAATAGCGATGCACTCAGGTGGGATAGTTATGGACCCCTTACTTATGTGGAGCTAAATAAAAACTCTAATCTGGATGCCATCAACAAACAATTAAAAGATTTTATTCATCAAAAAGCTACAGACCAGAAAAGCGGAACTTTTTTATTTCCAATGAAAGACTGGAGGCTTTATAGTGAATTTGCTAATGGCAAACCCACCGGCGGCGGACGCATAGAACAAGTTCGTATGCTTTCTGTTATTGCGTGGATCATCCTGTTGATCGCATGCATCAATTTCATGAATCTTGCTACGGCACGAAGTGAGAAAAGAGCAAAAGAAGTGGGCGTACGCAAAGTATTGGGCTCAGGTAAAAACAGGTTGATTGCACAATTCATGGGTGAAGCTTTTTTGATGTCGGCCATTGCAACAATCATCTCCATTTTTATCATGAGTATTTCATTGCCTGCATTTAATACGTTGATGCAAAAAGAGCTTGCATTGAATTTGGCAAGTCCTGCTCATATTATTTTTCTTGTCGCAATCTTATTTGTTTGTGGATTGATTGCCGGCAGTTATCCATCTCTCTATTTATCATCTTTCACCCCGGTTGCTGTTTTAAAAGGAGTTAAAATGAAAACAGGCAGCGCTTCTATTATCAGGAAAGGTTTGGTGATAACACAGTTTGCCGTATCCGTTGTTTTCATCATCAGCACTATTGTGGTTTATATGCAGATTCAACATGTCAAAAACAGGAACCTGGGTTTCAATAAAAATAACCTCATTGAAATAAGTCCGCAAAATGATATTTCAAAAATATTTCCATTAATAAACGATGACCTGCTGAGCACCGGTGTTATACAAAGCGCAGCGCTGGCCGACCATTCAACATTATATGGCGGCGATACTGATAATGGTTTTAAGTGGCAGGGAAAATCCGCGGATAATACTGTATCCATCGCACACAGAAATGTAAGCCCCGAATATATTTCGACTTCGGGAATGAAAATTATTGAGGGAAGAGATTTTGAAAAAAATACCACCTCGCAAAACCAGGATGTAATTATTAATGAATCTATGGAAAAACTCATGGGTAACGAAAGTGCTGTTGGAAAGATTATTCAATCTGAACGTGGCAACCCTGATGGTGTCTTTACCAACATGACTATAATTGGCGTGGTTAAGGATTATGTTTATGGAAACATATATGGTAAAGCCAATCCGCTTATAATTTTTTGCAAGCCTCCGGAATATCAAAACTTTATTTACGCAAGGCTAAAACCGCAAAGTGATGTAGAGAAGATGGTTGCAAAAATCGCCGCAGTGATGAAGAAAGATGATCCTGCTTACCCATTAGAATACCACTTTGTTGATGACCAATTTAATGCCATGTACCAAAACGAAACACTTATCAGCGAGGTTTCGTCGGTGTTTGCGGTACTTGCGATAATCATTTCGTGTTTGGGTTTATTCGGCCTTGCTACTTACACCGCGGAGAGAAGAATAAAAGAGATCGGTATCCGAAAAGTGTTAGGTGCAAGTGTTGCAGGCATCACTACTTTATTATCAAAAGATTTTTTACAGTTGGTTGCTATTGCATGCATTATTGCTTTTCCTGTTGCCTGGTGGATCATGCATAACTGGCTGCAGAGTTATGAATACAGAATTACCATAAGCTGGTGGATATTTTTAGCATCTGCTGTTGCGGCTGTGTTGATTGCGTTGTTGACGATCAGCTTTCAGTCAATAAAAGCAGCGGTAGCAAACCCGGTGAAGAGTTTGAGAACGGAATAAGTACTAATAGGTAACCTAGACGATTATACGCTAATACAAAATATATGTTCAGAAATTATTTCAAAACTGCCTGGCGAAATATAAAGCGCGGTAGTAGTTACAGCGCTCTGAATATTTTCGGGCTTGCAACAGGCATGGCCGTTGCATTGATCATCGGACTTTGGGTATATAATCAATTTTCCTATGATAAATTTCTGCCGGATTACACGAGCCTATACCAGGTGGAAAGACATTTTTATGGTAATGGGGATACACTTACTTATGGGGGCACGTCATTAAAATTAGCAGATGCTTTACGCAATCAAATTCCGGAAATAGAATCTGTTGCTGAAACGGATGGCGGTAGTATGCACGGACTGATGGTTGGCAACCGAAAATTTTATATGCAGGGAAACCATGTAGCTGGTAATTTTCTTACCATGTTTCAATTTCCTTTAATCGAAGGCAAAGCAAAAAATGTATTGAGTGATCCTTATAGTATTGTTCTCACGGAGAGTACCGCAAAGGCTTTGTTCGGTAATGAAGATGCGCTCAACAAAACGGTTCGCTTCGATAATACAAATGATTTAAAAGTCACAGGAATTCTGAAAGACATTCCTGATAATTCCACACTGCAATTTAATTACCTGGTGCCATTCAGTTACCTGGAATCAACCAACAGCTTTGTAAAGCTGGCACGTTCCAAAGGATATGGCTGGACCAATTTTACAACCTACGTGAAATTAAAACCCGGCATTTCGTATGCACAGGTAGCACCGAAAATAAGAGACATAGAAAAAACAGAGACGGATAATTTTATGTCAATGGCAACGAACATCATCTTTGATCCTGTTGCAAACTGGCATTTGTATGATGCGTTTGATAAAGGAAAACCCATTGCCGGTTTCATTGAATACGTTCGCATCTTTAGTATTATAGGAATTTTAGTGTTGCTGATTGCCTGCATCAATTTTATCAATCTTACCACGGCACGTTCGGAAAAAAGAGCAAAAGAAGTTGGTGTGAGAAAAACAATCGGATCCGGTAGGAAAGAACTGGTATTGCAATTTCTTATTGAATCAGTTTTATTAACCTTCATTGCATTTATATTTTCCATTCTTTTTGTTCAACTGGCATTACCATCATTCAATGCGCTTACGGGAAGCGAAATAAAAATTCCATTCGCCAGTGCAACTTTCTGGACCATTATGTCAGGCTGTATTGTAGTCACTGCTTTGGCTGCGGGAAGCAGGCCGGCGTTTTATCTTTCTTCCTTTAATCCTGTGAAAGTTTTAAAGAGCAGCATCAATGTTGGTAAATCAACAAGGCTACCCCGTAAAGTATTAGTTGTGTTGCAATTCAGTTGTTCTATAGCGCTTATCATCAGCACTTTTATAATTTATCAACAGGTGCAATATGCGAAAGACAGGCCTTCAGGTTATGATAAAGACAGGCTGATGATGACGGATATGAATGATGATCTGAGTAAAAATTATACTGCCATAAGAGATGAAATAAAACAAAAAGGCATTGCTGAAATGATAACAACTGCATCAAGGAACGTAACTACTTCCGGTAATCACAGGGATGTGGATGAATGGCCGGGTAAAAAACCAGGTGAATCTGTGGACATGGGTTATATACACGTAACAGATGGGTATTTTAAAACGCTTGGCATGACGATGAAAGAAGGCAGAGATTTCTCCGGTAAGTCGGATACTTTAAATGTTATTTTTAATGAAGCCGCGGTTAAGTTGTTGCGATTAAAAAATCCTTTGAGCCAGGAGATCACATATATAGATACCCGGATGAAAATAATTGGTGTGGTTAAAGATGCAATCATGGCATCTCCTTTTGAACCTGCTGATCCAACAATTTTCATGTACAATGCAAATCCTCAGGATGTGATCATGTATAAATTATCCACTGGAATAAAGACGCAGGATGCTATTACAAAGCTCGCTTCCATTTTCAATAAATATAATCCCGCATATCCATTCACTTATACGTTTGCGGATGACAGTTATGCAGCCAAATTTAAACAGGAAGTGTTGATAGGAAAGCTTGCAGGATTATTTGCAGCATTTGCCATTTTTATTTCATGCCTTGGCTTGTTCGGCCTGGCGGCTTATATGGCAGAGCAAAGAACCAAAGAAATTGGTATCCGGAAAGTGTTGGGTGCTTCCGTATCATCCGTGTGGCTATTGCTTTCTAAAGATTTTATCTTGTTAGTGTTCATAAGCTGCGTTATCGCGTCACCTGTCGCTTTTTACTTTTTACGTAACTGGCTGCAGCAATATGACTATAGAATTACGATCAACCCTTTTGTTTTTTTGATGGCTGGCATTGGGGCAATCGTGATAACGATAGTGACAATCAGTTTCCAGGCAATAAAAGCAGCAATTGCCAATCCTGTGAAATCATTGGGTACTGAATAAATTATGAGAGGATGGATTGTTAACCAGTGACCAGGTTTAGTGAGGTTTTAAATGCAGGCAATAAATTATCGTTTACCCATACATGTTATAAATAAATTATCTTATTATGTTTAGAAACTATTTCAAGATTGCCTGGAGAAATGTAAGGCGCCATAAAGCCTATTCAGCAATTAATATTCTTGGATTATCTATTGGCATTGCAACCTGTTTAATCATTTTGCAATATGTTTCGTTTCAATTGAGTTACGAGAATTTCCAGGTGAATAGAAACCAAATCTACCGCGTGCAGCAAGACAGGTATGATAACGGAAAGCTGAGTACACAATGGGCTGCAGGCGCTTTTGGCGTGGGTAACGCTTTTAAGGATGCCATACCCGAAGTTGAAGATTATGTGAAGCTCGTTCAAAATGGAAAGGTTACGGCCGATGTTCAGCATCAACCGGTAAAAATAGAAAAAGTGTTTTTTGCCAGCGCTTCTTTTTTTAAAATATTTACTTATCCTTTAATCGCAGGCGATAAGAGTACAGCTTTGAAAGATCCTTTTAAAGCAGCGATTTCAGCAACTACCGCAAAAAAGATTTTTGGCACAACGAATGTTATTGGCAAACAATTAGAACTGAATCGCAACAGCAATTATGTAATAACTGCCGTTTATAAAGATGCACCTCAGAATACGCAGATCAAACCGGATGTGCTTCTTTCGTATGCAACGTTTGTAAAATGGAATAGCGACTCAAGTGGAAACGGTCCTGAAACAGCCTGGGAATGGGATGGTTGCTTAACTTACCTGCAATTGAGAAAAGATGCTGATCCGAAGAAGGTTGAAAAAAAATTTCCTCCCATTGTTGATAAGTTTGTTGGCGCTGATATGAAGAAGTATAATTCGGCTGTCACTTATCATCTTCAACCTTTAAAAGATATTCATCTTTATTCGCACTATATGATGGAGCCGGGTGAAACCAGCGATGGTAAAACAGTTTACCTGTTATTAGGAATTGCATTTTTTATTGTTGTAATCGCGTGGGTCAATTATATTAACCTTGCTACTGCAAGAGCGATAACCCGTGCAAGAGAAGTGGGCGTGCGTAAAGCAATCGGCTCGCAACGAAGGCAATTGGTCGTACAGTTTCTTACGGAATCGGCATTAATAAATGGTATAGCATTGGTGATTGCATTATTAATTGTCGTGCTTGCTATTCCGGGTTTTAATAAATTATCGGGCCAGGAATTGGCACTATCGTTATTCATGGCAGGAAATTTCTGGATTGATCTCGCTGCGTTATTTGTTGTTGGTGTATTTTTCTCGGGTCTTTATCCCGCGTTTGTATTGTCAGGTTTTAAACCTATAGAGGTATTAAAAGGAAAGATGAGTGGCACCGGGCAGGGTGCCTGGTTACGAAAATCTTTGGTTGTTTTTCAATTTGCAGCCTCCCTGTTTTTATTAGTTGGAACCGTTACTGTTTACAAACAGATACAATTTATGCGTAAACAATCATTGGGTGTGAATATTGACCAGACACTGGTTATATCACCACCAACAGTTGGTACGGATTCTACTTTTCTCCAAAGGAAGACGGCATTTAAGGAAGAGATGAGCCGTCAATCTTCCGTAAGGGATGTTACAGTTTCAACAAATGTACCCGGTGAAGCCGTTGGCTGGAATGCCGGTGGAATAAAGCTTGTAGGGCAGGATGAATCGAAGCAGAAACAATACCGCGTAATTGGGATTGACTATGATTACATGAAAACTTATGGCCTGAAAATAATTGCGGGTCGTAAGTTCTCAAAAGATTTTGGTTCCGACGACAGTGCTGTAATGTTTACGAGGAAGGCGGTGGACTTGTTGGGTTTTGATAAGCCGGAAGAGGCCGTGAATAAGCGAATTGATTTTTGGGGAAGGCGATATACCATTATCGGGGTAACAGAAAATTTTCACCAGCAATCTTTACATGAGAATTATGATGCATTGATCTTTCGTTTAATCCGTGATGTTAACGGGCCGGTTTCTATCAGGGTAGATGCAGCAAATGCAAAGCATGTAATTGAGGTGGCCAAAGCGGAATGGAATAAATTTTTTCCGGGCAATACATTCGAATATTTCTTTCTCGATGATCATTTCAACGATCAGTATAAAGCGGACCAGCGTTTCGGCCAGGTATTTATGTTATTTACGTTTCTTGCCATTTTAATTGCCTGCCTTGGCTTATTTGGCCTGGCATCATTCACAACGCTCCAGCGCACTAAGGAAATAGGTATTCGAAAAGTATTGGGAGCGTCAGTTGGAACGATCTTAAACCTACTGTACCGCGAATTCGTTTTTTTGTTACTAATCGCTTTTTTAATTGCAACGCCACTGGCCTGGTTAATGACATCTGACTGGCTGCAGGGATATGCATTTCGCGTTGATCTTCGCTGGACCTATTTTGTACTGCCTTTTGCACTGATTGTTGGTATTGCATTTATCGCAGTTGGCTTCCAGTCTGTAAAAGCGGCAATAGCAAATCCTGCGAAATCGTTACGCACTGAGTGACCGAAAAAGGGAAAAGCCAGCCGGCTGGTTTAGTGCTGAAAGCATGTTAGCAGATTTCAAATGCTCAGCAGTATTTTAAATTTTAATGTATAAATAACGTATTAGGTTAAACGAAAAATAGATAAACACATGTTAAAAAATTATTTCAAAATTGCCTGGCGCAATCTGATCAAAAACAAAATTTATTCCATCATTAATATTCTTGGGCTTGCCACAGGAATGGCAGTTGCCTTATTGATAGCATTATGGATTTGGGATGAGGTTACGTTCAATGATTATCACACCAATCACAAACACCTTGCCCAGGTAATGACAACTTTTTTTGATGATAAAGGGAAGGCGGAGACCGGCCAGGCAGTCGCCATGCCGCTGGGCGAAGAACTGAGGACAAAATATGCCAGTGATTTCAAAAATGTATCTATGGCTTCCTGGAATTTTGGCCATGTTCTCGTTGTAGGCGAAACAAAAATTACAGGGCAGGGCATGTGGGTCGAGGCGAATTTTCCTTCAATGTTTTCTCTTAAGATGATAGCGGGTAATATCAATGCACTTAACGATCCTTCATCTGTGCTGTTAAGTGCGTCTATTGCAAAAGTATTGTTTGGCACTGCCGATCCTATTAATAAAACCGTAAAGTTTGATAATAAGATGGACTTTAAGGTGGCTGGTGTCTTTAAAGATTTTCCCCGTAATACCAGCCTGTACGATTCAAAATTATTTCTGCCGTGGAAAAAATACATCACTACAGAAGATTGGCTTAAGAATGCAGCAACACAATGGAACAATCATTCATGGCAGGCTTTTGCAGAGGTAAACAATAATGAAAATATTGATAAAGTATCGGCGAAGATTAAGATGGCGTCTATGGTGCATAAGAATGCCGCTACAGATGGCAAGGAAGAATTGGTATTGCAGCCGATGGATAAGTGGAGGCTTTACAGCGAATTTAAAAATGGTAAAGCAACAGGTGGCCGTATTCAGTTCATTTGGCTGTTTTCGATTATTGGTGTTTTCGTTTTGCTGCTTGCCTGCATCAATTTTATGAATCTCTCTACTGCACGAAGCGAAAAAAGAGCAAAAGAAGTTGGCATTCGCAAAACCGTCGGTTCTGAGCGAAAGCAATTGATCGGCCAATTCCTGAGCGAATCTGTTCTGGTGGCATTCGTTTCGCTGGTACTTTCTTTATTACTGGTAATTCTGCTGATGCCATTGTTCAATAAACTGGCAGATAAAGATATCAGCCTGCCGTGGAGTAATGGTATCTTTTGGTCCTTAATATTGGTTTTCACTTTTATAACAGGCATAGTTTCGGGCAGCTATCCGGCATTTTATCTTTCCAAATTCGAACCCATCCAGGTATTAAAAGGAACCTTTCGTGCAGGAAGGTTTGCTTCGTTACCCCGTAAAATATTGGTGGTAATTCAATTCACTTTTTCCATTGCGCTTATTATAGGTACCATTATTGTTTTCAAACAAATTCAGTATGCTAAAAACAGGCCTGTTAATTATAAGAGTGAAGGGCTCATCTCTATTAATATGTCAACACCTGATTTGTATGGACACTACGATGCGATAAGAAATGATTTGCTGAGTACGGGAGTAGTAGACGACATGGCTGAATCTTCAAGTCCTACAACAGGTGTATGGTCAAACCAGATTGGTTTCAATTGGCAGGGGAAAGATCCCAACACGCTTCCCGTTTTTGGAACCATTGCGGTAACAAGGGATTTCGGTAAAACCATTGGATGGAAAATAAAAGAAGGCCGCGACTTCTCTAAAGATTTTGCCACCGATAGCGTGGCAATGATATTGAACGAATCCGGGGTGAAGCAGGTAGGCATGAAGCAGGATATTGTGGGGCAAACAATTAAGTTCAATGATAAAAATTATACAGTTATAGGTGTGATAAAAGATATGATTATGGAATCGCCTTATGCGCCCGTGAAGCCTACTGTTTTTTTCTATAACCCTAATTGGGCGAGTATCATAACGGTGAGTATTAAGCCGGGCATTCCTGTTCGAGGTGCATTAAGTAAGATACAGGCGGTGTTTAAAAAATACAATCCCAGTGCACCATTCGATTATACTTTCAACGATGAAGATTATGCAAAGAAATTTTCGGATGAACAACGCATAGGCGATCTGGCTACCTTCTTTACCATCCTCGCTGTTTTTATTTCATGCCTTGGATTATTTGGATTGGCATCATTTGTAGCCGAACAACGCAAAAAAGAAATTGGTGTGCGCAAAGTGTTGGGCGCATCCGTATTTAATTTATGGAAAATGTTATCGAGGGAGTTTGCGTTGTTGGTTATTATTTCATGTTTTATCGCCATACCGTTAGCCTGGTATTATTTGCATCAATGGATCATTCAATATGATTACAGAACAGATATATCGTGGTGGGTATTTTTTATTTCAGGGGCCGGAGCCTTTGTGGTAACGATATTAACAGTAAGCTTCCAGGCAATAAAAGCGGCTATTGCCAACCCGGTGAAGAGTTTGAGAACGGAATGATGTCATTAGTAACGTAAATGAGTAAACGCTAAAATATAAGCTATGTTTAAAAATTATTTTAAAACTGCATGGCGCAGCCTTTGGAGAAATAAATTATTCTCGGGGTTAAACATATTTGGTCTTGCAACAGGAATGGCTTGCAGCATTCTCATTTTTTTGTGGGTGCACGATGAATTAAGTTTCGATAAATTCAATCATAATGCAAGTAATATTTTCAGGATCACGGATAAGACATCTGATCAGGAATATGCGGTTGTGCCACCATCATTGGCGTATGCTATCCAAACACAAATACCGGCAATAAAAAATGCTACAAGAGTTGTATCAGTACAAAAAATGATTACTGTTGGCACAAATAAATTTGATGAGAAAAATATTTATTATG
>Ga0105237_10009973_pt1 | contig 10135 bp, 14 predicted proteins | sample KBSC24metaG_FD_81520 | JGI IMG/M metagenome (GOLD analysis project Ga0105237, IMG submission 81520) | Corn rhizosphere microbial communities from Kellogg Biological Station, Michigan, USA - KBS C2-4 metaG | ecosystem: Host-associated > Plants > Roots > Rhizosphere > Soil | place: Michigan, USA... | reverse complement strand
GCTGGGCGCGCTGATCATGCAATCGCTGGACAGCGGCATGCTGCTGCTCGACGTGCCGATCGGCAAGCGCATGGTGATCATCGGGCAGGTGCTGATCGTCGCCGTGGTGTTCGACGTGCTGTACCGCCGCTACATCCAGGAAAGCTGACCGTGCAAACTTCGGTGGAACCCCTCGTCGAACTGGTCGACATCCACAAGGCCTTCGGCGGCGTGCGCGCCGTCGAGGGCGTCAACCTGAACCTCTTTCCCGGCGAGGTGGTCGCGCTGCTCGGCCACAACGGCGCCGGCAAGTCGACGCTGATGAAGATGCTGGCCGGCGCCTATCCGGTCGATTCGGGCGACACGCTGATCGCCGGCGGGAAGGTTCACATCCGCACACCGGCCGAGGCGCAGGCGCTGGGCATCGAGACGATCTACCAGACGCTCGCGCTCGCCGACAACCTGGATGCGGTGGCGAACCTGTTCCTCGGCCGCGAAAAGCTCACGCGCTGGCACACGCTCGACGATCACTTCATGGAGGGCCAGGCGCGAAAAGTGTTCCACCGGCTGAACCGGAATTTCACCAACATCCGCGAACCGGTGCGCAAACTCTCCGGTGGACAGCGGCAGGTGGTTGCGATTTCGCGCGCGTTGTACTTCAACGCGCGGATCCTGATCATGGACGAGCCCACCGCGGCGCTCGGGCCCGAGGAAACGGCGATGGTCGGCGGCCTGATCAAACAGCTGAAAGCCGACGGCGTCGGAATCTTCCTGATCACGCACGACATGCCCGATGTGTTCGCGCTGTCCGATCGCCTGGCGGTGATGAAGAACGGCAAGCTGGTCGGGACCTATCGCACGGCCGACGTCACCGAAGACGAAGTGCTCGGAATGATCATCGCCGGCAAGCGGCCCGAGGGAAAGTCAGAGGCGGCGCACGCGATGCAGTGAACGGTTGTCGTCCCGGCGACCGCCGGGACCCAGCGTCGTGCATTCATGAACCGTGGATTCCGACGTGCGCCGGAATGACAGCACGAACCCCCATGCGATAATTTCCCGATGGAATCCTCATCTCATTTGCCCGCGCTCGTCGCCTGGCTCGCGTTCGGACTCGCGTTCGTGTTCGGCGCCGCGGCGCAGCGCTGCAACTTCTGCACGATGGGCGCGATCACCGACATCGCCAATTTCGGCGAATGGCGGCGGATGCGGATGTGGCTGCTCGCGATCGCAGTGGCGATCCTCGGCGCCGGCGCGCTGTCCGCATCGGGACAGATCGACCTGTCGAAGTCGCTCTATGTCAGCCCGAACCTGATCTGGCTGTCGCATCTCGTCGGCGGTCTTCTGTTCGGCTTCGGGATGACGCTCGCGTCGGGTTGCGGCAGCCGGACACTGATAAGGATGGGCGCGGGCAACCTGAAGTCGCTGGTCGTCGTCGTGTTCCTCGCGCTCTCCGCATACATGACGTTGCGCGGCGCGCTCGCGCTGGTTCGCGTCAACGGCTTCGACGCGGTGAAATGGAATCTGGGCGTAGCACAGGATCTGCCGACGCTGATCACGAGCGCAGGCCTTGCGGCGCCGCTTGCGAAGTGGCTGGTTCCGGCGCTGGTCGGCATCGGATTGCTTGCGTTCATCTTCAAGGACGCCGAATTCCGCGCGACGCGCGAATACGTGATCGGCGGCATCGTCATCGGCGTCGTGATCGTCGGCGGCTGGTATGTGACCGGGCACATCGGCCACTTGCTGGAAGATCCGAAGACGCTGGAAGAGGCCTTCGTCGCGACGAATTCGAATCGTCCCGAGTCGTACAGCTTCACTTCGCCGGTGGCGTACCTGCTGGAGCTGCTGATCTTCTGGACCGACCAGTCGAAGATCATGACCTTCGGCGTTGCCGGCGTGCTCGGCATGATGGTCGGCGCCACGGCGATGGCTGTCGCGACGAAGACGTTCCGCTGGGAAGGCTTCGCCTCGACCGAAGACCTCGTCAATCACATTGCCGGCGGCCTGTTGATGGGGTTCGGCGGCGTGGTGGCGCTGGGCTGCACGATCGGCCAGGGATTGACCGGCATCTCGACGCTCGCAATCGGTTCGATCCTCACCTTTTTCGCGATGATCGGCGGTTGTGTCGCGGCGGTGAAATACCAGGAGTGGCGGATCGAGCGCATGGCGTGACGCAATGGAGAGCATGCTGAATTCCGGTTCGATCCTGCAAAGCGGAAACAACAAACCGATCTTCTCAGTACCCACTCCCTCTGTGAAGCGTTGCATCTTGCGACTGCCTGCCTCCGCCAGGTTGAGTGACCGATAGCGGATCGCTCGCCGGGAATGTGGCCTCCAGTGCGTGATCCAGCAAGCTTTCGCGGGACTTGTCAATTTCCGAAGAGCTTGCTGGACGCGCGGCGTCAGTCGCGCAGAGAAGTGGCAGATAGAAGACAAACTCACTGCCACAGCCTCGGCCTTCACTGAAGACCTCCACGCGTCCTGCATGCATTTCCACAAGGCGCCGCACCAAGCATAGGCCAATCCCCAGGCCGCGGCCATTGCGGTCGACGGTACGCTCCAACTGGTAAAAGAGATCGAAAATATTGCTCAGGTCCGACGCTTCCAGGCCGGGTCCTGTATCACGCACGCGAATGATGGCTTCCTTGTTGGTCGTGTCCGCAGTGATCCAGATTCGGCCTCCGGCATCGGTGAACTTCGCAGCATTTGCAAGGAGGTTGGAGACAACCTGCGCCAGGCGGACCGAATCTCCGTTTACGAGGATCGGTTTTTTCGGCTGTGTCACGACAAGGTACTGACCTTTCGAATCAATGGCTGCTCGGTTCCATTCCACTGCTTGATTGATTACGGGAACGATTTCAACTGGCTCGATATTCAGACTGAGCTTGCCGCGCGTCACACGCGACAGGTCGAGCAAGTCGTCCAGCAGGCGCGCTATTGCTTTCACTTGGCGGTCGAGAATGTCGCCTATTTGAGAGAGCTTTGGCTCGCCGGAAGCCATTCCTTTCAGCATGTCAACTGCATTGCTGATCGGAGAAAGCGGACCACGGAGTTCGTGCGCGAGTATCCCGAGGAACTCATCTTTGCGCAAATCGGCATCGCGCAGCTGCGCCTCGACTAGTTGCAAGGCACGCTGAGCCCGCTTCATGTCAGTAACGTCACGCCAGCAGGTTACGGCGCCCACGATACAACCGGATGGTGTCCGGATCGGATCGGCGTCTATCAAAACGTCAATTTGCGTACCGTCCGGCCGAACCACCACCAATTCCTCGTTTCGTATCATCTCGCCGTCTCGTGATGCTCGATAAAGAGGAAGTTGGCCGGCTCCAGAACTTGTGCCGACATTACTAAGAAACCATCGACGATTGTCCGCATCCGGCCCCGCGATAATGCCGAGCAAGTCGAGGCGCTTAAGTCCCGTGAGTTCTTCGAGCCTGCGGTTAGTCGCGATGATGGGAAAGTCGGGTGGGCCGTACGCAATAGCGATTCCTTCCGGAAACTGGTCCAGGAGCACCTGCAGCAGCACGCGAGCGTCCTCCAGCTGCATCGCCGCGGGCTGAGATTCATGGCGCGCCGCTGCAGCTAAGCCAGGCTCGGATCCGGCGGGGTGGGAAAGGGCATCAAGCACAGCGTTCAACGTTCGCTCCTCAATTGGTCGTTCCATGCATCCTTCGATACATTTCGCCTTGTTTGATATTGTGGCGTTGCGCTCGAACCTCATTGCCCGTCGGAGCGGCGGTAATGACGTCAGCGCGTCCTACACAATGTGATGCCTCTTCCCTTTGGAGCAAACCGGGAAAGTCGGACAACCGGTGTAGGGAATTCTGGACCCAACGGTTCTGTGGCGGGCTGTTGAGATGACCGAAAGTGATGGTTCCACCATTTGCAAGGCGAACTTTTCGACTCGTTTCATCAAGGATTCCTTACAGATGTTCAGGTTGCTCCAAGCTACAATCCTCTGAGGAGCTTGCAGCGATCGCAAAAGCGCGATGTGGATTCTGCTCACGAGACAACGAACTTTGTTTCGGGTCAATTTGAATCGGCACCCGTGTAACGGGAAGGTACGGACATCAACTCAGGGTTCTCAGGTTCGATCTCGCGCGAGAATCGCACCGTACTTTTTGCGGCGGTATTCGCGGTTACGCTCGGCCTCGTCGTTGCGGACTTCACCACGTGGATCGAGCTTGACGTGGCCGCCATCTTCGGTCTGCCGCTGGTACTGGCCGGTGCTACACGCAGTCGAGTGCTGCTGTGGATACTGACAGCGCTGCTTGTTACGACGACGTTCGTTGTGTACGCACTGCAAATCCCGCCGGGCGCGTTCTCGCCCAAGGAGATATTCTTTGTCAACCGGCTGCTCAACGCGATTTCACTACTGCTGTTGGCGGGATTGCTGCACATCTGGATGCGGTCTGCGGAGACCGGCGAAGCACAGGCACAAGTCATCAGGGAGCACGACGAGAAATTGCAAGCTGCAAAGGTTTCGCGCCGAATAGTCGAAGTACAGGAGGCGGAGCGGCGGGACCTGGCCGATCATTTGCACGACCTGGTGGGCCAAAAGCTGACTGCGCTTAGCATCAATTTGAATATCATCAAAGGTCAACTGCTGCCGAGCCAGGCTATGCCGATCGGCGTCCGGTTGGACGATTCGCTGAAGGTGGTCGAAGAGACAGCCGAGAGTATTCGAGACGTCATGGCGGAGTTGAGGCCGGCCGTGCTGGATGACTTCGGGCTCGCGCCGGTGTTACGGTGGTACGCAGAACAGTTTACCAAGCGTACCGGAGTGGCAACCTCCGTCGTCGAGCAGGGGCAAGGTCGTCGATTATCGCCAACGGCGGAGTACGCACTCTTTCGCATGGCGCAGAATGCGCTCGTCAATGTGGCCAAACACGCACGCGCCGACAAAGCGGTAGTGACCCTTCGAATGACTCCGCAGTCGACCTGCCTGACCGTGGCCGACAACGGCACCGGGTTTGATCCAATGGCAGTTCAACAACCGGCACGAGACCACGGTTGGGGCTTGATGATTATGCGTGAGCGCGCGGCGAGTATCGGCGCGCAATTAACTATCGAATCAGCGCCCAGGCATGGAACCAAGGTTATCATGACATTAAACAGGTCTACACATGATTAGAGTTCTGCTGGCGGATGATCACACCGTTGTGCGTGACGGCCTGCGTGCTCTGCTCGACGCGCAGCCTGGAATCAACGTGGTCGGCGACGTCGCGAATGGACGTGAGGCTCTGCGCGAGGCGAAAAAACTGCACCCGGACGTGGTGATAATGGATATTGCGATGCCAGACTTGAACGGAATAGAGGCGACGCTGCAGATCCAGGATGCTTGTCCCGCAACGCAAATCCTGATTCTTTCGATGCATTCGACTACGGAACACATCTTCCGTGCCCTTCAGGCAGGCGCGCGCGGATACCTGCTGAAGGATTCGGCCGGTGCCGAGGTGGTCGAGGCGGTTCGTGCAGTGCATGCGGGGCGGCGCTACCTCAGTCACAAAATTGCCGCCACCGCGATAGACGACTATATCGCCGAGCGCCATCGGACAAGCCCATTGGACAGCCTGAGCCTGCGCGAGCGGCAAATCCTGCAGCTGATCGTGGAGGGGAAAACGAGCGCCGAGGTCGGGACGATGCTGTTTCTCTCGCCGAAGACAATCGATACCTATCGCAGTCGAATGATGCACAAACTGGGCATTGGAGATCTTCCCAACCTGGTCAAATTTGCGATCCAGCACGGGATCACGCAACTCGACTGAGCGTACCTCCTCGCCGGTGAGGACGACGACATCACGACCAGGGAGCCGGTCTTCAACGCGGCAAAGCTGGTTGGGACCCCAGCAAGCCGGATTACCAGCAAGCCTCGAAGTCCGCTGCACAGCGACCGGTTCCTGCACGTTGCCCCAGGTCAGTCGATCGTGATCATGTTCGATGCAGACCCGATCTTCGAGTGTTTGTTCACGCGCGGGCGACGCGTTGGCCGACCGTAATGCCGTGTCAAAGATTCCCTACACGTTTGGTCAAGCATTTGCGCTGGCGGGCGCCCTGAAGACTGAGTAAGGTTGGACGTCGGTTGGAACTGCCTTCGCGCGAAACGGCAACCGCGTTCGCGAAAGCCCAATGTCAGGTTTTATAGCGGGCTGAAGACGTTCCAACGTAAGCTCACGAGGAGATAGTAATGAAGATTGCAGCGGCAGCACTGTGCAGCGCATTGGCGCTGTGCGTATCAGGCGCCTCGGCCCAAACGGCCGGTCCGACAGATCCGCAAATTGCGGCCATCGTCGTTACGGCCAATCAGGTGGATATCGACGCGGGTAAGCTTGCGGCGGCGAACGCGCATGACAAGGAAGTGAAAGCATTCGCCCAACAGATGATCACAGACCATACAGGCGTCAACAAGCAGGCGACTGCGCTGGTAACGAAGCTCAAGATGAAGCCGGAGGAAAATGACACGAGCAAGAGCCTCAAGCAAGGCGGGGACGACAATCTCGCCAAGCTGAAGAATGTAAAGGGGGTGGAGTTCGATCGTGCCTACGTCGATCACGAGGTGACTTACCACCAGAGCGTCATCGATGCGCTGGACAAGACGCTGATACCGAATGCGAAAAACGAAGAGCTGAAAGCGCTGCTGATAAAGGTGCGGCCGGCATTCGTTGCGCATCTCGAGCATGCGAAGAGCATTCAAGCGAAGATCGGCAAATAAGAAATGCCCGGGCCGTACGCTCCGAACGTTTCCCGCTTGCGCCGCTTGGCCAGCGGGATCGGAACAGCGTTCTTCATGACAGCGGTCGTGGGGTTCACCACGCCCGCCCTCGCTTCGAAGACCCACACGATCGCCATGGACGGCACCCGCTTCATCCCGGAGACGCTCACTATCAAGCGAGGTGACCGGGTGGTGTGGGTGAACAAGGATCCGTTCCCGCATACGGCGACTGCCGCCGGAACATTCGATTCCAAGAGCATCGTGGCGGGCCACTCATGGTCCTACGTGGCGCGCAAATCGGGCGAATTTGCCTACGTCTGCACGCTGCACCCGGGGATGAAAGGCACGCTGCTCGTGCAATGAGGAAGACGCACCGAGACCAGCGTCGCTCGCGAGGTTGCAGCTGTCAAGAGTTCTAATCCAGACGAGGGCAGGACAATGCTACATGACGTCAAAGAGCTGGAAGGCTGTGCAGTAGGTGCCACTGACGGTGAACTCGGTGCAGTCAAGGACGTCTACTTCGACGACCTGCACTGGATCATCCGGTATCTGGTAGTCGAGACCGGTGGGTGGTTGAGCGGCCGCAAGGTGTTGATCTCTCCGAGGGCCGTACGCTGCGTCGCTTGGGACAGTCACGTCATGGATGTCGAGCTCACTCGGCAACAAGTCATAGACAGCCCAAGCCTCGATGCCGACAACCCGGTATCGAGGCAGCATGAGACGGATTATCATGACTACTACGGTTATCCCTATTACTGGAAAGGCATCTACTTGTGGGGTCCGCTCATGTATCCAATATCTTCGAGTGAGGCATCCGCCTACCCCGCTCCTGGTGCAGGTGCTCCGCGCCGCGGCGACAGTGCGGAAAAATGGGAACGACCCGTCGAGGGCAAGCGACATTCGGCCGACTCACATCTACGTAGCAGCAATGATGTCATCGGCCACGACGCGATTGCCAGCGACGGCCCGATCGGCAGTGTGCACAACTTTGTTTTCGATGATGAGAGCTGGGCAATTCGGCATCTCGTCGTGAGAACTGGCAACTGGTTTCCGGGTAAGCGCGTCTTGCTCTGGCCGCAGCACATTCAGCGCATCACCTGGCCCGAGCGTGAGGTGTACTTGGACATAACGCGTCAAGAGGTCAAGGCGAGTCCTGAGTACACCCATCAGATCATGGCTACCCATTACGTACGCGAGTAGGTGTCGCATCCAGTGCTCCACACCTGTCACGACCGATCGCCGGCGCCCTCCCTGGATTCACCGCCAAATAAAGATGGTCCCGCATGAGCGCGAACACACTTTCCGGACCCGATCTTGTCCAGGGAGTCTCGCTGTCGCAACTGGGCGATAACGGCATGCTGCTCGGACATGCATATGGCGAACCCGTGATTCTTGTGCGGCATGACGATCAGTTGTTCGCGGTCGGCGCGCTCACTGGGAACAAACCCGCCATCCGATCGCGCGAGCAGGTCGTGCCCGCATGTGGCCGCCGCTGAAAAATAATCAAGCAAATCCGATGAGCGCAGTTTCGACGCACAGTCCGTGTGCGGCGATCAACCCTCCGCCGGCGCCGTCTCCGACCAGACTCGAGAAAATACTGAGGGTGCTGTCGGTGGTCACCATGGTGTTGACCATCCCCCAGGTACTGACCATCTGGGTGAGCCATAACGCGAGTGGCGTTTCCCTGACCTCCTGGAGTGCGTACCTGGCTTCGGCCTGTCTCTGGTTCGTCTACGGGTTTCAAAAGCACGACAAGACGATCTATGTCGCATGCATCGGATGGGTCATCCTGGATGCTGCGATCGTGGTCGGCGTCGTTTTGTATTCGTGAGCATGAATCCGGTGCCCGGTGTGGCGGCACTCGGGCTGTTGGAGGATGCCGGGACGACCCCCTGAATGGTATTGGCTCCTGCCATAATCAGCCGTAGACGCGTTCTTACCGGGATCCGTCCAACCGGTCCGTTGCACCTCGGGCACTACGCAGGCGCGCTCGCCAACTGGGTCAGGCTGCAGCACGAATACGATTGCTCCTTTCTCATCGCTGACTATCAGGTCTCGGACTTCGCGGACGATCTCCCGCGAGTGCGCAATGCCGTCTGGGAAGTGGTTCTCGATTGGCTGGCAGTCGGCCTCGATCCCGGAGTCGCCAATTTTGTCGTCGAAAGCAGTTACTGCCAAGATGAGCAAGTCACGCGGCAACACGATCGATCTCAGGGACGGCGCCGAAGTCGTGGCGAGAAAGGTGCGCAGCATGTATGCCGGCCCTCCGCGGGCCGCGGGGGAACCTGGCATGGTTGCGGAAAACCCTGTATTTTCGTACCTGGATGCGTTCGATCATGACGCGGCGCATGTCACCGATCTGAAGGAGCGATACGAGCGCACCGGCGTGAGCAACAACGAACTGAAGGATCGGCTGACTATGGTCCTCAATCAACTGCTCGAACCCATGCGCGAACGACGAGCCAGATACCAGTCAGATCCGTCGCTGGTGCGCAAGGCGCTCCAGCAGGGCACGCAGCGCGGCCGCCGGATCGCGCAGGAAACGATGGAGATGGTGCGCGATGCTCTCGACCTCAACTACTTCACAAAGCGCTGAACGCCAAGGTCTTCCTCCGATGCCGCAATCACGAAAGTCGAGGCCGGTATTTCTCAATCCGGCAAGAATCCAGTTGCCGGTGGGTGCATTGACCTCCATTACCCATCGAATCTCCGGGGTGCTGCTGGCGTTCGGCATTCCGTTTTTGATTTACTTGATGGACATGTCGCTCGAAGGGCCATCTGGTTATGGCCGGGTGGCAGCCATGTTGGACGTCCTCTGGGTCAAAGGCGCAGTGATCGTATTGACGTGGGCGCTGGCGCATCACGTGTTGGCGGGAATCCGCCATCTACTGAGCGATGTCGACGTCGGTTCGCAGTTGCCTGCCGCGCGCCGCAGTGCCTGGATCGCGAACATCGGCGGCGTCTGCGTGGCGCTGCTCGCGGCCACTGTATTGCTGTGAGAAAGTCGGACACTGGCTTGCCCGCGTGGCTGGTGCAGCGAGTAAGCGCAGTTTACATGTTGCTCTTCGTCGTTTACTGCCTGGTTCATTTCCTTGCAGATCCGCCGCATTCCTATCCTGCATGGCACGCCTGGATCACGGCCTCGGGTATACGCATGGCCACTACCTTGTTTTTTGCCGCCTTGCTGGCGCACGCCTGGATAGGTCTTCACGACGTGTTGATGGACTACGTTCATCGAACCGCCATTCGTGTCGGCGTGCTCGCGTTGACAGGATTTGGCCTCACGGCGATCGGATTCTGGGTTGTGCGAATCCTGTGGCTGCGGCAAGGATAGGCGCCCTTCCGGATCAATGGCAAGCGCCCGGAGACAACCATGCGATTCTCGATTTTTCGTTACAACCCAGAGCGGGATGAAACGCCCTACATGCAAGGTTTCGAGATTGCGCT
>Ga0105237_10009972_pt1 | contig 10135 bp, 9 predicted proteins | sample KBSC24metaG_FD_81520 | JGI IMG/M metagenome (GOLD analysis project Ga0105237, IMG submission 81520) | Corn rhizosphere microbial communities from Kellogg Biological Station, Michigan, USA - KBS C2-4 metaG | ecosystem: Host-associated > Plants > Roots > Rhizosphere > Soil | place: Michigan, USA... | reverse complement strand
TTCTAAGCAAGTGGCTTTCGTTGCGTTGGGAAAAGCAATTAAGCGAATAAACTAAACCTAATAGCAATAAAATATGACGACTCATGACGAGGATTTCCCTAAGTGGAATATTATCTTTCTAATTTATGCAGAATTAGTTGATGGTGCAAGCGAAGCGTCTGATAGCGATGATGGTGGGCCAATAAATCCCAAACAACTAGAAAAGGTTTTGAAACAACTTAATATTTATGAAAACCAAAACATTTTCACGATAAAGAACGAAGTGAATATGGTAGACCAGATAGCGGCACAAGATCATACTTATGTTTCGCAATTATCGTATAACCCAAAAAGCAAACAAAATGAATTGAAGCGAATCAAAACATTAAAGATTAAGAACTTTGATCAGAAATATAAAAGTATTCAAAAGGTTTTTTCATGGATCAACAAGAGAGCACGAGCAAATAAATTTATTTTAATAACATGGGACCACGGTTCAGCCTTTGGCATCTTTAAAAAGTCTGTAGCAGATGCACAAAAACATCACATTGAAAAATTACTAGATAGTAAGTTTGATGTATTGAATGAGCAGAAAATAGACGATACTAAATCATTCTATCACATACGCAATAAGCAAATAGGACGGCGCATTGATTTTTTCGGCGGCAAATCACATAAAAAAAGAGATACACCAAAAGACGCAGATACCAGTATAGAGATATTGTCAAATGATCATCTTGCAAAAGCCATCACTCGCGGGTTTCCTAATGGCTCTGTTGATGCATTACTCATGTTAAATTGTGATATGCTGAATCTTCATACCTGTTACAGTTTATGCAACTGTGTAGATGTATTAATCGCTCCGTCCGGAGCAATAGCGTGGCCTGGTTATGACTTTACGTCTGTTGTCAACCTAATCGGAAAAAATCAAGGGTTAAAAATAGACGGAAAAATGATAGGAGCTAAGATCATAGATACTTTGCATCCATATTATCAAAGCCTTGGTTTTGAAGAGGATCTTAGCCGATACGCTATTTTTGCCGTCACGCTTAAAGACTTTAAGAAAAAGATACTTCCATTTCTAAAATTTTTCACCATCGAAATTAAGAAATTCATATTAAATGGTGATTCTAAAGTATTGGTACGCGATTACCGGACTGAGTGCTACGTAGTAGGAGAAAAATGGGGATATTATCTTATTGATCTTTGCAACCTTTTGCGAAACATGTCAACGTCCAAAATAGATTTTGCTATTAACTCCTTTGATTATTTAGATGCGGCATTTCGCTCAATGATAATAGAAAGTTCAATCGGAAAAAAGATATACCCGGGCAATGGTTCTTCTTACGAGGATAGACTTAACATCCCCCCCACTGGGACGGGTATATATTTTTTTCCGAATATTATTAATATAAACGATGATGTGGTTAGGGAATTTATTTTACCCGATGCTCCATTTTCGACAAAATTATTAAAAGTAGTTCCCTGGATTGATTTTATTAATCTACTTTATTCTTAGTCTTTTCTTCAATACCAATAAGTGCTTCACTATCCCTTTTTATTGGATCCATAAGCGGTATCGATGCCGTCAACACCGGCATGCCTCCTTCAAAATTTACAGTAATCTTATGTTGTGGAACATTCTTTGAGTTTGGGTCAAATAAATCCTTGTCTTTGGGAAAGCCTAACTCATTGAAATTAACCTGATATTCTTTGTTGTCAGGCGGATCGTTAGGGCTTTTGCTATTCTTAAGAAAATTTGGATCTAAGTCATAAGATATTTGAAATTGAGCAGTTGTAAAACCGCCAGTGCCATTTGGGGTAGTTACTATTTTAGCAGTTACTTTTCCACCGGGCAATTTTTGTAAATTTATTCCGTAATTTAATGCTAAATCTGTTGATGTGAGTCTGTCTGCCATAATTTTAAATTTTAAGAGTTATTAATAAGAGTTTACATGTTTTTTTCCTCAAAATACCACCAATTCCTGCCGTATCGCCTCCAGCGCCATCCCGACCCTGCTCTTCACATTCAGCTTTAAAAAAAGCGCCTCACGGTAGCCATCGATGGTTTTTTCGGAGAGGAACATTTTTGCTGCAATTTCCTTGTAGGTAAAGTCGCTGCAGGCTAGTTGTAAAAAAGTTTTCTCCCTGTCAGTGAGCTTTATCTCGTCATTTTCGCCGCGCCTCAGCAGCCGACGGTAATGCAGGCTAAGCGTATCGCTGTTATAATACCCGGTGTTATGTACTTCCAACAGCGCTTTTTCAAGATCTCTCGGATGCACATCCTTTAACAAATAAGCCGAACATCCCGCCCTGAGCATGCTCAGAATGGAGTGGTCGTCTTCTTTCATCGACAAGGCAACCATCCTGATACCCGGGTGTGCAATCGATATTTTCGCAACTGCCGTCGGCCCGTCCATAACCGGCATTCTTACATCTGTTAAGATAATGTCGGGCATAGTGCTGAGTGAGGCAAGGCATTTCAATAGCTCTTCGCCATTCAGCGCTTCGCACACCACTTCAAAATCATTAAACGAGCTTATCAAATTAGATAAAGACCGCAGGAACAATTGCTGATCATCGGCTATACCAATTTTTATTTTCATTGAAGTGCTGGGGATATTATCGGATAACGGCAAAGGAATTTATCAAATCGATATACGCTACCGATTGCCTTCTAATATCTGTATAAATATCCGCAATTCAAAAAACAACGCAAGCTTATTTACGACCGTCAAGCTGTTGCAAATTAAAGTATTGGTATTGGGGTGGGGCACCGGAAATTTCCGGTATTTTCTTGGGGGTTATTCCTCTTTAAAGGATTGCTTACCGGTATCTAGTTTTGTACCGATGAATTAACTTATACTTTCTATCATGTTAACATTTAAACAATTTTTTATGAAAACGCTCACAATTTCATGTTTGCTTATCCTGGGCGCTTGTTATCAAAGCATGGGTCAATCACCTACGCCGGCAAAGGTAGCCATCGCAGCATCGTATGTTTCAATCACTTATACTGATGTTTATCCTTATCAGTCAGGTAAAACAGATAAAACCGCCAAAATAGATTCCAGCGTACATTTCAAAATGAACAAAGGAACCAAATTTAGTATAGTATCAACAAAAAATTCCGGGGGAACAACGCAAGGTTACGTGATTACCCCTTGGAAATACAATGACGGCAGGGACAGCGCTATCAAAGCGAGTTTTTATAAAAGTGTGGTAGAGGCAAAGAAACAAGTACTAGCGAATCAAAAAAAACTATTGGATAATATCTCTAAAAAACAAGATTCGCTTAAGGCGGTTAAAGCCCAGCTTAAAAATGACAGTTTAAAGCTGGAATCGTCTAAAGAAACGCTGTTGCAGACACAGCAAGCAACGGTTAAAAGCGCAAGCCAATTACTTGATAAAGTAATTAATATAGACGTAAAAAAAGCAATTGCACCCGTTCGCCGGAAAGATACTACAGTAAAACAGCAGGTGAAACAATTTACTTCGGCACAGGCGCAGATTAAAGCCAAACTAAACGCAGGTGTTGAACCAGATTCTACCTTGGAAAGGCAATTGATACACTCCGCTACAGCATTACCATTGAATAAGAATGTCAGCTTAAAAAGATATGCGGACGAGTTAACTTCTCAGAAAATCAGGCTGAATTATGCTCAAAAGAGCGTTATTGAAGCAAAAAAGAACTATGATGATAACAAAAGTGGATATAAAACAGGGCTTCAGGAATTGTTAATCTTAACGAGCAAGGTGCGTCATTCTGGTCAATATGAGAGTAACAAGACAGATCCTTTTGCTTATAGGATTACTAAGGAGCAAATTAACGACAGAACCGACACCATTAAAGACTTTTCAAGTTCGGCCGCGCTATATGATGATCTGGCCTACATCAATTCATGGGCGAACGGATGGCAATTCTTTATTTCGGCAGAGGATTTTTCCAATAATTGTCTATTCACTTATCCCCACAGTAACAAATTTACCTGGGGCTTTTTAACCCTGCCTGTAAAGATGAGATTTGACAACAATAAGGGTGGTCGTTTCGATTTCGAGCAAAATTTAAATTTCGGGCTAACCTTCGGCGATAAACACCAGCTTGTTAGCACAAGCGATATTTCATTAAATTATCTGGTAGGCCTATCTGTTGTAAACGTGCCGTTAAACGATGCCACTACAACTACCCCGGCCACGTCAACTACGGCGATATCTACATCCATCGGTTGTATGTTCCAATATGATAAATTTCAGATTGGAGCGTTTGTTGGCGAGGACTTTGCCGGATCGCACGCAAATCAGTTTAATTACCAGGGGAAACTGTGGCTGGGTTTTGCGATTGGTGTGAGCTTGTTCGGAGAGGGAAAGACCACTGCTACAGCACAAAAGCAAAAGTCAAATTAAATAAAATCCTATATTTCAATAACGCGCCTAAATAACCCGTATTCACCATGTCACTCTATGTCATCCTCATTATTATGTTGTTTTCCGGCGTCATCGGCGGCTGGATAAACAGTATGTTGTCAGCGAATATCGACCCTGCGACCAAGCAGCAGATACAAAGCACCGGGCATTGTATCCTTATCGGGATTGGCGCAACCATTTTGGTTCCCCTGTTTCTGCAGATAGCCCAAAGTAACCTGCTCGATAATATTCATGCAAGCTTTGAGCTGCAGGATACCTCCGCTCATGTTACTGTGAAGATTGCAGTTGATAAAAAAAAGAAAGCAGACACAGACACGATCATTGTTAAAATAGATCCTTCTAAAATTAAAAACGGCAACGATACACCTGGAAAACCGAACGGAGGGCCAAACGTCGGTGGTGGCGAAAAAAAAGTCTCTAATAACAAGCCGCCTAAAGGGCCTGCGCCTGATAAACCTGATGATAAAGCGAAAGTGGCCGGAAAAGATGATGGCCTTAGAGCATATCTTATTTTTATGGCGTATTGTTTCCTGGCTGCGGCTGCTGGCCCCAGGTTTATTAATAATCTTATCGATAACGTTATAAAGGAAAAACAGATAGATAATTTGAAGCAGCAGAAGGCTGCGGTGACTGCAGAGAAAGACAAGGCAGAAGCCGAAAAAGATGCTGCCGTTGAACAAAAGCAGGCGATAGAGAAGAAACAAGAACTGCAGACCATTGAAAACCGTGTACGTGCCGGCAAAGAAGAACAACAAGCGCTGAAAACGGCGTCGTTTGCGCCTTTGATGCGTGAAACCCTGGCTGCCGGGGCAGTAAACCCTGAGATTGGGCCGATAACCGTTAGTGACGATCCGCAAAAAGGTCGCTTTGGCGGTAAGAGTGAAGCAAATGGCCGGGCATTAAAGGCGAGGGTCGAAAAATCTTTGATCCCGGAGTTTTACAATTTAAGCATTTGGGTAGAAAGCACTGATGATACCAGGCCTCTGGATAGTGATGTTGTATTTTATCTGCACGATTCCTTCAGGCCAGCAGTGTTCACAATCAAGCCTGAAGACTTTGAGAATGGTAAAGCGATTGATGATGATTTGTTATCGTATGGAGCGTTTACTGTAGGCGCGGTCACCGATGACGGTAATACCTTGCTGGAACTTGATCTTGCTGAAGATTCCGGCTTTCCTGAGAAATTCCGGCAAAGGTAATTGGCAATTGATTATTATTTTATTATCAGAGGGCGCTTTACGAGCAGCCCTTTTTTATTATGTTCCGCTGGTTGAATCTTGTCGGGTAACGAGACTGTTACATTTTTCCGCCGCAAGCTTTATTCCCGAATCCCTAAATTTGAGTAAAACCATCAACCAATGAGCGAAATCAGGAAAGAAGCCATCAAGCAGGAAGTGTTTGACCTTTATGACGACTATGCGCACAGTCGTGTAAACCGCCGCCAGTTTGTGGAGAAGCTATCATTATTTGCTGTTGGCGGCTTAACAGTGCCCGCGCTCATGAGTTTCCTGATGCCCGATTATAAGAGCAATATTGAGGTTAAGGCAGACGACCCTCAATTAAAATCTGAATATATTTATTACGACTCTCCGAAAGGTGGCGGTAAAATAAAAGCGCTGCTCTCTAAACCTGCGGACGCCAAAGGAAGGCTTGGCGGTATAGTGGTGGTGCATGAGAACCGTGGGTTGAATCCTTACATAGAAGATGTAGCCAGGAGGGCCGCTCTTGCCGGATTTATAACAATTGCGCCGGATGCCTTGACGCCATTGGGTGGATATCCCGGCAATGATGATGCGGGCCGCGATATGCAGGCCAAACGGGACAAAGGCGAAATGGAACAGGATTTTATCGATGCGTTTAATTACCTGAAAAACAATAAGGACTGCAATGGCAAAATTGGCGTTGTTGGCTTTTGCTATGGCGGCGGCATTGCCAATATGATGGCAGTTCGTGTTCCTGACCTTGCTGCAGCCGTTCCGTTTTATGGCGCGCAGCCGGCTGTCGATGACGTGCCGAAAATTAAGGCACCCCTGTTGCTGCACTATGCCGCGCTCGACACCCGAATTACCGGCGGATGGCCTGCATACGAAGTCGCACTAAAGGCTAGCAACAAGCAGTACCAGGCATTTATTTATGAAAATGCGAACCATGGCTTCCACAACAACACTACGCCCCGTTACGATAAAACAGCTGCAGACCTGGCGTGGAAACGTACGATAGATTTTTTTAGCGAACGTCTGAAATAGGGACAATTGTTATTTTTAGATGTCCTAACAAACCAAACTGGGATTTGGATAATTGTCACTTTGGTCCTCGGCGACATTGTCGATGCATTGAAAATCCTTTTCTACCAGCAGGTAAAGCGGGCCCTTTTGGTCAAAGCCCACACGGTCTGTAGCTATCCATTCATCCGCCCAGATGGACGGCATAAAAATGATGATTTTGTTATTTGTGAATTCGGCCCATAAAGCCGGAGCGCTACCTTTCTGCAAAGCATAGGTTAATTGCGATGCGCCAAAATCTACTATCTCTTCTATATAGCCGTCCCGGCCAAACCTGGCTATATCCGGCATGGATAACCTGTATCTTACCGAATTCCCTTTAATGCGCACTTTCATAAGCTTCCATATTTGCAATGTCTCTCAACTCAACTACGTTTCCAATAATAATAATGGCGGGATAGGTTAGACCATTATCAGCAGCCATTGCCGGCAAATCTTTAACCAGCCCCGATGCCGATTTTTGATGTTTAAGCGATGCATGCTGTATAATAGCTGCCGGCGTAGCCCCTCTGCCTTCGCGTACGTAAGTGTCAGCAATAGAAGCCAGTTGTTTCATGCCCATATAAACCACCACCGTTGCATTACTTTGCATAGCTAACCGCAAATCTGCTGACAGGGTGCCATCTTTTTTGGTTCCGGTCACCATCCAGATGCCTTCGCTCACAGAGCGATGCGTAAGCGGTATATCTTCCAGCCCGCAAGCCTGCATACTGGTAATGCCCGGAATAAAGTGGGTCTTAATGCCTAACTGCCGCGCAAACATAATCTCTTCAAACCCCCTGCCGAAAATAAACGGGTCGCCTCCCTTTAGCCTTACAACCTTGCCTTTAGTAAAGCAAAAATGTTTTATCATAGCAAGAATTTCTTCCTGCGGTGTGTATTTGCCATAAGGTTGTTTACCCACGTATATTTTATCGGCACTAGCGGGTGCAATGTCGAGCAATTCTTTATTCGCCAGGTTATCGTACAACACAACGTCTGCCTGAGCTAACACCTTATATCCTTTAATAGTGAGCAAATCCGGGTCGCCCGGGCCTGCACCCAGCACAAATAACTCGGGAATTGTTTCTTTTTTATCCATTTTATCACACTAAATTCATGATGATTTTGACATATATTCTAAATTTTGTTGAAAAATTTAATTTTCATCCAAAATTATTTAATAAATATGATTTATATCATGAAATTATCGAAAAAATAGAACTGTATTTTGGCTAATTATTGTAATAATCATAAAAATTGCAAATTGTGTCTAAATATTTAGATTGATTTATTGATTTAAGTTAAAAATTGTCGAATATTGTTACAGTAAAATGCAATCAGGTCGCAAATTTGGCTGCATTTACCAACAAATTGCTTTAACAATTAAAAAAAACAGTATGTCGAAACCGACCATTATAGTAGTTGGCAACGGTATGGTTGGCTACAAATTTTGCGAGAAACTTGTAGCCAGGTCGGCTGATTACGAAATCATTGTATTTGGCGAAGAACCCCGGCGCGCGTATGACAGGGTTCACCTGAGCGAATATTTTGCCGGTAAATCGGCAGAAGACCTTTCGCTTTCAATCGCATCGTGGTATGCTGATAATAAAGTCACGCTTTATCTTGATGATCCGGTACAGGAAATCAACAGGACTGCAAAAACCATTCATTCCTTAAAAGGAGTAAACCTAAAATATGACTACCTGGTACTGGCCACCGGTTCATCGGCTTTTGTACCTGACTTGCCCGGCGTTGAAAAGGAGGGTGTGTTTGTGTACCGCACCCTGGAAGACTTAGACTTGATAAGGGCCTACGCAGTTAATGCAAAGAGGGGCGCCGTGATGGGCGGCGGCCTTCTTGGCCTGGAGGCGGCTAAAGCGCTGATGGACCTCGGTATTAATGAAACGCATGTAATTGAGTTTGCCCCGCGATTGATGCCCCGGCAAATTGATTCTGCCGGCAGCGCCATGCTGCAATCTAAGCTCAGGCAATTGGGGTTAAATATTCATCTGAATAAAACCACGGCTTATATAGCGGGCGAGCATAAAATAAATGCCTTAAAATTTAACGACGATACCACCCTGCCGGTTGATATGCTGGTTATAAGCGCCGGCATCCGCCCGCGCGATGAGCTGGCCAGGCTGGCCGGTTTGCACACAGGTACGCGCGGCGGCATTATTGTGAACGAGAAGATGCAAACCAGCGATGAATCTATTTTCGCTATCGGCGAGTGCGCTTTGTGTGACAATATGATTTATGGCCTGGTTGCGCCCGGTTATGAAATGGCCGATGTTGTTGTATCGCAATTAACAGGTGCAGAAAAATCATTCCGTGGCTTTGATATGAGCACTAAGCTTAAGCTGATAGGTGTTGATGTAGCCAGCTTTGGCGATGCATTTGTAACCGAACCAGATTGCCGGACGATTATTTTTGAGGATACCCATAAAGGCGTTTACAAGCGCATTAATATCAGCAACGATGGTAAATACCTGTTGGGTGGAATCCTGATAGGCGAAGCCGAAGCGTATAACATGCTGCTGCAGACCGTCAATAATAAATTAGTGCTGCCGCCCAACCCGGGCGACCTGGTACTTGGTCCGCGGGGTGAAGGCGGAAGCGAGGGGGCGGGTGTATTGAGCCTTCCGGATGATGCGTTGATCTGCTCGTGTGAAGCGGTAACTAAGCTGGCTATCTGCAGTGTGGTTGAGGAAGGTTGCGATACCATCGATGGTATAAAAAAATGCACTAAGGCAGGTACTGGCTGCGGAGGCTGTATTCCGCTGGTAAAGGATTTGATTTCGGGAACCATGAAGGCCAATGGCCGGTACATTAAAAATGTAGTATGCGAGCATTTTGATTACTCCAGGCAAGAGCTTTACGACCTGGTTAAAATAAACAAGCTAAAAAGCTACGACCTGGTGCTTGACCATTTTGGCAAGGGTGATGGCTGCGAGGTTTGCAAGCCTGCGGTAGCCAGTATACTCTCGAGCTTGTGGAATGACGTGATCGTAAAACAAGATACCATACAGGATAGCAACGATCGTTTCCTGGCTAACATACAGAAAGGCGGTACCTATTCCGTAGTTCCGCGTGTGCCGGGCGGAGAAATTACAGCGGATAAATTAATTGTATTGGGCCAGGTTGCTAAAAAGTACGGCCTTTACACCAAGATAACCGGCGGGCAGCGCATCGACCTGTTCGGCGCGCACTTAAATGACCTGCCGCTGATATGGGAAGAACTAATAGACGCGGGGTTTGAAAGCGGCCATGCGTATGGCAAAGCGCTACGTACTGTAAAAAGCTGTGTGGGTAGCACCTGGTGCCGGTTTGGTTTACACGACAGCGTTTCATTTGCTATTGAAATTGAGGATAGGTATAAAGGCATACGCGCCCCGCATAAAATAAAAGGCGGCGTGAGCGGATGTATCCGCGAATGCGCCGAGGCGCAATCGAAAGATTTTGGTGTT
>Ga0105237_10009969_pt1 | contig 10137 bp, 9 predicted proteins | sample KBSC24metaG_FD_81520 | JGI IMG/M metagenome (GOLD analysis project Ga0105237, IMG submission 81520) | Corn rhizosphere microbial communities from Kellogg Biological Station, Michigan, USA - KBS C2-4 metaG | ecosystem: Host-associated > Plants > Roots > Rhizosphere > Soil | place: Michigan, USA... | reverse complement strand
CTATGGCACCCCGCGCATGTCTTGTTCGTGGTGTGCATCGCCAGCCGTTCCCGATTGCTGACCGGTCGCGCCTCCGTCACCGGAGGCAGATTGGTATTCACGCCGGGCGGCGGATCGGCAACATGCTGGCACAGAAACTGCTCCCGCACGAACAAGCCGCGAGCCGTCGGCGAAGTGTCGTCCGGCTTGGCCGTCATCGCCAGAAACATCGCCTGACCCAACAGGCCGGCGCGTTCCGAATTTGCCGGGAACGGCACGCGCGCGAAGTCCGTCGCCGGAGCGTCCACTTTATAGATCCGCGCCAGGTCGGCATTCACGTACCCGTATGGCGCCGTGAAAATCTGCGTGAAGTCTTCGCCGTTCCAAACCAAATCCGCGACGAATCGCCTCGCCTCTTCGGTAGTCGCTTGTGCCGCACTTGCGTTGAAACCGGGGAACGTGCGCTGCTCCTTCGTCGCCGTCAGCGCGCGATCGAAACGCAACCACTGCGAAACGAATTCTTCAAGCGCTTCTTTTGCCTTGGGATCCTGGAGCATCCGCCGCGCGACCTTCTCGACTCCCTGGGGGTGATCCAACTCGCCTCGTCCCGCGGCAGCCAGCAACACATCGTCCGGCATGCTGTCCCATAGCGCATAGGAAAGCCGGCTCGCCTCCGCATACGGACGCCATTTCGGATTGTCGGTGTCTTCCAGCCGGAAGAGGAAATTCGGTGACTGCAGCATCACTTCGACCACCAACTGCGCGCCCGTCGCGAAGTCTTTGCCCTGCTGAAAGACGCCCTCGTAGCGCCGTACTTCGGCGGGATCTAGAGGCCGGCGAAATGCCTTCTGGCCGAAACTCCGGACAAATTCCGCGCGACACGCCGCCGAGGGTTGGCACGCAATCATTGTGGCTGGGACGCCGTTGCGAAATGCGCGTTTGGCTAGCTTCTCGGCCGCATTGCTATACGCATCTTCGAGCAGCGGCGACAAACTCTGCGACGCAAATTGATTCTTGAATCCGTTGACAAAATCTTCCGGCGGAAACTGATTCGCGGGCGAGCCGTTATTCCCCAGCAGATCGCGAACCGTGTGGTTGTACTGGCTGTTCGTCAACCGTCGCAGAGTCACCGATGGACGAGCCCCGCCACTATCGTCGCGATACCGCAGCGCCGCCGCCAGGTCGTCGCCTTTCAACGAAGCCAACTGATCGATCCAGCTCCGCAGCGCCGTTTCCTGTGGGCTCCCCGGCACAATGCGCTGTCCGCCCGCATGCGGGATTCGTGCTGTAGGTTTCCGGAAAAGCAGTGAATTCGCGGGATCCTTCGCATCCACCAGTACGACCAGCGAATTACCGAAAGCCGCCACCTGCGGTGTGCCCGCGCCGGTCTCCGGGAAATGCAGCCGTGTCGCCGACGCGACCCCGTCGGCATTATGACAATTCCGGCATCCCGCCTCTTCCAAAACGGGATACACCGACTTCGTGAATGACACCGGCTCCGCGCCGATCATCACGCAAGCAAGCGCCCCCCATAGGCAGATCAGAATCTTAGACACACAGTCCCGCAACCATTATATTGTGGAAAGCCGGCCGCTTCGTCAGCACGCCTTAGTGGAACAGGCGCTGGCCCGTGACAATTCCCGAGGGAGTGCATCCTCAGCAGGCAAAGACTGCTCACGGCCCTTGTGGGGCGGACGTTTCCGTCTGCCAACCTGCAACTCTGATTCGGTCCGGGCCGCACCGAGCCAAGTCGCGACGCTCGTTCGGTGGTAACGTAGCTTTCACCGCCAACCAACCGGCATGCCGTCCGCAATGCCGACGCCACCCACAGCGCCATCGCCTGACCGCCTCACCAAACGTTCATATTTCTCGTGTAGCATAGACTCTTCGCCGCTATGCCGAACTTCACGCGTCGCCGCCTCCTGCAAGGCGCTGCCTCCGCAGCAGCCGCCGCCCTGATGCCGCCCAACGTCCAGCGCATGCTGGCCGCGCCTCAACCCCAGCGCGGCGCCTTCCGCGACATCAAGCACCTCGTCATCCTCATGCAGGAGAACCGCTCCTTCGACCACTACTTCGGCACCCTCGCAGGCGTTCGCGGCTTTGACGATCCGGACGCCCTCAAGCTCCCCAACGGTATTTCCGTCTTCGATCCGGCCGCCACCGAGAATCCCGACGGCTACATGCTGCCCTTCCATCTGGACACCCATGCCAGCAGCGCGCAGAAGATTCCCTCCACCAGCCACGCCTGGGCGGTGCAGCATGAAGCTTGGAACGGCGGCAAAATGGACCGCTGGCTACCCGCGCACCGCAAGGCCGATGGCGTCAAGGGCCCCTACGTGATGGGCTACTACAAGCGCGAGGACATCCCATTTCAATTCGCGCTCGCCGAGTCCTTCACCATCTGCGACTCGTACTACTGCTCCATCCTGGGTCCCACCTGGCCCAACCGCATGTATCTGATGACGGGCACGATCGATCCCGACGCCACCGGCGGCGGACCGATCCTCAACAACCGCGCGCCCGCCGGCGGCTACACCTGGACCACCTACCCCGAGCGCCTGCAGAAGGCCAATGTCAGTTGGAAAGTCTACCAGCAGCAGGATAGTTATGGCTGCAACATGCTCAAGAATTTCAAGGTCTTTCAGGAGGCCTCGCCGGGCTCCCCGCTCTACACGCGCGGCATGCAGATTGAGCCCGATGGCCAGTTCGAATTCGACGCCCGCAACGATAAGCTTCCCACCGTCTCCTGGATCATCCCCACCAGCTACCAGTCCGAGCATCCCGACTACATGCCCGCCGATGGCGCCGCCTTCGTCGCCAGCAAAATCGACGCGATCGCCGCGAACCCCGATGTCTGGGCAAAGACCGTTTTCATTCTGAATTACGACGAGAACGACGGCCTCTTCGACCACGTGCCGCCGCCCGTCCCACCCGAAGGAACGGCGCACGAATTCGTCCAGGGACTTCCCATCGGTGGAGGCTTCCGCGTTCCCTGCATTCTGGTTTCGCCATGGAGCGCCGGTGGCTGGGTCTCGAGCGAGTCATTCGATCACACTTCGGTGCTGCGTTTCCTCGAGCGCTTCACTGGCGTGAAAGAAACCAACATCAGCGACTGGCGCCGCTCCACTTTCGGCGATCTCTCCACAGCTCTGCGCCTGCAGGACGCCCGCAGCAATCCGCCGGTGCTTCCGGACACCAGCGGACCACTGACACTGGCGCGCTACACCTCGGCGCATCTTCCCAAGCCCGTTTTCCCCGCCGGAGAACAACGCTTGCCGAAGCAGGAAAAAGGCAACCGCAATCGCATCAAGCGCGACTCGCTGGCCTGACCCTACATCCGTCCCGGCGTGCATCCGAAAGTCTGCTTGAATGCCGCGATAAACGCGCTCACGCTGGCATAGCCAGTACCCAGCGCCGCCTCCGTCACCGACTTGCCTTCGGCCAGCAGCCTCACCGACTCCAACATCCGAGCCTTCTGCCGCCACAGCCCGAAGCTCATTCCCGTCTCATTTCGAAACAGCCGCTCGAGAGTCCGCCGTCCCGCCCCAAACCGCCGAGCCAGCAAGTCCAATCCCGCATCCTCGTCAGGCGTCGTCACTAACCATCGCGCCACCGCCAGAGCCCGCTCGTCGCGCGGCATCGGCAGTTCCAGCGGTACCACAGCCGACTGCCCCATCTCCCCCAGCAGCACGCCCAACAGATGCTGATGCGCCGTCACACGCGAATCCAGCGCGGCCATCTCGACTACCCGCAAAATCAACTCGCGGAGTAGCGGCGTCACCGACAAGACGCGACATTCGCCCGCCGCGATCCCTCGCGGAAACGCCAGCGAACGCATCGCGACGTCTCCCCACATTCGAATGCCGTGCTCCCACTCGGCCGGCAGAAACACCGCCTTGCCCGGAGGGATGAGCCACGTCGCGCGCCGCGCCTGCACCGTCATCGACCCCGCTGACGCGTACAACAACTGATCCCAATCGTGCTGGTGCTCGTCGATCACGAACCCGGTAGGGTACGTACACGCGAAAGACCGGACCACCAGGAACGGCTCCTGCTCCACCGTCAATCTTTGGCGCGTTCGCGACATTTCTTGTCAATCTATCGCAAGACGCACCACCTCGTCTGCTCCTATACTTGCCGTTATGCCGAACAACCTACGAAGCTTTGGGATCACTGCCGACGACGTCACACGCGCCCGGCTTTTCTACGAACAGGTCTTCGGATGGCGCTTCGAACCTTGGGGACCGCCCGACTTCTACCTCATCCACACCGGCAATGAGGCCGACCCCGGCGTCCAGGGTCTGCTCCACAAACGCCGCCAACCCAACAACGGCACCGCCATGACCGGTTTCGAATGCACGATCGGCGTCGAGAGGATCGACCCCATCATCCGCGCCGTCGAAGCCGCCGGAGGCACCATCGCGATGGCGAAGTTTCACATCCCCACCGTCGGCACCGGAGTCTATTTCCACGACACCGAAGGCAACTTCGTCGGCGCCATGGAATACGAATAGATTCCGCTGTGTTACCGAACCGCGACCGCGAGGACGCGTCAAGCCCACTAATGTCCAAATAACGCCATCAATCTCTCTACGGGTTGGCAGTTTAGCACCATCGATGCTTCCAGCCCCGCGCGCCGCGCCTGATCGATGCCGCAGCGCACCAACCCGTACTCGCCTACCCCGTGCGCATCCGTATTGATCGCGATCTTCACGCCCGCTTCCGCCGCCCGGCGCACATGCTCCGCGGGCAAATCCAAACGATTCGGACTGGAATTGATTTCGAAGAAACGCCCATTCTGTCGTGCCTGCTCGATGACACGCTCCACATCGATCTCATAACCGGGGCGCGTCAGTAGCAGCCTCCCGGTTGCATGACCCAGAATCCGAAAATAAGGATTGTCCATCGCGCGCAGAATCCGCTCCGTCTGCTCCTGCTTGCCGAGACTGAACCGCGAATGAATCGAGCAGACCGTGTAATCCAACTCCCGCAGCAACTCATCGGGATAATCCAGCGTGCCATCCGCCAGAATGTCCACCTCGCTCGACTTCAGCACTCGAAATCCGCAGAGCCGCCCGTTCAGTTGATCGATGTACCGGATCTGCGCTCGCAAATCCGTAATCGACACGCCGCGCGCAATCTTCAGGCTTTGCGAATGGTCCGTAATCCCCAGATACTCGTAGCCTTGGGCGCGTGCCGCCTCCGCCATCGCTACGATTGAATCCCCTCCATCGCTCGACGTCGAGTGCGCGTGTAGTTCGCCCCGCAGGTCCCCGACCGTCACCAACCGCGGCAGCCGTCCCGTAGCCGCACGCGCCAACTCGTCGTTTCCCTCCCGCAGTTCAGGCTCCACGAACTGCATCCCGAGCGCCCCGTAAAGCGCCTCCTCGCTCGGAAACTCCTGCAGCGTTCCCACCTTTCGCACGTGCGCTTTCGACCCCGTACACACCACCATCCATGTGCCCCAATCGCTCTCCGTCGCCAGCTGAATCCGCAGCAGCACTCCCGCCGAAAGCGCGAAGACCGCATGGTCCTTTCGCGACTCCAGTAGCGGCGTCCGTCCACCATAGCGCTGCAGCCTCTCGACCACCGCCGGAAAATCGTCCGTTTGCACCACGAAGACCAACTCCTCCACCACCTCGACCCGCCGCCGGTAATCCCCTGTCACCGCCGCGCGCTTCACACCGCAGCGTGTCACCAGATACTCTTCCACCGCCGTCCGTAAATCGTCCGCACGATACAGCAGCATGGCGTGCGTCTCGGTAATCCCTTGCCGCACATGCTGGGCAGCTCGAAGCCCCATCACACGTTCGATCTCGCCGCTCTCCAGCCGCTCCCGCAATTCCTCGACCGAGGCGATCCCGAGCTTCTTGTACACGCGCAGTACCCGCTTCGGATCCAGTCGCGGATACTCGCTGAGACTCGCCACTGCGGGCGTCGCCTTCGAGCGCAACGTTTCGAGCTTCCCCAATTCCCCGGTCAGCACGATCTCGCGAATGGCGCTGGCGATCGCCTCGCCGATTCCCGCAAACTGCGTTAGGTCGGCCTCCTCGCGGACCATCTCTTCGAGGCTGTCCGGCAGTGTCCGAATCTTCGCTGCCGCGCGCCGGTACGCCCTGACCTTGTAGGGATTCTCCTTCTCCGTCGATAGCAATTGGCCCAGACTCGCCAGCCGGTCCGCAATTTCCGCGTTGCTCAGCACCTGACCTCCATCATCCAGCGCGCGCCGCCGATAATGGAAAAGGAGGAAAACTGATGCCGTTGGTTCGCATCGATCTGCGAGAAGGAAAATCGCCCGACTACGGCGCGCGCGTTGGAGATGTGGTCTACCACGCTATGTTGCAGCATCTGAATGTTCCCCAGCATGATCGCTTCCAGATCATCACCGCCCACCCAGCCAACGGTCTGAATTTTGACAGGGAATACCTGGGTATCCAGCGTTCCGACGATTGTGTCTTTCTCCAGATCACGCTCAACGGCGGCCGCACAACCGAAATGAAGCAGAGCTTCTACAAGGCAGTTGCCGACGGACTCAACGAGTCCCTCAACCTGCGTCGCGAGGACGTCTTCATCAGTCTTGTCGAAGTCCAAAAGGAAGACTGGTCTTTCGGCAACGGCATCGCCCAATACGCAACGAGGTCTTCATGAAGTCCCTTGCGGGTCGCTAGATTCGCTACTGTTACCGAACCGCGACCAGCAAGGGAGCGGTCACCCCGTACAATAGTCAGACACCCCTATGGACCAAGTTGTCATTGCCGGTGCCGGCCCCGTCGGCCTTTTTCTCGCGTGTGAACTCTCCCTCGCGGGAATCCCCGTCCTCGTACTCGAGCGCCTCGAGAATCCCCGCACCCCGCTCAAGGCCAATTTCATGGGAGGCCGCGGCGTCAATCTCCCTTCCGTCGAAGCCTTCTACCGGCGCGGAATGCTCGACGACTTGCGCGCAGCCGCCCTCGGCTGGATTGACGTGGCCCAGCAGCAGGGCCTCAAGACTCCCACCTCCCGTTTCGCCGGCCACTTTGCCGGCATTACGCTCGACGCCAACAAGATCGATTTTCCCGACGACCCCTACGTACTCAAGGGGCCGGCGTTCGCCGGAGCCCTCGTCAGCCTGGAAGCCCTCGAAGCGCTTCTCGCGCGGCGCGCCCTCCAACTCGGCGCTGAAATTCGCTACGGCACGCCGCTCACCAGCTTCACCCAGAACGACCAGGGTGTGAGCATTCAGGCGGGCAACGAAACCTTCGAGGCGCAATGGCTGGTCGGCTGCGACGGCGGCCGGAGCACCGTCCGCAAACTCGCCGGCTTCGAATTCATCGGCACTGACCCCGAACTCACCGGCACCATCGCCACCGTCGATCTTGCCGACCCCGACAAGCTGCTGCCCGGCTGGATTCTCAGTCCCCGCGGCCTCTATGTGAACGGGCCCGGTCCCGGCCGTATCGGCATCGTGGAATTCGATGGCGCGCCGGCAGGCCGCGACACCGCCGTCACACTCGAAGACGTCCAAGGTGCTTTGCGGCGCGTCTCCGGCACCGATGTCACCATTCGCACCCTCCACATCGCAACCCGCTACACGGACCACGCGCGCCAGGCAACCACCTACCGCAACGGTCGCGTGCTGCTCGCCGGCGACGCCGCCCATGTACACTCGCCCTTCGGCGGCCAAGGCCTGAATCTCGGCATCGGCGACGCCATGAATCTCGGTTGGAAACTCGCTGCCATCATTCAGGGCTGGGCGCCCGCGGGCCTGCTGGACAGCTATACCGCCGAGCGCCACCCAATCGCCGCGTGGGTTCTCGATTGGACTCGCGCGCAGATCGCCGTCATGCGCCCCACTCCGCACGCGCAAGCCATGCAGTCGGTGGTTCGCGATCTCATCGACACACCAGCCGGCGCCTCCTACTTCGCGCAGAAGATTGCCGGCACCTGGCTTCGCTACAATCTCCCTGGCGACCATCCCCTCACCGGTCGCAGTGCCCCCGATTTCGAATTTGAAGACGGCACGCGCCTTGGCGCGCTTCTGAATAACGGCAAGCCCCTGCTCCTCGACTTCCGCAACGCCGTCGTCAAACCGAAGGACGCACTCGGGCTCACCGCGTTGATCATTCGTCCGGACGGATTTGTCGCCTGGGCCACCGATAACGAACCAACTCCCGAAGTGCTGGCCGAACAATGGGGAAAACTCAGCTCACTCCCTTACTCAGATATTTCATCCCCGTATCGCACATCACCGTCACGACCGTAGACCCCCCGCCCAAATCCTCCGCGACCCGTAACGCCGCGACTACATTGGCTCCCGTGGAGGTTCCGCCGAACAAACCTTCTTCGCGGGCCAGCCGCATCGCCATCGCTGACGCTTCTTCGGTGGACACCCGCTCAATCCGGTCCGCCACTCCGTCCTCCCACAGCGGCACCACAAATCCCGCCCCGATTCCATCGATCTTGTGCGCCCCCGGCTTGCCCCCTGAGAGCACCGGTGATTCCGCAGGCTCCACCGCGATCACCCGCACCGCCCGATCCCGCCGTCGCAACTCTTCTCCGATTCCACGGAGCGATGCCGCCGTTCCCACACTCTCCACGAATGCATCGACGTGCCCGCTCGCCTGCTCCCAAATCTCTCCGGCCATACGGTAGTAAGCCGCCAGCTGATCGCGATTCTTCAACTGATCCGTCCAGAACCCGCCGGTCTCTTCGGTGATCTTGCGGGCCGCCTCCACCATGTCGCGTGTCAACTTCTCGGTCATCCGCCCGCTTTCGCTCTTCACAATCTCGAGCGTGGCGCCCAATGCCTTCATGTGGGCGAGTTTCTCGCGAGCGAACGCATCAGACGTTACGATGTCGAGGGGATATCCCTTCACCGCACAGACCAGTGACAGCGACACTCCCGTGCTTCCGCCGGTATACTCCACTACGCGCCCGCCCGCCCGCAACCGTCCATCGCGCTCCGCCGCCTCCACCATCTCGAGCGCCATCCGGTCCTTCATGCTGCCCGTCGGATTTTCACTCTCCACCTTCAGCAAAATCCGCGCCCCGCTCGCCGGCACCACTTTCCGCAAACCCACCATCGACGTATTGCCGATGCACTGCAAAATATCGGTCTTCACCCACTCTCCTCAGACTAATTTTTCTTATCGGTGTTTATCTGTGTTCATCTGTGGCCCATTTTTCTTTATTTCAGCAACAGTGATATCGCCTCACCAGAAAAGGAGACCTGAATTTTCGTGCCAGCGGGAAACTCCAGCGGCGCAGCATACAAATAATCATGCGCAAACTTGGGATTGAACTGGTACACCCAGATCAGTGGCTCTGTGCTGCCATCGGGACGTTCCGCGACCGCGGTCAACGTCGCGCCCTCCGCCAGCTTGCCAGGCCGAATCCCGATCACCGTCATCGCGGAACGAAGCGTGTAACCTTCCGAAACAGCAAACGCCTTGGCAGCCCTCGTCCGCGTTCCACCATGAAACTCCGGCGGCGACGGCCGCAGCTTCGGATCCCCTTCCGGCGCTCCGCCTTCCACCCAGTCTGCGATCAGTCCGACCTGCTCCTGCGTCAGGCCGCGATCGTCGCGGAATTCTCCGAAGCCCTTCACCGCGCCCCACGGAGGCATGCGGCGTTCCAGCACTTCCTCTTTGATCGCCGCAGCCCAGGGACGCGCATCCTGGTAGGTCAACAAGGAAAAGGCCCGCCCTCCAGGCCGGTGACATTCCGCGCAGCGACTGTCAATCAGACGTGAGATCTCGCGCGAGAACGTCAGTGGAGTTGTGATCACGTCGTGCGCGGGCGTCACCACACAGATCGCGACCAGACCGATCATGATGCTTCGCGCACGCATTATTTCAGCACCGAAACAGGCACCGTGAAGACCGCAGTGTTCACGACGCCCTTCCGTTGAAATTGCACCCAGAGGCGATAGGTACGAGCCCTCGGGAAAATTGCGTTGAACTGAATCTGCGGACCGCCGTCGGCGAGGAACGGGTGAGTGTGGATCATGTCGATCAGGTCGTCACTCGCGGCCAGCATGTGCCCCCACGCCCCGAGGTACAGTTCCAGGTCTTGGGCGGGCTTGACGCGGAAGAAGAGCAGCGTTTTTAAGCCGGCGATCGGCGTCGGCGGATCGGTGACCAGTTCCACGTCCAGATTCTCGGTGTGTTTCGGAGATCG
>Ga0105237_10009968_pt1 | contig 10138 bp, 9 predicted proteins | sample KBSC24metaG_FD_81520 | JGI IMG/M metagenome (GOLD analysis project Ga0105237, IMG submission 81520) | Corn rhizosphere microbial communities from Kellogg Biological Station, Michigan, USA - KBS C2-4 metaG | ecosystem: Host-associated > Plants > Roots > Rhizosphere > Soil | place: Michigan, USA... | reverse complement strand
GCGAGCGCCTGCGCCGCCTCGCACTGCCGGCGCTCGGACAGGCGCCCTTCGACGAACTGATCGCGGGCCTGCTCGCCGAGGGGCGCGTCCAGCAGAGCGGCGCTTGGCTGCATGCTCCCGACCACCGCCCGACGTTGTCGCCGGACGAGCAAAAGCTTTGGGCCGAGGTGTGCGTGCTGCTCGAGCAAGACCCGTTTCAACCGCCGCGTGTGCGCGATCTGGCGCTGACGATGTCGATCGACGAGGCGGACATGCGCCGGCTTCTCAAACGCGTCGCACGGATCGGCGGCGTGTACCCGGTAGCGCACGATCACTACTTCACTCACGACGCCGTCGCGGAGCTGTCACGGATCGTGCGAGAGCTCGCGGCCGAGCACGCCTTCGCGAACGCGGCCCGCTTTCGCGACCGGATCGGCACCGGCCGCAAGCTCGCGATCCAGATCCTCGAGTTTTTCGATCGCATCGGCTTCACGCGGCGCGTCGGAGACAGTCATGTTCTGCGCCAGCCGGCCCTGTTTGCGCAAGAACAGGTGGACGGCGGCACCCTGTGAGCGCACTATTTTCCTTCTCGCTCTCCTCATGTTGGAATGGCGCATGCGGGAGGAGCGAAAAGCTAAGGCCATCCGGTTTGAACCGTGGCAGGAAACGATATGGTCCTCTTCATCCACCTCGACGGGGTACTCCACCCTACGCACTGCGATCCCTCGCAGCACTTCGTGCATCTTCCACGCCTCGAGGCTCTCCTGCGCCAGCACGGTGCGCTGCAGATGGCGCTGGCGGCCGGCGAGGAGGATCTGTGCCTGATCGACGAGCTGAGAGGCAAGTTCTCCGGTGACGTGGCCAAGCGCGTCATCGGCGACACGTCGACAACCGGCAGCGCGCAGGGCCACGACCAGACGCGCTACGATCAGATTCGCCGTTTCTTGCGGCGCCAGGGTCTGCCGCGCGACGCCTGGGCGGCACTGGACGACGCGAAGGATGAGTTCCCGCCAAGCTGCAGGCAACTCGTGCTGTGCCGTCCCGAGGTGGGTTTCGACGAAGACGCCGAATGCCGGCTGCGCACGCGGCTGCTGGGCCGCGTGTAGCCTGTTCTCGGACGCGATGATCCTCCGTTCCGGTTATGCCGGGCTGCGCGCCGAACGTCATTTTCGTCGGACAGCGCCTACAGAAATCGCCGGCTTCAGCTGATGGTGAGTGCGCAGCCGTTGCTGATAGCATGCATCCATCATCCATCGGCGAGAGTGCGATCGTGAACATCACTGCTGCAGTCCGACAAATCGTTGACCTGTGGGAGACCGCGCGCCCCCGCCCATCACGTCTCGATCGATCCTGCCTGGACCGGGCTCACTCCGGATCGCATGCGTGTACGCGTCGGCGGCAGACGGACGGCCTGCCGGCGACGTACTTCGGGCCGACGCGAACCTCTCATTCGCGCTCTTAGCGCGCGACTCGCCCGTTGCCGCAGCGTTCACCTGCGCTCGCGACTCTACGGAGCTTCATCTACCACGCTTCTTGCGTTGGCGCCCATTTGGCTGGTCCCATGGACAAGCGCGATTTGCGCTATCGTCGCACTGAGTCAGTCGGCGCAATCGCCTGAAAAGAGCTACGGAAGAGAAGCGTTCCCCGGTGGGGCGGTCAGACTTCAAATCTGGCAAGGGTCGTCAATCGCCTCTTGGTGGGTTCGACTCCCACTCTCTTCCGCCGCTGCGCGACCGCCGGGCTGTATCGATCCATACCCACCCGAGCACGATCACAACCAGCGACACGCCGGACACGGCGATGGCTTTGTCGTGCGCGCGTATGCCGCAGAGCGCCTCCTGCGACCAGCTCGCGGGCTGCTCGGCGCAGTAGTTATGCCACGCGGCCACCGTGTCGGGATTCGATCTCGGAGGCGATGCTTTGCTGGCTTGCGCGCTCGCGCTGCCAAACAGCATTGCCACCGCCAGCGCAGCGGCGAGTATCGGTTGCATCGTTGCTCTCATCGGATCGGAAGTTTCGAGCGCAGCTTGGAGGGCCGGTACAGTCCGCCCTTGGGACCGTTGAGGCTGCCTCCATGGTAGGATTCTCGGCATGAACGATCAAGCACGCTTCGTCCCGACCTACACCGAATACCAGGTCCAGCGCTGGCAGGATGGCCGCTCGACGGCCGCAACCGACAGAGTGGCCGAGGAGGTGCCGGCTTCGCTTGTCTACAACGGCATCCCCCATGTCGTCATGATGGTTTCGCCCGCCGACCTGGAGGATTTCGCGCTCGGGTTCGGCCTGAGCGAAGGCATTCTCACGCGCCGCGAAGAGCTATACGTGACCGAGATCACGCCGGTCAACGACGGCGTCGAGATCCGCATGGACATCGATCTGCTGCGCTTCATCCCGCTCGAGGAGCAGCATCGGAATCTCGCCGGCCGCAGCAGCTGTGGGCTGTGCGGCGCCGAGACGATCGATCAGGCGATTCGGCATCCGGCCGCGGTCGGCAAAGGCGTCGAAGTGACGCACGCGGCTGTGCACACCGCGTTCGCACAACTCGCCGAGCGGCAAGCGCTCAACGCTGTGACCGGCGCTGTGCACGCCGCGGCATGGGCTCTGCCCGATGGTAATCTGGTCGTCGTGCGCGAGGACGTCGGTCGTCATAACGCGATGGACAAGATGATCGGCGCGATCGCGCGCGAAGGCCGTTCGTTCGGTGAAGGCTTCGCGGTGATCACGAGCCGCGCAAGCTTCGAGATGGCGCAGAAGGCTGCGACCGTGGGCATCACGCTGCTGGCCGCGATCTCGGCGCCCACCGGGCTGGCGATCCGCCTCGCCGAAGAAACCGGTCTCACACTGGTGGGCTTCGCGCGCGGCACGCAGCACAACGTATACGCGAATCCGCAGCGCTTCATTTCCGAATCCCGGTGAAGCTGGAACCAATCGGCGCTGAGACCAAGGCGACGCGCAAGATCAGCGTCAGGGAAGCGACCTTCGATCTGCTGCGCGCGTTCGGGATGACCACCGTGTTCGGCAATCCCGGCTCGACCGAGCTGCGCATGTTCCGCGACTGGCCGCAGGACTTCCGCTACGTGCTCGGTCTGCAGGAGAGCGTGGTCGTCGCGATGGCGGACAGCTACGCACAAGTCACACGTCGGCCCGCGATCGTGAACCTGCATTCGGCCGGCGGCGTCGGACATGCTCTCGGCAGCGTATTCACCGCGTATCGCAATCAGACGCCGCTCGTCATCGTCGCCGGCCAGCAGACGCGCGCGATGCTCCCGACCGACCCGTTTCTGTGCGCGCGCTCTGCAGTCGAATTACCGAAGCCATACGTCAAGTGGAGCATCGAGCCCGCGCGCGGCGAGGATGTCCCGGCGGCGATCGCGCAGGCCATCCACACGGCATTGCAGAGGCCGAGCGGCCCGGTGTTCGTCTCGGTACCCGAGGACGACTGGGAGGCCGAGACCGAGCCGGTCCCAGTGCGTCAGGTCAACGTGCAATTCGCACCGGATCCGGGCGCGCTCGATCGCCTGGCAGATGCGCTGAATTCGAGCCGCCGGCCGGCGCTCGTGCTCGGCGCGGCCGTCGACCAGGACGGCGCATGGCCGCTCGCGGTCCAGCTCGCCGAGCGCCTGAACGCGGCGGTCTGGGAGAGCCCGATGGCCGGCCGCCGCAGCTTTCCGGAGGACCATCCGCTGTTCGCCGGATTTCTGCCGCCGCTGCGGCAGCCGCTCGCCGACCGCCTGGCCGGCCATGACGTCGTCGTCGTGATCGGCGCGCCGGTGTTCACCTATCACGTCCACACGGGCGGCCGCTTTCTGCCCGAAGGCACACAGCTCTTCCATCTGACCGACGATCTGGAGCAGGCCGCGCGCGCGCCGGTCGGCACCAGCATCCTGTGCACGATCCAGCTCGGCATCGAGCAGCTACTCGCGCAAACGTCTCAGGTCCAGCGCGCTGCGCCGAAGCCGCGCCAGCGCTCGCCGCTCCCACCGGCGCGCGACCCGATCGGCGGTGAGTTCGCGATGCACACCATCGCGACGACGATGCCTCAGAACGCGGTGATCGTGGAAGAAGCGCCGTCGCATCGCAACGCGCTGCATGAATATTTTCCGATACGGACCAGCGGCGGCTTCTACGCCTGCGCGAGCGGTGGCCTCGGCTGGGCCTTGCCGGGGGCCGTCGGTGTCGCACTTGCCGACGCCTCGCGCAAAGTGATTGCGGTGCTCGGCGACGGCTCTAGCTTATACACGATCCAGGGGCTGTGGACTGCCGCGCAGCAGCGGCTGCCGATCACATTCGTGATCCTCAACAACGCCGGCTACGCGGCCGTGAAATCGCTGGGCGCGCGGCTTGGCATTCCGAGTATGCCGGGCAGCGACGTGCAGGGCGTAGACTTCGTCGATGTGGCTCGCGGGTTCGGTTGTCGCGCTTCGCGTGTCGAGACCGCAGCGCGGCTTGCTCCCGCGCTCGCCGAAGCGTACGCGTCGAGCGAGCCGTGGCTCATGGATGTGCGCATGGACCGCGCCGTCGAAAAGCTCTACTGATGCTGCTGCGCGCGCTGCTCGTTGCGGCTCTGTGCGCGAGCAATGGTGCTCTCGCCGAGCCCTTCGAGCTCGTCATCGCACACGGACGTGTCATCGACCCTGAATCCGGGCTGGATGCTGTGCGCGATGTCGGCATCCGGCGGGGGCGCATCGAAGCTGTGAGCGAGACGCCGCTCGAAGGCCAGGAAGTCGTCGATGCGCGCGGTCTGGTCGTCGCGCCCGGCTTCATCAACCTGCACTGGCACGGCAAGGACCCGCACAGCGACTACTACGAGGCCATGGACGGCGTCACCTCGACGTTCGAGCTGGAGATCGGCGTGGCCGACATCGATCGCTGGTACGACGAGCGGGCAGGGCGCATGCCGATCAACTACGGCGCTGCGATCGGTCATGCGCCGACACGCATGGCGGTGATGAACGACCCGGGCGACTTCCTGCCGGCCGGCGACGCTGCTCGCAAGCCGGCTACAGACGCCGAGCTTGCGGAGATCTCTCGGCGCGTAGAGCACGGATTGAAACGCGGTGCGGTCGGGGTCGGCTTCGGCCTGGCCTACACGCCGGCGGCTTCCCGCTGGGAGATCCTGCAGATGTTCCGCCTCGCGGCAAAGTACAACGCGGCTGCGTTCGTGCACATCCGCGGCGCGTCCAGCGCCGGCAGCAGCGATCGGGAAGAGGGATTGCTCGAAGCGATCTCGCTCAGCGCTGTATCGGGTGCGCCCGTACAGATTGCACACATCAACAGCAGTGGCCAGCAATCCACCGCACGCATGCTTGGCATCATCGAGGACGCCCGCAAGCACGGTGTCGATGTCAGCACCGAATGCTATCCATACACAGCCGGGGCCACGCGCATCGAGTCGTTCCTGTTCGACACCTGGATGGACAAGCCCGCGGAGGAATACAAGAAACTGCAATGGGCTGCCACCGGGGAGCGACTCACCAAGGAAACTTTCCTCCAGTACCGCAAGCAAGGCGGGCTGGTCCTGATTCACGCGAACACCGAAGAAGTCGTACGAACCGCGGTCGTCAGCCCGCTCACCGCCTTTGCGAGCGATGGCTTCGACGTATACCCGCACAACGGCCACCCGCGCTCGGCCGGCACCTATTCGCGCGTGCTCGGCCGCTATGTGCGCGAGCAGGGCGCGCTCACACTGATGGAAGCGCTGCGCAAGATGACGCTGCTGCCGGCGCAACGTCTCGAGGCGCGTGTCCCGCAGATGCACGACAAGGGGCGCATCCGCGTCGGCGCCGATGCCGACATCGTCGTGTTCGACGCTGCGCGCATCGTCGACCGCGCGACGTTCGAAGATCCGGCGGTGTACGCAGAAGGCATGCAGTACGTGTTGATCGGCGGGCGCTTTCTGGTGCGCGATGGAAAGCTGCTGGAAGGTGCGACGCCGGGCCAGCCGGTGCGCGCGCCGATCGCCCCATAGGGTAGTCTCAGGATCGAATGGAGGGAGGGCCTGGCTGCCTATCTGAGGAACCTGCTGCTTGCTGTTGTGCTGTGGCCGGGTGTTGTGCTCGCGCAGTCGCGCCAGGCCACGTCGGAGGAGCAGCTGATCAACTGGTACTACGCCGCGGTGTTCGGCACCGGAGTCTATCGCTCGGGCGACCGCACCGTGAGCGTTGTGCAGATCCCGTTCTCACACGATCTGCAGATGCGCAACGGCGAGCAATACGGGCTCAAGCTCACGCTTCCGGTTTCGTTCGGCTTCTACGATTTCCGCTTCAACGAACTGCTGGATGGCACCGTACCACAGAGTGTCAGCACGATGAGTGTGTTTCCGGGCATCGAGCTCGATGTGCCGGTCACTAGCAACTGGACCGTCAAGCCTTATACTAACGTCGGCTACGCGTGGGAGCTGTCGGGAACCGAATCGGCATCGATCTACGACCTTGGCGTGAAGAGCGTGGTTACGTTGCCTATCGGCAGCGATTCGCAGCTGAGCCTGGGCAACCAGCTCACGATGTCGGGCTACAAGCCTTCGAACGGGGCCTACCAGCCGCTCGGAGTGTTCGTCGCAGGGCTCAGTCTGGAGATTCCGACACGCTACCAGTACTACGACCATAACATCCGGATCGGCTACCACCTGATCTACTACTACTACTTCAGCCGGCTGAAGTACGCGATCTCGAACAACATCGACAACAAGATTTCCGAGCAAGGCGAAATTGCGATCAGCTTGTCGACGCCGAAGCCGATCGATCTCAAGCTATTCGATCTGGATCGCATCGGGCTGGCATTTCGCGCAGGTGGTGGGATACAGGCTGTGCGGCTGTTCTTCAATCTGCCGTATTGACACAGCGCGAGCCGGTGCCCTGACGAGTTCCGTAGGTGCAGCCTGTCGGTCCGACTTCGGTCGGACGCCTGCTGCTTCGCCAGTGGCCGGTCAGTTCAGCGTCGGCGCGCCTTCTTCGGAGCCGGGCGCTGTCGCAGTCGGCAGCTTGAGAATGAAGCCCCACTCGGCTTTTTCCACCGTGCGCTGAAGCAGCTTCATCAAGCCGTGCAACAGCGGCGCGTCCAGGGTCAGGAAGATGCCCTGACCTTCGGCCGGAAGCAGGCCCAGCACCATACGGCCGTCGTCGGCCTTGCGCCGTTGCAGGCGCGCGACCAGCAGGGGATTGTCGCCGAGTGGCCGCGCGCGAGGCGCATCCTCGTACGCCTTGTTGAAGGTCGCCTGGCTGAGCGCTTTCTCGTGCTGAAACTCGAACAGCGCGCGCTTGGCCATCGGATCCGCGGCGCGAGTCGCGATCTCGGGCTCGGCCTCCGCGAAGCCGACCAGCAGCGGCCACAGCCGGATCACGCAGCGGCGCGTGAGCCAGAGCAGGGCCTCTTCGCTGCTGGCAGTGGACACCCGCATGAGCAGCCGATCCTGCTCGGCGTCGTATTCGACCTTGAGTTGGTGTAGGCGCATAGGTGAGCGTAATGATACCGGCCGGTGCGACTTTGGTCACGACCTTGGACGCGGTGGCGTTGCCGGTGTGAAACATACATTTCACGATGTGCAAGGTAGGAGGTCGCGAGGCTCCCATGCATATCCCTTTCGTCTGATGCCACCACCCCAGCCAAGCGAGCAGGCGATGTCTGCCGGTCAGGCGACTCCAGTCGCGCCGTTCGCGTCTACGCCTTCCGATGAATAGGCCTCCGCCGTTCGTCGCCGGAAAATGACCACTGATGCCACTCGCTTAAAGGTGTCGTCATATTGGCCGTGAGGGGAACTGAAGCTCTTGCGGACTGGTCAAGGAGGGCTGCTCATGTCGTCGTACTTGTGGGGCCGTGTCGGCCGCATCGTGGGCTTGGCCGTTGTCCTTTCTTGTGCGCAGGCTGCGCGAGCCGAGGCAGTGCAAGGCTACGACTTTGGCACTGCCGTGCAGGAGATAACGCAGCTGTTTTGGCTGGCCGAGACCGCCACGGTGTGCGGATGGGCGATCGAAGAGGACACGCTGAGGTTCAAGCATTTCTCGGTACGCTTTGTGTCCGCGCACTTGTCGAGCAGCCACAAGGTGGCGTTGGTATCGCTGGTGGCGGAAAACGGTTACGAGGACAAGGTGCACCGCGTGGCGTTGGAAGGCGCCGAGCACAACTGCGGGAATTCCCGCTGGCATACCGGCTGGCTCGCGTACAAGGATGCAGCAGACCGGCGAGCGCAGGATTTTTGATTTGGCGCGCGGCGTGGGACCGTGCGCAGAGTCGAGTTTGTTTGCTTTCTGAAGTCTCCTCCCCTTAGGCCCGGGTGGCGCGAAACGCCTCCGGGTCTCTTTTCCTCCGCAGCTTCATTCCCCGCTTGCTTCAACCGAACACAGGGAACGGCTCGAACTCGCCCCTCAGGACCTTGCGCGTATCGCTGTAGCCCATCCAGCCTTGCATCGCCGTGGCATACACGCGCCGGAAGTCGGTTGTGTAGAGCAGATTGTCGCCCGGGTCGAGCTTGGTAAGGCTCGGCACCTCGCCGTAGTGACCGCCCTTGACGTGCTTGCCGGCCAGGAACATGACATTCGCCGCGCCGTGATCGGTGCCGAGGCTCGTGTTCTCGGGCACGCGCCGGCCGAATTCGGAGAACACCATCATGCTCACGTCGTCCGCGCGCCCGATGCGCTCCATATCCTTCATGAAGCCGTACACCGCGTCGGAAGCGTACGTCAGCAGCCGTTGATGCAGATCCGACTGCTGCACATGGGTGTCGAACGCGTTGTTGCGATAGGCCACGTAGTACAGGCGCGTCGGCATGCCTGCATCGATCAGCGCCGCGACCTTGGCGAGATGCAACGAGACGATGCCGTAGTCGACCGGCGTGCGGTACTTCGCCCACGCCTCGCGCACGAGCGCCGATGATTCCTGGGCACTGCGCGCAACGTCGACGAGGTAACGCTGCGTGGAATTCATGCTCGGATCGGCCTCGGCGAGCTTGTCGAACAGCGGCTTCTCGTCGAAGAACGCGTTGCGCGTGAACTTCTCGGGATCGTCGAAGACGACCGGCGTATGCATGCGGCTGCGCACGGCCAGCGACTGCGTCGCGTCGATATTGACGATGTAGTTCGGTGTGATCTGCGGGTCCATCGCGTCGGCGAGGCGTCCGACCCAGCCGTACTCCTCGCCGCTATTTGGCGCGGCCGTGTGCCAGTACGCCATCGACGTGAAATGCGAAAACGACGGATTCTCGTAGCCGCAGCCGTGTACGATCGCGAGCTTCCCGTCCTTGTAGAGCTTCTCGAAGCCGGCCATGCCCGGGCTCAAGCCGAAGTGATCGTCGAGCTTGCGCAGCTTGTTGGGCTTGATGCCGATCTGCGGCCGCGCGCGATAGTACGCATCGTCGGCGTAGGGCACGACGGTATTCAGTCCGTCGTTGCCGCCGGACAGCTCGAAGATGACCAGAATGCGATTGGGATTACGGTCAGCGGCTGCGTTTGCCCACGCAGCCTGGCTGAACAGCAGCGGCAGGCCGAGCCGCCGCGCAAGCCCGAGGCTCGTCCCACCGACTGCTCCACGCAGGAGAGCGCGACGGTCTGCATTGGGTTGCTCTGAATTCTTGCTGTGGCTCATTTCGAATCTCTCCTTGGCGCGCTTTTCGCCAATCATCAATCACTAATCACCAATCACTGGTTCTCTGCACCAATCACCGGCTCTAGCCCAGCTGATATTCAGGCAGGCTCATGATCACGTGCAGCAGAACGCGCAGCGGATCTTCCATGTACGTCTCGGCGCCGCTCAGTTGATCGGTGCCGAGCTCGCGCGTCAGAAAATCGGTCAGCCGTTTCTTCGTTGCCTCATCCATCGGTACGCTCAAGAAACGTTGACCGAAGTAGTTGACGACGTCCGCCGTGGTCTTGCAGCCATGCGTCGTCACCATTTCGGTCAAATCGAGCTGCACGGCCGTGCGCGGAATCGGCTTCACTTTCTCGACCGCCATCTGCCAGCCGCGGTAGCTCGCGAAGCGCGTGTTGAAGTCCTCGTCGCGGTCGGCCATCATGTTCGAGACGGCCATCATGTCCTTCTGGCCTTCGCGGCCGACCGGCTGGTCTCGAACGACGAGGTCGCCGCGAGCATGCCGGCGGGAACGCTCGCGCTCGCGGGCACCGAGCCGACGTGCACCGTCGTGCGCGCGGACGTGGAGTTCCACTGCGTG
>Ga0105237_10009966_pt1 | contig 10138 bp, 10 predicted proteins | sample KBSC24metaG_FD_81520 | JGI IMG/M metagenome (GOLD analysis project Ga0105237, IMG submission 81520) | Corn rhizosphere microbial communities from Kellogg Biological Station, Michigan, USA - KBS C2-4 metaG | ecosystem: Host-associated > Plants > Roots > Rhizosphere > Soil | place: Michigan, USA... | reverse complement strand
GATCGGTTCCTCGCTGGAAGCCTCGCCGCTGGTCTACGTTTCGGACAAGAAGATTTTCGACACGCTGTTCGATCTCGATCTGGCGGAAGTCAGCATCACCTCGAACGCGATGGTGACCAACCAGGACCCGCCGGCCGGAGCGTTCCGGCTCAACGATGTGCCCGGCGTCGCCGTGGTCGTCGAAAAAGCGCAAGGCATCAAATGCGCGCGGTCGTGGAAAATCCTGCCCACCGTCGGCGAGGACCCGGAATATCCCGACGTGTCGCCGCGCGACGCCAAGGCTCTGCGCGAATGGAAGGCGCTGGGAGTGACGGCCTGATACTTTTTTATCGTCGTGCCCGCGAACGCGGGGACCCATAGCCCCCGGCGTCAGAGATGGATTAAAGATGTTGATCGACTGCCTTTCAGAACTCCAACGACACGGCGGCGCGATGAGCGCAATTGCGCTCACGCTGGGGGTCCCGGCGTTCGCCGGGACGACATCGGGTTTTGCATCGTGCGGCACGCCATGACCTCTCAGCTCCGCCCCGGTGTGATCGCCGCCCTCGCCGTGCTGGCGTTCGATCAGGCGTCGAAACTCTGGCTGCTGTTCGTGTTCGACCTCGCCCACCGCGGCGCCGTGAAGGTCACGCCGTTCTTCGACCTGGTGCTGGCATGGAATGTCGGGATCAGCTTCGGCTGGTTCCAGAACGACAGCCAGGTCGCCCAGATCATCCTGATGCTCGTCAAGGCGGTGGCGGTGATTGTGTTGGCGATCTGGATGGCACGCTCGCGCACCCTGGTCGCGACCGTCGCGCTCGGCCTGATCATCGGCGGCGCCGTCGGCAACGCCATCGACCGCTTCGCCTATGGCGCGGTGGTCGATTTCGCCCTGTTCCACGTCCAGATCGGGGCAAATACCTTCAATTGGTACGTGTTTAACCTTGCCGACGTGGCGATTGTTGCCGGGGTAGCGGCCCTGCTGTATGATTCTTTCCTGGGGGTACCCGCCGCAAAAGCGCCCTGATCCCGGCTGATACGAGCCCTCAAAGCTGACGTTGCTTACGGGAGTGGGTTGCGCCTCGAATCGGCGCGCGCCTCCGGGAAATTTGAACAGGAATAGCGCAATGCGCAGGACCGAAACCGGCATTTGGTTGGTGCAGAATTCGTCGAAAGCGCTGAGCCGCGGCTTGCGGCTCGCCGTCGTCGCACTTGGCGTTGGCCTCGTGATAACGGCCGGCGCCGCGCGCGCCCAGGACGATGACGAAGACGACAAGACCTTCGAGGAGAAAATCATCGACGGCCTCATGGCCGGCGTCGGCGCCACCAATATGGAGAACCGCGGCATCGACTATCGCGAGCGGTCGCCGCTGGTGGTGCCTCCCAAGCTCGACCTGCCGCCGCCTGCTGAAGCCTCGAAGGAGGTCAAGGACGCGAACTGGCCGAAAGATCCCGACGAAGCGCGGCGCAAGGCTGCGATCGCGGCCCGAAAGAAACAGAACAAGGATCCCATTGAATCCGGCCGCCTCCTGTCGCCGAGCGAACTCAACGCCGCGAGAACCGCCACTCCCGCCCGCGCCAATAACGACCCGGTCCAGCCTGGCAATTCGTCCAACAACCCGATCCTCAGCCCGTCGCAGCTAGGCTACAACGGCGGCTTCAGTGGCATGTTCGGCGGCAACAAAACGGAGACCGCACCGTTCACGGGTGAGCCGACGCGAGATTCCTTGACCCAGCCTCCCTCCGGTTACCAGACGCCGTCGCCGAATTATGCCTACGGCACCGGACCCAGAGAATCGCTGAACAAGGGATACGACGTCATGACCGGCAAGGAGCAGCGCTGACGCTGACATCGGCTCCGCCTCCTCACCAGGAGGACCGTTGGTGGTGCCAGGCACTCTACTCTCTGCTTCGTGACGCCCCGCGTGACCCGCGCGGTGTACGATGCCGGGGCTTTATCCCGAACGCTTGGGTCCGGGCTTCCAGACAGGTCATGATGTCCTCACGCCGCTTCGCTGCCTCTCTCTTCGCCGTCCTGCTCTCGGCATCTGCACTCTCCGCGAGCGGCGCCATCGCCCAGACCACGGTGACATCGGCGCCTCCTGCCACGTTTACCCTCGGCAACGGCCTGCAGGTTCTGGTGATCCCGGATCACCGCACCCCGGTCGTGACCCAGATGATCTGGTACAAGGTCGGCTCCGCCGACGAGACGCCCGGCAAATCGGGGCTTGCGCACTTTCTCGAACATCTGATGTTCAAGGGCACCAGCAAGCATCCGGCTGGTGAATTCTCCGAGACTGTGCTCCGAGTCGGCGGCAACGAGAACGCCTTCACCTCAACCGACTATACCGGCTACTTCCAGCGCGTGCCGCGCGAGCAGTTGGCGAGCATGATGGAGTTCGAGGCCGATCGCATGACCGGCCTGATCCTGAAGGACGAAAACGTGCTGCCGGAGCGCGACGTCGTGCTCGAGGAATTCAACATGCGGGTCGCCAACAACCCGGATGCGCGGCTGACCGAGCAGATCATGGCGGCGCTGTATCTCAATCATCCCTACGGCCGGCCGGTGATCGGCTGGCGCCAGGAAATCGAGAAGCTCGACCGCGAAGATGCGCTGGCGTTCTACAAGCGCTTTTATGCGCCGAACAACGCGACGCTGGTGATTGCCGGCGACGTCGATGCCAAGGAGGTCCGGTCGATGGCGGAGCGGACGTTCGGCGAAGTCGCGCCTCAGCCCGCGATACCGGTGAAACGGATTCGCCCGCAGGAACCGACGCCGGCGGCGCCGCGCACCGTGACGCTGTCCGACCCAAGAGTCGAACAACCCGGCGTCAGGCGCTATTATCTGGTTCCGTCCGCCACCACGGCCGCCGCCGGGGAAAGCCCGGCGCTTGACGTACTGGCGCAGTTGATGGGCGGCGGCAGCAATTCCTATCTCTATCGCGCGCTGGTGGTCGACCGGCCGCTCGCGGTCAGCGCCAGTGCCGGCTATCAAGGCACCTCGCTCGATGCGACGCAGTTCATGATCTCGGTCTCGCCGAAACCCGGAGTCGAGTTCGCGCAAATCGAACAGGTGATCGACGCCGTGATATCGGACGTCGGAAAAAACGCGGTCCGGGCCGAGGATCTCGAGCGCGTCAAGACCCAGCTGATCGCGGAAGCGATCTACGCCCAGGACAACCAGGCGACCTTGGCGCGCTGGTATGGCGGCGCGCTCACCACCGGTTTGAGCATCGAGGACATCAGAAGCTGGCCGGATCGCATTCGCGCCGTCACCGCCGAACAGGTCCGCGACGCCGCGCAGAAATGGCTCGACAAGAAGCGCTCGGTGACCGGCTATCTGATCAAGGATGCCGCGCCGAAACGCGAGGAGCCGAAACGCGAGGAGAAGCGTTCGTGACTTATCACGGGACTTTCGCGCGCCGAGCTGCATTCGTTGTTGCCGCCTGCTTGACAATGGCGCTGCTGGCGCCGACGCCATCGCACGCGGCGGCCAAGATCCAGCATCTGATTTCGCCCGGAGGCATCGAGGCCTGGTTCGTGCAGGACGCCACCGTGCCGCTGATCGCGATGGAGTATGCCTTCGGCGGCGGCGCGACACAGGACCCGGCCGACAAGCCCGGCGTCGGCAACATGGTTGCCAGCCTGATCGATGAAGGTTCGGGCGATCTGGATTCCAGGACGTTCCACGAGCGCCTCGAGCGCCGCGCCATCGAGCTGAGCTTCAGTTCGACGCGGGATTATTTCCGCGGCTCGCTGCGCATGCTCAAGGATAACCGGGACGAAGCCTTCGACCTGCTTCGGATGTCGCTGACATCGCCGCATTTCGATAGCGCCGACGTCGAGCGCATTCGCGCCCAGATCATGTCCGGTCTGCGGCGCGACACTTCCAGTCCGACGTCGCTTGCCAGCCGCAAGTTCCTGGAACTCGCCTTTGGCGATCACCCCTATGGCCGGCTGGCCAACGGCACCCTGGAAAGCGTTCCCAGAATCGATGTCGCCGATATGAAGGATTACGTTGGCCGCGTGCTGGCCAGGGACACGCTGAGGATTGCCGTGGTCGGCGATGTCGACCCGGCCACGCTCGGCAAATTACTCGACCAGGCCTTCGGTGGATTGCCGGCCAAAGCCAGCCTGACGCCGGTCGCCGACGTCGAAGCCGCCAAGCCGCCGCAGCGCGCGTTCATTCCGCTCGACGTGCCACAGACCGTGGTGACATTCGGCGGCCCGGGCATCAGGCGCAACGATCCGAATTTCATGGCCGGCTACGTCGTCAACCACATTCTCGGGGGCGGAGGCTCGTCGTCGCGACTCTACCGCGAAGTCCGCGAGAAGCGGGGTCTCGCCTATTCGGTCTATCAATCGCTGTTGTGGATGGATCACTCCGCGGTGTTCGTCGGAAATACCGGTACCCGCGCCGACCGCGCCGGCGAGACCGTCGATGCCATCACCAGGGAAATCCGCCGCATGGCCGTGGATGGCCCGACCCAGCAGGAGCTGGACGAGGCCAAATCCTATCTCAAGGGCTCGCAAATGCTGGCGCTCGACACCTCATCGAAGCTGGCCTCGGCGCTGCTGCAATACCAGATCGACAAGCTTCCGATCGACTACATCGAGAAGCGAAACGCCATCGTGGACGCGGTGACGCTGGACGACGCCAAAAAGGCCGCCCGGCGGTTGTGGGGGCAAGGGCTCCTTACCGTGATCGTTGGTCGCGCCCCGCAAGCCGCCGCTCAGCCCGCGGCCGCGGCCCCGCCCGCGGCGAACTGACGGCATCCGCTGGAAGACAAACGGTCGGCAAACCCGGTATTGTGTCCCGCCTGACTCCATTGGGGAATGTCGGGCCTCCGGTGCCACATGCTGCGGATTTCCCGCGACCTCACGATCGACGAGAACGATATCGAGATCAGCTTCGTCCGCGCCTCGGGGCCGGGCGGGCAGAACGTCAACAAGCTCTCGACCGCCGCGCAATTGCGCTTCGATACACGCCGGATCACGCTGGCGGCCGATGCCGCGGCGCGGCTCAACCGGCTTGCCGGCCAGCGCATGACCAAGGACGGCGTGATCGTGATCCATGCGCAGCGTTTCCGCACCCAGGAGCGCAACCGCGCCGATGCCACCGACCGCCTGCTCGAACTGCTGCGCGAGGCGATGACGCGGCCGACCCCGCGGCGGCCGACCCGGCCGACCCTGGGATCGAAACAGCGCCGGCTGGAAGGCAAAAAGCGCCGCAGCGACGTCAAAGCCAAGCGCGGCTCGGCTGGATTCGACGACTGAGGCCTCTTCCGCACCCGGCAACGTTCGCACCATAAAACAGCCCGCTACTACCACTGCTGGTTCGCGACGAACTAAGCTCTGCTCGCGCCAACGGTAATATCCATGAGAAAAACGAAATGGCAAAGCCGGTTCACTCGATGATCCGCGTTCTCGATGAAGCCAGGTCGCTCGATTTCTACGCCCGTGCGTTTCACCCGCAGATTGCCGATCGCCTTGTGTTTCCAGACTTCGCGCTCGTTTATCTGCACCACGTGTCGTCGCCGTTCGAACTCGAACTGACTGTGAATTTCGGGCGAAAGGAGCCTTACATTCCGGGCGACGGATATGGCCATCTCGCCGTCGTAGTCGACAATCTCGATGCCGAGCACGCCCGATTCGAGCGAGAGAAATTGTCGCCCGGGCCGCTGCGCGATTTCAAGCATGACGGCGCGACGCTCGCGCGCTTTTTCTTCGTCTCCGATCCCGACGGCTACAAGATCGAGGGGATCCAGAAAGGTGGCCGCTTCGGTTAGTGCAATCAACAACGATGTTCAATGGAGGATATCCCCATGAGAGAAGTTGATCGTCGAGGCAAATACAGCCGCCGAATCTTTCTGCAGGGTGCTGCGACCGCGATTCCGGTCGTCGCCGTTGCGTCAAGCACCGGGATCGGTATCGAGGATGCGTGGGCCGCTGACGCGACCACGCTGGCGCCCCAGACATTGAAGACCCTCGTGAAGGTTGCGCGCGATATCTATCCGCACGACTTCCTGGTCGACAGCTATTACATCACGGCGATCAAGCCGTGGGACGGAAAGGCGGCGAAGGACCCAGCCGTCAAAGCGCTGCTTGAAGATGGCGTTCGACGTCTCGATCAAGACGCGCAGGCTCGGCACAAGGTTGCTTACGTTCAAGTCCCGTGGGAAGCCGACCGGATCGTCCTGCTACAGGGAATCGAGCATACCGATTTCTTCAAAAAGCTTCGCTCTGATCTGGTTGTCTCGCTCTACAACCAGGAAGAGCTGTGGCCAAAATTCGGCTACGAAGGTTCCTCCGCAGAGCATGGCGGCTACATCAACCGTGGCTTCAACGACATCGATTGGCTGCCGAAAGTCTGAAGGCTTCGAACAAAATTCGGTTGGGAGGATATCATGGCCAAATTTGATCTGAATGATGATGGCGTGGTCGTAGTTGTCGGTTCCGGCGCCGGCGGCGGCACGTTGGGTAACGAACTGGCCCAGAAAGGCGTCAAGGTGGTGATCCTTGAGGCCGGGCCGCGCATCGAGATGCAGGACTTCATCAACAACGAATGGGAAAGTTTCACCCAGCTTGCGTGGACGGATATGCGAACCACATCCGGCACCTGGCGTGTTGGCAAGGATTTCGCCAACCTGCCGGCGTGGATCGTCAAATCGGTCGGCGGATCGACGGTCCATTGGGCGGGCGCGTCATTGCGGTTCGACGAACATGAATTCAAGATCCGAAGTGTTTATGGCAAGGTGCGGAACGCAAATCTGCTCGACTGGCCGATCACGCTTGCCGAAATGGAGCCGTGGTACGCCAAGGCCGAAAACAAGCTGGGCGTGACCCGTACCAACAACATTCCGGGATTGCCAAGCAACAACAATTTCAAGGTCATGGAAGCCGGCGCGAAGAAGCTCGGCTACAAGGAAGTCCATACCGGGCGGATGGCAATCAACAGCGAACCACGCGACGGCCGCGGGTCATGCCAGCAAATCGGGTTCTGTTTCCAGGGCTGCAAATCCGGCGCGAAGTGGTCGACGCTATATTCGGAAATCCCGACGGGCGAAGCGACCGGCAACCTTGAGGTTCGTCCCAACAGCATGGCGCTCCAGGTCGAGCACGATGCATCGGGCAAGGCCGTAGCCGTCATCTATGCCGACGAAGCCGGAAAGATGCAGCGCCAGAAGGCGCGCATTGTTGCAGTAGCCGGCAACTCGATTGAGAGCCCCCGGCTTTTGCTCAACAGTGCGTCCAGTCTATTTCCCGACGGACTGGCCAACAGCTCCGGCCAGGTCGGCCGCAACTACATGCGTCACATGACTGGCAGCGTCTATGCAGTTTTCGACAAGTCGGTTCACATGTATCGCGGCACCACCATGGCCGGCATCATCCGCGATGAGGCACGGAACGATCCGTCCCGTGGCTTCCTCGGCGGCTATGAAATGGAGACGCTGTCGCTTGGTTTGCCCTTCATGGCGGCGTTCCTCAATCCGGGCGCATGGGGACGTTCGTTCACCGCAGCGATGGAAGGGTATCCGCGCATGGCAGGGATGTGGCTGGTCGGCGAGGATATGCCGCAAGATACCAACCGCGTGACACTCGACCCGAAAGCAAAGGATAAATTTGGTATGCCGGTTGCCAGCGTCCATTACGACGATCATCCCAACGACGTCGCAATGCGCGATCACGCCTACAAACAGGGCTCCGCTGTTTACGAGGCCGTTGGTGCGACAGTGACCTATCCGACCACGCCTTATCCCAGCACCCATAACATGGGCACCAACCGGATGAGCGCGAAAGCAAAGGACGGTGTCGTGAACAAATTCGGCCAGACCCACGATATCAAAAATCTGTTCATATCGGATGGCAGCCAGTTCACCACCGGCGCGGCCTGCAATCCGACGCTCACGATCGTGGCGCTTGCAGTCAGACAGGCTGATCATATCGCCGGCGCCATGCAGCGAAAGGAAATCTAGTCTGGGACGGTTTCAAGGTTGCGGTGTCTGATCCCGGATGCGCCACCTGGCGCATTCTGGATGCGCACCTGGCGCATCCGGGATGACAGCGATTAAACCAGTTCTAACGGGTACGATTATTCGGCCGCGACGAGCCTCGGTGCGGTGCCCTCAAGAAAATCGGGCATGACCGCAACGGCTTCCGATCGATAGATCAGGCACGAGCAGCGCAGCAGCGAGGCAAAATTATGCACCTCGCCACAATGATCGAGAACCTCGCTGTGAAGACGTGTAAGGAATTTCGCGAGACTCATGTCTTCCTTTCTCGCGATTTCTTCAAGCGTATCCCAGAAAGCCATCTCCAGCCGGATGGACGTACAATGACCATCGATGCGAAGCGATCTGGTCTGTGATTCATAGTCCCGTTGAGGTTGGTGGGCGAACAGCTGGCACATAAGGTATCCTCCCGGATCCTTTTTATAGCTTTTCTAACGATATACCCGGCCGGCGCAGGTCACAATGTTTCCGTCATGGACCGCACACGACGCAAATCGGAACAACAGGCTCCGAAAACTGCCGCGGGCGGATGAGACCTGCCGTATCACTGAAAAACTCCGGCCGCCGCGCGACCGGAGTTTTTGGTTTTTGAAAAAGGAACCTGTCGAAGGATCGGCGTCCTAGTAGCGCTTGCCTCCGGTCGCGGGATCGCCGACCGCGCCACCGCCGGTGCCCCGAACCGCGCCGCTGCCGGCCCCTACCGTGCCCTTGGCGCCGGCCTTGGCGTTGACGCCGGCTTTTGCTCCGGCCACGCCCGGCTGCGCATTGAACTCCTCGTCGACGCTGCCCGACATCCCACCGCCCTGCATATTGCTCCGGCCTTGCACGCCGCCGCGGATCTGGGTGTCGGGTGAGACGCCTTGCGCCAGTACGGGGCCGGCGAGGACGGCCGACATCGCAACTGCGATCGCTGAGGTTTTCACTAACTTCATCCACTTCTCCCAAGTTTTGATTAGCGATGGACGGTTCGGCTACTCCATGCGCCGTCCGCCTGTACCGGACCTGCCCATCGCAAAGACCAAACGAGTCACGAACGGCGCAGTCACCATGCAAACCGCGTCGTGTGGTCATCGTGCAGAGATTTCGGGGTGATTTCACGAAACCTCGGCCACGGACTGACCTTATATGCGGCAGCCCCGAAATCCTGATGCGACGAGACTTCACCAGAAAATTGCGCGAAAAGCCTTTTGGTGCATGCATTTGGTTCAGCGGCCGCTTAAAATTGGCTGTCATCCCCGAATCGACCCCGAGCCTTCATGCCCGTCCGTCAGCTACCCGAGCAGGTCGTCAACCGCATCGCCGCCGGCGAAGTGGTCGAGCGTCCTGCGAGCGTGGTCAAGGAACTGGTGGAAAACGCCATCGACGCCGGCGCCAGCCGGATCGACATTTTCACCGACGGCGGCGGCCGGCGGCGGATCGGGATTACCGACGATGGCGACGGCATGACCTATGGCGATCTCGCGCTGGCGGTGGATCGCCATGCCACCTCGAAGCTCGACGACGAGGATCTGCTGCGCATCCGCACGCTGGGGTTTCGCGGCGAGGCGCTGCCCTCGATCGGCGCGGTGGCGAAGCTCGGCATCACCACCCGCCACGCCTCTGAGCCGCATGCCTGGTCGCTGTCGGTCGAAGCCGGCGAGAAATCCGGCATCATGCCGGCGGCGTTGAGCCAAGGTACCCGCGTCGAAGTCAGCGATCTGTTTTATGCAACGCCGGCGCGGCTGAAATTTCTCAAGACCGACCGCACCGAAGCCGAAGCGATCCGCGAGGTGGTGCGTCGCCTCGCAATGGCGCGGCCCGATATCGCCTTTACGCTCGCCGGCGAGGAACGCGCGCCCGTTACCTGGGCCGCGGCGCTCCCCGGTGCGAGCGGCCGGCTGACGCGGCTCGGCGATATATTGGGGGCGGATTTTCGCGGCAGCGCCATCGAGGTGCGCGCTGAGCGCGAAGGCGTCGAGGTCGAAGGGTTCGCGGCTGCGCCGTCGCTGACACGCGCCAACGCGCTCGGACAATACCTGTTTGTCAACGGCCGGCCGGTGCGCGACAAGCTGATCTTGGGCGCGGTGCGCGCAGCCTATTCCGACTATCTGCCGCGCGACCGTCATCCGGTGGTGGCGCTGTTCGTGACGCTCGATCCCGAGGGCGTC
>Ga0105237_10009965_pt1 | contig 10139 bp, 4 predicted proteins | sample KBSC24metaG_FD_81520 | JGI IMG/M metagenome (GOLD analysis project Ga0105237, IMG submission 81520) | Corn rhizosphere microbial communities from Kellogg Biological Station, Michigan, USA - KBS C2-4 metaG | ecosystem: Host-associated > Plants > Roots > Rhizosphere > Soil | place: Michigan, USA... | reverse complement strand
TTCCCCATTTGTCGTACCAGCCCGCATCGTCCCAGAGGATGTCGGTGCCGGTCTCCCGCATGAGGTCTACGTAGCGAAGGTCGAGCGCCAGGCGACGGCCCCAATTGTCGGCACTGGGCTCACCGCCCGCTCCGATCCAGGGCGAAGGCCAATCGACGGCCCAACGCGTCTTCGCAAAATAGTCGGGATTGGTGAACTCCCAGAGATAAGCGTATTGCCAGTCGAGCAACTGATTCCCGATCTCGTCGATATCGCCCGAGACAGCGGCGATGAAGGCTTTGGGTGTCTCGATGCCGGCGCCCGGCGCGAGCGTGTTCTCGTAGCCGGCGACCGTCAGCGTGATGCCGACCGGGGCGCCCTCCTGATTGCCGATCTGCAAGCGCCAGTGCCCGAGATAGTCCCAACCGATGGCGATCCCATTCCCATCGCTCGCGTTGCGCAACAACGCGAGGGGCAGGTAGCTGCTATAGCTCTCTTTTTGAGGACCGTCGTGCGAATCGAAAGTGCGTCTGGTGGAGCTATGGAAGGGCTCCGTCTTGAGCATCTGGCTGCCGTTGTAGTTGCCGCCACCGGTTATGTAGGAGAGTTGGAGATCCGTAGACGACCCCATCAGCCGGGAATTCAGAAAGCACAGGTTTGCGACCTTCACCGGCCTCTCGGACCGGTTCCGAATGCTGACCCATTCGCGGATCACGGGTGTTTTGGGGTAAATCACATAATGCTTGGTGGCCTCGATGGGCCCCGCGGCCAGTTCAATATCCAACTGCAACTCGCCTTGTTTGAGAAGAGTGGCGTGGTCTCTCACAAACGTCCAATTCCAGTCCGCGCCGCTGACGTCTTTCCCGTCGACAGAGAAGCGGATTTCGGAGGGATCCGCGCCTCCGTCCCTCAATTCCTTATGCGAGGACGGACCGCGGAATGAAGTGAGGAAAAAGCGGCCGCGATCGAGCGAAACGCGCTTTTCCACCGATCCCGTGCCGAGCAACCAGGACGATCCGGAACTCCGGACATACGCCTCGCCGCTGATCAGATTGACGGCCGCAGACGCCGGCGCCAGGCTCGCCAAGACTGTCAGTACGGAGAAGAGGCTGCAACCGATGGACTTTCGCATGGATTCGTTCACAAACTTTGGGCGAGGAACACCGCCGAAACCGGAGGTCCAGCGCCGTTTGGCAATTTTATACCTCAGCCGAGCTATTGTCAACAAGCTTGTCAACAATAAACGCGGCCTGCGCCTCTTACGGAGTCTTTTGGTAGCGCACCATGAGGGAGCCCGGGGCGGACCCGATCTCCACGCGGAGTTTCGCGAGTTCCGCGCCCGTCATAGTGCGCGTTTCCTTCACATCGAAGGTCTCGGCAAACGTCACCCGGTAGCGCGTTTTCGGTTCCAATCCGCGTAAGTGAGCGGTGAACATCGCCTGCGCCGCGCGGGGACGGCGAAACATCAGAGCGAATCCGGCGGCCTGGTCCGGACTGTGAAATTGATAGCCGGCCCAGACCGTTTCATCCAGGCTGCCAGGCGCGAGCGGATAATAGTCGCCCAGCCAGTATTGACGGACGCTCTTTAACTCTTCGACGCCCTTTTTCAACTGGTCGATGGGGACATACGGAGAGTTGAGGTTCATCCCAATGCCGACGCCCGTGGTCATGGTGCTGCGGAAGTTGTAGGGATCCGGCATATGGAGGAGGTTGGAATCGAGGGGAATCCAGAGGCTCAACTCGGTGGTGTGCGCCTGGTCCGACGTTGGATAGGGGAGGCCGCTGGAGGTCAACTCGCTGCGGGTCAGCGAGCCGACGCTGCGCCTCATCATTTCCAGGTCGGGACCGGTACCGCGCCAGTTTGCATTGTCGATGGTCAGCTTCGGGAAGCGGTCCAGGAGCGCGTCGAAGAAAGCGTACATACCTTCGATCTGGCGTATTTCAGCAATCCCCTGCCGGTCGGGCGCATCGGCTTCGCGCCAGAAGGGCAACGGACAGGTATTACGGTCGTTGCGGTAAATATCGATTTCCCAATCGCGTATGTAGCCCGAGATCAGGTCCGTCATGTAGGTGAGCGCGGCAGGATCCATCCACTTGTAAATTCCGCCCCACTTTCCTTCCTGTGGCTGATGCAGGACCCATTCCGGGTGCTCCTGCTGGATCCGCGAGCCGGGTCCGAGGCCTTCGGGGTCGAACCATAGGAGGAACCTGAGCCCGCGCGCATGGGCCGCGTCCGCAACGGGTTTCAACCCGCGTGGAAATTCTTTTTTGGGGACCCAGCTTCCCCGGCCGCCCGGCCACAGCCCCTCAAACCAGCCAGCATCCAGCCAGTAGGTATCGAGTCCGATGTCCGGCAGTTCCCGCAACAGGGCGAGCTGGTTCTCCTCGGTTACCCAGTTGAGGGCCGGCGTCTGATCGATGAATCTTGCCCCCAGTTCGCTGGCCCGGATGGAAGGAAGAACCTCGAACGGGTTGCGTCCGGTCTTCTTCGCCATGTCTTCAAACATGAGCAGGTAGCCGGGGGTGTGTGCGATGGGCGGCAACTGTACTTCTCCGCCGATGCGCGGCACGTAGTGCTTGACCAGCAGGCGCCGAAACTGATTGTGACCTTCGATCCGGTCCTTACCAGCCCATTCCAGCAAGAGCACGCGCGGAGTTCGTATACTCTCGCCCGGGTGGAGCACCAAATGGGTGAGCTCCTGCCCGGCCTGCAGCGCGACCTCGCGGCCTGGGCCTCTGGCCGCGCGGATTCGCCACTGGCCGGTCCAACCGATTCCGCCGATCAGACCTCCCTTGTCCCACTGGAGGTTGAAGAAGGGCAGATAGCTCTCCACATGGTTGTAGCCCTGCATCACGTAGTGGACCAGAACGGACTCGGTTCCTACCCCGAGCTTCTGGTCGACGGGATTAAAGTCGCGGGACATGCCCTCGACATCCCCGTTCCTGGGGCGTATCGCACTCCCCAGCACGTGGTGGAAAACAACATCGCCCCCGCCGGACGGGGTGAACGTGAAATCCAAGGGCAGGATCTTTTCGATGCCAGGCGTGTCCATCGAACCGGCATTGTGCAGCCGCAGCATCGCTTCCACGGCCGGTGAGCCGGCGAAGCGGATCAGCTCACGCGATACCTCAAGACTGCTCGCGGGGTCTCGCCAAACAGTCGTGATACTCTCCCTGCCATCGGGGAGGACCGAGCGGCTGGATGTTTTGGTCCACGCGGGCAGCAGGACTGCCGAGGCCTTGCCACCGTAGACGAAGGAAAACCGCGTTCCGTCCGCCAGTTCGTGAATGAGCGCGCCATCTTTGCCCACCCCGCGTGGAATGGTTATCGCGACGAATATCAAGGCGGTCAACGCAAACCGGAGGCTTCGCATCGGCAGGATATCCCCTAACTGATTTGTTAACAATATTGTCAACCAAGTTAAACCGCCGGACGTCCGGTTGTCAATGCCGGTGAAAACAGCCTAGACGGGGGACTTCTCGATGGTGACGGCGTCGGACTTGAGCACCGCCGGATCCAGTTCCACTCCGAGTCCCGGACCGTCGGGAAGGGGCAGCAGACCCTGCTGCGGAACGAGGCTCTTTGTCAGCAAGCCGGAGTATTCGGAGAGGTAGTGCTGGCGCACGGTCTCCAGAATGTACAGATTCGTGGCATTTGCGGCAAGGTGGGCCGACGCGAAGTGCAGGACGGGGCCACCGCAATTGTGAGGCGCAATTGGCAGGTAGTGCGTCTCCGCCAGCGTTGCGATCTTCCTGGCCTCGGAGAATCCCCCGCACCAGCAGAGATCGGGCATGATGATCCGGGCGGCATGGTTGCTGAATAGCTCCCGGAAGCCCCACCGCGTCATGAGCCGTTCGCTGACGCACAAAGGGAGAGACGTTGCGTCAGCCAATTGCCTGTAAGCATTGAGGTTGTCCTGGGGCAGCATCTCTTCGAGCCACATAGGCTGATAGGGTTCCAGCGCCTTGGCAATCGCGATGGCCGATGGAAGGTTCCAGTAGCCGTGGAACTCCATAGCCACGTCGATGGCGTCGCCGAACCGCTCCCGGATGGCACGGATCGGCGCCAAACCGCGGCGCATGAGTTCGGGAGTGATGTATTGGCCGCCGGTCTCCTTGGCGATGGGATCAAATGGCCAGATTTTCATGGCCTTGACGCCACTGTTCAACAGTTCCTCCGCGAGCCGCACGGGTTCTGTTAGAAAATTGACCCGGTCGTAGCAGGTGTTGTAAACGCGGATCGCGGGGCGCGAAGCACCGCCCAGCAGCTGATAAATGGGGAGATTGAAGGCCTTGCCCGCCAGATCCCAAAGAGCAATGTCGACGGCGCTGATGGCGCGCATCTCGGCGCCGGCCCACCCGCTGTAGGAGACGGCGAGCAGCATGTCCGCCCAAAGGCGGTCGATCTCGCGCGGATCCCGCCCGATCAGCATGGGAGCCAGGGATTCATGGATCACCGCTTTTTCCGCGGCTGGGTGCGGATAGCTTTCTCCCAAGCCTACCAGCCCGGTATCCGTGTGAATGAGCACCCAGAGGTATTGAATGGGGCCGAAGTGTACGGTAACGCCTTTCCGGTAGTGAATTGTTTCGACAGCCGTAATTTTCATGTTTTAGAAGAGTCCGTATCTATTGGATCTGGCGGCCTTTCGCATTTTGTTATTGACATTAGGCCACGGGTTGAATTATACATACAGCTACTTCACTTGTCAGCAGTATTGTTGACATTAAAGTTGACCCAGGCGAAAAGGCAAAGCACTGGACTCGCGCCAGAATCATTTTGCGGTCGCTGCAATCTAGGAGGATTGCCCATGAAATTTAGAGCCCTGTTCGCGCTCTGTACACTGTTGAGTCTTATTTCCGCCGTTCCGCCCGCCAACGGACAAGCAGTTTCCGGTTCCATCACTGGGGCAGTCACCGATTCGTCGGGCGCGGCACTCCCCGGAGCTACGATCGATGTCGTCAGCGCCGATTCCGGAGCCCATTTCACATCAAAAACCAACGATTCCGGCTATTACAGCGTATCCAATTTGAACGCCGGCATCTACCGGGTGGAGATCAACGCGGCCGGGTTCCGCGCACTCGTGCACGCAGGCATCCAGGTGGACATCGGATCCGTGGTTAGCTTCGATGCCAAAATGGAGCTTGGTAACGTCCAGGAGAAAGTGACCGTAACCAGCGAGGCCCCGCTGCTGGAGACGGGCAAAGTTGAATTGGGTGGCACGGTGACCACGAAAGCGCTGGAATCGCTGCCAGCCGAAGGTCGAAACCCGACCGCCCTTGCCGCTCTCCAACCCGGTGTCATCATGGGGACCGGCCAGGAAGGAATTCCCGGGTCGCAAGGATCCGCGAATTTCTCGTTCAGCGTAAACGGGCAGCGCGCCCAACTGAACCGCCAGTTGCTGGATGGCGTCGACGATACGGAAGGCGTGAGCGGCTCGGCGGCGATCGTTCCGTCGACGGACGCGCTGACGGAATACCAACTGGTGACGTCCAACTACGACGTTGAGTTGGGGCAAGTGGCCGGCGCCGTGCAGGTTTTCACCACCAAATCTGGCACCAACGACATTCACGGGAGCGCTCACGAGCTAAATCGCGTCAACGCCCTGTTCGCTCGTGATCCTTTCACCGAGCCGAATGGACCGGGGCACTTCACCTGGAATCAGTTCGGCGGGACGCTCGGCGGCCCGATCAAGAAAAACAAGCTGTTTCTTTTTGGCTACTACGAAGGAGTCCGGGTTCGCTCGGGCGGCAACGTACAAACAACCGTACCCATCCAGGCATTCCGCCAGGGAGACTTCAGCAGCCTGCTGCCCGACCACGTGATCTACGACCCACAGACCGGAGGCCCGGGCGGCGTGGGGCGTACGGCGTTTGCCAACAACAAGATTCCCAACGCGAGGCTGGATCCTATCGTACAGGCCATGCTCGCGAAAATCCCGATGCCGAATCAACCCGGGACGGACAACAACTTCCTAGCGCCCCAATTGAACCCTCTCAACCAGGATCTGGGAACCATTCGGGCCGACTACGTAATCAACGACTCCAGCCGTCTCTTCACCCGGTACACGCGGCAGCAGGGCACGTCCACTTCGAACGTTCCGGCTTTCGGCGTAATGAACTTCCCCGGGTCCAACGCATCGATCGGCGATAACAACAGTCTTGTGGCCAACTACACGCGCCTGGTAGGTTCCAACCTGGTGCTGGAGGGCCGGTTCGGCTGGACACAGAATGAGTGGAGCCAGAACGCGCTCGACCAAGCGTCCAAGACCTCGGAACAGTTCGGAATCCCCGGATTAAACAACGCCTGCACTTCCTGCGGCGGACTCGCCGGCTTCATCATCGGCGGTCCGGTTGGCGGATTCTCCTACGGCAACAACGACCATTCCCACCAGGTTGACAACTACGGAGGCTATAACTTTGTCGGCGTAGCTACCTGGACGCACGGCTCGCACAGCTTTAAGTTCGGCACCGACACTCTGCTCGCCTGGCGCGACCGCCGCGACACCTCTTCGCAGGGCGACTTTGGATGCGCCAATACCGGTGTTTGTAACGGAAACGGGTTTTCCCAGCAAGTCACCGGCAGCCCGCTGGCGCCCGGTTCCGGCCTCTCCATGGCAACCTACCTGCTCGGCGACGTAACCAGCTTCGGCCGCGTGATTTACGCGCGAAATCTGCCGCTTGCGCACAATACGCGCACGGCCTTCTTTGCCCAAGATACCTGGCGTGTTACCCCCAAGCTGACCCTCACTCTCGGGCTGCGCTGGGATTACCTGGGCTATCCCACATCACCGCAAAAGGGCGGCATTGCCAACTTTAACTTCAGCAACGCCTACTCCATTATCAGTAACTACGGCGACACCTCGGCTACGGCCAACGTTGACCAGAACTACGGAGACTGGGGTCCGCGCGTGGGTATCGCCTACCGCCTCTTTGACAACACGGTAGTCCGAACCGGCTACGCCCGTAGTTACTCCATCGGATTCTACGGCGCGAACTTCGGCGCTATCACCAACGACTGGCCGAACGCAACGCGGCAGGATGTGAAGCAATCCGACACTTACGCGGCAATTTTCCCGTTGTCACAAGGGCCTCCGGCGTTTGTCTCGGGTTTCGATATTCTGGCAGCTGCCGGGAACCCCGGCCAGTATCCGACACCAAATTCGACCGGTTTCGGAACCGACCGGCACAACCCCGACAACTCGATCGATATGTGGAATTTCGCGATCCAACACCAGTTCAAAGGGAACCTGACGATGACGGCCGCCTATGTCGGAAACGCCGGCCGGCACTTGTTCTATCGCGTCGACTACAATGCCGCGCAGCCGGGTCCGGGATCCCTCAGCTCCCGCCGTCCCTATGATGCGCTGGGATTCGACACCAACGCTTACAATCAGAGCAACCAAAGCAGCAGCGGCTATCAGGCGCTTCAGATTTCCGGCGAGAAGAGATTCTCAAAGGGTCTCCTCTACACGGCTTCGTTTACGTGGGGCAAGTCCTACGACTTCGGCCTGCACAATCCATCGGTAAACTGGAACGCCAACCTGGACCGTGCGGTTCAAGACACGGACCGTAAGTTCGTGTTCGTCTCCAGCCATGTGTGGGAACTGCCGTTCGGCCCTGGCAAGCAGTACCTGAATACCAACGGCCCGCTGCGTTACCTGGTTGGCGGCTGGCAGCTCTCGGGTGTTGAGACAATCGAATCGGGACTCCCCTTCTCCCCGGTTCTCGGCGACACTTCGACTCTGAATTCCGACTGCTGTACGCTACGGCCGAACATTATCGGATCGTCAAGCGTTTCCAACCCAGGCCGGAATCTCTGGTTCAATCCGGCTGCGTTTGGCGTGCCCGGCCTGTACAAATATGGCAACGCAGGACGGAACATCATGCGCGGCCCTGGCCTGTTCCGGGTGGATCTCGGGCTGGTAAAGAGCTTCCAGATTACCGAACGGGCTAGACTGGAACTGCAATGGGAGGCCTACAACGCATTCAACCACGCGAATCTCACCAATCCGAACAATGTTGTGGATTCGTCCACGGCGGGACGGATCTTCGATGTGATAGACATCATGAGACGCACCCAGCTCAGCGCAACCGTGCGTTTTTGATGTTGAGGTGGTTTTCCACTGTACTCCTGGTCGTGGGCTGCGCTTCGGCGCAGTCCACGGCCGATCCCCTCACCGAAGGCATCGCGCTGCTTCAAAAAGGCGATGTCCAGCACTCCTTACCCCTCCTTCGCCGCGCCGTCGAATCCAACCCCAAGTCCGCACCCGCTCATAATTATTTCGGATTTGCGCTCGGGAGAAGCGGTTCGGTGGACCAGGCAATTCAAGAGTTTCGAAAATCAATCCAAATGGATCCGCGCTATCCCGACGCTTTCTACAACCTCGGCACAGCGCTGATGATCGAAAACCAGCAGGTAGCAGCGATCCAGAATCTACAGACCGCTGTTGCGCTGCGCCCCGATTTTCCGGAGGCGCAGTTCGAGTTAGGAAATGCCCTTGCGGAGCAGGGCCAATTCCGGGATGCGATCGATTCTATCCAGAAGGCGATCCGGCTCCGGCCGGATCTGTCCGCGGCGCACACGCAACTGGGGTTGTTGTACGCGCGGATCGGCGATCTTCAGGGAGCTGTGGATGAACTCCGCCGTGTGGTTACGCTTCAGCCCGGCTCGGCCGAAGCACACAATAATCTGGGCGTCGCGCTCGATCAGGCCGGGGACCTTACGGGCGCTATCGAAGAGTTCCGGCGGACGGTAGCGTGCGACGCGAAATTCGCGCCGGGCATCCTGAACCTGGCGCAGGCCCTGCGCGACAAGGGAGATCTTCCCGCTGCCATTGATAACTACAAAAAGGCTCTCACACTGGAGCCGGAGTCGGCGTCCGCGCATGCGGATTTGGGATTTACGCTGAAACGGGACGACCGTCTGAAAGAAGCTCTCCCGGAGTTAGAGACAGCTATCCAGCTCGCGCCGGAGGTGGGGCGGTCACAGTTCTATTACGCGGAAGCTCTGACACAGAGTGGAGACAGCGCGGGAGCGCTGGCACACTACGAACACGCGGTCCGCCTCAGTCCCCGAGACGTTGCATTCCGGCTTGGATACGGCGTGGCGCTGTCCCAGACGTCATTGCAGGAAGGAATCTCCCAACTCGAGGAGGCATTCCGGTTGGATCCGAACCGGCCGGATGTGCTGAACGCGTTAGGCGCCGCGCTGCGAAAGGCCGGTGAAAAGGACCGGTCCGCGGATGCTTTCCGGCGGGCCAGAGAGGCCTCAGCCGTTCTCTCCCGCCGCTCCGAAGCGGACCTCGCCACGAATCGCGCGATCGACCTGCTGAAGAAAGGGCAAGTGGAACCTGCCATCGAAGCGTTACGATCGGCGCTCAACGCGAAACCGGACTCAGCGGACGCCAATCATTATATGGGGATCGCCCAGAGCGCCCAGGGGCATTGGGCGGAGGCGAATCAAGCCTTCAATGCCGCGGTGCTGGCCGGTCCTTCGAACCCGGAAATCCTGTTCAATTATGGTGTCGCGCTGGAAAAGCAGAATAACTGGAGCGGCGCGGCACTGCAATTCGAACGAGCCGCTTACCTCCGGCCGGGGCAACCGCAGGCAGCGTGCATGCTGGCGGATTCCCTCGCGCGCGCGGGAGACAGCGAACGGGCCAAGGCTGCGCTCCAACGCGCCCGCGAGCTAGGTCCGTGTAACATCTCCAGCCACTAACCCGGGCAAGTCTTCCTCGGATGGGACAGGCTGGGCTCCGCGGTCCTCCGGCATGGGGGTCACCAGCACCAGCGTTCCGGACAGCCCGAATGCCAGGCACAAAATGCGGGTTGTGAAGGCGTGCGAACGCTGGTTGCTGAGCAAATAACCCACGAGGGTTGGCCCGAAGAATCCGCCCAGGTTGCCGATTGAGTTGATCAGTCCCAAGGCTGCCGCGGCGGCTGATTCGCCGAGCGAGAGAGTTGGCAACACCCAGAAGGACGGCGTCCAGGCCCACAGCATGGACCCCGAGAGGAAAAGCCAGAACATCTGAAGCGGAAATGGCTGATGGGGTATGGTTACGCAGGCAAAGAATACTCCCGCGGCGAACAAGGGAATCGCCGTGTGCAGCTTACGACGGCCGGTCCGGTCCGAGGAACGCCCCATCCAGATGAGACAAACC
>Ga0105237_10009964_pt1 | contig 10139 bp, 5 predicted proteins | sample KBSC24metaG_FD_81520 | JGI IMG/M metagenome (GOLD analysis project Ga0105237, IMG submission 81520) | Corn rhizosphere microbial communities from Kellogg Biological Station, Michigan, USA - KBS C2-4 metaG | ecosystem: Host-associated > Plants > Roots > Rhizosphere > Soil | place: Michigan, USA... | reverse complement strand
TCCGCTCGGCCCGTCCGCGGCCTCCACGACGCCGGTACGGGGATCCGTGGACCACGCCAGACCATTCCCCCCTTCGTGATCTTGCGCGCGGAAGTAAGCAAAGCGAACCAATTCAGGTAAGGCATTCCGCCCCTGCGTCGTCCCATTGCTATCCGCGATGAGACGGTAGACGAAGTCGTCGGGCACCGCAGCCACGGCCGAGTCGGCCGCAGCGAACTGGCCAAGATCCAGGAGCGCGCGTCCTTTGCCGACCCGCGCCAGATTGACGAAATTCGCGCTGTCCGCCCCAAGGATGGCCGCCGAATCGAACAGCGTGACGGCGCGCGTGAGGAGCTCCTGCGTCGTCAGCCCCCGACTTGGCGTCGGCGCGCCAGACAGCGGCACCGTTGCGATCGGCATGCCCGAGCAATAGAGTTCCGCCAGCCACACCACCGTATATCCTTCCAGCGCATACAACTCCCCTTGCCACGCCTTTGGCGCCTGCGGCGAATTGTTCGCATACGCCAGGAGCGCCTCACGCGCGATGTGCGTCGTGACACGCGCGTTTTGGATGTCCCCCGACGACTCGTTGCCTGGAAATGGCTTGCGGGCATCGATCTCCATGAAGGAGCAATTGCCGCACGTCGCTTCGTCGGTCAGCAACGCGCTCTGGCCAATGACACCATATTCCTGCGAGCCCGTCGCACTGCGCATCATCGTCACCATCGCCCCCAAGCGTAAGGAGATCGCTCCCGCGACGGTTTTGACCGTCGAGGGGTCGACCACCGTGCTCGGCGTTTGAACGTCGACGAGCGAGGACGGTGAGCAGGCAACGAAGGCGAGACACGCGGTGACCGCGGCGATCCATCCACGACGCACGCGGCGATGGGCACGCATATCGGAAATCCGTGAGCAGACGGGCATCTTAAAATCCCAGGTTGACGCGCAGGATCCACGACCGGGGCTGCAACGTCCCCAATCCGTTGTTGTACGAATATTCGGCGAGCGCCCCCGAGGTATCCACATTCGGATCCTTGCCCGCGTAGTCGGTCCACAATCCGAGATTCCGGCCACTCAGCGTCACCGACGCCGACTGGGTGTGCACAAGGCGTCGCGACAGCGCGGCCGGCACGGTATACGTCAGCGCCGCTTCGTTGAGACGGAGGCTCGACGCGGTAGCCATGTAGTAACCTTGATTGAACTGCGCTTCGAGATACGCCGCCTGCTCCGCAATGGACGCAGTCCGGTCCACCGCGGCGCGCGGATAGACACCGCACGTGCTGGCCACACACAGCGGATTCGTTTGTCCGTTGACCTGGACCAGTGTCGTGCTCAGCTGTAACGCCCCGTTCAACATCGACAGGTTGGACGTGTAATTCACCGTACTCGTCGGATAGGGCGCTCCCGCGAATTGGAGCGGCCCCAACGTCACTTCATCCTGTGCCAGGATGCCGTCGTGATTGGCATCGGAGTACGCGACCACCGGCGTGGCCCAGAACCCGTACAGCGGATACCCTTCGTGGAAAGACGGAACATCGTATCCGTCGAGATCCATCGTCGGCGACCGATGCACGAGGATGTTGCTCGTTTTGGTCAATCCGATCCCGAGATTCCACGTGAACGACCGCGCATCGAGCACGCGGGCATCCACACTGAGCTCGAAATCATTGCTTTTGACGTCCCCGATGTTGGTATACAATGTCGGAGAGGCCACGCCACCAGCGAACCCATACGAGTCGGGATACCGCGAGGAGACGATCATGTCCCGCGTAAACTTCCGGCTCATCGTGAGCTTGGTACTGATCCGCTCATTCTCCAAGAACGAAATATCCAACCCGCCTTCCCACTCGGCCGATTTTTCCGGGCGTAAGATCGAATTCCCGAGGTTCGACGGGAAAATCGCGGTCTGTGATCCGGAGCCATTGCTGAAGGTCAGGCCGCGATATTGGTTCAACACCGCCGTTTGCGAGGCTTGGTTCCCCGATTGCCCATAGGCGACGCGCACTCGAAGGAGCGAGACATACGGCTGCTGCGGGAAAAATCCTTTGTCCGACAGCGGAATCGACAAATTGAACTTGGGATAGTGCGGTGGCTGTTTGATCGTCTGTCCGCCAAAGCCACTCGCCACGTCGCGACGCACGCCAAACGTGTAGTAATTCCCAAACAGGTTGAGGGTCTCTTCGAGATATACGCCCGCTTCGGCCGACGCGTCCTGGCTTTCGTTTACCGAATATTGCTGCGCACTCTGGTCCAAGCAGACCGGTGCCGGCGTCAACAGCTGCGTCCCGAAGGCCAACGGACATCCATACGGATCGGCATTGCCCACCTGGAGCGCGCTCGCATCCGTATGGGTGTACTGTTCGCCGACCGTGGTGGTCAACGTCAACCACGAAAACGGGGAATATGTCGCCGCCGCGCCGCCGTTCATTGTAGTGACGAACACCTGATTGTTGATCACCGAGTGCAGGCTTGGACACCCTTGCCCATTTTCGAGCCCTTGTAACACCGTCGAGCAGTCCTGGCGGCGCAACTCCGCCCCGTCGGTACGCAACGTATAGTCGCCACCGACCGTCCCATTGACGCGAAGCCACGACCACGGCCGATATTCGCCGTCACCACTCATGAAGCCGCGCTTGGCCAATGAAGAGATCTTGGTGCGCTGTCCCTCCGACGGGAGATAGGTCAACGTATCGCCCGGCGACGCCCCGACCGTGATGTTGTTGGACTGATTGAAGAAACTCTGCAGCCCGTTCCCACCGTTCAGGACGTTGTTGTAGATCCCGTTCGCCGAGAGCGATACGTCCGCCTGATTTCCAAACGTGAACGTCGTGCGCGACGAGCCATCCACTTCCTGTTGGGTGTTGGGCCGCGTCATCCACGAAGGCGGCGACTCGTTATATAGCCGCTGAATGACACGCTTCTGCGCGGGTGACATCCGCGCCATCCCCACGTTGTTCGCGACGGAGGCGGTCAAAAATTGCTGCACCTGGTCCGATCCACCCGACACGGTGCCGTGTATCGAGTTCGATGTGCCGGTTCCCAGCGTGCGCATATTGGGGTCGTTCTGCGGGTTGTACTGCGTCACACTGTCCTGCACGCACTTCCCCGCCATGATCGACGCGTCGCCACCCATCGACAAGTTGCACGCCGCGGTTTCGTATTCGATGCCGCCAAACCCGCTCGCGAAGTGCCCCCACCCCCACCACATCTCCGGTGCGCCGCCAGCCTGGAAGCTCTGGCCGGCGTCGGCCGACAGCGTCGTACGCAGCGATCCGGGATGCCCTCGCTTCGTGGTGATCACGATGACGCCGTTGGCGGCGTCGGTCCCATAGAGACTCGACGCCGACGGACCATACAGCACTTCGATCTTCTCGATGGTATTGGGATCGATGTCATCCAACCGCGACGGCGCGAGAGCCGCTTGCGGCCCGGCTCCATAGCTCGAGGCAGGGCCCGTGACCTGCTGCGGCAACGCCACCGACCCCACGTTGGTCTGCAGCCGAGCCTGCGTGGTTTGTGCGTTGACCCGAATACCGTCGACGATCACGATCGGGTCGTTGTTGAGTGACACACTGTTCACGCCACGCAGTCGAATCTTGGACGGCGATCCCACAGCACCGTCCGTATTCGACACCACGACGCCGGGCAGCCGCCCCTGAAGTAAATCGCTCACGTTACGAATCTGCTGCGTCGCGACGATCGAATCCGCTTTGATTGTCCCCACGTCGTTCCCGACTTCCATCCGCTGCTTTTGCCCCGTGGCGGTGGTCACGACATCGGTAAGCGTAGTGGCCGACGCGGAGAGCGCCACCGTCACCATCTCGGTCGCGTCGTCGCGCACGGTCACGAGCGCGGAGTACACATGGTATCCCAGCGTGCGCACGATGAGCGTGTGTCCCCCAGCGGGGATGCCATTCATCGTGAATCGCCCATTGCTCTGTGTTTTGACGCTACGCCCACTATCGATCGTCACGATCGCGCCGGCCACGGGCCGCTTGGTCGCGGCGTCGGTCACGACACCGGTAATCACGCCGGTCCCCATGGACTCCACATCATTCACCGTCAATTTCAGCGCGATCACGCCGGGTGCGGTCACCACGGCATAGAGCCGCGTTCCCGCCAAGAGCTGCGTGAGCACAGCGCTCAAGGGCTGCTGGGTCGCATGCACCGTCACATTCCGACCGGCTGCGTCGACGATCTCACGCCGGTAACCGATCACGACATTGGCCTGCGTGGCCAGGGTCTTGATCGCCTGCCGCAGCGGCACATCGTCGACGTCGAGCGTCACTCGGCGCGACAGCAACTCACGACTGTCCGTATCGCTCACGCCGGATTTTGGCTCGGTCGCGACCGTTTCCTGCGCCATGACCGGCGCCCCCGCACACGCCAAGGCCACAGCGAGCATGGAACGACGCCATACAGAGGGAACGATGCGGATCACCTGCCGACCTCCACTTGAGGGGTTTTCAAGACTTCGCGAGTGCGCGTGTTTCGCGACGAACCACCATGATCACGCTCCGGCCGAAGCGTGATGACATTACCATCGAACGTCATGGTCACATCCAACACCGCTTTCACCGTATTCATCGCGTCGGCCGGATGATCCGTGCTCAGCGCCACCGACACGTGCATGGCGGCCAGCGTCGTGTCGTTCAAGTGAAATTCGTAGCCATACCACCGACCCAGCGTCGCGAGCATCGCCGACACCGGTGTGTCGTTGAACACGAGCCGTCCACGCGTCCATTCCGTCGCTTCCGTCGGATCGTCCGTCGCGCTCACCGTGACGGTGGAGTCCGTTGCGTACGCCACGGCCCCGGACGCGAGCACCACGGGTGCCGAATGTCCCCCCGCGGTCACTCGGCCACTGAGCACGGCGATTCGCGTCGCGCGATCATCTGGATACCGGCGTACGCCGAACGTCGTCCCGAGCACACGCGTCGTCACCGCGCCGGTTCGAACCACAAAGGGAGCGTGCGACTGCGGCGCGACTGTAAAGAGCGCCTCGCCGACGAGCGCAACGGTGCGCGCCCCCTGACGGTCAACGTCATAGCGAAGACGTGTCTCCGGCGCGAGAGTCGCCCGTGAACCGTCGGGAAGTGTCACGGTCGTCCGTTGCATGCGCGCTGCGATATAGGTGTGCGAACTCCTGTCCGTTCGCCATGCCCGTACCGCAGTCCACAGTCGCAGCACTGCAACGCTGAGCACCGCGAGCCCGAGCACACCAAGTACCGCCGATCGCCGAATCGACCGGAGGCCACGCGTAGACGGAAGGAACAGACGCCGTGCGATACCATCACGCGTCGGCACAGATGGCATGGATGATGTGGAGCGTGCGGCCGACCGTTGTGTTGACGCCGACGCGCCTGTCGTGCCCATCGCTGCCCGGATCGGCGCGACGATCTCCTCCGCCGAGGGGACCGAACGATCATCACCCCCCGCCGCGGCAGCGATAAATCGTCCGATCAATACCTCACGTTCCGGCACGGCGCGCAGCCACGCCTCGACACGCGCGCGCGACTCGCCATGCAACTCTCCCGCGAGATACGCCTCCAGCGGCAGTCCGTCGTCGTCACGACCATCGATAGACATGTGATCGTCCTTCATGAACTGTTCTTACGCCACAGCGTGAGTTGTGACACGACATCGTCGCCATTCACAATCATGGGAATTCGACTCCCGCCGCCCGCAACAGCGTGCGCAATACTCGATACGCTCGGCTCACGTGCGCCCGGGCTGCGTCGGGCGTGATCTGCATGACATGCGCGATGTCATCGTAGTCGAGTTGTTGATCCCACCGCAGCGCAATGACCTGGCGTCGTGCCTCCGGGAGCTGGGCGATGGCCTGGTCTAACAGGCGCCGCGTCTCATCACGCTCGAGCGCGCGGTGCGGACCGTCTGACGCCCGCGCCATTCCCGGCACATCGTCCGCCGTCCATTGTTGACCGATCCGTTCCGCCGTGCGGTTGTTCCGCAGGTAGTACAGTGCGCGCCGGCGACACGCGCCAAACAGATAGGCGGTGAGACTTCCCGACAGCGTGATCGTCGCGCGGCGCTCCCACACATTCAGGAGCACATCCTGCACGACATCCTGCGCCCCCTCGCGCGAGCCGACAATACTATAGGAAAACCGCCACAGCCGCGTGGCGTAGGCTAGGCACAACGTATCGAATGCCCCGACATCTCCGGCACGGACGGCGTCGAGCAACGCATCGTCGGTCTGGCTCATCGCCTCGGTCACCCCCACAACGTCCGGACCGGACCGCGAACCGGCAAGACGGGATGCCGGAATCCCACGACGTCGTTCACCTCGCCAGCCGCCGGGTGGGAAAAGGTCAGGATCAGAATCGAGACGACGCGCGGGATTCGCCATGTCTCCCTGCAGTTACGCCACCCCCAATCCTGTGACACCCGACCGCCGAATCCGAGATATATGGGCACACATACATAATTCGGGATATATTCGGCACAGGATTTTTTCCCCAGGCGAAATTCTCCTCCGCGTCCGCTAAATTTTCCCCATGGCCACCAAACTCGCTCCTGCCCCCGCCTCCTCGGCGACGAACGGCTTTAGCCGTGAAGAGCTCCTCGGCGTCTATCGCAACATGCTCCTCTCGCGCCGGATCGACGACAAAGAAGTACAGCTCAAACGGCAAAACAAAATCTTCTTCCAGATCTCTGGCGCCGGCCATGAAGCCGTGCTCACGGCCGCGGGAACCGTGCTGCGGCCAGCCTATGACTGGTTTTATACCTACTACAGAGACCGCGCGCTCTGTCTGAAGTTGGGCGTTACGGCAGCTGAGATGCTGTACGAAGCCACGGGCGCCGCAATTGATCCGGCATCGGGCGGGCGGCAGATGCCGAGCCACTGGGGCCACAAAGACTACAACATCGTCTCCGCCTCCTCACCCACTGGAACACAGTTCCTCCAAGGCGTCGGCGCCGCCGAAGCGTCATTGCGCTCCAAGCTCCTCGGCCTCACCGACCTGGCCAACAAAGACGACGTCGTCTTTGTCTCCACCGGTGATGGGACCACCAGCGAAGGCGAGTTTTGGGAGTCGCTCAACACCGCGTCCAACCTCAAGCTCCCCGTCGTCTATCTCGTCGAAGATAACGGCTACGCCATCTCCGTCCCGGTCGAAGTCAACACCACGGGCGGCAGCATCTCCAAGCTGGTCAAGTCGTTCCCCAACTTTTACATCGAAGAAGTGGATGGCTGCGACTTCTTCGCCAGCTATGAGGCCATGAAGCGCGCGGTCGACTACGCGCGGAAACGGAAAGGCCCGGCGCTGGTTCATGCGCACGTCATTCGCCCCTACTCGCACTCGCTCTCCGACGACGAAACCATGTATCGTCCGGCAGCCGAGCGTGAAGCCGATGCGGCGCGCGATCCGATCGTGACATTCCCAGCGTGGCTCGTGGCCAATGGTCATGCTACAGACGCCGAGATCGCCAAGATGCAAGAAGAAGTGGATGCCGAGGTATTGGCCGCCACTGACGATGCGCTCGCGCAGCCTCAGCCAGGTGAAGACACCATTTACTACGGCGTCTACTCGCCCGATGTCGATCCCACGAGCGAGCAGTTCGATACCGAGGATGATCCGCAGTTCTCGGGTGAGCCCACTACGATGGTGGACCTGCTCAATTCGACGATGCGCGACGAGATGCGCCGCGACGAGAAAATTCTCGTCTTTGGTGAAGACGTGGCCGATGTGTCACGCGAGGAGTACCTTGGCAAGGTTAAAGGGAAGGGTGGCGTCTTCAAGGTCACCTGGGGCTTGCAAAAGGAATTCGGTGGCGCGCGTGTGTACAACTCACCGCTCGCCGAAGCGAATATTGTGGGGCGGGCGATTGGACTCGCGACGCGTGGGTTCAAGCCGGTCGTCGAAATCCAATTCTTCGACTACATCTGGCCCGCGTACATGCAGCTGCGCGACGAGCTCGCAACCATGCGGTGGCGGTCCAACAACAAATTCTCGTCGCCGGTTGTGGTACGCGTGACGTATGGCGGGTACATTCGCGGTGCAATCTACCACTCGCAAACGGGGGCGTCGTTATTCACGCACTGCCCGGGGCTGCGCGTGGTCTGTCCGTCCAACGCACTCGATGCGGCGGGGTTGCTTCGCACGGCAATTCGGTGCGAGGATCCAGTGATGTTCCTCGAGCACAAGCACCTCTACCGGCAGACGTACAACAAGGCCGCGTATCCGGGCCCGAACTTCATGATCCCGTTTGGCAAAGCCAAGATCGTGAAAGAGGGGACCGACGTGACCGTCGTCACATACGGCGCGACCGTGCAACGCGCGCTCGTCGCCGCCAATGCCGCGGCCGAAAACGGCGTCTCGGTGGAAGTGATCGATCTACGCACGCTGTCGCCATGGGATAAGGAGACAGTGTTCGCGTCGGTGAAAAAGACGTCACGTGTGATTGTGGCGTACGAAGATTCGCTCAGCTGGGGCTACGGCGCCGAGATTGCCGCGGCGATCGCGGACGAATGCTTTGCGTGGCTCGATGCGCCGGTCAAGCGCGTGGCGTCGACGGATACGTTCGTGGGATACGCGCCGCGGTTGGAAGATGCGATCTTGCCGCAGGTGGCGGATTTTACGAAGGCGTACGAAGAGATCGTGCGGTTTTAGTAAGACGACCGATTCAAAAAAGAGCGCGACGAAATAATTCGTCGCGCTCTTTTTTTATCTGTCTGCACGAACCGCATCAGGCGAAACACGTCAGGACCCATCAATCCTCACCCCGCCACCGCCGCTCTCGCTTTTTTTCCGTCGTCCGCCGCTTATTGTCTAACCGCGCTTGCTTGACGGCACGTGATGGCTTTGTTGCCTTTCGCACCTTGGGCACGACCAGCGCTCCACGCACGATCGTCGCGAGCCGAACCTCCGCCAGCTCCCGATTCTGCAACTGACTCCGCGTTTCACTCGACACGATACGCAACTCACCATTGTCCGTCAGCTTGGACGCCAACCGCTCATGCAGCAACGCGCGCTGCGTTTCACTGAGCACCGCCGATGTCGCCACGTTCCACACCAGCTCCACACGTGATGACGTCTTATTGACGTGTTGTCCGCCCGCCCCACCTGACCGACTCACACGAACCGTGAGCTCCACCCTCGGAATGGTCAGCCGCCCATTCACGCGCACGCCGTCAGCCGGCACATTCGGTGTCGGTGCACTGCCAGGGGTGGGGGACGGTGCCATACCAGAATATAGACGCGACCTCCTTATCTCGAGAACGGGGAGGTGTCCATCTGCTTCGACCGTTCGGCACCTACGTCGATTCCCTGACACCCCAATCACGTACCGGACAGTGTATTCTCGATATGGCTTCGACGCCACGCACGCCGCATGCAACCTGAGATCACGTTCCTAAAAACACAGCGCGCCAGCAGTCGAGATGACTGCTGGCGCGTTGATTATCCCGGCGTAACTGACGGTGCCGCGCTCAGTTGGCGCGCGCCGCCGTCCAATCACCAATGCGATCGAGCAACGCCGTGTTGCCGCTGAGCCCATCCACATCCTCGTTCGAGGTAGCCCACACGGTGAGATTGGCCGCCTTTTTCTGTGCCGACTGGCACTGGCGATCGGCATCCGTCCCAAACGGCTCGGCCATCGCCTGCACTAACAACACCTTTTTGTCGAGCTTGTACGCCGACGGATTGGCATCCTTGAGCGAGCCATCCTTGGCCGAACGGATCGCAACCGCGTAATGAATATCATCGTCGCTGCCAATTTTTTGTACAACTGACGTGCCCGTTCCAATTCCGATCACCCCGACAAACTCCTTGTGCACGTCGCCACGCAACCGTAGCACATCGAGCGCGGCGTGCGCATTGTCCGCGTTCACTTCGCTGGCGTCGTACGTCAGCGCCACTAACCCATGCTGTGCCAACGACTTCGCTAATGCTTTGGCGACATCCGCCGAGTGTGGATCGTTGGGGGCGATGATCACTACTGCGCCGTGTTGGCCGTTCCCCGCGGGCGTCTCGACCGAGCCAGCCATGGAGGACGTCCCCACCTTGATGGTGATGATTTCGCTGGACGCGGGAGGGACGCGCATTGCAGCGTCGGGGGCCGGCTGCGCGAACGTGGGCGCAGCGGAGAGTACGGCGGCGATGAGCGCCGCGCACGTCGCGTAGGTACGCATGGCAAGC
>Ga0105237_10009963_pt1 | contig 10140 bp, 6 predicted proteins | sample KBSC24metaG_FD_81520 | JGI IMG/M metagenome (GOLD analysis project Ga0105237, IMG submission 81520) | Corn rhizosphere microbial communities from Kellogg Biological Station, Michigan, USA - KBS C2-4 metaG | ecosystem: Host-associated > Plants > Roots > Rhizosphere > Soil | place: Michigan, USA... | reverse complement strand
GCCCAGACGACGCGCTGCTCGCTCATCCATGCCAGCTCGAAGGACGGGCGCCCCGCTGCGACGGCCGCTGCAATCAGATCAACCGCGTCGTCATGGCGCGACAGCGGCCTCAGAGCCAGCGTGCCCGGCGCCGATGGCGGCACGACGTTCGGCAGAAGGTCGGCGTAGACGACGAGATCGCAGGCGGGGAGGCCCGGCGGCATCGACATCGCGGTCGCGACGCGCTCCTCGCGCGCCCAGGCGAGCGATCGCGGATTGCTGGTGATCAGACAGACGATCTCGTGTCCGCAGTCCCGCAGGTTGCGAGCCACGTCCAGCAGAAAGTCGTCATCTCCCTGGAGAATGCAATCGAGGCTCCGCATGGTGGTAGAATCCGCCTCCTGTCGTCTTTGCACCCATTCCAAAATGCTTTTCTGCCGCGGTCGTGCCGCGTCAAATCAAACGTTTCTCCGCAAACGTCGCGCGGATTTCCTGATCGTCGAGCACGCCGCATTCGCGCAAGAAGGTCACGACCTTGTCGACGATCGGATTGACGTTGCGATAGCTCGCAAGATCCTGATCGAGGTGGGTGGCGGCAATGACGCTCTCGATCTCGGCCGCGTTGAGCCCGATGGACGCGAGGATCTGCATGTCGAATTGCTTCTGCAGCGACAGGGTCAAATAGTCACCGAGGAAGTCCGGCAGGATGACGCCGATGGCGCGGCGCTGACCGGTGGTCAGGATGCTCCACAGATGTTTGAGCACGTCGGCAAAGATCAGGCAGTGGCGGACCTCGTCGACCATGTGGTCGCTGTTGACGGCGTGAAAGGTCTCATTGAGGCCTTCCTCACGGTGCACGTCGATCAGTTCCTTGGTGACGGAGTTCTCGGCGATACAGACGGCGATCGTCTTGAGCGCCGGATGAAGTTCAGCCGGAAGCTTCGGCAAGGCATTGGCGATCGCCTGCTCAATCGTGAGGGTCGGCGGCAAGGTCAGCGGATCGACCCCCGTCAGACGCCGAACCTGCTCCATGAAGTCGATCGCAACATAGGCGTGATAACCCTCGTCGATGAGGACGGTGAGCACGTCGGTGCGCAGCTCCGGCGGGAATGGCCATGGCAGCTGATCATTGGCGATCGCAAGTGCGACCTCGTTGACCACCCTGGTTTCGACGAAAGCGATGTCGTTGAGAAACTTGTAGAGAGACTGCAGCAGAACGTGATCGCGCGCGCCGTCGCCCTTCTCGATAACCATGGGGTGCAGCGCGATCGGCTGGCGTGCGACCGGATAGAAGTGCTCACCCGGGCTCCAGCCGCGCAGCACGCGCCGCGGCCGCGACCTGATCGACGACGATTTCTCCCAGTGAGACTGGCGCCTCGACGAGGCGGGCGGCGTGTCGACGTTGATGCCCATCCGCAGTCCTCCTTGTCGTCGAACCGTCTCGGTGGATTGGTTTGGCGCAATTCTGTGGTGAAAGCGACCTTATGCAAATGATATCAAGGTCGACGTGACGTCAGCGATTCGAAAAAATCGCCAAACTCCGCGCAATTGGATTCACACCCCGTCAACTCCCAATTCAGCAAGGACTCTCGGCGAAGACGACCAATGACGACCGCATCGTCGATCGGAAACCGATGCACAAAGACAGATCGACGAATATCCTTCAGCATTGCGCCACTCTGGCACTTCGCTACTCAGGCACTACGCAACTCGACGCGACACGGCCACATGATCGAGCGATCTGCACGCGGAGATAGCACAATAGAAGAAACTCTAGAATTAATATATGCGGCCCCGATTGACGTCAACCGAAAGCTATCAACCCGCGATCGTCGACCGCTTGCAAATCACCCGAACTCTTCAAACTTGAACTGTTGGACGAACTCATTTTAAAAAGGCCATGGATAATGCACAGGCTCGCGATCTCGATGAGTAGCGGCTCCTGACGCAGCCGCTCGTCGTCGCGCATCGTAGCGAGCCGATCGGTCAGGCGGATCACCTTGGCTGGATCAAAGAACGGCATGGCTGCGAGGGCCGAGCCGTGCAGGACATCGCGGATCATGGCGCCGAACGGATGGCTGGGATCGGTGGCACTCGGTGGTGCGACGAATGGATGCTTCTGGCGTTCCACGACGTCGTCCGGCAACAGCCGGCGCATCGCCTCACGCAGGGCGTATTTCTCCAGGCCGTCACGGATCTTCAGGTGGCCTGGCATCCGCCAGGCGGTTTCGACCACCGTATGATCGAGGAAGGGCAGTCGCGCTTCCACGGAATGCGCCATCTCCATGCGATCGCCGAGCGTGACGAGGACATAGTTCGGCAAGGTGGTCTTGAGCATCAGCGCGAGCCCGAGGTCGACGGTGCCCAGTGCAGGAAAGTTCAGCGGCTCCACGTAGTTCAGCAGGGCTCGTAGCGGTCGCTCGGTGGACCACGCGGCGCGCAGGTCATCGCGGAACAGCTCGGACACGCCGGCGAGATGCGCCATCTGATGCCGCAGCCACGTCGGGACGGTCCCGAACGCCTGCGCGACCAGCGGCAGGTCCTCGGCGGCGGCGTGGTTGGGTGTCACCGCATAGGTCGCGCGGTCGCGGCTCGCGATCAGCGCTTGCATTGCAGCACTTCCGCCGAGAGCATCAACACGCGAGGGTGCATAGCCGCCGAAGATCTCGTCGGCGCCTTCGCCGGTCAGCACGACCTTGTAGCCGGCATCGCGTACGGCTTTGCTGAGAATGAATTTTGCGGTGCCGTGCGGATTGAAGCACGCGGCCTCGCCATGCCAGAGCGAGGCGGCGAAGTTGTCGGCCATCGCTGCGCCGCTCACCGGCACCCGATGGAAGCGCGCGCCGAGCCGGTCGGCAAACGCCTGCGCGCGCGAGCTCTCATCGTAGCGGGAATCGTCATAGGCGATCGTGAACGCATCGGGCGCCCGATTCGCGACATCGGCCGCCAACGCCAGAACGGACATCGAATCGATTCCGCCGCTGAGGTAGGATGCGACGGGGACGTCGGCACGCAGACGCCATCGCGTGGCCCGCGACATTTGGTCTCGCACCTCGTCGAGCGCAGCGCGCTCGTCGGTCATCGGTGATGCGGCCGATGCGAACGGGTCCCGCCAGTAACGCCGGATACTGATACCATGCCGGGTGGCCAGGAGGTAACATCCCGGAGGGACCTGCCGGATTCCGGCAAACAGGGTCCCATCCTGCAAGGCATGGGCGGCATCGAGATAGCCGTCGACGTCCCAGTGCGGCCGGACCCCCAGGGCCAGGAGCGCCTTTATCTCTGAAGCGAGCAGAAGGCGGCCGGAGTCGACCGCGTAGAAGAGGGGCTTGATGCCGAAACGATCCCGCGCCGCAATCAGACGGCTGGCACTTGCGTCCCAGAGAATGAAGGCGAACTCGCCATTGAGGTCGTCGAGGCAGCGTTCGCCAGCTTCGGCATAGAGCCACAGCGCGATTTCGCTGTCGGAACGCGATCTGAAACGGGCGCCGCGGGCGGTGAGCTCATCGCGGATGCGCTCGTAATCATAGAACTCGCCGTTGACGACGAGATGAATCCGATCGTTCGGGTGATGCAGCGGCTGCTCGCCGGTAGCGAGATCGATGATGCTCAGCCGCGTGTGACCGAGCGCGACGCGAGAATCACCAGATATCCACAGACCTGTTCCGTCGGGTCCGCGATGATGTAGCCGATCCAGCGCTCGATTGACGGCAGGACGATCGATTGCCGTATCCCAGCACCAGAGCCCCACTAGTCCGCACATTGCGGTTCAACTCGTCCCTTGTGGCGGACGGGAGCGCTCGCCGAATACGGCGAGCAGCAGAAGGACGACGAATGGCGTGAGAACGAGTGACAGGACGAACATGACCCATGGCCCAGGGCGCGTAGCTCGACCGAGAAATCCGACAAACAAAGACAGAAGAATATAAAACGCGATGAAGATCAGTGGCATGTTCTGCTCTCGCGTGAAGTCATGATGCTAGAAGATCATCATGTCAGTTTGGACAGAGCCGATCGATCGCGCAAGATCGACACATCATGTGTAGCATGATGTCCGATTGATTGACAATAAATCGGCGGCTACCTACAGTAGAGCCGGGGCAAAGTCCATGCCGAAGCCTCGATCGGCCGCTCGTTTTATTCCGGCGCGCTTCCGTTTGTCATTATCCCGCGTGTTTCGACGGTCATCGCTACGGCGGCCCTCGGTTATCGTCTTGGCTGTCAATCCTGCGCATGCGCTTCGTCATCCGTGCGCCGGAAGACAGCGGATATTTCGTGCGAGGTCGGGCGTGGCGAGAAAGACTCTCAAGCTGTACGGTCTGCAGCACCTCGACATATTGCGCCACTATCGGGATATCTCGGACAGGGCCTTGCATGAGTTCTCGGTGGTCGGACAGGTCCTGCCTTTCCGGGTCAACAATTACGTTCTCGATGAACTGATCGACTGGAGCCGGCCGGATGAAGATCCGTTCTACCGGCTGACGATGCTGGACCGGCGAATGCTCGCGCCGTCCGATTTCGATGCCGTCGATCGCGCCATGCGCAACGGCGGCACCGGCACTGCGCTGGCCGACGTGACGGCCGGTATCCGCCGGCGTCTCAATCCGCATCCCGCCAATCAGATGACGACGAACGTCCCGCTCTTGAACGGTAGCGGGGTATCTGGCCTGCAGCACAAGTACACGGAGACCTGCCTTGTATTCCCGTCCAGCGGCCAGACCTGCGCGGCTTACTGCTCATTCTGTTTCCGCTGGCCGCAATTCGTGGGTGATCGCAGCCTGCGGATGGCGACCGACGAGAGCCGGCGATTCGTCTCCTACATCCGGGAGCACAAGGAAATCACGGACGTGCTGCTCACCGGCGGTGACCCATTGATCATGCGCGCCGGGGTGCTGCGACGCTATATCGAGCCGCTGCTTGGACCGGACTCGGCGCATGTCACGACGATCCGGATCGGGACCAAGATGCTGGGCTTCTGGCCGTATCGGTTCACGCGGGATGACGATGCCGACGATCTGATTCGTCTGCTCGAGGCGGTTGTCCAGTCTGGCCGGCAACTGGCGATCATGATGCATATCAGCCACCCACGCGAGTTCGAGACATCAGCGGCACGCGATGCCGTCCGGCGGCTGCTCTCGATCGGCGCCGTGCTCCGCAGTCAGTCCCCCGTGGTTCGTGGCGTCAATGACGACGCCGAAACCTGGCGCGAGCTATGGACCAGCGAAGTTCGGCACGGGATCTTTCCCTACTACATGTTCGTCCTGCGCGACACCGGGCCGCGGGCTTTCTTCGAGGTGCCGCTGTCGCGCGCCCTCGACATCTATCGCGGCGCCGTCAGTCAGGTGTCGGGGCTGGCGCGGTCGGCGCGCGGTCCGATCATGTCGACCGACATGGGCAAGATATCCGTCGATGGCGTGGCCGATTTCGGCGACACCCGCACCTTCGTTCTCAGCTACGTCCAGGCGCGGGTCGCCGAGTGGGTCAAGCGTCCATTCTTTGCCCGCTACGATGATGCTGCAACCTGGGTCGACGGCCTGCAGCCACTGACCTCCTCCGATCGCATGTTTCTGTCGCGTCCCGACCCGCGGCCGGCAAGGGCTCACCATTGACCTCGTGACACGCGCACAGGAGTTGCTCCCGTATGGGGCCGATACCGAGCTACACAGCACTGATCCGTGAGAAGTCCGATGCTCGGCCTGAGGCGGTCAGTCTCATCGGTATGACTGCATTGTCCGGCATCGCGATGGGCGCCTCGATGGCGGTGGTCAATGCGGTGGTCGGGGCGGGCGAGGGAGGGGCGACGCTTCCGAACTTGTTGCTGTTTGTCCTGCTCGCGACCATCTTCCTGTTGTCGCGGAACTATGCGCTGTCGAGAACGGCGATCATCGTCCAGGCGATGCTGACGCGGATCCGCGAGAGCATCGTGCGCAAGTTGCGTGAGGTCGATCTGCAGGCGATCGAGGCGATCGACCGCGAGCGGCTGATCAAGACACTGTCGCACGATTGCTTCGTGATCTCGGAGGCCAGCGAGTCGATCGTCATCGGCGCGTCCTCGGCGGTCATGCTGGTATTCTCCGCCTTCTATGTCGCGACGCTGTCGCCGCTCGCATTCATCCTGCTGTGCGTGCTGGTCTGTGCGGCCATCATCTATTACCGGCGCAGTCAGCGCTCGAGCCGGTCGATCCTGGAGGCCGCGAGCGAAAGCGAGAACCGGCTGTTCGAAAGCATCCGCCATTTGGTATATGGGTTTCGCGAGGTCAAGGTCGCGCCGGAAAAAGGCGATGATCTGCTCGACAACTACATTCTGGACTATGGGACGCAAGCTCGGGAGCTGCGCATCCAGTCGCAGCGCCAGTTTCTGAAAGGCCTCGCATCCAGCCAGACCTTCTTTTACACACTGCTGGCGTCCATCATCTTCATCCTTCCGCAGCATAATGTGGACCGGCTGGTCATCGAGAAGATCACCTACATCATCCTGTTCATCGCGGGTCCGATGGAGGTGTTCGTGCGGGCGCTCCCTGAGGCCATCAAGGCCAATGCGGCCGCCGAGCACATCTGGTCGGTCGAGGCGTGGCTCGAGGGCGCGGACCGGGACGTTCCGTCGGCCGCGCTCGCGCCGGATTTGCAGTTCGAGACGATCGGGTTGCGCGAGCTGACGTTCCAGCACGGCGAGGCCGATGCGGGGCAAGGCTTCCGGGTCGGCCCGATCGAGCTGTCGTTGCGGCCGGGCGAGATCGTCTTCATCGCCGGCGGCAACGGCAGCGGAAAATCCACGCTGCTCCTGCTGCTGCTCGGGCTGTATCGTCCGCTCGGCGGCCAGCTGCTCTGGAACGGCGCTGCGGTGCGGCCGCACAATGCAGCGCGATACCGGCAGCTGTTCTCGGTCGTGTTCGCCGATTTTCACCTGTTCGACCGGCTGTACGGCCTGCGCGACGCCGATACCGCGCGGGTCAACGAACTGCTGCTCCGGTTCGGGCTGGATCGGAAGGTCACGTTCGTGGACGGTGCATTCTCCACGCTCGACCTCTCGACCGGGCAGCGCAAGCGGCTCGCCATGATCGGCGCCTTGCTCGAAGAGAAGCCGATCATGGTGTTCGACGAGTGGGCGGCCGACCAGGATGTGACGTCCCGCGAATATTACTACACGAAGCTGCTGCCGGAGCTGAAGGCGCGGGGCAAGACCATCGTGGCGGTGACGCATGATGATCGCTACTATGGTGTTGCGGACCGGGTGATCTACATGGAGCAAGGCTGTATCCGCTCGGAGGAGGCGCGCGTATGAAACACGTCCCGATGCCGGATCTCCGTATGGGCGGTGGTGGGCGGCTGCGATCGAGGATCAGGACCGCATTCCTGGTGACGTTCGCCATCTTGAGCTTTCTCGCTCTTTATTCCTGGTGGCACATCTTCATCATCATTCCGCCTGGCTACGCCGGCATCAGATACTCGCTGTTCTTTGGCGGCACCATCGACAACGTGGTCTATGGCGAGGGCCTGCATGTGCAATGGCCGTGGAACTCGGTCAGGATCTATGACGTCAGGCTGACGTCGCGCAGCTACAAGGTCGAGGCGCTGAGCCAGGGCGGCCTGGCAATCTCCGTCGACGTGACGGTGTTCTCGAGGCCCTTGCTCGGCAAGCTCGCGGAGCTCAATCGCCAGCTCGGACCCGACTATATCGAGAAGGTCGTCGAGCCGGCGATCAGCGGTGGCGTGCGTGACGTCGTCGGCAAGATCACCGGCGATCAGCTGCACCTCCTCGCCAACCAGGAGCTGGAAAGCCGGGTTCTCGATGAGGCCATCAGCGAGTTTCCCGTCGATCTCGTGCAGCTCGCCAAAGTGGTCATTCGGCGTGTGGAGTTGCCGCAGCAGATCAACCAGGCGATCGACTACAAGCTGGCGGAGGAGCAGCGCGCTCAGGCCTACACCTACATTCTGCAGTCGGTGGAAGGCGAAGCTGCGCGGCGGCGCATCGAGGCGGCCGGCATTCGAGACTTCCAGACCATCGTCGCGTCCAGTCTGACGCCTGCCCTGCTGACATGGCATGGCATCGAGGCGACACTGCAGCTCGCCAAGTCGGGCAACGCAAAAGTCGTCATCGTCGGCAATTCGTCGAAGGACCTGCCGCTGATTCTCGGCAGCGATCTGTTCAAGACCAGCGAGGCGATGTCCGGCGAGAAGTCGGAGGCGGCGAGCCCCAGCCCGCAAACGAAACCGGCCGAGTCCGCCCCGGCAACCGTGCAGTCGCAGCCGGCCGCATCAGCGGGGGCCGTTGCTTCGCAGCCGCCGACGCCTCCGCAGCCATCGACACCTCCGCAGCCGTCGACGCCTCCGCTGCCAGCGTCGCCATCGCAACCGGCGGCGCCGCCGCAGACGCTGTTATTTCCGCAGATGATGCCGCCGACTGGCCCGCCCAGACGTCAGCCGGGTGCTGCGCAGACGGAGGCTGGACGCGGGCAACTTACGTCGCCATGGAACGTCCCGCCACGTCCGACGGTGCTGCCGCCTGATCCGTTCGCACCGCCGGTTCTCAGAGATCCGCTAGGGGCTGATCAAGGTCGATAGACGCGGACCCCTCCGCGATCTCGCGACTGGACCCAAGCGCGATCCTGGAATGTGACGACAACGACCTGATGGGCAGTTCGCGGAGATCGGTCATGTCCTGATTGCCTGTCGTGCGGTTTGTCCTGTTCCGGTTCGCCAAGAGGGACGTTTCGCGATCGGAGCGCGAGTTCGTGCCCAGTCGCGGCTTGAAGCCTCCTGACGTCACGTGCTTCAAACCTCATGGCGCAGGGCGGGCGTTTCGCTTCGGTCGTATGGCAAAAAAGTGTCGAAAGCCGACGCGGCAAGCGCTCCATTACGACGGCAATTCGCGTGGCCTTCGTTTCTTTGGCGGACCGGAACGATGGAGACCTCGCACGTCCTGCTGTTGAAAAAGCTCGGCGCAGACACCACGCAACCACTGGCTGGCGGGATCGTGATGGAAACGGGCGTGCCAATATTGCTTGACCGTAAAACCCGCAATTGCCAGCGGGCAGTCGAGCACGCGCAGTCCATAGTAGTGAGCCAGCGTTTCGCCGATGTGCCGTGGAAGGGTCGCGATCAGGTCGGTCGTCCCGACGATTGCGGGTAGTCCCAAAAAGCCGGGTAGCTCGAGCGCAACGTCAAGAACGATCCGCTGCTCCTGGAGCGCTCCCGCGAGCAACTGATGTCCCGTGCCGGAGCGAATGAGGACGTGTGCCTCGCGCCTGAAATCCTTGACCGTCATACGGTCGCGGATCCGCGCGTGTCTTGCGTTTGCCAAGCAGACCCAGTCCTGGGGAAAGAGCGCCTGCTGGAAGTGCCCGGCATCGAGATCCGAGATGTAGCCGAGCGCCAGATCGGCCTCGTCGGATTGCAGCATGCGCGGGGTGTCGGGGCCGATCTGTGTCGCCTCGATACGAACGCCAGGGGCAACGCGGCGGACGTGAGCGAGAATGGACGGGAGCAGCGTGACGTGGCTCCCATCCGTCATGCAGATGGCAAACCGGCGCTTTGCGGTGGTCGGATCGAAGTCGGTGCGAAGCTCTGCGAGACGGCGCAGCATCTCCAAGGCCTGTCTGGCCGTGCCGATGAGAGCCTCGGCGCGCGGCGTCGGCAGCATCCCTTCCGCTGACCGGATGAAGAGCGGATCGTCCAATTCCTTTCGCAGCCGTGCCAGCCAGATCGAGATCGTCGGCTGACTTTGACCGAGCTTCTCGGCTGCCTTGGTGACGCTGCCCGTGGTGAACAATGCGTCCAACAGCCTGAGCAGGCGCGGGTCCAGCAGATTGGTCTCGACATGATCTGGGTGCGTCATTGCGTTTCACAATATCGGATATAAAGTTCATAGCATATCTTAATATCGGCCATCCTGCTACCACGCGTCCAACGCCGAGAAAGGCGCTGGGAGAAGCGTTCGGATGAGGATCTGCTTTATCGGAGCGGGGGCCTTAGGCTCGACCATCGGCGGCACGCTGGCGCGCGGCGGAGCCGAGGTCTTTCTGATTGATCCGTTCCAGGCTCATGTCGACGCGATCAATGCAATGGGCCTGCGGATGCTCGAAGGTGACGCCGAGACCGTCGTGAAAGTCACGGCTTGCACCTCCGCGGCCGAGGTCGGCGCAGAGGCAGACCTCGTCGTCG
>Ga0105237_10009961_pt1 | contig 10141 bp, 8 predicted proteins | sample KBSC24metaG_FD_81520 | JGI IMG/M metagenome (GOLD analysis project Ga0105237, IMG submission 81520) | Corn rhizosphere microbial communities from Kellogg Biological Station, Michigan, USA - KBS C2-4 metaG | ecosystem: Host-associated > Plants > Roots > Rhizosphere > Soil | place: Michigan, USA... | reverse complement strand
CTGTGGCCTAGGCTTGGGCGCAGCAGGTGGCGCGCGAAGTCGTTGGCTCCGGTCGGCAGATGTCGGGCGTGGCCATGACCAGCGGACCAGGCCGCAGGGCTGGAGCGGGAAGTGTTGATGTCGTCGCTGTCGTTAGGCATGCTCGAAAAGCCAACGTGGGACAGGCGGCGTGCGCTGAGGACGCCACGCACGAGGCCCAGGAGCTTGGTGTCGCAGGACTTGCGGATGATGGTGAAGAGCTGCTCGTCGTCGAAGGTCGGCTTGTCGTCGATCTCGATCTCGACGGTCACACGCGCAGACGGGTGGCGCCCAAGGCGGAGATTCAGGAAGAGCACCTCCGGTGCGGCGGGAGATGGGAACCGGTCTGATCTCGGTGTCACGAAGCTGGTGGCCCCGGGTATGGTGGGTTTGGTTGATAGTGGGATTTTGGGTGGTAGGTTCTCCTCGTTTAATGTTTCGTCTGCCACTTTCCTTATCGTCTGCTGTTTCTCGTCGATAGATTTCGTCTCCTTGACGCTTGTATTCGGTAGAAGCAGTCTCGAACGACGCAGCTGCCTGGGCGTGACAACTTGCGGCGCTGGCTGTTCGTCAAACTCCACCATACTGTTCTGTCGAGCTGGATAAGGCGTACTGACGATTGACTCACGGAAAAGCTTGTGGTCATTGTTGGCACGATTGATGACCAGGTCAGAGGGACGTATGGTAACTCGACGGGCGGGATGGCGCGCAGGTGCTGATATAGCTCTTGACAACTTCTTATCGAAATCTGTGATCGGGTTGGAACGGAGACCATCAATTGAGGCCACATATGTGCTGGTGGAATACCCTGCGTCACTGGTCGTCTTGCTGGTGCGAAGCGATCCGAATCCGCCCATGGGTGTGGGTAGAGTATCGGTGCCTTCGTTTCCGACAGGAGGGCTAGGAAACTCAAGGATGGTTCTCTTCAAGGTGTCCCGAGGAGATGTAGAGGCTTGAGATGTAGAGGCTTCAGATGTAGCTTCGGAGACAGCACTCAGAGCATCCACTCCAGGTTCGCGACCTTCTAGTGACTTGAGCGCGTCTGCTGGTCCGCCCACTGGCTGTAGCTGGTCTTCCGCGACACTATCGTTCGCACCAGAGGCATTCATGAGCTGATGACCCAAGTTGAGTGGCTTTGGTACCAATGTTCCATCACCTGCTGGTGGTGTTTGAGGTACATAAAACTTTGGAACAGAACCACCCGAATTGTTGCTATGCTGGACAATGAATGGTTTGCTCACACGCACACTGCTAGCTCGTTGAAGGACTGGTTCAGCGTCGCTCGAATCATCCGAACCCGAATCATAGAATGATCGAGGCTCATCTGGGCCAGTAATCGGGCCAACAACAGCTGGTGGCTGAGTTTTCCCTGGTAATCCAAGGGTTTTGGTCTTGGGATCATAACACGGGTCAACCGGACTGGAAGCCGTGGTGTCCTTTGACCGCTTTCTTTGCTTGAGCTTTTTCTTCAGCACCCTCGTCTTCTTCGCGGGAGATGGGGATGGCGCTGGAGACTTGGGACGAGTAAATGCTTCACTTGCTTCGGATTCTGTAGTTGTTTTGGACCACCGACTGATTTCTTGAGGCAGATCATGTCGTTCTTGTGATCGATGATTGTTATGTGTCATCGCACCACGCCAGGCGGGTAGAATGGAACGCGCTGAGCTGCGCGTGGAGTTGGCTTCTGACATATCGGATGCTCTTCCAATAGAAGCAACCTCACTGTGAGGCGTTGACGTTCGAGAGATGATGAGAGGGTTCCAGCCAAATGCCTGGATGGGACTTGTTGGGTTGAATACCATGGGTAAAATCGTTCGCCGAAGATACGAATAACCTCAAACACATGGTTCTGATCATCTGAAGTCTTAAGGGCTTCCATCTTGCAGTTATTCGCATGCGGTGAATCTGTCGAGGGTTCTGAAAGAATATTGCCGTTTGCGGAAATGTTGTTGAAAACCACGATTAACTCTCTCGCTGAGCGAAAAATGCAGCGGCCGAACATAGAGAAGGGATCCTGCTCGGTTGTGGACAAAGAAATGAAGTAAAGGGTGCAGTCAGGATGCAATCTCAAAAACAAAACTGTTCGCAGTTGTTGATGGTGATGGTGACACAAGTGATCCATCTCGAGCCGCATTCCAATCTACCCCCGAAACTTGCCTTGGCAGAATGGGCAAACATCAAACCGTTGGAATAGGGCTTGACTCAAGCTTGGGCCATTGATTCCCTCGATCCGGCCGGGATTGAGGAATTGCTTTCCACATTGGGCACAATACATGGAAATTCCTGGTTCTTGAATAGCAAGAAAAGACAGACTGCATCGGGTGAAATAGTGGTTCTGTGCACATGTGGCTGAGATTTCTGAAGCGAAAGGAATCGGGGCCTCGCAAACCTCACAAACCTCCTGGCCTGCAGCCTCGATTTGAAATTTGTGCCCTGTGGCGACTTCTGTGAGAGATTGGTCGGGACTTACACGTTGAGTGACTATTGCCTCTTCCAACGATTGCACATGGCTATGCAGAGAACTCTTCATTACCATCAATTGCAAGCTAGTGCGTGCCGAAGCTTCCCATTGGACTAGGCGTGGTGAATTCAAGGAGTGCAAACCAATCAACCCAATGGCATTTGCAAGGATTTTGGCGTCAAGGTTGGTTTTGAGCGAGGTCGATGAAAGCCCTGCTATAAAGTTGAGAATATTCTCATAAACCTCCATGTCATTCTGTACGTTTGGAACAACAGACGGCCTCAGGATCGTGAAAACGAGTGTTGTACGTTGTCTCGAGGGTAGACAAGACTCGATCATTTCGGATGGGTGGAGAGAAACACATGCAGCTGCCTTTGTTCTATCAGGGAAGTATGCCGTGCCCCAGTGCCTAATCAGGACCCTCCCACCCAGGTCGTACTCGTCATCGAAATCTGATCGTGGTCCACGGAGACTCGATTCAAAAAGGTCCAGGGAGGGTGATTGGGTGAAAGCTGGTCTGTCAACCGTTTGAGATTCTTCGATGGAAACCCTGACACCATGATCTAGCGCACCGGCCTCTGATGGCTCTTCGGCAAGACTATGAAGGGAGACCAAAAGATAGCGATTCTGAGTCATGCCACCAAAGCTCACCTTGACTTTCAAGTATGCGGCGGCAGCAGCAGCAGCACTCTCGTCTCCTTTCTCATTTGCGGTGAACCACTCCGTCGACTCTAATCTAGTAACTTTGGAGGAGCTAAGCAGAGTAGCGCGTAAACTGGATTTTGGAATAACGTTGTGGGATGAACTCTGGCCAAGATGCATTGGAAATCGAGCCCAAAGCCCGAAAGCCCAATGGCCGTAAGCACTCATTGTTTTCCGCACCGCATAGATGGATATTGAATAAGTATCATCGGCGATCATGAGTAGATGTAAGTTCCGGTGAGATTGGACAAACTCGGGCGTTGGAGGGAGCCATGTGAAACTTCGAACTCGATGTTGAAGCCTTACATGGTCGGAGTCTGTAGGCGGTACGGCTTGCTGGACATGGTGGTTCACAAGACAGGTTCTCTTCCATTCGCCCAACTTCCCGTTGGTTTCCCAAAATGACAAGATCAAATTGGAAGTCAGAATGGCTAATACGCTTCTTCTATACAGGCCTAGGCCAGAGGGAGACCACTCGATAGCGGCAACATGGGAATCTGAGAGCTCTTCACCAATAGAAAAGTGTTTGAGAGTAGCCAAGGATTGGGTTGGCCAGTCTGAAAACTCAAATTGATTGACACGCAGGACGAAAGTGTGCCAATCTCGGTGACCAGGTACTCCTCGTGATTCAGAGGCATTACGACGAGTCAAGATATGTACGACCTCACCTGTTGCTACCGCGAGATCTTCAGATGACCAAGTGATGGCATTTTTGCAGATAGGCCAACCGGCCAGTTCGACAGTATCCCACTCAGTTTCGTTCATGTTTAGCCTCTAAGCGACTTCATCAAGGTGCCGGGCGATTGATCAAACTGGTTCGGGGAGAGGATTAGTTAGTGGCAACTGTTGGATTCGATGGTCGCGTGTCGGAAATTGTGGTTGACCATCTGTCCTTCGTCACGTAGGAAGGAACAGATCACATATGACTGAGCGGTTAAAATGCAAGTAACAATGAAAATTGTATATCAGGGAAAACTTTGGACTTAAAGGTTAGATGGCAACAAACTTTTTGGTGGGAGATGGTGCCAAGACTTTGCACGTGGGCTAGGTTCAGGGAGGATCTCTACTACTGCGCAGTATGTTGTCCAAAGGCGCAAGTTATACGAGTAATGATATACTGAACGGAGTACGGAGTATTGCACTGGTACAGTGCTGCGTACTCCGTATGCTAGGAGATAGCATGAATACTCCGTACTCCACATGAGTAACCCTTGTGGTGGACATCGTGGACAGGGTCGTCAAATAGGGTTTTCGCGTGTGGGTGACAAGGCTGAAATTTGTACCGCCGCCAGTGGCGGTCCACCCAGAGGCCAGCTACTACTTCGAGCCTAGTACGCGGGGTTTCTGGGACAATCTGCGCGGTGAAGATCCTAGATCAATAATAATAACAATAATAATCGTAATAACATGGAATAATCGAGATGATGAAAAAGGAAGGTTTGGGCTGAACAGAGAGTTGACAGCCTGGAATGTTGGTAGGCCTCACACATCAGCCATTTCCATGGAAGGTGTTCGACTGCTGTATCCAAATCTGAGACAGAGAGAGAGGGCTTGGGATCCCGAGATTTGGGATTGACAGGCTATAGTACATGGCACATGGCATACTGATAGAACACAGAGTTTGGAAGATAGCGCCGGGCCCATGAGACATCGAAGGTCATGTGACTAGGGTGGCTACGGTGGCCGAACCTTTCTTCGAGTCTCGCCTGTAGCAAGTATTGGGCGATTACTACAAGGGGTTAGAGATTCAGGCTTTGCCCCTCGTAGATGAGCAGCCAGCGAAGCAAGAAGCTGCAGGAGAGCCTCACTACGGACATGCAAGTCCATTTTTAGCAATTTGGTGTCCGGGGCGGTACTGCACTACTGTAAGTTTGGTATCAGGGGAAACCCGCCACGAGGAGGTGACAGCCAATAGATCGCGTGGATGCTCGTTCCCATTGGGCACTAAGCGGGGTGAGTTCCAATTTTGGAGGACTCTCTGTTTGAGTCTAAAGCCTAATAGAGTCTAGACCCTCTCTCTAGCATGTGGATTGTCCCAATCCAGGCCCTCCCTCGTGTACCACTAGTGTATGGCTGGTGTATTGCCTGTGCTCAATTTCAATTCATCGCCCATCGCGGTTGGCCATTCGCGATGCTCCATCTTGGGGCTGAGGCCTTCAGGTCGCAGAGGATCATAGCCACAAATCCACGATCCACGGACAATCTTACACAATCTCGTACTCGCTGGAATCTGTGACTTGTCGTTCCCTCCTGCTGACTGTCGTTGGGGAGCATTGCTACATGAAACTGCGCCCTCGAGCACCTCCCCCTGCCCAACTCGGCTTACGCCTAGACCAAACTCTCGCCTAGCCCGACCTCCCTACCCAGCAATAATATTATTATCGTGCTTGTAGTTCCATCTTCCTCTCCCCCCTCTCCTTTTCCTTCGCCCGTATATCATATCCCCTTCCTTCGTTTTGTTATTTTCGCTTCCCTGCAATCAGTCGTTGCATAAGCATTTTTACCATGGCGGCGTCCATCTCGCCGTCGGTCATCGTGACCCAAATGCAAAACTACCTCGGTGTCAACAATGAGACCACCGACGCTCTTTTCAAATCCGATGCTGTCACCGCCATTGGCACCTACAAATGGTTCATCGGTACTGGTATCTTCATTGTCGTCAGTGCTATCCAGATCATCAAATATATGCTTCGGGACCGTCCTCCACCAGGCCTCAAGCTCATCCCCGGCCCGACCTCCACCATCCCTTACATTGGACGCGTCCACGATGTCGACCCAAACAAGCCATGGTTCGCCATGAAAAAGTTCTGTGACGAGTATAATGGTATCTTCCGCTCCACCATCTGTGGTGAGATGCACATCTGGATTGGTGACTCCGACATTGGTTACGATCTGTTGTGCAAGAAGGCCAAGATTTATTCTTCCCGACCTATGGTGCCCGCCGTTCCTGGCAGCGATTCTCAGGGCCAGTATCTTCCTCTGCTGGCTCATGATGGTAAGCCTCAGTTTCCCACCGCTCCCACTTCTTTCCTTCTAACAGCTTTTAGATCACTGGAGAAACCAGCGCAAGTTCGCCCACACTGTCCTGACCCAAGGCTTCAACCAGAAGTACTACGGCTATGTCAGCCACGAAGCCAAGCGATTTTTGTACAAACTTCTCGTTGATCCCAAGGACCACTTCGCTCTTACCGATCGTTTCTGCGGCCGCATCAGTGCTCGTCTTGGATACGGTCGACCAGAATCCGCCGCTGCTCACTGCAAGAATGCCGGTGAATTCATCCCCCAAATTTCCCCATCTGGCCCAATCACCAACCTGATGCCTTTCCTCGGTGGTCTCCCCGAATGGATCAACCCATCCATTCGCAAGGTCCGTGAACGTCGTGAGAAGGAGGAGAAGCTCTGGAAGGGCCTCATGAAGCAAGTCAGCCAAGAAGTCGAACAAGGTGTTGCTCCCATCAGCTACGCACGAACCTATTTCGAGCGCAAGGCAGCTGAAACCGGTTCACGCTCCTTTGGATTTGATGATCATGAAGCTGCATATGCCGTTGGTATGTTGGTGACCGTCGCCATCTTCACTATTGGCGGTCCTCTCTACTGCTTCTTCCTTGCCATGGTCCTTCACCCAGAATGGCAAGACAAGGTCCGCAAGGAATACGATGAGGTTATCGGAGATCGTGTTGTTGAAGTCGGCGATGCCCCCAATCTTCCTATCCTCCGCGCTGCCATCAAAGAATGCGTCCGATGGAGACCACCAGTCCCATTGGGTGTCCCCCGTCTTCTTGAGGAAGATGATGAATGGAATGGCTACTACCTTCCCAAGGGAGCCGTCATCCATGTTGTCGATCTTGCTCTTGCCCGAAACCCCAAGCTGTACCCTGACCCAGAGACCTACAACCCCAACCGATGGCTCGAGAAGGAATATCCTACCTACAAGGAGCCTTTGACCGAGCACCCCAGACTCATGGGCCACCACGGCTTTGGTATGGGTCGCCGCATGTGCCCTGGTATCGAGGTGACTGAAGCTGAACTCCTGGTTGCCTGCGGCAGCATCGTTGGCTGCTTCGAACTGAAGCCATACCTGGATGCGAACGGACAACCAAAATGGCCAGAAAGCTACAAATTCACGCCCAACTTGATTGGTGGTCCTCTACCTTTCGAGATGGATGTCAAGGTTCGAAACCCAGAGAAGGCCGCTCGAATCAAGGCCTGGTATGAGGAGAGTGTTGCAGATGAGATCGCTGGCAAGATCGCTGCTGGCTTGTAAGATGGTCAACTCTGTTGGATTAATATGAAAGCATGTCTAGGGTGGAACTGGATATGTACCCCATTGTGTCACGCGCAAGGCGTTGCTGGTCAAATCCGTGTGTCTTGAGACAACCACAAGTTCTGGTTGTGCATTAATACTCGGGGCGGAGAGGAATCAAGGTGTTGATGCCAGTGTCAGGACAGGACTGTACAGTGAGACATCCATCTATTGGGTTTGAATGCGTTGTGAAATGATTTGAGCTCAGCCGGTAGAAGATACATATATTTTACTTTTTGGTTAGAGTGAATTTGATGAATTTGTTATCCCGAAAGCTGGCCACCATTTTCCTATCAGACTTTGTGAATATGCGATGTCCTTGGACGGCTTACGAGCCCTTCCGGTTAATTAATAATAACCATCTCACTATCTATCCCAGCTTGGAAAACCAGTTTCATTGTTTCCTGTATTCACACCTAACTGCCATCTAGAGACATTTACAATATTCCAACTTTTATTGATAACATCACTATCCAAGTCTCTTACAACATGTAATATACAAGATTCATGACCAACTGGATGTACTACAACTCGGATTATATACTGTACTGTGGCTCCAGGGAGAGAGACTTTGAAAATCTCTCACACGCGCGCAATTGCCAATCGGGTAGATTGAGTGAGCATTTGGCATTGATCCTTGAACCTGAACCCCCTTTCATATCCAGTCATTGACATCCCGTGGAAGTCGAGATGGTCCATATGTGAATGGATCGTGTAGCCCAGAAAATACATCATGGTGGTCGCCAAACGCTGGGTATTCCTGCCGAAGCTTACCTCCATCCATGTGCATCTGAAAGCCCTCATCGAGCGGGTGCCCGAAATCAGGGAGAGCGAGATCGGTATTATTCACGCCACTTTGGAATTGGGGGAGGAAGCCAGACAAAAGAGGGTCAATACCGCTCTCGGGGGAGTGAGGTTTACTTGATGTCCCATCGGGTGTAGTTCCATGAGTTAGGGGTGGAGATGAGGAGGATTCCTGCACTGACCGTTGTTCACTTCGCAGGCGAGTCGCAAAATGCTAGACCATTTTGTGCAGTGAAGCCGGTGTCGTTAGGCAGGCGTTGAACCTGTCCAGTGTGATCAAGCTCTCGGTCAAGAATTCCTGGGAGGTCTGGAGCGATTCATCTTCAAGGGCCTTTATCCCTTCCAGGGCATCGTTCCATTCATCATGCAGCAGATCGAAGACTTGTTGGATTGGGCAATCTTTGCTGTCCAGACGTGATACACGGGAGATGACAGGCGACGCGTAGGCCTCGGACTTGACGACAACTTTCCTCAATGCGTCCGTCGTACACACATTGGTGTGCAGCCACCCAAGGGTCTCTAAGCGTTGGCTGATGTTTTCCGTGCCACAGGCCACCCCCGCACTTTGCAGGCCATTGAGAATAGTATTCAACTGCTTTTCGACCGTCTAGAAAGCGATTTGTATGGAGGAATGTGAAGGGATCGGCGGAGGTACACCAATTTGAGCGCATTCAGGGGCACCTTGCTGGACAGGTTCATTCTGTTCAAAAGAGTTGGCGGCTATCGAAGAAGCGGGTTCTAATTCATGGATTTCTTGTTCGGAGGAAGCCACCACGTGCGATTGACGAAGTTTTAGTCTCACGGCCATTTTACCGTCTGGGTCAACGTCAGAGCTAAACAGGGATGTGCCGGCATCTAAAAGTAAGGGTCAGCAACCACCTGTGCAGAGTGGAACCCTTTAAACTTACAGGTATCGATCACGTTAACCACACTGAGATAGACCGGAAACAGCCTGACAAAAGCCAGCCTCCAGCTATTGATCATCCGTTCTTCGTCATCTGATGCTTCGGCCGCCTCAGGTGTTTCGCTGAAGAGTACATCTAGCTCCTCACGCGTGATATTGCCCTGGTCGATATGTAACTTCATGTGGCGGTCTGGCCGGCGCAAAGTCCGTAGATCTCGGACACCGATATGGGAGCATGTTGCATGGTGCTTTGCAGGGTCAAACTTATAGAAATAACAGCCAAACCCTTTCTTGCCGTCCAGACGAAACTTATTCAGCAAACCTCTCGCAACCAAGGGACCAGATTGTCTGTTCGATGCCCTCGAGACAGATATTTGATGTGCAGAGCTACCTGTCGTAGTTTTGCTCTTCTTGGGTGGCGGATCAGAACTAGAAAATTCAGAGCGCCGTTTGCTGCCACGGCTATTGTTGCCAGCCACAATGAAATTCAAGTCCAGCCACGGAGCGGGAGCTACACTTTGGAAGAAGGACGGGGTCAACGCTCGTGGTGAAAGCTTACCGAAAACCAGTTTGAAAAAAGCGCTTTGCTGTATTTCATACGACAAAGAAGCAGATATGATGATCTGTAGATCCTGGTTTCTCAGGGACAGCCGACTTTTCCCTTGGCATAGGCATCCAAGCGTGCGAAAGGCCGCTATCAAGGCTGTGGTCGTGGAGACGGTATATTTCAGGTTGCGGATCTTGTCAAGAATTATCACGTCCACGTCTTGTGCGAAGATCACGGTGGACGACGAGTCCAGAATAACAGAGCCACTCCCTGAAGAAGCTGCAGCGACCGTGAAGATTTTCACTAAACGCGCTGGCGTGATCTGCTCAGATGTTAATCGAGATCCTCGAGAGTAATTTTTCTGCACGATTGACTCGTCTTCGTGTGACTGATCATTTTCTG
>Ga0105237_10009960_pt1 | contig 10141 bp, 9 predicted proteins | sample KBSC24metaG_FD_81520 | JGI IMG/M metagenome (GOLD analysis project Ga0105237, IMG submission 81520) | Corn rhizosphere microbial communities from Kellogg Biological Station, Michigan, USA - KBS C2-4 metaG | ecosystem: Host-associated > Plants > Roots > Rhizosphere > Soil | place: Michigan, USA... | reverse complement strand
GTTCCGGGGTGGGGGAGTCCGGTTCGGGTGTCGGCCACGGCGGGGCTGTGAGCTCCGAGCGCGGACAGGCGAGCGTGGAGCTGGTGGCGGCGCTGCCTGCCCTGTTGCTGCTGGCTCTGGTGGTGCTCCAGCTGCTGGCGGTCGGCTACTCGGTGGTGCTCGCAGGTGACGCGGCGGAGGCGGGTGCGCTCGCGCTGGCCGGTGGGGCGGATGCACGGCAGGCGGCCAGGGCTGCGCTGCCGGGCTGGTCGCGCGCCCGTCTGACGGTGAACGTGACCGGCGACTCGGTGCGAGTCGCGATGAGGCCGCCCTCGGCGCTTGCGGTCCTCGCGCGCACGCTCGAGGTGCACGCGAGCGCGGCTGTGGGCGGTGGCTCGTGACGGCGCTGGCCCGGATCGGCGCGTGGCTCGTAGAGCCGGCTCCCAGGTTTCCGAATCAGGGCCGGATATCGACCCTGACTCCGGAACGTGACCGCCCCGTGGTCGCGGTTGTCTCGCTGGCTCCGGGCTGCGGGGCCACCACCCTTGCGCGTGCGCTGGCCACCGTGCTCGCACGGCGCGACCATGGCGGTGTCGCGATCGTCGCGGCGTCCCAGCCGTCGCCCGGCGCCAGACTGGCCACCCGCGGCGCCGCGAGGCTCGCGGCGGGCCTGGGTCTCGCCGCCCATGCAGCCGGACGGCTCTGCTTCACCTCCCAGCAGTTCGACCCGGCGCTCGCACACCTGGCGCCAGTCGTCTTCGAGACCTCGGCGCCGGCGCCGGACGCACACCTCACGCTCCTGCTCGCACCGGGCGATGCAGAGCCGGCGCTCACGGAGCTCGCCGCCCGCGTGCATGCGAACCCACTGACGGTCGCCTCCCACACGGCGGACCACGACCGCTGGGGAGACCGCGCCTTTCTCGTATTGCCTCAGTCCAAGGTCAGCGCCCGCCTCGCGGCAGTCGGCTGGGAACCGCGCGGCCGGTACGCGGCGGCAGTGACCCAGCTCGTGGAGGCAGCGTGCGCCTGAGGTCCGAGACGGGCCAGGCGCTCGTCGTCCTCATCGCCGCGATGGCCGCGCTCGTCCTAGGCGCGCTCATCCTCGGGGCGATGGGCCAGGCGCTCGGAGCGCGCGGGCACGAGCAACGTGCTGCGGATCTTGCCGCGATCTCCGCCGCGCGCGCGATGCGCGACGCCTACCCGCGCCTGTTCGAGCCTGTCTTCGTACGGCCGGGCGTGCCCAACCCCCGGCACCTGTCGCGCGCCGCGTACCTGGCGATCGGCCGCGCGGCTGCCGTGGACGGCGCCAGACGCAACGGCGCGACGCTCGACCCCGCACACGTCAGCTTCCCCGGCGCCGATCCGATCGCACCGGTGCGCGTACGGGTGGAGCTAACCGATCGCGTGGACGTCCGAGTCCCGGGGCGCGCCAGCACGGCACGCGTCCGCGTGGTCGCCAAGGCCACCGCCGCGCTGACTCCGCAGAACGGTCCCGGCGCGTATCCGAACGCCGTTGGCGGCGGCTACAGCGGGCCACTCGCATACCGCCAGGGAAAGGGAATGAGGCCGGACGTCGCACCTGCCTTCGATCGGATGGCTGCCGCCGCCCAGCGCGAGGCCGGCATCTCACTGCTCATCGTCAGCGCCTACCGGTCGGACGCCGAGCAGGCACGCCTGTTCGCCGCGCACCCTGATCCGAAGTGGGTTGCGCCCCCGGGCCAGAGCCTGCACCGCCTGGGCACCGAGCTCGACCTCGGACCCGCCTCCGCGTATCCCTGGCTTGCCGCGAACGCGGGCCGCTTCGGCTTCATCCAGCGCTACAGCTGGGAGCCGTGGCATTTCGGGTACTCGAAGAACGCCGGCACCACTTCCGTCGGCTTCGGCGACGGCAATCGCCTGAAGTCATCGCCCGATTTCGTGCCCCCCTCATTGCAGCCGTTGATCTCGCAGGCCGCGCAGCGCTGGAACGTGTCGGGCGCGTTGCTGGCGGCCCAGCTCTACGCCGAAAGCAATTTCAACCCGTTCGCGCAAAGCGGGGCGGGCGCGCAGGGGATCGCCCAGTTCATGCCAGGGACCGCGAAGGCCTATGGCGTGAGCGATCCATTCGACCCGGCGCAGTCGATCGACGCCCAGGCCCACCTGATACGCGATCTGCTGCGCCAGTTCGCCTCCGTCCCACTCGCGCTGGCGGCCTACAACGCAGGTCCGGCAGCGGTTTCGGCCTGCGGCTGCATCCCCGCGACCCCCGAGACCCAGGCCTACGTGGCCAAGATCCTCGGCCTGCTCGGCGGAGCGGGAGAGGGACCGGCGCCGCTCACGGTCCGCCTCGTGGCCTAGGAGCTATACACCTCTATGTGTACCCTTACATATCGATGCGTACAAACATCGAAATCGACGACGAGCTGATTGCGCGCGTGATGCGGATCTATCGCTTGTCCACGAAGCGCGAAGCTGTCGATCTCGCCTTGCGGCGGCTCGTCGTCGAGCCGTTGACGCCGGAAGAGCTCCAGGCAATGGAGGGGTCCGGCTGGGAGGGCGATCTCGAGAAAATGCGCAGCGGACGGGTTCCCTAGGAGCCATGATCCTCGTAGACAGCTCTGCCTGGATCGAGTTTCTGCGCGCGACTGGCAGTCCGGCGCACCGTCGGCTCACCGAGCTCACGAGGCAGGGGGCGCGGCTCGGCACCACCGACGTCGTCCTGATGGAGATCCTCGCGGGCGCGCGGGACTCAGCGCACCGGGACAGCCTTCGGCGATTGCTTGCAACCTGCGAGTTCGAGCCGGTACAGGGCCCGGTTGACTACGAGACCGCGGCTGAGCTCTACCGCGCGTGCCGCGGCGCGGGCGAAACGGTTCGCACGCTCACGGATTGCCTGATCGCCAGTGTTGCGATCAGGACCGGCTATGCGCTGTTGCACGCCGACGCGGACTTTGAGGCGATCGCCCGGCACGCGCCGCTGCAGGTTGTGTAGCTGCTGGGCGGTTCCATGGCCCTGGCGCACGGCAGGCTCGTCACCACGCTCGGCGCCACGAAGATGACCTTCCGCTAGCCGTCGCGCACGACCCGGAAACGGGGCGTCCCGAAGCCCTCGGACCCACTCCGTATCCTCGAACAGCGGTGGCCACGAGCACCACAAACGGAACGGGTCGCGAGGAGCGGATCCGCGAGCAGCGCCGCGCGCTGCCGGACGCCCCTGGCGTCTACCTGTTCCGCGACAACCGACGCCGAGTGCTCTACGTGGGCAAGGCCAAGTCGCTCAAGAAGCGAGTGCAGTCGCACTTCTCGAGCCCGTCAACCCGCGGCTCCACCGGTCTGCTCGAGGAGATGGAAAACATCGAGTTCATCGCCACGCAGACGGAGGCCGAGGCGCTCCTGGCCGAGCAGACCTTCATCCGCCAGTACCGCCCCCGCTACAACGTCCGGCTCCGCGACGACAAGTCGTACCCGTACATCGCGATCAGCCTCGACGAGGACTTCCCCCGCGTCTATTTCACGCGTGAGAAGCACCGCCGCAACCGCGCCTACTTCGGCCCCTTCAGCAACGCCAAGCGCGTCAGGGAAACGCTCGACCTGCTCGGCAAGGTCTTCCAGTTCCGCACCTGCGACGGCGCCGAGCCCGGTCGCGCGAGCGGCAGTCCCTGCCTCGACTACTTCATCAAGCGCTGCCAGGCCCCGTGCGTCGGCTACGTGTCGAAGGAGGAGTACCGCGCGAGCATCGAGTCGATCGTCGCCTTCCTCTCCGGCCGCTACCGCCAGATCGAGCGCGACCTGGAGCGCGAGATGAAGGAAGCGGCCGCCGAGCAGGAGTTCGAGACGGCCGCGCTGCTGCGCAACCGTCTGAAGGCGGTCCGCAGCCTGCTCGAGCGCCAGCGCATCTCGAACGAGTCGGTGGGCACGCTCGACGCCGTGGCCGTGGCCGCCGAGGGCACGGACGCCAACGCGCAGGTCTTCCAGGTGCGCGACGGCGTACTGGCCGACCGCCAGTCCTTCTACCTCGAGAACGCCGGCGGCCGCGACGAGCCGGAGGTGGCCGAGGAGTTCATCCTCCAGTACTACGCCACGAGCCCGGCCATCCCGCCGCAGGTGATCGTGCCGCGAGGGCTCAGGCGCACCGAGGTGCTCGAGGAGGCGCTGTCAGACCAGCGCGGCGCTCCGGTCGAGATCCGCCACGCCGAGCGCGGCGACAAGCGCCGCATCTTCGAGCTGGCCGAGCGCAACGCGCGCCTCGCGCTCGACCAGGACCGCCTGCGCTCAGAGCACCGCCGCGTGCAGCGCATCGAAGCGCTCGAGGGACTGCAGAAGGAGCTCGGCATGGAGCAGATCCCGATGCGCATCGAGTGCTTCGACATCTCCAACCTGGGCGAGACGCACACGGTGGCGTCGATGGTGGTGTTCGAGGGGGGCGCGCCGAAGAAGTCCGACTACCGCCGCTTCGGGATCCGCGAGGCCGCGCAGGACGACTTCGCCGCTATGCAGGAGGTGCTCACAAGGCGCATGGCGCAGTACGTCGCGCAACGCGAGCGCTCACCGCACGAGAAGAGCTACGACGCGAGCTTCGCCACCGCGCCCGGCCTGATCGTGATCGACGGCGGCAAGGGGCAGCTGTCCTCAGCCCTCGAACCGCTCACCGAGTTCCGCGACATGGGCGTGACGGTGATCAGCCTGGCCAAGCGGATCGAGGAGATCTTCCTGCCGGGCATCCAGAGCCCGATCGTGCTCCCGCACGACACGCCGGCCCTCCAGCTCCTCCAGCGCGTCCGCGACGAGGCGCACCGCTTCGCGATCGAGTTCCACCGCGGCCGCCGCGACCGCGCGATGACGCGCTCGATCCTCGACGACCTGCCTGGCGTCGGCCCCACGCGCAAGCGCGTCCTGCTCCAGCACTTCGGCTCACCCGAGCGCTTCCTCCAGGCCAGCCGCGAGGAGCTCGAGGCGGTCCCGGGGCTCCCGGGCAAGGTGGCGCGAGACATTCACGAGTACGTCCACAAAATCAGGTAGTAGCTGCCGGTCGTGCCGCTACTGTCATCTACAGGAATGCCCTCCTGGAGAAAGGCCCTGAAGCGCACCACGGGCCGCCCGCTCGGTGGCTCGATCGAGGACTTCGTCGTGATCACCGGGTTCTCGGGCGCGGGCAAGTCGCAGGCGATGGCCTGCTTCGAGGACGCCGGCTACTTCTGCGTCGACAACCTCCCGCCGGAGATGATCCTGTCGCTGGCCGATCTGTTCCAGCACGAGGGCAGCAAGGTCGAGCGCGCGGCGGTCGTGTCTGACGTGCGCGGCGGCGAGTTCTTCGAAGGCCTGCTGAAGGTGCTCGGCGAGCTGGAGGAGCGCGGCACCGACTACCGCCTGCTCTTCCTCGACGCCTCCGAGCACGAGCTCGTGAACCGCTACAAGGAAACGCGCCGCCGTCACCCGCTCGCGAGCGGCGGTGAGGTGGGCGGCGGCATCCACCTCGAACGCCAGCTGCTCGAGCCGCTGCGAGAGCGCGCCGACGTCCGCATCGACACGACGGACATGTCAGCCAACCGCCTGCGCAAGGTCGTGGCGGACAAGATGCTCACGCCCGAGACGGAGGGCAAGCTCGCGATCACGTTCCTCACCTACGGCTTCAAGCACGGCACGCCGCGCGAGGCCGACCTGTCCTTTGACGTGCGCTTCCTGCCCAACCCGCACTACGAGCCCGACCTGCGCGAGCTCACCGGCCGCGACCGCGCGGTGGTCGACTACGTGAACAACTCGGACGGCGTGGGCGAGTTCTACGACAAGCTCGAGCCGCTTCTGGACTACCTCCTCCCGGCCTACATCAGGGAGGGCAAATCCCACCTGACGATCGGTATCGGGTGCACCGGCGGCAGGCACCGCTCGGTCGTGGTCGCCGAGCGCCTGGCGCAGGTGTACGGCGACCGCGAGGACCTGCACGTGGACGTCGTCCACCGCGACGTGGACAAGCCTCCGCGCCGGCCCTGACGGGGTTTCCCTCGGGCCCCGAGCGGGCACCCGGTGCGCTGATAGATTGCGAACCATCTCGGGGAAACAAGACGAAGAAAGGACGGCCGGATGTCGGTAAGGGCCGGAATCAACGGCTTCGGCCGGATCGGTAGGAACGTATTCAGGGCAGCGCATGCCAAGGGCGCTGACATCGACTGGGTCGGCGTCAACGACATCACCGACACGGCCACGCTCGCCCACCTCCTCAAGTACGACTCCATCCTCGGCCCGTTTCCGGGCGAGGTGAGCCACACCGACGACGCGATCGTCGTGGACGGCAAGGAGCTGAAGGTGTTCGCGGAGAAGGACCCGGCTGCACTGCCGTGGGCCGACGCGGGCGCCGAGGTCGTGATCGAGTCAACCGGCTTCTTCACCAACCGCGACGACGCCGCGAAGCACCTCGAGGCGGGCGCCCAGAAGGTGATCATCTCAGCGCCCGCGAAGGGTCCCGACGCCACGATCGTGCTCGGCGTCAACGACGACGCGTACGACCCGGAGAACCACACGGTGATCTCCAACGCGTCATGCACGACCAACTGCCTCGCGCCCGTGGTGCACGTGCTGCACGAGACCTTCGGAGTCGTTCAAGGCCTGATGACCACGATCCACGCGTACACGTCGGATCAGCGCCTTCAGGACGCGCCCCACAAGGACCTGCGCCGCGCCCGCGCGGCCGCGCTCAACCTGATCCCCACCTCGACCGGCGCCGCGAAGGCCATCGGTCTCGTGATCCCCGAGCTTGACGGCAAGCTCAACGGCACCTCTGTCCGGGCGCCGGTCCCCACCGGCTCGCTCGTGGATCTGGTCTGCACGGTCGAGAAGGCCACGAGCGTGGACGAGGTCAACGCCACGTTCAAGGAGCGTGCCGACAGCGGCGCGCTCGAGGGCATCCTCCAGTACACCGAGGACCCGATCGTTTCGTCCGACATCGAGCAGAACCCCTACTCGTCGATCTTCGACGCCGGCATGACCATGGTGATCGACGGGACGCTGGTCAAGGCCTGCGCCTGGTACGACAACGAGTGGGGCTACTCGAACAGGCTGGTCGACCTGACGGAGCGGGTCCTGGCGCGCGCGCCGGCACAGGCGGGCGGCTAGCCCGAACGTCCCACGACGCGCGCGGCAGACACTCCCACCATGGCGGCGTTCCGCAAGAAGACGGTGCGCGACCTCGACGTTCGCGAGGGCATGCCGGTCCTCGTGCGCGTGGATTTCAACGTGCCGCTCGAGAACGGCCGCGTGACCGACGACGCGCGCATCCGCGCCGCGCTCCCCACGATCAATGAGCTACGCGGCCGCGGCGCCGCGCTGGTGCTCTGCTCGCACCTGGGACGCCCGACCGGCCGTGATCCCGAGTTCTCGCTGCGCCCTGCTTCCGACCGGCTCGGCGAACTGATCGGCAAGCACGTGCACCAGGCGCCCGAGGTTGTCGGGCCGGAGGTCCGCCGCGGGGTGGCCCGTCTCGAGGCGGGCGAGATCCTCGTGCTCGAGAACACGCGCTTCGAGCCGGGAGAGACCAAGAACGATCCGGAGCTCGCGCGCGAGCTCGCCTCGCTGGGCGAGGCCTACGTGAACGATGCGTTCGGCTCCGCCCATCGCGCCCACGCCTCGACCGCCGGCGTGACCGAGTTCCTCAGGCCGGCGGTGGCGGGCCACCTGCTGGAGCGCGAGGTCACGACGCTCGAGGGCCTCGTCGAGGATCCCACGCGCCCGCTCGTGGTCGTACTCGGCGGCGCCAAGGTCACGGACAAGGTCAAGCTGATCGATCGCTTCATGGAGATCGCGGACACGATCCTGATCGGCGGCGCGATGGCGTTCGCGTTCTACAAGGCGCAGGGCAAGCCCACGGGCGACTCCCTCGTCTACGAGGAGGGCGTCGACGTCGCGCGCGAGGTGCTCGGGCGCGCCGAGGCGTCGAGCTGCCGCCTGCTGCTGCCGATCGATCTGGTGCTCGGCAGAAGCTTCGACGCCGACACGGAGCGCGAGGAGCTCGACGGAACGGACGTCCCAGACGGCTGGATGGGGCTCGACATCGGCCCGCGCACCGCCGAGGCCTACGGCGAGGAGATAGCGAAGGCCGGCACGGTGTTCTGGAACGGGCCAATGGGCGCCTTCGAGCTCAAGCCATTCGCGAGCGGCACCCGGTCGCTGGCTGAGGCGGTGGCCGGCGCGTCCGGCGAGACCGTGGTCGGCGGCGGCGACAGCGCGGCCGCACTCGCGGAGTTCGGCCTGGCCGACCAGGTCACGCACATGTCCACCGGCGGCGGCGCGGCGCTCGAGCTGCTCGAGGGCAAGGAGCTGCCGGGGGTGGAGGCGCTCGACGATGCCTGATCGCCGTCCCTACATCGCGGGCAACTGGAAGATGTTCAAGACGATCGCCGAGGCGAAGGCGTTCGTGGAGGAGCTGCGGCCGCTGGTGGAGGGAGTCGACACGGTCGACATCGGCCTCTGCGTTCCCTACACCGCGCTCGCGGCGACGGTCGAGGCGTGCGAGGGATCGCGAATCGTGGTTTGCGCTCAGAACATGCATCAGGAGCCCGAGGGCGCGTATACCGGCGAGGTGTCCGCGCCGATGCTGAACGAGATCGGGGTGCGGGGCGTGGTGCTCGGGCATTCCGAGCGGCGCCAGTACTTCGGCGAGACCGACCGCGCGCTGCAGGAGAAGGTGCCAGCCGCGCTGGCCGCGGGGCTCGAGCCGATCCTCTGCGTTGGCGAGAGCGAGGAGGAGCGCGAGCAGGGCGAGACCGAGCGGCGGCTGCGCCACCAGGTGCAGGAGGCGCTCGAGAAGGTGGACACCGCCGATCTGCCCAAGGTGGTGATCGCCTACGAGCCGATCTGGGCGATCGGCACGGGCAAGGTGGCCACCACTGAGCAGGCGCAGGAGGCGATCGCGTTCATCCGCGCCCTCGTGGGCGACCGCTCGAAGGAGTCCGCCGCGGAGGTGCGAGTGCAGTACGGGGGCAGCGTGAAGCCTGAGAACGCCGCCGAGATCCTCGCGCAGCCGGACGTGGACGGGGCGCTCGTCGGCGGCGCGAGCCTCGATCCCAAGGGGTTCGCCGAGATCGTGTCGGCGGCGGCCGGCGCCGCATGAGCAGCGTGCCGGATGGGCCGGGCAAGCCCCCGGTTCCAAAGGTCTGCCTGGTCGTGCTCGACGGCTGGGGCATCGCGCCGGACGGGCCTGGCAACGCGATCTCGCTCGCCAAGACCCCGGTATTCGACGAGCTGTGGGAGCGCTTCAAGCACACCGAGCTCACCACCTGCGGCCGCGCCGTCGGGCTGCCCGAGGGCCAGATGGGCAACAGCGAGGTCGGGCACCTCAACCTCGGCGCCGGCGCGGTGGTCAAGCAGGATCTCACCCGGATCGACGACGCGATCGAGCACGGCTCCTTCTTCGACAACCCGGTGCTGAAGAAGATCTGCGCGGCCGGGCGCGAGAGCGGGCGGCTGCACCTGCTCGGGCTCGTGTCGAAGGGCGGGGTGCACGCGGGCTTCGAGCACCTGAAGGCGTGCATCGAGCTCGCGGCGCGCGAGAAGGTGCCGGACATCGTGCTGCACGCGTTCACCGACGGCCGCGACACCGCGCCCGATTCCGGCGCCGGCTACGTGGCCGAGGCCGAGGGCTGGCTGCGCGAGGCGAGCGGGCGGATCGCGACCGTGAGCGGCCGCTACTACGCGATGGACCGCGACAACCGCTGGGACCGCACCAAGCTCGCCTACGACGCGATCGTGCACGGCCAGGCCAACACTCCGCACGCCTGCAGCGGCGAGGAGGCCGTGCGCGCCGCATACGAGCGCGACGAGACCGACGAGTTCATCAAGCCCACCCTCGTCGGCGACGAGGGCCGGGTTCGTGACGGCGACGCCGTGCTGTTCTTCAACTTCCGCCCGGACCGCGCGCGCCAGCTCACCCGCGCGCTCGCCGAACCCGGCTTCGACGAGTTCGACCGCGGCGACGCTCCCAAGATCGAGTACGCCTCGCTGACCCAGTACCAGGAGGATTGGGACTACCCGGTGGCCTTCGAGCCCGACCGGCCCACCGTCACGCTCGCCTCCACGCTCGCGGATGAGGGCGCGTCGCAGCTACACGTGGCCGAGACCGAGAAGTACGCGCACGTCACCTACTTCTTCAATGGCGGCGAGGAGCACCCGTACAAGGGCGAGGACCGCTTCCTGG
>Ga0105237_10009958_pt1 | contig 10142 bp, 8 predicted proteins | sample KBSC24metaG_FD_81520 | JGI IMG/M metagenome (GOLD analysis project Ga0105237, IMG submission 81520) | Corn rhizosphere microbial communities from Kellogg Biological Station, Michigan, USA - KBS C2-4 metaG | ecosystem: Host-associated > Plants > Roots > Rhizosphere > Soil | place: Michigan, USA... | reverse complement strand
CCAGGAACACATACAGCAAGCCGAGCACGAAATACATGCCGGTGAAGCCGATAAGTGTGAATAGCACCTCTCCGGAGCCGACAGCCGAGCTATAGCCTTCTACTGTTCGGAATAACCCATAGACCAGCCAGGGCTGGCGCCCAAGTTCGGCGGTCATCCATCCGGCGGTGTTAGCGATGAAAGGGAAAGGAAACGCCAGCATCAGCAGCCACAAAAGCCGGCGGCTTTGCTCCAAACGGCCCCGAATCCGTTGCAGGGTCGCCAGGGCCATCAGCAGGATGAAGATGGTGCCCAGACCCGCCATCACATGGAAAGAGTAATACAACAGTTCGATATTGGTGGGCCACGTGTTTTCCGGGAACGCACCGAGTCCGGGTACGTCGCGATGAAACGTCCCGAAAGCGAGGAAGCTCAACATGCCAGGCACGCGGATTGGGTTGTCGAGCTGCCTTTTTTGAACGTTGGGCTGGCCGATAAGCGTGATTTCCGCCATAGGACCGCTTTGAAAGCGGCCTTCCATCGCCGCCAGCGCCTGCGGCTGGATTCTGGCGACCATCTTAGCCTGCGCATCGCCAGTGGGAAATGCCACGATCACCGAAGCGGCCAGTCCCACTGCCGTGCCCCACGTCAGGAACAGGCTGCCCTGTTGTCCCTTGTCGTCCCGCAGGACGTAGAACGCTCCGACTGCTGCAATGGCGAACGAGCCCGTCACAATCGCTGCGCACTGGTTGTGGCTGAACTCGAGAAGAGCCCAGCGGTTCAGCAGGAAGTCGCTCAAACTTGCAAGGCGCAGCGATCCGTCCGCGGCGAACGCGTATCCGCTCGGCGCCTGCATGAATGCGTTGGTCACCAGAATGAAATAGCCGGAAAGCCAACTGCCCAGAGCTACTCCCAGCGTCGCGAGGAAGTGATTACGCGGGCTCAGCCGTTTCTCGCCCCACACCAGGACGCCTATAAATGCACTTTCGAAGAAAAACGAAAACATGCCTTCCATGGCGAGCGACTGCCCGATGACGCCACCGGCATATCTGGAAAAGCTGGCCCAGTTCGTGCCGAACTGAAATTCCATGGGGATGCCGGTGACGACTCCCACTGCGAAGTTGATACCGAAGATGCGGGTCCACAGCCGTGCGGCGTCGCCATAGCGGGCGTCTCCGGTTCGCAGATGGAGCCACTTCCAAGCCACCAGGAACCACGCCAGTCCCATGGTGAGCTGCGGAAAAAGATAGTGGTACACGATGGTGAAGGCGAACTGAATTCGGTGCCAGAACGCTGCATCATCGGTCATGCTGCCCGCAGTATACCGCTGGCATGCTGGTCAGCACTTCGGGAATGCCTTAGATTGCGGCTTCGCCTCGATCGTCGTTCCGGATCCGGACCGCGTCAATGACATCCGTGACGAAGATCTTCCCGTCACCGATTGCCCCGGTCTTCGCGGCATCCGCCAGTTTTCTGATAATTTCTTCCTGGCGCGAATTAGGGACGACGATCTCCAGCTTTATCTTTGGTAGAAGGTCCACCTTGTATTCCATGCCGCGGTACGTCTCTTTATGTCCCTTCTGGCGGCCGTGACCGCGTACTTCAGTCACGGTCATGCCGTCGACTCCAATTTCCAGTAAGGCTGCCTTCACGTTCTCCAGTTTGTGAGGTTGAATAATAGCTTCAAGTTTTATCATCGGAAATTCTCAACTTTCGAGGTTGTAGCCTTCTTCGCCATGCATGCTGAGGTCGAGACCCAGGGTCTCATCCTCGCCGTTGACTCTGACACCGCACACCAAATCGCAAATCTTTAGAATCACCAGCGTTCCCACAATCGCGATCCCCCAGGAAATGGCGACTGCGATGAGCTGGTTCATGACCTGACCCGCATCGCCGTCTACCAAACCCATGGGCTTACCCATCCTGAGATCGTTCACTTCCTTGGTAGCGAATACACCCGTCAAAATCGCGCCCAAGGTTCCTCCGATTCCATGTACTCCGAACGCGTCCAGTGCGTCGTCATAGCCGAACATCTGCTTGACCTTGCTGACCATCAAGTAGCAGACCACGCCCGCGGCGAACCCGATGAGCATGGCGGGCATCGGCTTCACGAATCCCGATGCCGGCGTGATCGCCACCAATCCCGCCACGGCGCCTGAGATCGCTCCCAGAACACTCGGCTTTCCAGCCACCATCCATTCGATGAACATCCATCCCAGCACGGCGGCGGCAGTTGCAAAATGCGTGGCGATGAAGGCGCTGGTCGCGAGCGGTCCCGCATTGAGCGCGCTTCCAGCGTTAAAGCCGAACCAGCCTACCCAGAGCAAGCACGCGCCGATAACGCTCAGAACCACGCTGTGCGGGCGCATCGATTCGTTGGGATAGCCCTTGCGCTTGCCGATGTAAAGCGCGCACACCAGGGCAGATACTCCCGACGTAATGTGCACCACGGTGCCGCCCGCGAAGTCCCATGCGGGGATCACCCCTCCCAGTGTCCCCTGGAGGAAACCTCCCTTGCCCCAGACCATGTGCGCCATCGGGAAGTACACAATAAATGACCACAACGTCATGAATAGCAGCATGGCGGAAAACTTCATCCGCTCGGCGAACGCGCCTGAGATCAGCGCTGGAGTGATGATCGCGAACATCAACTGGTAAATCATCCAGGTTTGCTGCGGAATCGTGCCGGCATAGTCGGCGTTCGGCTCCGCCCCGACTCCTCTTAGGAAGACGTAACGAAAATCGCCTATAAACGGCGATCCCTCGGCGAAGCACAGACTGTAACCAACCACTGCCCAGATGACGGAGACGGTCGCCATGAGGATGAAACTGTGCATCATCGTACCCAACACGTTCTTCTCGCGAACCAGGCCGCCATAGAACAGAGCCAATCCGGGGCCCGTCATCATCAGCACCAATGCCGAACTGGTCAGCATCCACGAATTGTCACCAGCCATTTGGGCGCTCTTCGCCGCCTTGTCCAGATCGTCCAGCTTCTTGGCAATATCGGCCGGAATCGCCTGTGCTGGTGCGGCGGTAGGTGTTTCCCCGGCTGCGGGCGCCGGTGTTTGCGCCAGCGTAACATTTGCGAACGTCAGCGCCAAGGTTAGGGTGAGTAAAAGTCTCGTAAGAATGTGGGTGCGTTTAGAAAGTAAGTTCATAGCTCCTCGTAACCGATTCCAGACATGACTAAATTAAAAACTGCTGGCAAAACGTGGCGAGCAGCGGATGCAGTGAGTCTGTAGTGTAGGGGCCGTAATTTAAGGGGTCCAATCAATAATTTCAATGAGGACCCAAAGTGTTTCCGATTCTGATTTCTAAAGATAGGAATGCATGACCGAAAGAAAGCTGATTCGCCCGCCCAAGCTGCGAGTTGCACTTGGAGTCGGTACTTTAGCCTGACTACTGGTTGTCGCCGGGAACCTTTCTTTTGGAAGGACACGGTAGCCATCGGGACTATCGAATATTCGCGGCGGTACGGTAGCATCGGGCTATGGAGCGAGGTCGCATACGAAAACTGGGAGCAGAAATCGTCGCGACCTCCCTAAGAGCGGGGCGTGTCAAAGTTGTCGCCGCTGTGGCCAGTCTGCTGGTCCTGATCGCATTTGCTGATTGGGAAATGGGAGACCGCGGTTCCTTGGGCGTCCTCTACATTCTGCCGATGACGATCGGCGCCGTGATCTGCGGTCCCTTCGAAACGTTTCTGCTGGCAGGCGTGTGCGCATTCCTTCGAGCCTGGTTCGATACCCCTGCGCCCAATGCGGAAGTAGTTCTGAGATTCGCATTCGCGCTACTGGCGTATTTCGCTTCCGGATTGTTCGTGATCGCCCTTGTGCGAAACCGACGACAGGCAGTGGATCACCTGGCACGACTGCAGCGGGAACAGGACCTGCGGCGCGAAGCAGAGGAGCAGCTGAAGCTGCTGGTCGAGAGCAGCCCCGCGGCAATTCTGACGCTGGATCACCAGGGGGTAGTGCTCGCGGCCAACAAGGCTTCCGATGCGCTGTTCGTGATTCCAGCCGGTGAGACCCTTTTGGGCAGATCGATCACGCCGTATCTCCCATTGCTGTCGGATGCTCTCGGCGTTGGGAGCGGCGAGGGTTTTCGTACCGCCGCCAAATGCCAAGGCAGGCGCGAAACGGGAGAGATCTTTCTGGCGGATGTTTGGTTTTCTTCCTACCGGGCTCCCGAGGGCATGCGGCTGGCAGCCATCGTCGTAGACTCCTCGGAGGAAATGCGCGATCGCGAAGAACAAAACCTGCAACTCCTTCGGCGATCGAATCGCATCGCGGCTGGCGCCGTATCGCACGAGGTTCGCAACCTGTGCGGAGCGCTATCATTGCTCCGCGCGAATGTCGAAGAGAAGCTCGGTCTGTCCCAGGATGAGGACTTCAAGGGCTTCGCGACGCTGCTCAAAGGTTTGGACAGAATCGCCCGGCTGGAGCTGGATGCGCGCGCGCATGAAGAATTGGAAGAAGTGCCTTTGCAGTCCGTGCTCGATAATCTTCGTATTGTCATCGAACCGGATTGGGAGGAATGCGGTGGCGTGGTGTGTTGGCAACCGCTCCAAGGGATCCCCGCCGTGGTGGCTGATCCGGCGGGTTTGCTGCAGGCCTTATTGAACCTGGCTCGCAACAGCCATCGTGCGGTGCAGCAAAGCGATGTCCGTGAGTTGTGCATTTCTGTGTCGGTCAAAGATAAGCGGGCTTTCGTCCGGGTTCAGGATTCGGGTCCTGGAGTTGTATCTCCGGAATGCCTGTTCCAGCCTTTCCAGCCGGGCGCACAAGGAACCGGGCTGGGTCTGTACGTGTCGCGGGCGGTGGTGCGAAGCTATGGCGGTGAGCTGCGGTTCGAGCCTTCGGCGAAGGGCTCCTGCTTCGTCGTGGAATTGCAGGTTGTCTAGGAAGGGAATGACGCATGGATAATAGTGCGGTCCAAGCTATAAATCTGTTGTTGCTGGATGATCATGAGATGTTCCGGCAGGGACTGGCTCGAGTGCTCGAGAAGGAACCTGGGCTTAGAGTAGTCGCGCAGTGTTCTTCCTCGGCAGAAGCGCTCCATGTGCTCAAGAAGAACGGCGCCACCATGGTGTTGCTGGACGTGGATCTGGGACCGGAACGGGCTCTGGACTTTGTCACCCAAGCGAAGAAGATCGGCTTTGAGGGGCAGATCCTGGTGGTTACGGCCGGCATCAGCGGCCCGCAGGCCGTCCAGTTGGTGCAAGCCGGCGTGGCCGGAATCATTCACAAACAGCACTCCACCGAAGCGCTCTGCAACTCGATCCGTCAGGTCGCAGCGGGTGAGGTCTGTATTGAGCAGAACTACCTCAATTCACTCTTCCGGTCCGTGGACCAGACCAAGCCGCAGACCCAACCGAGGCTCACGGACCGCGACAAGATAGTACTTCGTTTCATCTTTCACGGGTTGACCAACAAAGACATTGCCGCCCGCCTGGAGATCTCGGAAGGTGCCGTGAAGGCTTCTCTCAGGCAGTTGTTCGGCAAGCTCGGCGTCCGAACGCGGGCACAGGTTGTAAAGGTCGCCCTGGAGCAGTATAAAGACCAGCTTTAAAAACTAAATTCTTCGTGATGGGTTCTCACGTCCTTCTTTATCATCACCTTTAGCGATCTGTGCGGGTTATACAAGAATGCTTGTGAGGTAATCCAAACTTTTGATTGGACTCGACTTACGATTCCCGATAGACTGGCGTTTCCCGGCGAGCCCATCCCGTCCAGTTGCAGGCAGAGTCATGCTTGTGCGCCAGCCCGCTGGAGCGAGCGCACGTCATGACGACCACCACCACAACCCACATTCAAGAGACTCTTCAGCACGTTTACGAGAAATACAAGGACGTTCGCGATGGCGAGGTCGCCAGCTACATTCCCGAGCTGGCCAAGGCCAATCCAGACCACTTTGGCATCAGCCTGGCGACCGTGGACGGCCACACGTTTTCAGTCGGAGACTGGCAGAAGGAATTCACCATCCAATCGATCTGCAAGCCATTTGCGTTCCTGATGGCCCTGGAGGAATTCGGAAGGGATGCGGTGCTCGAAAAGGTGTGCGTCGAGCCGAGTGGCGATGCGTTCAACTCGATCGAGCTCGAGCCCAAGACCATGCGCCCGTTCAACCCGATGATCAACGCGGGGGCGATCGCGATCGCGTCCCTGATCAAGAAGTCGTCGCGCGATTGCGGCGTTCGGCATTTTGTGGAAAAGATGGGACTCGCGGCCGGCCGAAAGCTGGATATCGATCAGGCGGTGCTCGCATCGGAAACAGAAACGGGGAATCGCAATCGGGCGATCGCGTATCTCATGCTGAACTTCGGCATCATCGATGCGGCGGTGGACCATGCGCTGCACCAGTATTTCTCGCAATGTTCGCTGCTGGTGAATTGCCAGGATCTGGCGATGATGTCGGCGACACTCGCAAACATGGGTATCAACCCCGTCACCAAACAGCACGCGTTCGCCATGGAGTACGTCAAGGATGTGCTGGCGGTGATGTTTACGTGCGGCTTGTACGACTACGCGGGCGAGTGGGCCTACCGGGTTGGCCTTCCGGCGAAGAGCGGCGTGGCCGGAGGCATTGTAGCGGTAGTAAATCGCCAATTGGGAATTTCCGTTTATTCGCCCCGGCTGGACGCCAAGGGCAACAGCGTACGCGGGATCGCCGTGTGCAAGGAACTGGCGGCGCACTTAGGGTTGCACGCGTTCGAGTTCACCAATGTCGGGTCGAGCTTCATGGAGTGGCTGACGGCTTCTAAGTAATAACGCGCAAAACCCCCTTCGGGCGAGCTCCGTCCGGCCCGATCCGGTCTTGACTTGTCTTGCGGTGCGTGCCGCGCCCGCTGCGCTCCGCCCGAACGGCTGGCGGAAGGCTGAAGGGTTATATTGATCGGGAAGACCCTTATGCCCGTAGAACACATCGCTGAACCCGAAGCGCCCAATTCGCAATGGGGGAAATCCACTCCAAACCCGGAGGAAGAACTTTTCCTCGAAGGCCCTCGCAGCCGGGGTTTTGAACTCAGACGAGCCTTCCGCATTTTTCGGGAACTGATCCACGGATTTCGCTCGCTGCATTTTGTCGGGCCGTGCGTGACGGTGTTCGGGTCGGCGCGATTCCCGCCGGATCATCGTTATTACGAGCTGGCGCGAGAACTCGGTGCGCGAATTGCGCGGGCGCAGTTTACGGTCATGACGGGCGGCGGGCCGGGTCTTATGGAAGCCGCCAATCGGGGCGCGAAGGAAGCTCGCGGCGTATCCATCGGCTGCAATATTGTCCTTCCGCAGGAACAAAAGCCCAACCCCTACCTGGATAAGTTTGTGGAGTTCCGATATTTCTTCGTTCGGAAGATGATGCTGGTGAAATACTCCTACGGATTCGTTGCGGCGCCGGGAGGGTTCGGAACGATGGATGAACTGTTTGAAGTCGCGACGCTGATCCAGACGGGTAAGATCAAGAACTTTCCTGTGGTTCTGCTGGGTGTCGATTACTGGTCGCCGCTGATCGAGTTCCTCCGGCAATCCCAGCTGGCGAATGCGGCCATCTCGGCGCGAGATCTGGAAGAGATCCTGGTGACGGATTCACCGGCGGACGCGGTCGCGCACATTCAACAATGTACGATTGGACATTTTGGTTTGCGATACGTCGAACGGAAGCCGGCGAAAATCCTGTTCGAGCGTGGAGCTTAGTTCGCGTCCCAGGGAGAGACAATGGGTCAATGGGACACTCCACGTCACGCTCGCGAAAGCGCGGGCTTCACCTCCTAACGTGGCTAGGCGGACACGAGATGGCCGTCTTACTGGCGCTGGCCGGTGTGGTGGCGGGGGCGTGGGGGTTTGCACTGCTTGCGGACGAAGTCATGGAGGGCGGAACGCAAGCCTTCGACCAGAAACTGCTGCTGGCTTTCCGCACCGGACCCGCGCAAGCTCCTGTGGGTTCGCCGCCGGTCCAGGAAGCCGCGCGCGATATCACTTCATTGGGAGGCACGGCTGTACTGACGATCGTTACCATCATCGCCGCCGGATTTTTGGCCCTCGACGGAAAGAGCCACATGGCGCTGTTTCTGTGCGGATCCGTACTGGGCGGTCTGGCTGCCGGAACTATCCTCAAAGACGTTTTCCAACGTCCCCGGCCAGACCTGGTTCCGTACTCCGTCTATGTCTCAGGCGCAAGCTTTCCCAGCGGACACTCCATGATGTCGGCGGTGACGTATTTGACGCTGGGAGCACTGCTCGCGCGATCTCAAGAACGAAAGCGGTTGAAGGCGTACTTTCTCCTGGTGGCGATATCTTTGACGTTCGCGGTCGGCGTCACCCGCGTGTATCTGGGCGTGCACTGGCCCACTGACGTTCTGGCGGGCTGGACGGCGGGCGCAGTCTGGGCGCTGCTGTGCTGGCTAACGGCCCGCTGGCTGCAATCGCGGCGGACATTAGAACAAGAGACGGAACGGGAAACAGAGTACACGCAGACCGCGGGTGAAGGATAATCTTGGAATGCGCATCAGCGATATCCGCGCCACCACCGTTACGGTTCCGCTGGAAGCGCCGCTGCGCCACGCCAACGGCTGCCATTGGGGCCGGTTCGTGCGGACTATCATCGAAGTCGAGACCGATAACGGCCTGATCGGCCTGGGCGAAATGGGCGGCGGCGGAGAATCGGCCGAGGCTGTCTTTCGAGCCATGAAGCAGTACCTGGTGGGGCACGACCCGGCGCGCCGGGAGGAGATGCGATTCCTGATCGCGAATCCCACAGCATCGCTTTACAACAACCGGACGCAGGTGCTCGCGGCGCTGGAGTTCGCATGTCTCGATATTCTGGGGCAGGCTTGGGGCGTGCCGGTTTGCGAGATTCTGGGTGGCCGGCTGCGCGACCGTGTTCCATTTGCCTCGTATTGTTTCTTCCGCTATCCCGATCCGCGAACCGGCTCGGGCGAGGTTCGCACCATCGAGCACTTAGTGGAACACACGTGCGAGCTGAAGCGCCGCTTCGGATTCACCACGCACAAACTCAAAGGCGGTGTTTTCCATCCTGATTACGAACTCGAAGCCTATCGTGCTCTTGCCGACGCCTTTCCGGAAGACAAGCTGCGCTTTGATCCGAACGGTGTCTGGTCCACAGAGCAAGCGATACGCTTCGGCCAGGCGATCGAGAATCTACGCAACGATTATCTTGAAGATCCCGTGTTCGGAATGAACGGGATGCGCCGGACGCGCGAGAAGGTGCGCGTTCCGCTGGCGACGAATACCGTGGTGGTGAACTTCGAACAACTCGCGGCGAACGTGCTCCATACCGCCGTGGACGTGATTCTGCTCGATACGACTTTCTGGGGCGGCATCCAGGCATGCGTAAAGGCCGCGGGTGTGTGCGAGACCTTCCAGCTGGGCGTCGCGGTGCACTCTTCGGGCGAGTTGGGCATTCAACTTGCGACCATGCTGCACCTGGGCGCCGCGATTCCGAATCTCTCCTTCGCCGCGGACGCGCACTATCATCACTTGATGGACGACGTGATTCAGGGCGGCCTGATGCGGTATGAGAACGGTACGATCAGAGTGCCGGACGGTCCGGGGTTAGGCGTCAAGCTCGATCGCGAGAAGCTCGGGAAGTACAACGAGCTGTACAAGCGCTTGGGAAATTATCCGTACGATCAGGATCCGGCGCGGCCAGGCTGGACGCCGATTATTCCTAACGACCGTTGGGCCGATCCAAAAGACGACCGGCGCGTGGAGATTCCTTATTAGCATGGCGAACCTGTTTGATTTGAGCGGCCGCGCGGCTGTAGTGGTGGGTGCGACTTCGGGATTGGGGCGTGCGATCGCGATTGGTTTAGCTCAGCATGGTGCGGATGTGGTTCCCAGCGGCCGTCGCAAAGAGCTGGTCGAGAGCGCGTGCGACGAAATCAAGGCGATGGGCCGCCGTACGCTGGTTCATCCGGCAAATGTGCATGATCGGCAATCGATCGATGCGTTGCGCGACGCGGTGCTGAAACATTTGGGGCGGGTCGACATTCTGGTGAACGCGGCGGGAAATGTGATCCGCCAGCCGACCATAGAAGTTATGGAAGAACAATGGTCGTCCGTGCGGGACACGCATCTGAACGGCGCCCTGCGGGCCTGCCAGAGCTTTTATGAACCACTGAAAGCCAGCGGTCACGGCAGGATCAT
>Ga0105237_10009957_pt1 | contig 10142 bp, 9 predicted proteins | sample KBSC24metaG_FD_81520 | JGI IMG/M metagenome (GOLD analysis project Ga0105237, IMG submission 81520) | Corn rhizosphere microbial communities from Kellogg Biological Station, Michigan, USA - KBS C2-4 metaG | ecosystem: Host-associated > Plants > Roots > Rhizosphere > Soil | place: Michigan, USA... | reverse complement strand
TATAAAACAACAGCCCCGCAATTTGCAGGGCTGTTTAGTTTAAAGCCTGTGAGCAAGTCTGACCTATCACACAATAAAGGCGTCCAACTGTCTTAGCTATACCTAAAAATCCATTCATTTGATTGTTTTCGTTTTGTCATAAAAGTCGTTCTTCCGGTCAACTTGTATCTTATAGTCAATCTGTACCGGTTATTATATTCTACGGGTTGTGTTCATCGAACGGATCCGACAGTTTCATCACTTCGAGGAGCTGAGCGTAGATTTGATCGGCAACGTGGAGTGGCAGTCCCATTTCCGCAGCCACATCCGCAACAATGTCATCCTGCCGCAGATGCCACTCCGTTCGCGTACGCTTTAAAGGAACTCGCGTAAATTGTCCCCTTTTAATACTTCCCACTCCGGCGTAGCCGTTTCCTCGACACTGCACTGAACCGACATGAGTTCAAGGACAAACGAGTCGTCCATATAAGCATATTCTGGTTCTTCGACCCTTCCTTCCTCAGTCATGAATAGTATGATGCCATTGACAGCCATAACGGCCTCGCTATAAGTGCGAAATTGGTTTAGCTCGAGGATATGAGCCACCTCAGCAGCGATCTCATCTGTCGTCGCCTCGGAAGTTAGGGTGGGAGAGAGGACAGCGCATACGCTCCAGCCAAGCAGATGTCCCTCCGGACTAACGCCCCGTACCACATAGAGGTGCCAGCATTTGTCTTTGCTTCGCTCAATGTGATCGTGGAGACGGTCAGATACATAAGAACGCCGTGAATAAGTATCCTCGTCTCGGAACTCAAATAAGCCTTCGAAATTGAAGAGAGACTCGTCATCCAACTCCACTTCAATGGCGTATTCTTTTACAATATCGACGACAGCGAGGAAAAATCAAGATTCTCGTCGTGAGCACGTGTCTGTGCCTCCTGCAAAATTCCTTCGACGGCGGAGTCAAAAGCTGCTTGGTCGGCATATTTGCCAAACACAAAAAATTCCCTTTGTACAAAACCGTTTCGATCAAGCCACCAGTTGTCAATGCCGCCAAGACAGGCGGTTTCATTCTCCTCATATTGTGTAAGTTGCCATCGTTCGACATGAACACGGGGTGATTTAATACTATCTTTGCAACCGTACTTTAACTTCATTGACCTTTCTCCCTCTTGGATCGAATTTGCTGACAGCATCAATGGCAGGAGTTCGGCTGGCATCACCGGGGAGGTGAGGACACGCGGACGCAAGAACTCAAAAGTAGCTCTCTATAAATACTGCGCTTATGAGCTTGCCGTTCGTCAGGGGGCAAGTTCATCACTATGATGTGTATATTTCGTCAATTTGTATCGGCGGCTGGTAAGGTCATACTCACGGTAGTTCCGTGTTCCGGCGCGCTCTGGATCAAGAATTCGCCTCGATGAAGGTCAACAAGTTGATGGGCTATCGCTAATCCCAATCCAGATCCCTGCTGCTCATGCAGCTTGCGTTCAAATTGCATGAACACGGCAACATTTTTGACCTGATCAACAGACATTCCGCACCCACTATCGCTTATGTTGAGAATATACGTATGGTCTTTATGTTCTGTCCAGACATTAACGGGGAAACCTAGCTTGGAAAATTTGAAAGCGTTATCGAGGATTTCATCAACGTTCTTTTTCAGGTTTTCAGCAGAGATGAACACAATCTCGTCGCTTACGTTGATCCTCAGGTCGCCCCGTCTGTCTACCATCGCGGCCTTTGCCCCGGCAAGGTCACTAATCAGAGCGCCCGGCGCTTCGGTGCTTCCCTGCTGGAGTACTTTAAGCCGATCTTTATCAAATCGAATGATCTGAAGTTGGGCGTAAAACAGGTAGTTCTCGATCAGCCGTTGCAGACGCTTGCCAGACTCCAGGATCATCTGCGCGGTACTCGTAAGCTCCTCATTTCCTGAACTCGCAGCATCGATCAGTAGTATTTCTGCCCCACCCAATATTCCGCTTAATGGGGTTCGCAGTTCATGTGGTAAGCTGTGAACGAGAGTTTGGCGCAGATGATTGGCCTCGTCGCTGTATTCGCGCTCCAGACTGGCCTTTTTTTCGAGCCCCGTTTTGATGGCGGTCAGTAACTCATCTGATGTGAACGGCTTGGTTAGATAGTCGTCTGCTCCTAAATTCATACCATAACGGAGTGATGACCTATCCGCCTTTGCGGTAAGAAAAACGAAGGGGATGTAGGTTGTCAATGCATCGCCGCGCAGCTCACGGAGGACGCTGTAGCCGTCCATGTCCGGCATCATAATGTCGCAGAGAATGAGGTCTGGCACGGATTCTCTGGCGAGCTGCACACCTATACAGCCATTTTGTGCGACCATGAAAGCGATGTCTTCATACTCGAATATCTCGGCGATGCTTTTCCAGAGGCCTTCTTCATCTTCGATAACCAGGATGTTAGGTTTCATCAGTAATCACCACGTCCTTCCCCTGTGAGACAGGTAACTGGACGATGAACGTGGTTCCCTGACCCTCACTGCTCTTGAATTCAATTCTTCCACTGTAGGCATCGACTGCCCGTTTGACGATGGTCATGCCAATGCCTGTTCCCTGAATCTGTCCCACGTTGGACGCTCTGCGAAAGGCCTCGAACAATCTACTCTGGTGTTCCTGAGGTATTCCGATACCATGATCTTCAACGCGAAGCGTCAAGGCTGTATTGGAGCAGTCCAAAACGATATCTATCGTTCCGCCAGTGGGAGAGTATTTGATCGCGTTCGAGACGAGATTTTGCAGAATGTGGGTAAATAAAAATTCATCTCCCCGTATCTGCTGACAATCTCCCTGGTACTTGAAGTCAATCGTGATCTCCTGCCGGTAACCGACCTTTGCCTCCTCAATGACCTCCTGACAAAGCGTAACAAGGTCAAGGTTTGTCTCCTTAAACACGAATCCCGTGCTTTCAGAGCGCGTGATCATGAGTACGTCATCCATCAGGTTTATCAGCCGCCTGACCTGCCGCGTAATATTATCGAGCTTCTCTTGGCGGCGCTTTTCATCCATACGGTCGATGTATTTTTGCAGAAGATCGGCTGAAGATAAGATTACCGCCAACGGCGTGCGGAATTCATGCGAGACGATTGAGGTGAAGCTGGTTTTAAGCTTATTCAGTTCCTTCTCCTCCTCAAGCGCATTCTGGAGGCACTCCTCTGCCTCCTTGTAGACAGTAACATCACGGATGCTGCAAATCAGCACCATCGGTATCCCATCGATGACTGGCGCTAAGGCCGCATCCGCGTGGAACGACGTTCCATCGCGGTGGAGTCCTATGAATTCCACCCGTTTTGCCGTGCCAGTCATGCCAACCTCATCAAATGTTCTCTGAACGATTTCAGTGCTGGCTGGATCCACCAACGAGAAGATCGACATCGACTGACCTTGCTCAAACGAAAAGCCGAAAAGTGCGCTAAAGGCCGGATTCATCTGCTCAATGCGACCATCGATCTCCGCCACAACGATAGCCTCGGACGTACTCCTTAGGATAGCTTCGATCCGCTCTTTCGCAGACTTCAGTTGTGAAGTCCGCTCAGCAACACGCGCCTCCAACGTTCGCGTATGTTCCTGAATCGCCTCGTCTAACTCCGCTTTGTGCAGTGCAACCGCCAGTTGGTCGGCCATTTCACGGACGACATCAAAATGCTCGGAGGTGAAGGCAGAAGGGCGACGCGAACCGGCGGTCAATATTCCGAGAAACTGCTCTCCGACCATCAGCGGAACAATGATCCAGGATCGCGCTCCTTGCGCGGTCAACAGCGCTTCAAATCCGGCCAATATTCGAGTCGGAGTTCTAGTGTCGTCAATCAGCAGTGCTTTGCCTCGGCGCACATCCTCCGGGATTCCGTAGACCTCTAGGACGTGCCGCAGCAAGTCCCGCGAGTCTTGGCTTACAGGAGGGTATGCTGCCAGATGCGTTACCGTGTTGTCCTGAGCATGGCTGGCGAAAATCCTGGCGGCGTCACAGCCAATGATCTCAATCAGGGCTTGGACAATCCTCTCGGCAGTGAAGCTGGGTGGTTGCGCCGTCAGGATGCTGCGATCAATGTTGTGCAAAACCTCGATCCGCTGGTTGTACAATTGCAGCGCTCGCTCTGTACGCTTGCGCTCGGTGATGTCCTGGTTCACGGCGACTACTGCCTGAAGGTTGCCATCGCTGTTGAGAATAGGAACTGCCGAATTCAGCATATAGCGATGCACGCCATCAAAGCGCTCAATTTCGAGTTCTTCATTCAGGCTGGTTTCGAGGTTGGCGACCGCCCGCGCCGCGCCCCATTCGCGCGCTTCGACAGGCTTTCCGCTGTCCAGCCACCAGGCTTTATATTCCCCATACTGATCAACCCCCAGATATTTCGCGCCAGCCCAAATCTGCTGGCTCGCAGGGTTGATATGCGTGATCTGTCCTTGTGAGTCAGTGATCATTACGCCAATAGGCAGCGCGTCCAGAACGGCGCGCAGGAGTTCCTCGCTTTGCTGGAGGGCTTGCTCTGCGCGCTTGCGTTCGGTGATGTCACGACCAACACCGACGATGCCGACGATATTTCCCATATTGTCTCGCAGCGGCACTTTGGTGGTCTCATGCCATCTCACGTGAGAGGTCATCTGGTCGGTCACACGCTCTACGTGATTCAGCAGCGCGCGCCCACTCTGAAGGATCGCCTGTTCGTCGGAGAAATAACGCTCAGCCGCTTGGCGATCCATGAAATCGAAGTCTGTTTTTCCCAGCATTTCCTCAGGCGTCGCAAAGCCCAGCATAGCAGCGGTCGCCTTGTTGCTGACCATCATGCGACTCTGACGATCCTTGACGTAGATGTAATCGGGAATGTTGTCGATCAGCGTGCGCAGCAGACTTCGTTCCTCGGCGAGCTTTTGTTCCGCTTGCTTGCGCTCGGTGACATCAAGCGCAACCGTGACTCGATTGATGTTCGACAGCGCTAGAGGAACGGAGCTGACGCTCGCCCAGGTCGTTGCGCCATCTTCCTTGATCACGCCGATCTCCACATCAAAAACAGGCTGTCGCTCTTCAACCACGCGCTGAGTGACAAATTCGGTGGGCGGCATCGGCGTTCCATCCGCATGGAGGTAATGTCGGGATCGATGAGTGCCTTCGGCTGATCCCAGTGGCGCTAGGTCGAGAATACGGGCGAGCGCAGGGTTCATATCCACAATCTGCTCATTATTATCGACCATTGCAACTCCCACAGGCAGCACTTCGAACAGCGTCCGCAGCTTCGCTTCATTCACCCGGAGCTGTTCCTCCGCCTTTTTGCGCTCGGTGACATCGAGCACAACCGTCACGGCTGCGAGGTTCGGCAGCGCTAGCGGAACGGCGCTGACACTCGTCCAAATCGTCGCGCCCGCTTCGTTAATTACACCGATTTCTCGATCAAATGTCTCTTGCTGCTCATGGATCGCTTGTGCAGTGGCAAATTCACTAGGCGGTAATGAAGTGCCATCGGCACGGATGTAACGCCGAGATAGATGAGCACCTGCGACCAGTTCCTCCGGAGATATATCAAGAATACGAGCGAGCGCAGGGTTCATTTCAACAATGTTCTGATCCTGATCGACCATTGAAACACCTACCGGCAGCACTTCGAAGAGCGTCCGCAGCTTCTCTTCATTTGCTCGCAGGGCTTCATCGACTTTTTTACGCTCGCCATTGTCGCGCGCGATGGCTGCTGCCCCGACGATTGCGCCGTTTTCACCGGTAACAGGCGAAATGGTCAGAGAAATATCGACCCGCTTGCCCGCTTTGGTGATACGAACCGTTTCAAGTTGGGAGACATGACCGCCCGCCTTGATTCGTGTCAGCAGTTCGGAGATTTCGTCGGGTCGCTCCGGCGGTGCGAGCATCCGAATGGATTGCCCGATAGCTTCATCCGCAGAGTATCCGTAAAGGCGCTCCGCTCCTTTATTCCAGGTCAGAATCTGACCCTCCAGCGTTTTACCAATGATCGCATCCTCGGACGATTCGACAATTGCCGCCAGGAACGCCCGCTCCTGTTCCAGTTCTTTGATCTGCGTCACATTATGGAAGCCGCTCAAGAGTGCCGTTTCGCCCTTGAAGGCAATCCTCGTGACGGAGACCAGCACCCACTTCAAACTTCCGTCCGCACACCGGATTTGCACTTCCCGACTCTGGTCAATTCCGTTGCTCTGAAGCTCGGTCAGAATCAGACTCCGATCTTCGGGGTCGGCAAAAAAATCGAGTGCCGGGCGTCCCACAATCATTTCGCGTGGCAGACCCATTTCGTCACAGTAAGAATCGTTGGCGTAGAGAATGGTGCTGTCGCTCAGGCGTGTGATGGCAATAGAGACTGGCAGCGTATTGCTAATGGCCTGGAAGCGCGCTTCACTTTCCTGAAGCGCGCGCTCGTGACGACCACGTTCGGTTACGTCGCGTTGCACACAAACGTAGTGCGTGACCGTACCGCTGACATCGCGAATGGGCGCGATGTTCCATTCCACCTCATAATCCTGACCGTCCTTGCGGCGGTTGCTTGATTTACCCCGAAAAGAATAACCGACTGACAAAGCGGCGGAGGCCTGTTTCGACACTTCTGGATCGCTGAAGTGGTCGCGCAGGACACTTCGTTTCTTGCCTAGAAAGTCTTCAGGCACAAATCCGGTTAGCCGGGTGAATGCCGGATTGACAAACCTGATCTGCGCTTCGGATAAATCGGCTTCCGCGCTCATAACGACGATAGCGTCGTCGGCGTGCTCGACCGCACTTTGCAGGAGGCGCATCTGTTCCGCCGCGTGGTAGCGCTCCGTGATGTCGCGCGAAACTGTGATGGTCTCCAGGACGGATTGGGTCTCAGGATCACGAGTGACATTGCCGGTCGTTTCAAACCAACGGTACGAGCCGTCCTTGTGGCGAATACGGTAGGTGATGGTGTACGTATTCAGGGTATGACGTGAAAGATTGCGAACGCCGTCGAGGATCGGCAGGTCGTCCGGGTGAAAGAATTCATCCGCCTTATGTCCTACCATCTCCTCCGGTTCGTAGCCCAGGAGCATTCGACAAGAAGGGGAAACGTAACGAAGGGTACTATCCGGGGCATGACGCGCGATCAGGTCGGTGATGTTTTCCGCCAGCAGCCGATACTGCGCTTCACGTACACGCAATTCATTGGTGATATTGGCGCGTTCAAGCGCGTAGTGAATTGAGCGAGATAAGACTTCGCCATTCAACGTGTTTTTGACAAGGTAATCCTGTGCGCCCATCCGCACTGCGTCCACCGCCAATGCCTCATCAAATAATCCAGTCGTCACGATGATTGGGATTGAGGAGACCTGCGCCTGAAGCCGGGTAAGCGTGTCCAATCCGTGCGCGTCAGGCAGAGTCAGGTCAAGCAGAATAAGGTCGAAAGGTTGGCTATCCACCAACCTGAGTGCTTCGTCAAGCCGACTAGCAACCGTGAGGATCGAGTCGAGGTACTGTTTCCTCTCACGTAGAAATTCCTTGATTAGGCGTACATCGCCTGGATTGTCTTCTATCAGCAGCAGCCGAATCGAAATCACGGGCATAGGATTTACTTTTCGCTTGGCAATTTGACGATGGTGAACCAGAAATTGTCGATGGATTGGACAATTTTTATGAATTGGGTCAATTCGACAGGTTTGGTAATGTAGCAGTTCGCATGGAGATCGTAGGATTTCACGATGTCCTCTTCAGCGCTCGACGTAGTTAAAATCACCACAGGGATAGCTCTCAAAGACTCGTCTTCTTTGATTTCGGCGAGGACTTCGATGCCCGTTTTGCGCGGCAAGTTGAGATCGAGCAGGATGACATCGGGGCGGAGCATTGCACTGTACTTGCCTTCGCGCCGCAGATAGGCCAGCGCTTCGACTCCGTCAATGGCAACGTGCAGCGTGTTATGAACCTTACTGTCCTTGAACGCTTCCGTAGTTAAACGGACATCGCCGGGATTGTCTTCTACCAGCAAAATGTCAATCGGGCTGCTGTTTGCCATTTTTCATTCTCTTGTTAACTATCGGCAGGGTGAAGAGGAACTGTGTGCCAGCCCCATATTCCGACTTGACCCAGATATGCCCGCCGTGACGCTCAATGATTTTCCTCGTAATTGCCAGTCCAATCCCCGTACCGGGATAGGCGGTACGCTCATGAAGGCGCTCGAAAATTAGAAAAATACGCTCCCAGTATTGAGGCTCAATGCCGATGCCATTGTCCGATACCGAGAACTGCCAAAAATCGCTGTCACGTTCGGCGCTGACGTGAATGCGGGGTGAAACTTCGCCGTGAAATTTGATGCCGTTGCCCAATAAATTCTCAAACACCTGGGTAAGCTGTCCGAGCTCGCCCATCACCATCGGCAGCGGATCGGCGGTGATCTTTGCCTGATCTTGCTCAATCGATGTTTCCAAATCCGCCAGTGCATATTCGATGACCCGGTTACAGTCAACGGATTCCATAGGTCGTCCTACGCGCGAGTACGCAAGCAAATCGTTGATGAGCACCTGCATTCGGGTCGCGCCATCGACGGCAAAGCCGATGAAATCGTCCGCATCCTGATCGAGCTTGCCTTTGTAGCGCCGCTCCAGAAGCTGGACGTAACTCGCGACCATACGCAGCGGTTCCTGAAGGTCGTGCGAGGCGACGTAAGCGAACTGCTCAAGTTCCGCGTTGGAGCGCGCTAATGTCTTCAATTGCCAACAGGGTCAGCCGCGTGCCCTGTCCATCGCCTTCAATTTGCCGGGCGTTCAGCAGCATGGTCTTCCAGCCAATCACTGGAAATTCATGCTCAACCTCAAAATTCTCAAAACTGGTGTTCTGCGCAACAATCTCTTGCAGAAGCTCCTGTAACCGGGGATTCGCCATTGTCCATCCCCAAGCTCGTCTATCAAGCGACCGAGGGTCTCCGTTTCCGTAACCTGGAAAGTCCGGTAAAAAGCGTGGTTCACCAGATGTATACGCGATTCACTATCCAGAACGACCAGCGGTTCTCGCACTGTTTGGACGATACTTTCCATGTAGACGCGCGCATTTTCCAGATCGAGTTCAACCGCTTTGTGCCTCGTTTCATCCTGCGCGCTGATCCAGAACTCCGCCTCCGTATCATCCCATTGAATGTGCAGTGACACCCATCGATCACCCTTATCGTCGCTTTGCAAGCGTAGGATGCCCTGATAACTGCCGTGCTCCTGCAAACATTCGGTGACTTTGGCGCGATCCTCGGGGTGGACATTATCCAAAAATAAACACCCTTCAAGTGTGGATGGTTCCGTTTTCAGGTAATTTTCCCAGGCAGAGCTTGCCGTTTTGAACACCCCGTTGACATCCAGAACCGCATGCATCAAGAATGTATCGATGAAGCGGTGGTTCTCCACGTAATGCCTCCTGCACGGCTGGGCCAGAATGGATTGACTGTAAATAATCTTTCGGATCACTATCAATAGCGTAATCTTAAATTTGTACTAAAACAAGTGATATTATGGGCGCAGTTGACAATAAATCGTTTTCTAATAACGTTATCAGAAATCGTTATTGGAACCTAGGTGTATAGTCCCCGGACTGAATACAGCCATTCCTCTTGCAGATTCAACACCTCGCGCGAGGTTACCAGCAGTTTGATGTCGGGAATCACCGCGAGTAGCTCCGTGAGTAGGTCTGCTCCCTCCACCAAGTGTTTGAAGTTATCCAGCACGAGCAGCAGCCTTTTCTGGCGTAAATATTGGAAAAGCTGCTGTTTGAGGCCAGCTTCAGGCCGAGGTTGAAAACTGAGAACATCGAGGATGGTGGGGACGATGAACTCAGCGGAAGACAGGAGTTGAAGCGAGACGAAGTAAACGCCATCATCGAATTGATCGGCACAGTTTGCTCCCACCCGCATCGCCAGCCGCGTTTTGCCAATCCCGCCTGGACCAACCAGCGTTAGCAGGCGGCAGTCGGAGCTAGTGAGCCGCTCAGTGATCTCGGCAATCTCGCTCAGCCGATTGAAAAAAGGAGCCTTAACGTTGGGCAGGTTATGGACGACCATCGTCAGCAAGCCTTTGGTGCGCTACGGGAGGAGGTTGAGTTGATGGGCACGGAGAATCGCCAGCATCCGGTTTTGAACGCCAAGTTTGCTGTAGAGGTTGTTGAGATACCATTTCACTGTGCCAACCGAG
>Ga0105237_10009955_pt1 | contig 10142 bp, 12 predicted proteins | sample KBSC24metaG_FD_81520 | JGI IMG/M metagenome (GOLD analysis project Ga0105237, IMG submission 81520) | Corn rhizosphere microbial communities from Kellogg Biological Station, Michigan, USA - KBS C2-4 metaG | ecosystem: Host-associated > Plants > Roots > Rhizosphere > Soil | place: Michigan, USA... | reverse complement strand
TGACCGCATACATGACGATGAGGGGCCTGCTCGCGATCCCTCGCATGCGCGTCCTTGATGCTCTTGCGCTGCACTTCGAGGGCGGGCAGGATCTGCCGACTCTCTTGCAGCATGTCATTCCGTTCGGACATCGCGCAGCGCAGTGGTTGCTGACAGGTCTGATCGGGCTGGCGCTCGTGGTGTTCATCCTGCAAGACGCTGCGTTTCGCGCGAACCGCGATTACTGGATCGCAGGCGTGATCGTCGGGCTCGTCATCGTCGGTGGCTGGTACGTCACCGGCTACGTTGGGCACGTGGCCGAAGATCCCGAGACGCTCGAAGAGATGTTCGCCGCGACCAATACGAAGCGGCCCGAATCGTTCAGCTATGTCGGGCCCGTCGCCTATTCGCTCGAGCTGTTGCTGCTGTGGACCGACAAGTCGCTGCACATCACGTTTGGCGTTGCGATTGTCGCGGGACTGCTGGCCGGTGCTGCAGCGTATGCATTGTGGACGCGTAGCTTCCGCTGGGAGAGCTTCGCCTCGGCGGCCGACTTTCGCAATCATGTCATCGGCGGAATCCTGATGGGCTTCGGCGGCGTCACCGCGCTAGGGTGCACCGTAGGCCAGGGGTTGACGGGTGTGTCGACGCTCGCGCTGGGTTCTTTCGTGGCGCTCGCATCGATCATCGGCGGCAGCGTAGTAACCAACAAGGCGCTCTACTGGCGGATGCTGCGGGAGCCGTGAAAGCCCCGCTGGACGGGCGATTGCGGCGTTTCGACCCGGTTTCGTGGTTTGACACCCCCGGGGGCCAAACGTAGAATGCGCGTTCTTTTTTTGGGCGGTTAGCTCAGTCGGTAGAGCAGCGGACTTTTAATCCGTTGGCCGGGGGTTCGAATCCCCCACCGCCTACCAGCGGGCACGATCTTCAGTTGCTGTAGCCCGCCGTCATCAGCCGGCGGTCTCGAAGGCGTACTCGCTGACGCGCTGGGTACCCTTGGGCTGCGTCATCGATAGAGGGGCAAAGACCTCTGCCTTGCCGCCGTCAGCGATGTGCGACACCGCTCTGATGCGCTGACTGCCGAGCGAGTATTCCCCGAACACAAAGCGGCGCTTGTTTGCGTGCCAACGCGCGATCGCCGCTGCGGGTCCAAGCTGCCCCGTGTAGTAAGCACCATGCTCGAGCGCATCCGGTGGCAACACGTTAGCCTCGGGCGACGCCTGCTTCTCGTCCGACACGGCAGGTACTCCGTACATCGCAAGCGGGAATACAAATTCGCTCATTTCTCGTGTTCCTTGTGTCATGACCTGCAGTGGCGGACCCGCCTCGAGTTGCGCTGATTCTGGCCGCATCCGTCCGGATACTCTCAATGTCTCATGCTTTGTAGGTCCATCAACGCGTTTCCAGACATTAGGTTGCTGTGGGATGCCGAACGGTTGATACAGCGGCGTGGACGGTACTGTCATGGTGATTTCTCCGGCTGTGCGATGGTCTTTCGCAGGCTGACCGGTAGGTTCAGGTAAGAATCCGTCATCTGTTCGCCGTTCAGCAGGCCGACTACAAGTAGACTAAGGTTCGCGCAGCCGAAACGATCTGCGTTCGCTGCAGTATTCAACGGATGGAGGGCCCATGGGACGAAAGCTCCATATCGGAGGTGAGGTGCGAGCACCGGGTTGGGAAGTCTTGAACGCGATGCCCGCTGACTACGTCGATCACCTCGGCAACGCGATGGATCTGTCCAAATTTCCGGACGGAACATTCTCGGACGTCTACGCATCCCATATCGCGGAACATTTCGATTTCACCGGGCAGATTCAGTCGGCTCTACGCGAATGGCATCGCGTCCTCGAACCGGGCGGCCTGTTGAGCGTCAGCGTGCCCGACCTCGATACGATCGCGCGCTTGTTCCTGGACAAAGGGCGGTTTTCGGCCGACGAGCGCTTCTTTCTCATGATGATGATGTTCGGCGCGCACGAAGACAAATACGACTATCACGTGGTCGGCCTCAACGAAGAGTTTCTCGTTGGCTTCCTCCGCGACGCAGGCTTCTCTACTTTCGAGCGCGTTCAAGGGTTCGGCATTTTCGAGGACACCAGCGCCCAAACCTTCGGTGGCGAGCCGATCAGCTTGAATATGAAGGCGTGGAAGGCGCGTCGGCCGTAGCCGACTTCATCTGGTCATCAAGATTCTCGCGGAGCTGTCGATAGACAGGGCTGTAGAGTCGCGAGAGATTTGAATGGACACCACCGGCATCGCCAGCCTCGCCAGCAGCACCTCCGCCATGCAGACGGGAGACACCGTCGGCGTTTCGGTTCTCAAGAAGGCCATGGACATCCAGAAGGCCAACGCGATGACTCTGATCCAGGCATTGCCGCCCGTTCGCGCGCCGAATCTGCCGGCACACCTCGGCCAGAACATCAATACGACGGCCTAGCCGTCGCTCACCCGGATAACCAACCCATCCCCACCCTGCCCTCCCCTTGAAGGGGAGGGACGCTAAGTGGGGGTGCCACTTCGCTTCAGGTGAGCGCGGCCCCACCGTTTGGCCGCATGTGTAGGAGCCGTTCGCTTTACCCTCGCAAGACCCCGGCTCGACGCCGCCCGCGCGTCGCGGTAGGCTGCTCTTCACGTCAGGAAAACGAGAGGAGACCAACATGGATCACGCAATCAGGTTCCCGCTGTGCCTGGTACTGCTAATGGCGGCCGGAGCGGTCAGTGGTCTGGCCTGCGCCGCCGACACCACCAAAGGCACGGTGGATCGCATGTACGTGCTGGAGTGTGGTGAATCGAAGACGAAGGACGTTTCCGCGAACTGGTCGCCGGGAGTCAACGTCGGCATGGCGTGGGAGTTCAGCGACAACTGCTACCTGATCCAGCACGGCAAGCAGCTCTTCCTGTGGGACTCGGGAATGCCGGATTCCATCGCCGCCAAGCCCGAAGGCGTTCCCGCCGCGAGCGGTCTTCTGACGATGTGGGTCCGCAAGACGCTGGCGTCTCAACTACAGGCGCTCGGCATCGCAACCACGGATGTGACCGATATCGCGTTCTCCCATTTCCACGGCGATCACGTCGGCAATGCCAATCTGTTCACCTCGGCAACGCTGTACATCCAGCAGACGGAATACGACGCAGCCTTCGGTTCGGATCCCTCGAAGTTCGGCTTCAATCCGGCGCTGTACGAAAAACTGAAAGCGAATCCGACCATCAAACTGAGCGGCGACCGTGACGTGTTCGGCGATGGATCCGTGATGATCTTGTCCACGCCCGGCCATACGCCGGGTCATCAGTCCTTGCTCGTGCGGTTGCCTGTGCGTGGCCCCGTGATCCTTTCAGGCGATATGGTGCACTTCCAGGACAATTGGGTTCACAAGCGTGTGCCCGCGCGAAACTTCGATAAGGAGCAGAGTGTAAAGTCGATGGAGCGGGTCGCGGCGCTGATGACAACCGAGCATGCAGAGCTCTGGATCAACCACGATAAAGCGCAGAGTGCGAGCATCCCCAAGGCACCTCAGGCAGTGCGCTAGCGTCCGCGCGCACGGCAGTATCAGCTCATGTGCCGGACGCCTTGAGAATCGCGGAAGCGTCGGTTCGAAACAGAACCCAGTTGGTGGGGCTCGGGTGGGTGCGCGTGCCCAGTAGCGGCGCGAGCACCTCACCCAGGACCTTGGCCGCGTCGGCGCCCAGAGTCACCAGATAGATCGGCGACGACTTGAGACCCACCTGGACCACGTGGACATAGCCCTGGCCGCTGAATTCGTGCTTGCGCAGCAGGCGATGGAATGCAGTCTCCACCTCTCCCGCGCTGGGAGCTAGTTTCATGAGTAAGGGATCCGAGCCTGTACTTCTAACGCGCACATGACTTCGATCGGACGCATTTAGACTAGGGACATTCCGGATCCAAGGGCATAGAACTTTGGTTATAGTCGGGCGTCGAAGGAGAGTTTCGGGGCCATGACCCGAGCGTTGCGGTAGCGCTACACACAAACGGAACCGGAAATGCACGGCAAGCCGACGCGAAAACCTCTATCCCGGATGAGAGCTGCGACGGTCTCCCTCGTTCTCTTCCTTGCGTCGAATGGCATACTGGCCGCGACTCCACCGTTGGCCGAAGAGCTGCCGCCAATCGGCAAGGGCCACATGCTCTCGGAAGAACAGATCACGTACTGCCTCGCGCAGACCATCCGCGTCGAGGCGATTCGCCCGCTCGTGAATCGCTACAGGCGCGAGCAGGTCGAGTTCTTCAACGCGGTGGTCGCAGCCTTCAACGCCCGATGCCAGAGCTATCGTTACGAGGGCAACGCACGCGACAACGCGAAGGCGCAGGTGGAGGCCCACCACGCGCAGATCGAGGCTGACGCGCGCGATAGCTATACCAAACGTTTTGCGGCACAAGAGAAGGAGCAGGAAAGAGTCGCTGCGCCTGTGAGTGCTCCGACCGCTCCGCCCAGCATTGCAGCCGCTCCGGGCACTCCTGCAACGACACCCGGCAATGCAGCGACAACACCGGGCAGTCCACCGGCGAAACCCGCCCCGAGTGTTGCCGCGACCTCTCCGAGCAGCGCCGCTGCCAAGCCTGCGCCCCGCTCTCCGGCAACCGATACGAGCAGTGTGGCTAGCAAACCTGCGCCCGGCATACCGGCAGGCGGACCGGGCACGCCCACGACGCCCGCTGTCGCCGCCAAACCCGCACCGGCCGTTCCAGCGACGGTACCGGACACTCCTGCGACCATACCCAGCACCGCCGCAACTACAGTGGCGAGCGAGACGGCCAGGCCGGCAACCAGCGCGGCCGCAACTGCACCCGGCACGGCTGCTACGACGCCGAGCAGCACCACAACTCCGCCGATTGTCGACGCACCCAAGCCTGCTCCAAGTGTTTCGGCCGCTGCGCCGAGCACACCTCCCGCTGGCGCGACCTCGCCGAAGTCAGACAGAGAGTCTTCCGCGGCACCTGCTGTCGCGTCCGAGCCCCGCCCGCCCGATACCGCTCGTGCAACGACAAGCGCGCCCTCGCAGTCGGTGCCGAGCTCGCCTCGCGCCGCGAAGCCCGAACCTTCGTTGGCGAACGCGCAGCCGCCGGCTTCGTCCAAGCCCACTACACCTTCGAAGACCAAAGCGGACGCCGACGTAGACGCGGCGCTGGATCGCTTCTCACGCGAGATCCGGCGCGCAGGCTCGCAGGTCATCGCGGACAGCGGTGTTCCTGCAGCAGCCGACAAGGGTACGACTCAGATCGACGTGCGGTACGCGACCGGTGGCTATATCAAGAGCATCAACGTGGGCGAGAGCAGCGGCTATCCGGCGCTCGACGAGAGAGCGCTCGACATCGCGCGCAACACCCGCTTCCCGAACGTGCCGCAGGAGCTGCAGTCGCACGATTTCGTGCTGCGCTTTCCGATCGTGTTCAGGTCCACCGCCGCGCGCTGACGGTTATCGAGGCACGCAGCCTTCACGCGGTATGCATGTTAAGCATGCAGGCTCCTGCGGGAGTGCGCCGGCGCGATCAGCGAGAGGCTGAAGAAACAGCGATCAATCTGATGCTCACTGTTGCTTCACAGCGACGCGAAGCAGCTGTTTTTACCGAATAACTTTATGCACGTTTGCGATCGGCGCCAGTCGTTTCATAATGGCCCGATCAAATTCGCGTTGGGTCCGTCCGCAGTTCCCTCCTGGGTGCAACTTCTGGTCTCTTCCCATGGAATTTGATGCCTCGCACACTCTCGCGCGCGGCGACGTTCGACCTGGAGGACTACATGCCTACTGGCACTGTGAAGTGGTTCAATCCCGCCAAGGGTTATGGCTTCATCCAACCCGAAGACGGTTCAAAGGATGTGTTCGTGCATATTTCCGCCGTTGAGAACTCCGGCCTCGCCAGCCTCGCGGAGAAGCAGAAGGTCTCCTACGAGCTGGAGAAAGGGCGCGACGGCAAGACATCCGCAGTCCATCTAAAAGCCATGTGACCCTCTCCGGGTCGCGGATCGAGGGGCGCCCGTCGGGCCCCCTCGAATCACCTTCACAGGCAGGCTGCTACACCCCAAGCCACGCCAGCCCCCACAGCGCGACACCGATCGCGGCCGAAAGCCCCGAAGCCCAGAACAGCCACCGCTTGCGCGTCAGCACGGTGATGGCTGCAATCGAGATCGCGATCTGCACCATCGTCGTTGCCTGAGCGAGGCGATGATGCGGATGCAGTGAGTGCTCGGAGAGCTCGTTGAATTTCTTCGCCTCCTCTTCGAGCTCCTGGGCCTTGGTCTGGATCTCTTTCTTCTCCTGCTTGTAGCGCTCGATCTCAGCTTCGTACGGAGGTTTCTTGTCGGCCGGGACGAGTGCCGCTGCGAGCTCGGCGAGATGCTGCTTGTTGCTCTTCGCCTGATAGAAGTTCCACTGGTCCGAAGCCTCCGTCCGGCGCAGCAGTGCATCGTTCTTGTAGATCATCGCATCGTTCTGCGTCGAGCCGCCTTGGTAGCTGAATACGGCGCCGACCGTCGACAGGATCGCGGTCATTACGGCTACGCGGCCCGCGAGACTATCGCCCGCGTGCGCTCGATGATGGACAGCATGTTTCTCGGGTCCCTCGACCTCGAAGAGTTCTTCCGCCATGTGCTTTCTCTCTGATGTTCTCGATGGAGTGCTTATTGCGCCGTAGCCTGGTCGAGCCGATAGAAGCCAACTGCATTCGACCCCAGGATTCCCGCTTGCTCGTCCCTCGATAACGTTGCTAGGAGCTCCGCAGCAGTCTTCAGCCAGCCCGCATAGTCGGCGTTAAGTAGCATGACCGGCCAGTCGCTGCCCCAGCAGATCCGGCGCGGACCGAAAGCGTCGACGACGTGCTCTATATAGGGGCGTATGTCGATGGATTTCCAGCCTGGGCGCGCCTCGGTTACGAGACCCGAAAGCTTGCAGTAAGCTTGCGTCTCCCGCGCGATGCGCAGGATGTCATTTGCCCAAGGCTCCCACATGCCATTGGCGATGTCGGGCTTCGCGCAATGATCGACAATCGCGCGCAGGTCCGGATAGCGCAGCAGCAGCCTGAGCGCCGCTTTCAGATGTGCGGGGCGGATCAGCACGTCGAATGCGAGGTCGCTTGCGATGAGCGCACGGAATGCGGGGTCGAGCTGTGGCTGCAGCACCCAGCTCACGTCCGGGATGTCCTGCAACATCGGGCGGATGCCTCGCAATAACGGGTCGCGTGCCAGGTCGGTCAGCACATCAGGCGCGTCGGGCGCCAGCATGTCGATCCAGCCGACCACGCCTTTGATGAGACCGCCGCTCGCATGCGCCTGCGCGAGCAGCCAGCGCGTTTCGGCCACGGTCTGCGCGGCTTGTACGAGCATGCTGCCGGAAATGTCGTTGGCTTGCGCGAGTGCGCGATAGTCGTCAACGAGAAAATCACGATCGATCGCAGCGAGTGCGCGATTAGCGCGGGAATCGAGCCAATCGTAGTCACCCCTAGCCGGCTGCCAGAGATGGTGGTGAGCGTCGACGATCACGATGGTGTCGGCGCTTCCTCGTCCATGAGACCAAGTGACTTGAGCTCGCCCCACAAGTCGCTCGGGATCGGCTTCTGCAACATGCGCAAATTCTCAGCGAGCTCGGCCGGGCTGCGCGTGCCGGGGATCACGCTCGCTACACAAGGATGATACAGCGGGAACTGCAGCGCGGCGGCTTTCAATGGAACCTGATGGCGCGAACAGACCTTCTCGATCGCTGCGACGCCGGCGAGCACGTCTTCCGTGGCCGGTGAGTAGTTGAACCAGGCGTCCTTGATCGCGCCGCTCGCCAGGATGCCGGAGTTGTAAGGGCCCCCGATGATGATCCCGATGCCGCGGCGCTCGCACAGTGGCAGAAACGACTTGATCGATTCCTGCTCGAGCAGCGTGTAGCGGCCGGCCAACAGAAAGCAATCGAAATCGCCCGCCTCCGCGAATTGCTGGCACGCTTCCCATTCGTTGAGCCCGCAGCCGATCGCTTTGACCAGGCCTTGCTCGCGCAACGAGACCAGCGCTTCATACGCGCCCGCCATCGCCTCGAGAAAAACCTCCGGATAGCGTGCGCCTTGATTGCGCCGGTCCACGTCGTGGATCAACAGGATGTCGACCGTATCCACACCTAGGCGATTCAGGCTCTCCTCGTACGAGCGCATGACGCCATCGTAGCTGTAGTCGTTGAAGCGCGAGAGCGCAGTGATGTTCTGGAACAGGCCCGCGTCGGCCGGCTGGCCGAACGTCGGCTTCAAGCGCCATCCGACTTTGGTGGAGACCACGACGTCCGGATCGGCGAAATGGCGCAGCCCGCCGCCCATTCTGAGCTCGGACAAGCCGTGTCCATAGAGCGGCGCGGTGTCGTAGTAGCGCAGCCCGGATGCGTAAGCGTAATGCAGTGTGGCGATCGCATCGCCTTCCGACATCGGGGCGTACATATTGCCGAGCGCGGTACCGCCGAACCCGAGGACCGACAGCTCCAGGCCGACACGGCCAAGCTTCTTTTTCTGCACCTCCATGGGCGCCCTCTCCAGTGCTCTTGCTGCGTTCAGCGCATGCTAGCATAGCGACGGAGCGGGTCTTCCGAGAGGCGCGATGACGCCACGCCTGCGCGTGAGATATTTCGTGCAGCGCACAACAGCGACCTGCGAAAGCAGCGGTTCGGACCAATGCGGGAGGAGATGTCCGTGCTCAAGAATATCGACCCTGTGCTTTCTCCCCAGCTGTTGTCCACGCTGCGGGAAATGGGGCACGGGGATGAGCTTGCGATCGTCGATGCGAACTATCCGGCCGCCTCGAGCGGCCGGCCGGTCATTCGCATGGACGGCGTCCCATCCGCGACGCGAATCATGGAAGCGGTGCTCACGCTGCTGCCGCTCGATGAGTTCGTTCCATGCGCGGCCTTCCACATGCAAGTGGTGGGCGATCCGGCCGGCGAAATGCCGATCTTCACGGAGTTTCGCGGCTTGTTGCAACGTTACGAGCCGAAAGCCGCGAAGCTCGAGGGCATCGAGCGGTTTGCCTTCTATGAGCGCGTGGCGCGCTCATTCGCCGTGGTCGCGACGGGCGAGCGGCGCCTGTACGGGAATCTGATCCTCAAGAAAGGCATCGTTCGCCCGGGTTGACGGAGGAAGTGATGCGTCTGTTCGAGCTGCGCGATATATCGAGGAACTTCGGCGCCATTCAGGCGCTGACCAAGGTCAATCTCAAGATCGACGCCGGCGAGGTGCTCGGCCTGATGGGAGACAACGGCGCGGGCAAGTCGACGTTGATCAAGATCATGGCCGGGAATTTTCCACCGTCGGGCGGCGAGATCTGGCTGAAGGGCGAGAAGGTCGAGTTCCAGAACCCGAAGGACGCGCGCAAGAAAGGCATCGAGGTGGTTTATCAGGATCTGGCGCTGTGCGACAACCTTACGGCCGCGGAGAACGTGTTTCTCGGCCGCGAGGCCAAGATCCGCTTCGGCCCGTTCAGCTTCATCCACTACGCAGCGATGTTCCGCGAGGCGGCGCGCCATTTCGCCGAGCTCAAATCGGAGACGCGCCCGCGCGATCTCGTGCGGCAGATGTCGGGCGGCCAGCGTCAGGCCGTTGCGATTGCCCGTACGCGGCTGTCCAACCCGGACATCGTGCTGATGGACGAGCCGACTGCCGCGATCAGCGTGCGTCAGGTCGCGGAAGTGCTCGATCTGATTCGCCGCCTGCGCGATCAAGGCATCGCCGTGATCCTGATCAGCCATCGCATGCCCGACGTGTTCGCGGTCTGCGACCATGTATCGGTCATGCGGCGCGGCAAGGTCGTCGCCGACAAGCCGATCGGGCAGACGTCGCCCGAGGAAGTAACGGGTCTCATCACCGGCGCCATCGAGACGGCATAAGAATAAGGAGCAAGCATGAGCGTCGCGATCGAACAGGTCACGAGCCAGCGGGAGCGCGGGCCGCTGCGCGCCATTTTCATCAGTCAGCCGTTCTGGGTGACGGTTGCGCTGATCGTGATTTGCCTCGTGATGGGCGGTGTGTCGAACGTCTTCTTCACTGAAGACAACTTCTTCAACGTGACACGCAACTATGCGTTCATCGGCATCCTGGCGCTCGGCATGACCGCGGTCATCATCACCAAAGGCCTCGATCTGTCCGTCGGCTCCGTTGTCGGCGTATCGGGCATCGCGACGGCGATGGTCCT